>Ga0316196_10000043_pt1 | contig 30595 bp, 21 predicted proteins | sample Eddsed2cm_MG_FD_204938 | JGI IMG/M metagenome (GOLD analysis project Ga0316196, IMG submission 204938) | Coastal sediment microbial communities from Maine, United States - Eddy sediment 2 cm | ecosystem: Environmental > Aquatic > Marine > Coastal > Sediment | place: USA: Maine | collected... | reverse complement strand
TTTTATCCGTCTGTATATCCGTCTGTAGCATAGGTGCTAAGCTAGGCACTTGGATAGTTGGGTTTCTAGCCCACACCTGCTGCTGCACGATGGCGGGTATGTTGTCAGGCGTATTACCGGGGAACGGCAGTCCGCCCTTGCCCGTCACCAAATTCTTCGGCGGCCACTCGTTGTAGTCAGTCGCCCAGATCATGTGGACCGATGGCAGATGCCACGGGCAGATGCCTCCAGCATCCAGCAAGTCTACCCATGCTTGCGTCATCGGATATGGTGATGTCCAAATCGCTGACGCTAAGCTAGTTCGCCCATGCGGGTAAACGTTATTATTCGTGCTGCCAGATCGTATGTGCAATCGAGTAGACGAATCCCATTGTGTCCGCAATCCATAAAAGGCATACGGATATCCAGCCTGGCCGGATGTCGTGGTGCGGCTTCTGGTCGCTGGTGTTTGCGATGCGCCATCAACCCAACATTGAAAGTTCGCCGGATCATGAATATCCGACGAGTCAACACTAACAATAACTTTCTGAGTGCCGACATTGTTCATCGGCAATGAACTATCGGACACGACTGCTACGCGATGATTTGCGGTGTGATCGTGACTGCCCATGCGGAAATCTATACCTGTTGGTATGCTCTGCTCGCGCCACATCCAAAATACTTCCCCAAATTCGCCAGTATTCGGTTCCGCGTACAGCGCCAGCAATTGGTCCGAATCACCGGTGTCGCCGTTTTCGGTCCAGTGGACATAGACATTCAGGTAACGGTTCCACGCGGTATTGAACAACGGGAAATTGTCAGCGTGCGACCATACGTTATTGTATAGGGTCGGCGCGTCTGCAAGCGTGTCATAAACATGTGCCATGATTACACCGATGCATACTTTAAGCCAGTATAATTAACTTCATTACCAGAAGCATTTAAAGCTACTCCACTATTGTTGTGCACAATAACACCCCAACGACGTGGCAAAGCATTACCAAATAAAGTAGCTATATTAAAAGGTGGTGTCTTGAAATACTCATCTGAAGTAGTTCCTACAACAACAGTATGTATAGGCACAAGCTGACCCTCAAAATTACCAACTGTATAACTAACATCTGTTCCAGTTGCTCCCGCACTATAATTTGTATCAGCTGTTTCTGCACCATAAAGAAAGGCTCGAATAGTACCACTAGTTGGAGAAGTACCTACTCGAAACACAAATTGTAAAATAGCCCCCATATAAAGATTCGTATTATTATCTACATATACGGACTGACGCCACGAATTGTTTGCCAGCGAATTGAGCGTGATCGTGATGGCAGCAGATGCTGCAAGTGATTGTGATGTAGTAGCCATAAATTATCCTCCTAAAGCAGCACGAGCATTAGCCATTAATACTAGATTAAGACTACCAATTCTTAACTCCTGTGCTCTAGACTGCGTGCGATTAGTAATAAGCGTGGTTAACGCTGTGATAGTATCTCCACCAGGTGGAAATATTTCAAGAATTTCGGCCCGTGCTTGTGTACCTTGTGAAGTGTTAATTCGACCAAGCGATAAAATAATTTTCACTCGATCTTGTTGACTTGCTGATAAAGCTGTATACTCTACCCGATCAATTGCATCATAAAGCTGAGCAGCTTCAATCTGAATAAGATCGGGAGCAGGACGAGCTGAATCATCTTCTAGAGAATCCATGCGCTGTTGATCATCCATTCCAGCATAACCAATAGCTAAGGGATCATCACGTAATTCGTCGAGTAAAAAACTCCAACTCATTTTAATTCTCCTAAGTTAATAATAGATATATAAAATATCCAAATATAAAAATTTTTACTGGAAAGAGGATGGCTTCTATATGACCAGTAGTATACGGAAACCATCTATTTTTTTCTACAAATAAGTTGGTGTAAGAATGATGAAGCTCTTTCCAGTTAAAAGTTTTTAAATCTTCATAAAATCTTTTTAATTCGGGCTTATAAATATCCCAATGATCCGCTTCTTTATCTAATTTCCAACTCATCTTTTTCTATTCTTGTATTTTAAGTAGCCGACATGTAAAAACCATCCGGCTGTTACTAAAATAACTAATGTAACGTATTCTCCAAACATATTAATTTCCTCTAAGTATAGCTATATCTAAGTGTCCAAACTGTAGTGGTTGTTTTCTGATATACATCCTTATTTGTAGTATCGGTATATACATCTCCTATTTTTCCTAATGAAGTAGCAGCTGTTCCAGATCCAAAATATTGATTACAACCACCCATTCTCCATATTTTGTAGGCATCACCTGCAATTGTAGCAGATTCATCCCAACGTTTTTCTGTATCGAGAGAGTATGAAGTTTCAGCTCCTACTGCAAATGGTGTAGCTGAATAAGGGCTACTTAAATCGGGCATCCATATAAATTCATCAATATAACCATTCCAATCACTAAATGTAGCGGATTGCCCGTTAGCTGAACCAATTATTATTCCTTGCATAGTTATAGCAGCGGAACTTGTAACCTTACCTTTATATATTCCACCAACATAAAATCTTATTACATTAGAATCATCTCTTTCTATTAAATATTCTAAATATTCACTAGGAACTATATTTGTGGCGGTAATTACAGGACTTGTGGAATTAAAATATACTCCTGCTTCTCCATCTACAGTATCAACTCTTAGAGAGAAACTTCCAGACGCCTGCATACTACCAACACCATTACCAAATAATACTTGGTATTGATCTCCATTAGTACCATCCCATTTAGCATTTAATTTAACACTAAAGGGAGTACTACTTGAAATATCGTATTCTACTGTACCAGAATCAATACTAGTTCTAACATAATTAATTAAAGATCCTGTTGTAGTCCCATTATTTAATCCTCCAAATCCTATATACCCTGCAGTATCAGACTGAGCTGCTGAACCAACAGCAGTCATAGTTTCTTGGGGGCTGGAACCTTCATCGTTTATATCTGTATCAAAAGGTAAATATAAAGTAGCTGCATCAAAGTTATCTGGAGTGTCATACGCTTGAGCCGCACTATGAAAAGTAAAACCACTAGGAACACCATTCTTAGAAGTAGAACTTAATTTAATCTTGCTTCCGGCATCAGTATTAAGATCAGCATCTGCAAAGAATCTATATTCTTCTCCACTAGGAATACTATATCCACCAGTACCTGCTGCTGGATCCCCACTTGGAAATACGGTACCATCGTCGCCTATAATCCACATTAAACCATTATCAATATCTACGGCTAATCCCCAACTCTCTCCCCATTTCATAGGAGTATCATCAGTAGCATCTGTTCTATCACCATTCTCCCAGAAAGAAGCATAACCTGGTGTATCTCCTCCAGGGTTTCTTCTAAATAATCTATTTAAATAATGATAAGTAAGTCTAGATTCTATAGTAAATGCTCTATAAGTAAAGTCTATAGTCGCAAAATTTTCTACTCCAATCCTATCTGGATCTGGTATATTTGTTTCTGGACCAAGTAACCCTATGGCTGCACCATATGCTTCACCATACCACCAAACACTACTATCTACTACATAAGGTGATTTCCCTACTATATGATAATTAGTATCCTCATAAAAGTCTTGATGATTATAAAATAATTGATCCCATACGTACGAAACTTCCCAATAATGTTTTCCAGTAGTATAAAATCCATCATCGGTTAATAACATTCCTCCCCCACTTGCGGTTGCATTATCGAAAATTCCTCTATGCCAATAACTATCCTTAGCGCTCCAAGAATTCCCAGATGTAGTAGTATTAACAGTACTGTCTTTAGGAAGCCTAGCATAGGTGTCCCCTTCAGCATAATCTGTGTGCCAAGAACTACCATCATCACTGAACTCAAGAAAACTTCCAGTAGTAGCGGCTCCAATTGGAAATACAGACAGTTCTTTAACTCCAGTACTACTGCTGGTAGCACCAAATCCATCACTACTACTTGATCCATAAAATTGATATCCTGTAGGTACTGAATAAAGGGGGTTAGGAGGAATATAAAAAGCTAATCTATCCCAATCTGGAATAGCGGTATAAATGCTTCCCCATACCATTGCTCCTGCTTCAGAATAATTTCCAGTAATGTTCCAAACAATAACATACTCACCTGTTGGAGAAGGGTTCCAATTCCAAGCATTGTCGTAATCTCCAGGCTCTCCAGTATAAGTACTCCATACTCCGTTTACAGAGATCCAAAAGGCTCTAGCCCCCCAATCCCATGCCATTCCTAAAACAGAACCTGCTTGATACCCAGTTAGATCTGTACCAGTACTCGGTAGCTCTTGCCAAACATTACCGCCCGCGTCCCAAGTTATACCACCATCGCCTACTGTTGGGATATAGCTTCCAGTGGGTTGGCCCCTAATTTGACTACCCCAAAATCCAATATAAGGTAGAGAATTATTAAGCGTTACTGTAGGTACTATTTCAAAATATGTTTTTCCACTATTTCTATTAAAAGTTACATTACTGCTAGCTCTATGAGAGTCAATACTATCTCCCATATAATAGTTACTATTATTTGTACTACTGGGTATAATACTATATCCCTGGGGACCATGATTATAAAAATCTATGAAGGCAGTACCAGCACTCCCTTCGGGAGCTCCTGTTGGGGTGAATTCTATTAGTCTAGCTAAAGTATCTCCACTTCTATGGCTATCGTGCCAAGTGCCGTCTCCGGAACTAAATTGTAGTTTAGTGCTGACCGGCCCGTTATCTCCTGCGCAACAAGTATTATATTCAGTCCAAGGAAGCTCTTCTACAACTTCAATAGTACCACTTGTCCACTTCTTATCGGGTGGTGCACTTGGATAATTTCCGGCACCATATCTACAACCATTAACTGTAACCCTTATTTGATCAAAATAACAATCTGAAGGGGCACTCCAACCTAGTTCAGGTTGTGTATATGCAAACGCAAATTGAGTCATTCCATTTACTGTAGCAATATTATGCCCTAAAGAGCATTCTATATCATTAGTACTATCTGACTCTAATTCTTCTATTACTATACCGTTACAAACTGTTCTAATTGTTACAGTACCTGTTGCAAGATCAGTTTCTCTCTCAAATACCATATGGTTCCATTGCTCATTCATTGCAACAGGAGGGCCAGAAGGGGGTGCACTAGATATAATACCAGTATTATTAGTAGTATCATCATATAAAGTTATATAATGTTTTCCTTCTAAAGGACTTACACTAGGGTCTCTTTGGCCTTGATGTTTGCCTATAATGGTTCCATTCGTCCACTGAACCCAACCATTAGTTTGCCCTGTTCCTCCAATTTGCCAAACATCAAATTTATGTGGTCTATCGTGTCTAGTACACAATACTACATATTCAACGGTAAAATCTCCAGAATAGTCAATAAGATCTCCACCACCACTTTCCCTAGGAACCTCCGGAATAGCAAAACGTTCATTCAAATAAATATTAACTTTTTCAAGATATTCTTGACCACAATGAAAAGTATTACCACCAGACGGAGGATTAAATCTACCACTTACATATCTACTAGGCTCCCATATATCATCGCCGACACCATCATCATATAATACTTGTAATGATTCATATATAGAACGATCTCTAAAGTATTCATAAGTCTTAAATTCTCCAGACTTCGCTGCTTCTTTATTTTCAAATGTTAACAGTAAAGGAACATCCCCTGCTCTGGGGTCAGAAGAAGTAATTTGTAGTAAACCGCTTAAAGTAGGGTTACTAGGTAATACATACCCGAATGGAATAGGATAACTAATATTTTCGGACCAAATAATTCTTCGTCCATCATTAGCTGTTCCATTAAAACAACTACCAGTAATAAAAGTACCTTGTTCGTAAAATTCGTCCGATAAGTCCCATCCACCCGCATTAGTCTCTGGATTTTGGGTTCCTGGGCCTACCCAGACTCCATTAATTCCTATCCATAATTTTCTAGTTGGAGGGTCTATAGCTAAAGATATAACATCTGAGGATTCTCCTGCACTATCTGTTGTAGGAGCAATTCCAGTATTATACGGGTCATTAGTATTAGTTGTATATACATCATAGTCTATTATCCACTGTGTATTAGTAGTTCTTATACACCAATTTTTAGCTACACCAAAAGGTTCTATAAATAATTGAGGCATTCCAGTATAGAAAGCGGAATTAGGGGTACCCTGCATAATTGCTTCACAATATAATTTACGGGTACGAGTTCCAAAATTAGTGGGAGTAAATCGGACAGATCCATCACTTGTATAATGAACAGTTCTTCTATCATTTTCATAAGTACCAACAGAAGCCCTGCCTGCCCATCTTCCTACTTGATGAGGCAATGGAATATCTCCAGGTTCTACAGGCCAATCATTAGGATCTATATTAGGAACTTCTCTAGTTCTTATATTATTATCGCCGGGTGTCCAAGTATCATTCCAATTAGTACCATCTGGAGAAAATTCTATTTCAGTAGTATATCCACCACCAGGCGCTCCAGTAGTACTTCCCGCTGGGTTAGCCCATACCCCATCTTCTCTTAAAAAGAGCGTAGGGTTAATAGGTTTATGGGGCAATGGAGGTACGGGTACTAAACCAGTAGCTTGGAATTCATTAAGTGTTCCACCATAAGAGGATTCATTACTTTGCCCAAAACTTGCCGACATAGGCTCTATTTCAATCATATCAACTAAAATTCTACCACCTATATCTTTAGATAAAGTGTAAGAATTAAATCCAACTTGGAAATTTAAGTTTCTATCTGGATTGGCTAATTTTACAGATGGATCTATATAAATATTCTCATTAATTTCTACCCATTCATCTCTAGGGAATCGGGTTAAATCGTCTAAGTCGTAACTGATTGTACCTGTATTACCTGATAAACTAGTATAAGAGACATATCCATAATAATCGTGGAAACGACATTCTAAACTCATACGGCTATCTGGTAAATCGCCTTCTATTTTTACTCTAAACCTAGCGCTTAATGTCATGCCAACAGTGGCTAATTGATCTTGTTCTCTAGGTGTGAAGCCTCTTTCTGGGCTGCGTTGGTAAGCGAAAAAACTACCGGCAGTAACATTAGAAGGTAAATAAGTAATTCCAGATGGCCCATAATCTATAATCATAGCACCAGTATTATTAACACCAGCATTAGCATCATAAGTTACAATAGCATCCCAATTATTATCCTGCTCGTCCCACTCCCACCATTGTGAATTTTCAAAATTAGCATCAGGAACCCAAGGAGTTTGAGGCAACTCTCTAGGAAGAACTATTACCTCTAAAGTATCAATTTCTATATATCCTGGATCTTCTCCAGATACAATACCTTCTACTTTAAAACCTGCCCTTAAACTACGTTGATAAAGATATCCTGCGTTATCTATTGAAAACTCAAAAGCTTGCTCATACCAAGTATTTTCAACTTTAAATGTACCACTGCCGTCCGTAGCCGATATACCCAAACTTTTTTCTAATACAACTACATTATCACCCTCATCAGGTGCAGTAGGTGACCAACCAGCGTCTGCTATTTTTAATGTAACATAAGCTATAGGAGCGCTAAAAGGAGTAGTTGTACCCCCAACCCATCTAAAACGGACTTTTACTTTAACTCTATCATAATCAATAGCAGTAGTATCCCAAAAATCTGGGCCAGCTCGTCTTAAAGAATATACAGAACTGTCTACACCAACTTGCTGATTAATTCTCATTAGCCCGCCGCTAGTACCTGCTCCGTATTGTATGGAGAAATCTCCTGTCCAAAAGAATTCATCTTCAAAAGTGGGATCAATTACAGTTTGTATAAACCGTTCATCAATAGGAGGTCTATAAAATTTCCAAGTTCCAAGCGTAACCATATAATCAAAAGCAACTGCTCTACACGCTGCTACGGTGGCTTCTTTTTCTACAGTGACTATAAAATAGTAAGCATCTGTTGGTACTACTCCTTCTACATACTTTACTGTAAGTCCTTGAGTAGGTTCAGGAGTAGTTGATACAGAACCTAAGGAAACATCATAATCATCAAACCATTCTAATTTTACAAAAGCACCTCCAGAAGGGGAGCCTCCATTAAAATCATCTAAAGCAACATTTGCTCCAAATGCATAGTTATCCCCTTCAACTAAATCTGTTCTCTTTAAGAAACATCTACCAACAAATTTTGAATCTGCAGAAGTTGTGCTTGTTGTTTGTTGACTTAATCCTGTATTAATAAAATTAAACTGGTTAGTAGCTAAATTAAGAGCGGTATCTACAGATCCCGCCTGAGCAAATTCAGTATAAGCAAAAAGATTAGATTCTACACCTGATCTATCTACTAATTGAAACCAGAATTTTCCTGATACAATTTGATCTGTTGGAAAAGTAACTCTAGCAGGAGAGATTTCTCCAGGGGGGATACTAATCACATAAACACCTTCATGACCCCCACTTTCAAAAGGGGAACCAGGCTGTTCATAAGGACTTTCAAAGTTATAAAAAATTCTAACTTTATCTAAAGTATCAAAATCCAAAGTATCATAATATATATCAAAAGTAATAAAACCGAGGCCATTAGCAGGCACATCAACACTAGTTATTGTTATAACATTAAGAGTTACAGTATTATGAAATATATATGCATCTGACCAATCTGAAGGAACTCCACTTTCGGGAACAGCTTGAACAGAGATAAGATATTCTTCATTATTATCTAAATCAAATATTTCTAAAGACTGCTTAGCTGCATCAATTCCACTAGCTGTATTAAAGTTTCTATTTGCAATAATAGTAGAATATTCCCAAGGATCTCCATCTGGTTCAATATCAGTAGAGTCTATAGGACTTAATAAATTACTGCGTTTAGTCCACTTAATTCTGTACAAAGATATTGAATCATAGTTATAATTCAAATCTGAAGGCCCGTATGGGCTAGAAGGTTGAACATTTGGACCATCAAAACTTAGTTTAATATAACTAGTAGTGGATCCGTCAGGACCATAACGAAATAAATTAACAGCTTGTAAATTTGTAGGGGGATTAGCTTGGGTACCTACCCCAGTTAATAACAAATCTCCGGTATTTGGTACTGGATCATTTGGTACTAATTCTGGATTATATAACCCTAAATCTTGCTCTTGTAGTGTTACATTAACAGTAGCATCCTCATTAAACTTCATACTAGAAACTTTGAACTGTTTGTATGAAGTTGTATATGGAGAAGAACTATCTATTGTATAACAATTTTGAATAGTATCATCTAAACCTAAACGATCTAATGATACATAAACTATATCTCCTACTTTAAATTTCCAAGCTTTTACATTACAATTAGCTTCTATAATAAAGGAACGTCTAGGTTTTTCAATTAATGAAGCTGCTAACTTTTCAGCTTGATCTTTATCATGTGTAAATGGAAAGGATACTTCTCTAGGAAGTTCTTCTTCATCTTCTGCAATATAAACAGTTTGACGTATAGGGTCAAACTCTACAGCGTCATAACTTCTTTTAGTGCCTTTCGGATTGTAAACTTGTACATAAGTACCTGTAACAACATTAAATGTATCACTAGTGGGCAAAGCTGTGGCAACACTTATTCCGCCATCTGCAATATAAGATTCATCTAAAATAACTGCACTGTCGTCTGTTGGATCACCATCGGGCTCTCTGTATGTATTTGCAAATAAATGATGTCTACCTTGAGCATACGCTAACTCTCCTAAGCCTGCGGCTAAAAGAGTTTCTAAAATATCAATAGGAGTAACATCTACTTTAAATGCTCCGTTACAATCTACGTAGTCTAAAATAGATCCTTCTAGTGTAGGTGCATTTTCTTTAGTACGGAAAAAATATCCACCATCACAAGCATCTATAACTGCTTTATTTATACTATCCCAATCCAATTCTACTACATCTCCTGTAGTAGATACTTTTAACCCATAGTATGGATCTAATAAATAATCTAAAGTACACAATGCCCAATTAGCAGAATAAGTCCAAGTACCTTCTTTTCTTAATTGAACACCATAACTATCATTATTATAATCAGGCAATTCATGAGTTCTAGATACCCAGTATTCTGGACTAATATCTGGTTGCTGTCCAGTGCCTGATTGGATACAAACATAATCTATACTACTATGGGTGACAATATTACCGACATAATATGTAGTAACATTACTATAAGCCGCTCTATCATTACTAGTATCTTTAATATATTTAGTTGGATCAGCTAAAGGATTGTATATTGGCTTTCCTTTTACTAAAACAGAAACATTAGGGATTCCACGAGTATATTCTTTATCATACTTAAGCCTTAAATATAAGTAAGAACAACGCTCTACTCTATGATTGAAATTCCAAGGAATAGTACTTGTATCTACTGTACCGCCTACAGTAGCGTAAGTATAGTCTTGTCCCGCTCTTTGAATACTTTTTCGTACTTCTTCAGAGCGTACAAAGTCTTCGTCATTATATAAATTTGACCAAAGATTTCCACCCTCTGTATGAGCTTTATAAATCCATTTACCAGTAACTGGAATAAAGTATAAATTTTTCTTCCAAATTTTAGAAACTTGTTTTCTTTCATCATCTGCAGCTTCATCAGATAAACCTGGGGAAGGGACTGCAGGAGGCTGAAATTGCGCTGACCACCAGCCAGATCCATCAAATCTAGTATAAAAATCTTCATGATCTGGGATGTAGCGTCTTAAGTCTCCTCGATAAGGTGTTCCACCCTCATCAGGGGCTAAAGTGTTAGGGTAGAAATAATCAGCATAATAAATGTTAGATCCAGGAGGCGTTTCTTTTTTAACATTATCAGAATAACAACCACGAATATCAAAAGGTTTACCATCTATATATACCCAACTTATTTCTTCAACAGGATGGGTAGTGATAGCTAAAACACCATGCAACCATTTATTAGTGTCTTGTGTATCATCCTGATCATCAATATTGGTTTCTTCCATAAATATCCAAGGTCCACCCACACGCGTTTCACCATATACAACCGTTCTAGGTTCTATAGGGCTTTGAACACTTGTTTGTAGTCCTTTCTGTCCAGAAGATTCTAATTTTGGCTTAAATAATGCACCAGTTAATAGTGCTAAACCAAAATTCACAGCAAGATCAGTAACAGCCCCACCAAGTGAACTGAATACATTTTTAAATCCTGAACCAATTTTTTTAAATACGTCTTTAAATCCCATACTTTATACTCATTTTATTAATTTTCTCTAGTAGTCGTGCGGCCACGGCTTGGTCGTGTACGTCCACCTCCGCTGGGAACTACCCCAGTACCTTCTTGTCCTAGTGTAGCAGCATCACCGCCCCAATTAACTTCCCTATCTTTTAAGGAGTCCACATATTCAAAACCTAAATCTTGATTAGCAAAATTAGTTAAAACATCACTAGGCGCACCTTCATGTAAAAATGCATAATATCCTTTTTGTGTGTGGTGGTTATATTTTCCTCCACGAGATCTTTCCCAGTCACTTAATCTAGAGTTGGCTGTTACAGTAATAGTGGCAGTATCTGAAAACGCCATGTTCATAGTATCCATTCTGCCCACAAAAAGTAAAGTTGGGCCATCTTCTTCATTTGTAGTATATCCAATATTATGATTGAATCTTATTGGGGCTAAATAAATCCACATAGGTAAATTTTTATATTCAAGATCTAATGCATCTACTACATATTCAGGCGGAATACCAGAGATTGTTAGATCTATTGAATATGATTGTAATTCAGTACCTTCTTCTGCTGAATTAATAGTACCATAATTACCAATACCTAAATATTCTTCTCTGCCAACACCACTCTCATCCCATTGAATATTTAACGAAGAAGAATTTAATCTAATATAATCATAGCCTCCACTACTTCGTATTTTCATACGAACTAAAATTACTAGTTTAGAATTTCCTGAATTTAAACTATCTAATAAAACATCGTCAAGTATTCTACTCATTATAAAATTGCTCCGCGCATTCTATTGTTATACTACCTAAGTATATTTTTGATTGTACAGCTTTTTCTGCTTGATCATCTGATGTTAACATCATTCTACATAAAGCATTAGTACCTGTAGAAATACTTAAGCCAGGATAATCCGTTGTTTCTCTTCTAAATTCTGGCTCAACTGTATATGTATTAGAATCTGTTTTATCTACAACAATTTTTAACTCTTTTTCACCACCATAAGGAGAGTCTAGGTTAATAGTGAACATATCTCCTATTTCTAGTTCTCCAGCGGGAGAAGCATCAAAACTTATTATATTTAATCCACCAGCAGCGGCAACAGAAGCAATATTTCTTGTACTCACACCATTTTTAGTTGCTGGGTGTGAAAAATCATACATAGTAAATCTACCGGCCATACCTTGTAAACTACCTAACCAAGCCAGTAAAGTATTGGTTTCATCTTCACTTAAGTTGTTATATGAAAGCCTAGCAGACCACCTACCTCCTGGTAGCTGTACTGTTTTTATTGAACCATTTAAAGGAGAGGTACTAATTTGAGTATTGTATGATAATCCAAATGTCATTGTATCTGGAATCATATCAGCTGCGTTATATTTTGCAAAAGGTTTATCTGCCATTATCTTCTACCTGTTCTCTTTGAAAGACTTCCACCACGATTTAGTTCACTAGATACAGCATTTAATGTTGCTCTCTTTATTTCTTCCATTTGCTGTCTTAATCTAGTTTCAGTTGCTGGGTCAGCATTTCTGAAATCAAAATTTTGATTAAACACTACAGGTTTACTTTCATTTTCAAGCCTTACTGGAATTTCTCTATTATTTGGTAAGGGAACTACAGCTTCAGCATTTTTACCTTCGCCAATTTCAACAAATTGTGGGGAGTTAACTATTCCACCGGTTTGCATTTGACGAACACCGTTTTCAATAATGCCTCCATCAGCCATTCCTGGAAGAAAACTTGAGAAATCAAAACCACCACCGCCTGTGCCAAATATAGAAAATAATGAACCAAGAGGTCCAAAGAAAGTTTTTAGTATACTATTGAAAGCAAACCAAAAATCTTTATCTTCATTAGGCTCTCTATCTGGATCTGTAGTTTCATTATAAACACGATTATGTGTATCTACATTTTCTTGACCTTGATTTTTAATAATAGCACTTTGAGTTACTCTTGCAATTTCATTACTTTCTTCAAGTAATACATTTCTTCTATCATTGCTTCTTACTATGCCATCATTAGCCTCTGCTGGTGGAGGGGTGGATATAGTAATATCAGGTGTAGAAGGGGCATTATCTGCTGCTGTAGGCCCGTTGGGAGAAGCTGGAGGAGTGTCTGGAGGAGTATCTAATACTACATCTGATATATTAGTATCAGGTAACATGCTAGTTATATCAGAAGAATTAAAACTCATACCCGAAGAACCGCAAGAACAGCTATTACAGCACTCTAATAATTTACGTAAACTTTCTTTTTGATCAATAGTGAGATAATTTTTAATATCAGTTAAAGGCTGCTTAAATTCAACTATTGTTTGTATATTTTTAGTCTTATCAATATCCCTACCTTCAGCAGTTCTAAGCATTTCTAATTGTTCTGTGGCTAGTCTGGCCCCTTCTTCTCCGGCTGCCTTTATTTCTTTATCTGTTTTACCTGCCGCTTTTGCTTGAGCTTCTTTGGCTGCTTTGGCTTCTTTTATTATATCTGCGCCCGAACTTATTAGTTCGTCCTCTAATCGTTTTAAAGCTTCTTCCTGCGTTTTCTTTTTTCCAGCTTTACTATCTGGAAATACTCCACCGAGTATGTTTCTAAGAGTTCCTTTAATATTCTCTTTAACTAGGTCACCTATTGAAGTTCTTATAGAGGCCTTAATAGCTTCTGCTATATCCACTCCCCCTTCAATAATATCATCTACAAGACTATCTACTGCTGTATCAGTGGTTTTAAGAATTACAGCAGCCCACTCTTCTGCGGCAGTTTTCATTCCCTTGGAAAAATTATATGCTTCTATCTTTAGTATAGTATGTAAATCTTTTCCAAATTGCTTAACATCTCCTGGTAAAGGATTATATCTATTTCCTCTTTCACGAATATCAAGAATTTGCGCTTCTAATGCCACCCTCAATTGTAGTTCTTCGCGTCTAGCTTTTATTAAATCTTCTTGAGCGAGAAGAGATTGATACTCTTCATTTCGATATCTTTCTAGTTCCTTTAGTGTGTCAAACTTTTTCTTTTCAATATTTAATCTATCTAATTCTGCATCCAATAATTGATCTTGAATTGCAAAAGCTTGCCTACTAAACTTAGCTTGCTTAGCTAAAAGAGTAGTATTCTTAGCATAAATTGTAGCTGTTCGTAATTCAGCAGTTAAAGTACTTTTAGTAATACTATTAATTTTAGTTAAATACTTAAATCTTTCTTTATCTACTAATTGTAATCTTTTAGCTAACCTATATTCTAAGTAAGCGTTTTTGACAGCCTGTTCTGCTTCGTCTACTTTTTGTTGTGCTAATTTATTACTATACTCATCTAAGGGTTGATTCTGTTTTACTAAATCTCGTTCTTCTTTTGCAGCTATTACACTCTGTCTTCTAGACTCTAAACGTTGATGTGCACTTAATTTTAACTTAGTTTCAGCCTGCCCTAATTTAATTAATGCGCTTTCAATATCTGGAAGTATATCGGCTTCTTTTTTATAATTATCCGCTACCTGCTTACTAAGTTTAGCTTGTTGCTCAAGAATTTTTGCTTCTGCAGTAGCGAAAAGATTTGACTGTCTAAGTTTTAAAATAGTCAATAGCTTATCGAAAGCTTCTTCGGTAGATCCTGCGTCGTTAATAAGATCTCTTAATTGATCAGAAGTTAATTTAAATATAGCTTTTAATTGATCATCAGTCTTTTCAAGTATATCAATATTAATAAATCTAGCTAAGCCATCTTCATTGCCCTCAAGATTACTATTAAGATTTTCAAAATCTTTTATTAAAATACTAGTAGCTCTGGCTAATTCTGGGTTTACGGTTAAATTAGTAAGTTGCTCTCTTGTTTTAGCTGCAGCACCAGCTGCTCTAATAAATTGTTCATTAATAGTTGCCATAGAACCGCTTAATGATTGTAAACGAATCTCCCCTAATCTAATACCGTCTTGTAAATTTTTCAAAAAGACTTTAATACCTTTAGTATTTCCTTCCTCTCCAAGAGCTAAAATTTCTTTTGCCATATCTGTAAAAGATAATTTTCCTTCAACAGCTAATTGTACTATAGACTTAATCTGATCACTGGCCCCCTTTAATCCCTCTTCTATTCCAGAGGTATCAAAAGTAAAACCTGATATTGTAGTTGCCGCGGACACTTGTTGTAACGTTTGTAGTGTAGCAGCAAAACCCGCTAATATAGGCTCACCTTCAATTAATTCACTATAATCTGCTTTTATTTTTATCTTTAATTCTAAATCAGCTATTTTTTCTTGAATCTCATCTTTTAAACTTTGTAAATTATCAACTTCAAAGTTTTCACCAGTAAGTTCAACAGTACTAAATTCGTCATATAATCCCCTATCTAAACTTATCTCTAATTTTCGCATTTCAAGTGTATCTAACTCTTTTCTAAGATCTTCTATATCTTTCTCTGCTTTTTCTTTATCAATTTCTATTTCAATAATAGGCTTAAATATCAAAGGATTAATTAAAGTAGATAAAGCACCAGTTAATGTATTAGTATAATTAACTAAAAACTTACCTATAGTAGATTGCGATTTACCACTAGCTGTTAAATCTTGTAAATTACTTAAACTTTTTACAGATTCATCTAATACATCCTTAAATTCACTGTAACGTTCTTTTGCTTCTTCTAGTTGTTTTAATGTTTCATCTTGAGTACCAAAAAACTTTTTATATATAGCAGTTCCAATTTCCCAAGCTAACCATAAACCAGTTAATACCGGAAATATTTTATTTACTGCTGCAGTAAATAATGTGGTAGCTGTGGCAGCATACCCCATAACTCTAGATAAGCCTTTAAAAGCTAAGCCCGCTAAACCTGCTTCTACTTTTATTCTTCTTAATCTTCGCTCTACTGCAATGAATGAAGGAATTATAGATGCTATTACACCTCTTTGTTCTACTAAACGGAGAACTAAGATTTTTTGTTGTGCAGCCATTCTTTTACCAGTAGCTATAGCAACCTTTCTCTGAGCATTTAAATTACGCAAAGCTAATCCTAAACTATTAGTATTAACCGTTAGCTTTTTAACTTCTCTACCTAATTTTCTGTCTTTATTAATTCTTTGATCAATTAAATCACGGGTTTTTATTAATTCCTTAAGATTACCTTTTGAAATACCAGAACTAACACCGCGAAGAGGCTTAACTGTCTCTCCTTTAGCTAGTGCGTTTTTATAATTAATAGTTTTTGTAATTTGTGCTTGAAGAACTGCTAATTCTTTTCTAGCCCCTGTTGTAAGATCTTTAAAGGCCATAATGCCTTCTTTTTCTACTCTTTCAAATAAAGATATAGTAGAATTAGAAAACTTTTTCTCAGCGCTTTGAGTCTTTGCCAATGCTTTTAATTGTTCTGTTAATCTAATTTTTACTTGCGCTTTTGCAGTACGAGTTCTTCGTTTTTGCAAATCTCCAGCTTTAATAGCTAATCCTGTCTCAGTTCTACCTTGGCGTAATAAAGCTACTTGAACACCCTTTAATGATTCTTTTGCTTTTGAAGCATAAGTCGCTGCATCTGGAGTAAGTTTTTTAGCAAATACTGCACCTAAAGTAGCAATTAAAGCTGCTGCAAATTTTTCGGATTCATTAATTATTTCTACAAAGAAACTTCCAAATTTATTAGCTACCTGTAATAACTGATCACTAACATCTGTTAGTGTAGTTAATAGTGCTAAATAAGGATTCCTATCTAGATTAATATCTCCTAATATATTTTTTCCTTCCTCTTGAATAGCATTAATAGTGGCTTGCTTTTTCTCATAGGAAGTTAATTCTATAACTGTCTTACCTAACTGAGAGGCATAATCTCGATATACTTGTTGAGTATCAATAACGACACCAAGAGTAGCAAGAAGCTCTGTTCTACCACGTAAAACAGCACTATTAATTTTATTCATATTAGCTTCTACAGATCCGCCAAAAGTTTGAGAAATCTTTGCAGCTAAGCTAGCTAGCTCTTTTGCTTGTGTTGGGTTGGCCCCCGCAGCAAGCGTTTTATTAACAGCCTCTAATGAATCTTTCAAAGCTAGATTGTGTCCAGTTGCTGCTTGGACTTCTTTAGCCAAACGCATCATATTAACACCTGTAGTTTTTGCCATATCTTCGGCCGCTAATTGCATGCTATAAAAGTCTGCAGCATTACGAAGTATTTGAAAAACCTGAGTTAATGCAAAAACATTAGCAGCAATTGTAGCGTAAGAACGAACCAAACCTCCAAGCCCCTGTTGTTGCTTAGAGAATGCTTTAGAAGCAGATAAACTACCTTTAGCCACACCTTCTTGTGCTCTTTTAGCTTTGTTAGCGGCTAAAGTAGATTCATCTACAGCATTATTAACAGTTTTTATTTCAGCGGCTGCTCTCTTAGTTCCGCTAGTATTAACATTAGCATTTACATCAATATCACGTCTTGCCACTATGTATTCCTCTTGGCCTGCCGTTTTTTCTTTCTTTCTACATCTTTATATATATAGTAATCAACATAGTTTATCATGTTTAATACGTATATTTTATAAGAAGCTGTATCAACCCTATAAATAGAAAAAAGTGTATCTAATCCTTGCAAAGATTTACCTAGATACACCCCATTCATTCCTTCCCATGTGTCTTTTAAAGAGCTATGTATTTTTAAGGCAACTCTGGTTTCTCTCAACAGATCTTCAAGTTCCATGGGTAACTGATCTTCACTAGCTTCTGTGCCTAACATTTCACACATTTCTAGGTACTTTTCTTTAGTTAAGCTTCCGCCGCCACTTTGACCTTCGAGGTACCTTTCAACGTTTTCTCTTTCTTCTTCGAGCTGCCTTTCGTAAAATTTGATAGATCAGTAGTCATGTCACTGATCCAACTATCAAATAAATTAGAATTTCTAATTAAAGACATAGCATTTTCATGAGTATAATTAATTTCATCATCTTCATCATACTTTTCTTCCGCTGTACTAATTACAAAATTCTTTAAATACTTAACTTTAAAACCTTCCCATCCCTTAATAGTAGCTCTAACATACTCATCTAGAAATTTTTCTTCATCTAATTTAGGATATATCTTTCTACTTCTAGGGTCTAATTTTTTTATGGTGCAGCGCTCTTGTAACTTCTGCATTTCGTCTTTACCTAGAAAAGTTAAATCTATTTCAAATCCCTCACAATCTGGAAATTCAAAAGAAACGGTTTTTTCTGGTAAAATTAGTTCGTCTAAGTTTAACATGTAAATTCCCTCTTATAAATAATATTTAATGGTTATTTCATCCGCCTCTCCTGGGGAGGATTCTAATGCAGTAAACGGTATAGTTGTAGATACTACCTGATCAAAATCTAGATTTGGTAATTCTAAATATACAGAAGGCATTAAAATGTCCACACGAGGAGTAACACCTGAACCACCTATACTTATTGTTATATCAGCTAGATTATCTTCTAAATAATTTTTATTAGTATATAAGAAGTCAAATAAATCTGCTGTATCAGTTACAGCCCCTATAGCTTTTAAATAAAAATCTAAAGTACCTGTAATACTTCGATCACCGGTATAGTGATCACTAATAATTGAATATTCCCCTAAAATATCTCGTTTGATAAAACTTACATCATTTTCAATATCTATTGAACCACCTATTAAATTAACAGTATAACTAATAGATCCAATACTTAATGTAATTTCAGTAAACTTATTAAGAATACAACTTTTATATGGAGTTGTATCAGTAGATGCTGTAGGGGGGTTGTAGCTTTGAAATGTTGTTAATCCTGTTCCTGAGCCTTTCCAGTCTATAGTTGAAATTCTATCTAAAGCAATATCTATAGTAGCTCTTGTAAATACTGCATTATCTACCCTATAAGTTAAATTCGGAAATGTAAACCATATAGTAGTATTTAATAGTCTAGCTATATCACTGCTAGTAAATAATACTTCTGCTCTGGTTGTATATTCCGTATAACTTCCGGTGTAGCCTGCCAACCCTTGAAATGCTTTTCTAGTATTTATTTCTACCTGTGAGGTTGGCTTACCTGCATAAAAATGAGTACTAAACTGAAAATCAACAGGATTATCTGATTCTGAAAAGACAGTTAATCCTCTATTCTCAGATGGGTCTATAGTTTTTCTATTAACAATTGTTGTATTATTACTAGGCTCCACTTGAAAACCATCTAATATCAATATTTGATCTGTATTAGCAGCATTAAATGGTGCTGTATCACTATTAGAGATATAACACTCAACATTTCTATTTAATATATATGACATACTACACCTATATAGACAAGAAAGGTAGAGGCATTGCTGCCCCTACCTAACTATATATTACGATTCGTCAGGATAATATGTTACTGTTAACTCATTATTATATTCTAAATCGAATGCACCAGCACTATCCGTAGGTAAGGCTGTAAAGCCGATATCTACAGATAATACATCTTCAACATTTACGGTTGGAATATTGATATGAGTATGAGGCATATTAAATGCTACTTGTGGTACATGAAAATCTGGTGATGCAGGATTAATTCCATTACCAGCATGTATAATTAACGCGAAGTCTTGTGTAACATCATTTAAATCAGTTAATAGATCTGTTAACAATCCACCGGTTAATCCGGCTCCTGTTTTAAGGTAAGCAGTCATATTACCACTAATTTCTCTTGTTCCTGTAAATCCACCGCAAGGCTGATTAACGACTCCTAAATTCTCAGGAGTTAAGAACTCGATATTATTATTAATAGTTAATGATCCACCTGTTAATGCTACTGTGTAGCTTGTTCCAGGAGAATCGTTATCTGTTAATTCAACAGTACTTAACTTATTACGAATACAAGTATATGCTGTTGGAGCAGTTACATAATCGTTGGTATCTATAACTCCTGAATTCGGGAATCTGGCAGTTCCTGCCCATCCCTGTAAAGTTGTTAAATCTGAGCCCTCTACAGATACTAATGAAGTACCGAACCCAGACCAACCAATTTGTGCAATAGTATCAATACTGAAATCTACTTCAGCTTGGTTTACTAAACATTGTGTAATATGATACCAATTATCCCCAAGATTAAAAATTATACTTAATTCTAATAACTCATTAGTATCAGAATCAAGAAAATCTACTGTCATGCCAGCCCCGGCTCCACCCATAGTAGTCGCTAGACCGTCTAAGATGGTTCCAATAGTATTGTTAGCATTAGCTGCCGCTAATCCTTCCCATAGTACTCTTTCTACTGCATCAGCCTCATTATCTGGAGCTCCTCCCCAACGAGGACGCATATAAGTAGTTAAAGCCCATTCAACGGGATTAATAGCAGTAGTAAAGGCTTGTTGCCCTCTAGCTACATTTGAAATACCTGCTTCGGATACTGTTACAGTTTCTACATTAGTATCTGCTGTAAAACTATATCCATCTAATACAGGGATTTGCCAAGTGTTAGTATCACTCATGTTGGCAATAGCAGCTTCAGTAGATATAAATACTCTTGTGTCTCTTACTAGACTAAAAGTTGCCATAGTTTAAATCTCCTTAATTACTTCTTTCGATGGGATATTGAACTGTTAGTGATATTTCGCCTACAGAAGTTGGGTGAAGTAAACCCTCATCATCTGTAATAGAAGTAATTCTTATATCGGTACAAATATCACCTTGTCCTGGTCCAAATGGTAATGTATTATTTGAATCAATCACAAATTCAATATCCTCAAAAATTTGTTCTAAAACTTCTTTAGAATTTTCTCTAGTTACATAGATTCTAATAAGAAGATCTAGATATCCCCAGCTAAAATTGCTGGGTAAATATTCTCTTGTCTCTGTTCCTGCGGTAATACAAACAAATGGTGTTTCTTGAACTTCATCCCAAAATCTTAGTTTACCTTCTACATTATTATATAGATCAACCTGATAAGGGCTTCTACCATCTATTTGTGTTATTAAATCTACTAAAGCATTAACGATAGTTGTTCTTCGTGTTGCCATTATACTACCCTACTTTTTATTCTCAGTTTATTAATGTATAACTCTTTGAAAGCTACACGAACTGCTTGATGTATTAAAACTCTAGGATCTCTTAAAGGCTTGTATAATCTACCCATTGGTGAAAATACATTATATGGATATTTCATATAATCTACTGTTATTTCAACTGTTTTTCCCGTTAATGCTCTCATCTTTACAACTCTAGCAGATTCTGCGAATCTACCAGTTCTATAATTTAATCTTTCAGTAGCTCCTCCCTTTGCCATAACATCTTCTCTTAAAATACGATGTAAATTTGCATTTATATAGTTTTTAACAGAAGTGAAACTGACTGAACCTGTATTGGTAGTTTTTAAATTTCCAATTCTTAAATCTAAGGGAATATTAGCTTGTTTTATATTAACTTTTTTAGCTTCTTGCAACCGCCTTCTAGCGGCTGTGGTGAACTTTTTATGTTTAGCACTTAAGCCTGTCCATAGTGTTTCTAACTCTCTTAAAGCTTCTTCTGAAGAATTAGATCCTACCTCCACTTTCTCTAATGCATCAAGTACTTGTTTTGTATATTTTCTTTCATTTTTTAAAACGTTTTTAATAAACTCATTTTTAAACCATCTTCTAAGTCCAGCTAATGATCCAGTTCTGCCTCTATTAACTACATCTATTTCTATAGCGTAAGGTATTTTTGATAACCAACTTTTATAAACAGCAGCACCACTACTTCCAGGAACTTTGAACCTTGCGTTATTTGTAATACTGTGAACGAATTTAACATCAAATTCTGTAGTAATTAAAATATCTAAAGATTCAATAACTTCTGGTTGATTTTCTAATGATTGTAAAAAACTGTTAATAAGTCTTTGCATTTCTTTTTGTAGTTTTGCGTCATTAAATCCACTACTTCCGAAATCTTCGTCACTAAATATAGACTCCCTTGTCATATCTTGAGCTACACCAAAAATATGTCCACCTTCACCCTTATCTAAAAATGCTAGTGTAATATTTTTGGTTATACTATTCATATTGGAGTCATTTTTTATAGTTTTTCGCCACTTTTTTTTATAGTCACTAAAACTTCCAGAGGTAGCTACTATCATATAGTAACCTCTGGGCCCCTTACCTTCATCTAAAATATCTCGCTTAGGGGTAGATCTTTTTATGGCTCTAAAAATTCTTGTCGCCCAATTACTTAAATTGGCCTCAGCTAAAGATTGGTGTATTTCTTGAAATAACTTTCTTTTTGCGTTTCTTTCTTTACGTTGATCAGCACTTTCATTATTAGATTTAATACTATAGTGTTCTTCTTGTTTCTTAGCAAAATCCCTAAACTCTTTTAAAGTATGATTAATAGCACCAGGACTTACATAAATACTTTTTTCTAGTTTTTCATATAGTTCTTTTCGGATTTTTGTAAAATTACCCGCATCCAATAAACTTGAGAATAATATTTCAAATAATTGTTGTCTACTTATATTTGGTCCAAGATTTATAACTCCTGGAGTATTTGTAATTTTTACGTTCCACATATTAACTCCCTACAAACTGAAAACTAAAGTCTTCTGCCACAGGTGCACGATATAAACTTAAAATTCGTTGTATATGTGAGGGAAACTCTGCGTCATTAAAAGGCAATGGGTTTTCTAATTGAGCCCCCATTAAAGACTTTCTTAAAGACATTTCTTCTTTTTCATAATAATGTATTAAATCAAAAATAGCTAACTTTAAATCTTTCGGTAATTCTTCATAACCAGCGGTATAAGAAACTTTAAAACTATTATATTCTAAGTCACAATAACTTAGAAAAGACTTATATTGTAATTGAGTCATTATAACTCCATTATCCACATCTACAATATAACCATCTTTTTCACTAGAATTTTCAACTAATGCTGTATATGTCTGCCCACCATCGGAGGAAACTTCTACAGAATAGACATTTATAATAGGAAACTGATCTACATAGACTCTATTTGTTAATGCGCTATAGTATTCAGTAATTCCTGGACTACTAGCGTATTCTATAAATTTTCTATTACAATAACTTTCGACTAACTGAGAAACATAAACTATTAAAGCTGTTCTCTTAGCATCTTGCTCTACATTAGTTAATTGTTTATATTCTTTATACTCATCTAATTCTACTAAATCCATAGTGTTTCCTCAAAATATGGGGGAGGATTCCCCTCCCCCATTATTAGTATTATAAATTATGCACTATTAAATGCAAACTTAACAACACCATAACCCACGTCTAGATCCTTGAATCCAAAACGACGAGTTGCTACATATCCACGTTTCTGATTGAAGATGTCTGTATCAGACTCTACTCTCATTCCACGTAGCTGGCCCTTAATAAAGTTATTAGGACGGAATAGTACAGCAAATGCAGTACCTGCTGCAGGGGTTGCAATATTTGTATTATCAAACTGGCGAGACATAACAACAGGCGTACCTGCAATGCTACCAATCTGACCTGAACGAACAGTTGCACGATCTCCAATCTTATCCATTGTTAGGAAGGTATCCTGGAAGGAAGTTCCTAATAGATGGTAATATAGATCAGGGGATACTACCCAAACTAGATCACTAGGATCATCGCCGTACATTCCTAAGTTCTGACGTGCTGTAATGAAATCATTATAAACAACGGAAGAAACAGTAGAATTGTCAGGAGAATTAACGTTAAAAGTAACGTCAGTTACACTAGAGCCTAATCCAGTTAGACCAGTAATAAGGTCTGTAGTACCATCACCGCGTAGAAGTGCACGATCGGAGGTCTTAGCCATACGACGTGACATAGCATCACGAATAATAGGTAGAAGAGCAACAATGCTATCTTCCTCTTCTTCGTAACCAAGGAATTCCTTAGTTGCTAACTTGTAAGCAGTGATTGAGTTCTCTTTTAGCTGGTGATCAACTGCATCGCCGGTAGACGATACGTCAGGAGACTGTGGAGACTCATGACCAGTTGGAGAACTGGAGCGATATTGTGCTTCGCTAATCCATTCTGCATAACCCGCTTCTGGGTTTACAGGAAGGTGCATAGTTGGGGTATTCATAGGCATAGAAGTAAATAGATTTTCTACAACTAAATTCTCACGCATTTCATTATGTACACGAGTGGAGAATTCCTCTTCCCAACCGTCTAGAGTACCGGATTCCCAGTGCTCACGACCAGACTTCGTTACCAAAGTCTTAAAATATTTTGTTCTGTCGATTTCTTTATTAAATAACTTAGCCATTAATACAGCTGCGTCTCTCTCTTCGACAGAAAGATTGTCTTCATTACTGTCTTCACTATAATGCATTTTATTAGCCTTCATAGCGCGACGTAATTCTTCAATCTCGCTTTTCTTTTCCTCAAGATCAGAAGCGAACTTATTTACAACTTCCTTAAGTTCATTTTCTTTTTCATCTTCGTACTTCTTCTCAATATCCTTCTTGGCATCTTCTAATAGACGCTCGGCAGCGGTTTTAACCTCAATATCACGAGCTTCTTGTTCTTTACGTGTAGCTTCTTTTGCTGCTTCACGCTCTTCTAATGCCTTCATAACTGTTGTAGCAACAGAAGAAGTTAAGGAATCTAGGTCGATTGAAGGAGTGTTTTTGTTTTCACTCTTTTCCATTAGATTATTCTCCTCAATAGTTTCAGGGTTATCTTTATCATCATTATTAAATGATTTCTTAAAAGCTTCAAATTCTCTAGGGTTATCAAAACTTTTACTTACACTAAATGTAGTATATGGGTTTGCAGGAACAGATACAACACTTATTTCGACTAATTCAATTTCTTTAATATTAAAAGAGTCTTTATCACGATCATAGTCCATATCTTTCGCTATGAAGCCTACACTAAAGGATTTAAGAATACCTTCTTGAATTAGGGAATAGACTTCTGTAGCTGCCTTACTGATAGTAGCTTTAATGCTCAAACCGTTATCAGTAGGTCGAACTTCTGTTGCTCTACCAATGGGTTTATCATGACGATGATACGCTAAGATAATGGGGTTATTTATATACCCCTTTAAAGCATCTTTTTCTTTCCAAGCTTTAGGATCTATGATATCTCTCATACGATCCATATCTTTTGTACTTGCTTCACCTTCGATAACTAATGGGGAGTCATCTTCTTCTGGGTTTAGCTTTTTATACGTAAGGGCAGTTTCGAAAGAAAAAACTTTTTTCTCAAGTTTAGGGTCATTAATTTTCATTTTCACCTTGTTCCTCGGGTTTAGGATTTTCTTCCACATCAGGTTCATTATTTTCCGACCCTGATGGTCTACCTCCCTGAGTAGGGTCTACTGCAGATCCCGCTATATTGGCGGGTATTCTTAATTCATCTGCATGCTCATCTTCTGCTGGATCCATTCTCAGCTGATCTCTAGCTTCATTAATTGTAATGATTCCAGTATTGACAAGACTAGTAAGTTGCGTAGTTTGATCTCGAATTTCGGGAGCAAGCGCTGCAACTCCTACCGTATCGGCCTTCATATCGTAAGCAAAGTAAGACTCTACCGCAGATACAAATTTATTTACTAGAGGTAGTACAGTTGTTAAGTAAAACAACTTTAAATTTGGCGTAAGGTTAGCATTATTTCCGGAATTTAATAGTACTGGAGGTACGCCGAGTGCTTTTAGAATTTTCTCCTCATGTCCTCCGACAGAAGTTTCAAAGTCTAATTCTCGCCACTTAATTTCAGATAGGGGATTAACCTTAAAATCTCCATCTAAAAGAAGCGGACGACGTGCTCCAGCTTTTGGACTATACGAACGTCTCCAATTCTCTAGTATTCTTTGTTTTAATTTGGGACCTAGTATATTGGGAGTGGTAAGTACCAGCCCGGGAACTGCACCGTTTTCAAAAAATAAATCTTGAAAATTTAACATCAAATCTAAAGTATTAATACTTCTTCTGGCGCAGTACAGTCTAGAAACACCTTGATATATACTATCTGCGGCGTTATCTTTAATATGAATGATCTCATCAGTTCCAAAACGAGTTTTACTATCATACAAATATGATTCAACACGTTTCTTCTTACCTACTTTAATCTCCATGAGATGAGAAGGTAGTTGATATAAATCTATACCATCAAAGTAAAGATATGCATTACCATTGATCATTAGATCCATAAAAGTTTCACGACGAAACTGGTTTTGATCTACCTCAGGATTAGCTTGAAAATTTAACAGTTTTTCTACTGTCTTCTTTCGTACCATTTGAGGTTTTCCCGAATTCGGGTTTAAATATCTTGAGTCAATGGACAGAGGGTCCATGACAGAAATGTTTAGTTCAGCGGCTGAATCTACTATAAGGTCCGCCCCTCTGCGTATCACTTCTAAACGATCATATGATCTTTTAAAATAATACCCTCGGCGGGTGCTGTCCTTTTCTTGCCCCTCTTCACTTTGAATAGAGGGCTGGGCACGATTCATTTTTACGTTATACCACCACGTATTAAGTTTTCCCATAAAATTTATTCCTTTGTTTTACTAGCCATCGCTTCTGTTTTTCGGCAGTAGTTAACGCGGGTTTTTGTCCATAAATTTTATGTAAACGGTTATTATGGCAAAATTTACATAACGTGGTTGTTTCTTCATAAAGCTCACGCTCATGATTTTCTATGAAGTCATCCCGTATATCCATAATATCATCTACAGTATTTATAATTATACCCTTTAACCTTTTCCACCGATTCCAAAGCAGGTCTATGGTATAGAAATGATGAAATTGTAATTCTTCAGTTGTGCCACAAATCTCACATTCAGAGCCTTTTTCGTATCGTGACTTCGCACGATCGCGCACATATTTCACTTCTAATCGTTTCAGATCACTCATTACTTTTCCTGTTAAACACAAGAAAGCTCCGTCCGATGCGGTACATTGAACGGGGCTTAAATAGTTGGTTTTTTCTTTTTATCAGTATAAGATCAGTATATCAAAAATTTTAACACTTGTCAAGAATTAATATTGTTTATCTTTACGTTCTTTTTCAAAAAGTGCGGAATTACATAACTCCACCTGCTCCTTGTTCATACGTATATATCGCATAGCGGATAGCGTCAGCCATATGACTCGCTCGGTTGTGTTCAGGTTTCTGTGTTTCAATATTCCATACCCCTTCTTGGCTTTTACCTTTCCACTTATAGTTTCTAATCGCATGAATAGCTTCAAAACAATTTTCATCTACAATTAGTCTTCCACTTTCAATTACTGCTCCAACTGCTCCAATTCCGTCTACGACGGATTTCTTAGCATTTATAGTAGCAATTTCATAAGTTGAAGCTAGGTCAAATCTAGTCTGTGCAGCAGAACTATCAATAAATAAGTAATCAATATCCCACTTTGTTTGGAATTCAGAAATCCTCCTAGCATGTTCTTCGGTGGACTTCTTATGTGCAAAATATTCTTCTAGTAAGTAATAGCGATTCAATCCTGCCATCTCTCCATCCTGTATCTCTTCGATACCAAATACAGCAAGAGCAGTGAAGTCTCTGAACCCCATATCAAGACCTGCAATTTTATCATAACGATGAGGGTATTCTAGTATAAGATTTTTTATAGGTAATAAGTCTTCTATTTGATCATCTTGTAAGCCCCAAATCTGACCTTCGAATGTAACGAAATTAGCAAGGTATTCTTGTTCAAATTCTGCTGTAGACATAGTAGCTTGTGCACGACGTATATCTTCTTCAGTAGCACGAGGATTCTCACGCCAATCAGCATGGATACTTACCCAATCTTCCATTGAAGGATCAGTATTAAAACCACGATCAAAAAATTCTCTAAACCAATTATCCCCACGAGGGGTAGAAATAAAAATACATTTAGATTCCATTTTATCAAGTGTTGGACGTAGTGCAACATTGAAAGCTTGTCCACCATCATCATTTAATGCAGCTTCATCAAAAATAATTAAATCATAAGAACGTCCAACAGCACTATCCACTCTTTGAACACTAGCTACTCGAACCATACTTCCATTTTCTAGTTCTATAACGCGATCTTTTGCATTATCACGTTTCTTTTCTATATCAAATTTACCTAATAAAGAACGCTGTAATTCCCAACTAATAGAAGCTAGTGAATAATCTGGTGCAATAATAAGCATAGTAGTGCCCGGATATAGGGCTACTAGCTGGCCTATTATATTGGAAATATATGTTTTGCCTACTCGTCTAGATAAACATGCAGTAATAAACCTATATTTAGGATTATTTACTGCATTAATCAGGGCTGTCTGTGGTCGGTTCGACTCTATCCCCAAGAGTTGCATATAAGGTTCTATCGGAATCTTTAGAAACGGATTCTCGAACATCTGTAGCTCGTTCGCTAGAATGTCGTCTCTCGATATTTTTAACATTTACTACGGCTCCTTTTATACAATCGTATATCTCAAATTTGCTAGAGTCATATTTATTTACTCTTGCATAGTATATTTCTAATAATTTTTCTTTATCAGTGCCCTCGTATAGAGGTACTTTTTTTCGAGTTGTTCTTAATACAAACATAGTCTCTCCTTGTAAGAAGGGTAGAGGGGGCCAGAAATTGTCTTTTTACTTCATTCTACTAGTTAAGTAGACGGAGAACTACTCCTAGAAGTGGCTACCACATGCTCTACCCATAAAATTAAAACGGCGTTCCCTAAAGTTAGGAATTGCTCTTAAATAAATGTTGAAGCAATGCTCTATAATTGCCCCCGTCGTCTGTAAATTCATTAATTTGAACGTTGGTTTGCTTTCCAGGGCCTTGCTTTTCTCTATTGACTTGAAGCTTATTCATAGCTTCAACGAACTTAGTTGCTTTATCAAGAATTTCAACTATATCTTTGTTAGAGCCTATTTCAGCTTCATCCAACTCTTCCATTTTTCTTTCAATAATAGTTGACCAAATATCTGCTAATTTAAATCTACTTAAGTACCCTATATCATTAAATATAGTATCTACATATTCTTTCACAAGCCTTTTATTTAAAGTACGTACGACTTCATTTCGAGGAATGTTCAAGCTTTTGGCAGCTTCAGTAATGTCTCCGGTTCTTAAGTACGCATCCGCAACTTCAAGCTCTTCCGGTTGTAATTGTTCGGGCATTTTATCTTCTGAGTAAGTTGTGGGTAAAGACATAAATTGAGTTCTCCTCTTATCAGTATATGGTTAGTATATCATGTGGGGTAATGTTTGTCAAGAATTAATTTTAGCGCCGGTTTGTTTTGACAAAAATTCATAATGGTTTACGTGAGGAGGTGTTTTAATACCTGGCCCTGTCAAGGGTCTAAAAACCGGCCCCACCACCAGGGCAATGTTGGCACGATAATTGCGTCCTTGACAAAAATATTTTTCTGTGCGGGGGCTTTATTTAGAATCATTCTTATGTTATGGTGGAATCTCCACAACAAAAGAGGCAAGCAAATGAACTTCCATGACAACAAAATCCGCTGCTACCTTCCTGAGGATTCGGGCCATTGTTACCTCACTCTTACTCCCGAAGAATGGCGTAAGCTCCGACGCGCAAAACGGCTTGACGATACCCTGCGCGCTGCACGAGACAAGGCACGAGGAAAGGATACTGCAGACTACTCTTGTCCCGAAGAATGGCGGCAGGCTGAGGAACGGGAGATGGAACAGCGGATGCTCCTCCGTCAGGTGGACGCGCAAATCGCCTACGATAACGGCGACGACATTGATGATGGACTTGAAGATTGGGAGAAATAAGATGGAGCGCAGCGAATACAATGCGAACCGACAAATGCGCGCTGGCGTGGACAACGGCCGGAACTGGTCGCACGGGGTGCGTAGGTACTCCAGCGTTGCCACGCGACGGGACAAGGAACGGACAGAAAGGACGTTGCCTGTCGTCGCCATTGTGTTGGCGGTGGTGGTTTGGCTGTTCGTGATGACACTCACCGGATGCGCCCCCGCTGATCCTCCGACTTGGGGGCCGGAGGTCGAAGGCGAGATCCGCCAGCTAAACGACACTTCGTTGCGGGGCCACTGGTACGAAACCGTGACGGTGGACGGCCGACGTTGCCTTATCTTCGATATGGGGCGAGCAGCCGGTATGGATTGCGGGTGCAATGATGATGACCAATAACGACACACGTATATGGATCAATCTTTGCCTAGGTTCGAATCCGAAAAACGTCTGTGCAAGGTTCGTTAGACACTATGACCATGCAGAGACTAGATGGTTGGCAGAAGAAGATTGCCTGCTACTCGGACCTAAGGTTCACGGATACACAGAATGTGTGTATCACTTGTTAGAGGTATACGAGGATGATCCTCTGGATATCCACGCTATCTATTGAGGATAAAGGGCGGCCTTCGGGCCGCCCTTTCTTTTTGCCTTGGTATATTAGCAAACGCTAATATTCATGCGCCGACGGCGTAATGCGAATCATTCGCACTAACACTTACATTCACATGGCATGATTCTTGCTCTTGGCACGATTCTTGCTCTTGGCACGATTCTTG
>Ga0316196_10000042_pt1 | contig 30632 bp, 23 predicted proteins | sample Eddsed2cm_MG_FD_204938 | JGI IMG/M metagenome (GOLD analysis project Ga0316196, IMG submission 204938) | Coastal sediment microbial communities from Maine, United States - Eddy sediment 2 cm | ecosystem: Environmental > Aquatic > Marine > Coastal > Sediment | place: USA: Maine | collected... | reverse complement strand
TGCAGCGTCAACAAGAGCCTCGGCCAGGCCCGCCGCCGGACCTGGACCGGCGCCGCCACGGGTGGAGTAAACGGGCGCGGTGCAATGGTATCTGTGGCATCCGGCGGCATCAGCGTAAGCGGCGGCAGGGTGGCATCGTCGGCCGCGCCATGGCCGACGCGGTAACTGACCTGCTGTTGCGAAATACGGCAGGTGATCCACACGGTACCGACCTGGATGCGATCCCCATCCTGCAGCCAGACCGACCCGGTGAGCGGCGCCGAGCCGATGTTGACCTCAGCCCCGCGGGGCCCCCGCTGGGCAAACGGCTTGTCACCCGACAAACCGAGCAACAGGGGCTCGTCGGCCGGGCCGGCCTCGGGTATCTGCACAGCGCAGCGGACACTGCCACCGACCACAATGGGTCCCTGCTCCGGCGGATACGCCCGCTCGACGCCGTCCTGGTCGATGACCACAGTCGTCATCACACAGGTTCCTCACAGCGCAGGACCAACGGCGGCAGCAGGGTGCCCGGATCGACTGTCAAAGTCAGACGCACGTCTCGATAACCACGACGGGTTCCCAACACGGTGTAGACGCCCGGCCGCAAATCAATCTGTCGCTGGTCGAAGCGCCCCAGCTTTCCGACTCGGTAAATCACCACATCGGTCTCGCTGTCGGACTCCAGACGAACCGGCACCGGCGTACGCACGACCCGGAGCCGCGCCTCGAGCTGCGCGGCTTGAGTGCGGAAAGGTTGCGGCGCCGAGGCCAGGCCAGCCACTTCGTCGATCAACGCTGTTGCCCTGATCTGGGCTTTTTCCGGATACAGCGCACGCGGGTCCGCCATCAACGCGCTCATATCCGTCTCGATGCGTGCGTTGCGCTGATTGCGCTCCACACCCTGTCGGGCCGACACCAGGCCGGGGGCCATCTTCAACATCTCGGCATAGTCAGCGGCGGCGCCCGTCCAATCCTGCGCCACCTCCCGCCCCTCGGCACGCCGCTTGAGGGCGCTGATGCGGCCCGCTGTGCGCCGGGCATCGACCCGCCGCAACCCATCCGCCGCATCCGGGGCATCGGGCCTCAGTCCCTTGGCCCGCTTGAAAGCCTCTGCCGCCGCCGTGAGATCGCCCGCATCGAGGGCGTTCAGGCCCTGGGTCATGGCGTCGCGAAAGGCCTGTTCCTCGATCCGGGCGGTGAGTCGCTCCACCGCCTCCCGCGCCGCAACGGCTTCCCCGTCCAGGCCAAGCGCCTGCTGATACTCGGCCAGGGCCGGCCCCCACTCACCACGGTCCTCAAGGGTCTGTCCGGCCAGCATCCGCTCGCGGACCTGGGGCAGAATCTCGGCACGGGCCAGACCCTGTTGCGCCGCAATGTTGCCCGGATCGATCCGCAGGGCCATTTCAAAATGAGTCCGGGCCGCCTCATCCTCGCCCTGCTCCAAGGCCACCGCACCCTGGGCAAGAAGCCGGGCTAATACGTCTGGTATGCGCGCTTCAATCCCGGCGAGCCCGGCACCGGCTTCTAAAAACGCGGCCCGGGCGGTGGCATAGTCCCGATCCAACCAGGCCCGGTCGGCCCGCTCCGCGACAACTGCTGCCGCGCTGAACGCCTCGCTCGCCCAGATGTTCGCACCCTGCTCGAGCAGAGCATCGCGCTGGCCGACATAGGCACTCATGGCGACTTCCGCCTGAGTCATGGCGGCGGCGGACTGGGCCGCCGCGGGGCGCGATTGCGGCACCACTTCCACCACCTTGGGCACGGTTTCCGCAGCCGGCAGCGGTGGCACATTGTCTGGCGCCGGTTGTGCTGGGGGCGCATCCGGAACGCGGGCCGCAAGGTCCGCCGCCTCACGGTGTTCTATCCAACTGGGCAGATAAACAAACACGCCGACGCCGATCAGCACCAGAACCAGAAACAGGGCGCCGATTACCAGGCCAATCACGCCTGAGCGTTCAACCGCGGGCGTCACAGGTGGCGTGGTTACGGGCCTGGGTGAAATCGGCACGGCAACCACTTCAGGTGGCGTCGCGGTGGCGATATCGGGAAGCAGGGTGCGATTGTCCGAGGTGTCGGATAGCGCATCCAGTGCGGCGCGCACCCGGACCATGTCCTGAGGCCGCTCGGCAACCCCCTTCGCCAGCATCCGCGACACCAGATCCACTAAGGCGGCCGGCGGTGGGGGCGAAGCGTGCATCGGCTGCGGGATCTCGCTGCGAATCCGCTCTGCATCCAGTGGCAGTGCCAGGGGCGGGCGAGCGCACACCAGTTCGTAGATCAGGGCGCCAAAGCCGTAGACATCGTCCGCCGGATGAGGCGGATCGCCAGCAAGCTGCTGGGGCGACATGCCGGCCGGTGAGCCGCCCGGAAACGCGCCGCTTTCGGCCCCGGCCTCCAATGCACCGGCGACACCAAAGTCCATCAGATGGGGACGACCGCTCGGGTCCACCTGAACGTTCTCGGGCTTGAGGTCGCGGTGCACCACACCCATCTCGTGGGCATGCGTCAGCGCATCGGCCAGGTCCACCAGCAGGGGCTGCAGTTCCGGCCAGGGCCGCCCGCGCCAGGCGGACAGGGACTGCCCGGGAACATATTCCATGCTGATGCAGGCATGGTCGCGATCGCTGTGGAAATCGTGCACTCGAACGATGCCGGGATGCCGCAACCGCCGCGCCAGCCGGCATTCCTGCTTGAGCAGGGCAAGCAACTCGGGCCGCGCCCGGAGGTGAGGCGACAGCAGTTTGAGCACCACCGTCTCTTCGAGCACCCGATCCTGGGCCAGCCAGACCGGCCCAAGCGATCCATCGCCCAATTGCCGTGTCAACTCAAACCGATCACCCAGTACCGTGCCAGGACCCAACATATGTGTGATGCCGACTCCGTCCCGGAAATTCAGATATCGGTGGCGGGGGCATCATAGGCCCGGATCGGCTGACCCGGTTCAAAACCGGTTTCCGCATAGTAGATCTGCCGCAGGATCTCTCGCCACTTGGCATACTGCTGCTCCGCGGTTCCGGTCAGCTTGAGGGTTTGCCCTTCCACTTCGATCACCTGCGGTGTGACTTCCTCCTCGAACGAAACGCTCAGCTCACGAATCGCTTCAGCGTGGATGTCCGCCTCCTGTGCCAGATTCGATCCGCTGATAAAGGCCGCCGTGCCGCCAATGATCATCAGATCGCGCATGGCCGCCGAGTTGGAATCGTTGCCTGACACACCCACCGCCACGCCACCCAGAATCGCGGCGACGCCCACGGCACGCCGTATCCACGCGTCCCGCTCGACCTTGCGCAGATTGCTGGCCTCGGCAAACTGGTACCTGCGCCAGTTGTCATAGGCCGGTTCCATCTCGTCATAGAGGTAGGCGTAATGTTCGTTGACGCCGTCGAACAGCAGATACTCCCGCTCCCGCACCTCCATCATGCGATCCATCATCGGATCGTCCACCGCCGGCAGGCGGATCGCCTGCAGGGAACCGTCCGAGCCCTGATCCAGATACTCGGCATAGGGGTCCGGCGACAGATCAGACGCGAATCGCAGCTGAGAGACGCGCCGGATATCCCGAATCTGCTCGCTCTGAAGAATGCCCCGCACGGCCAATAAATCATTGGCGATGGTGTTGTAGAGATCGTGGTAGGGGTCTTCACCGGGCTCCAGGTTAGCGTAAAAACCGTCCTCGGCAACCAGGGTGTAGGATTCCTGCAACCACGGTCGGCCGCTCGCATCCCGGGCATCGATCTCCAGTACCAGATGCTCGCCGCTGGAGGAAACAATGCGCCCCTTGACCAGCACATCCACCGAATCGGCCGCGTCCGGCACCACCCATACCGAACCCCAATGGCCGGTTCCCTGGAGTGTGCGCTTCAGCTGGGTGGACATGTATATGGACTCCGCCTTCCGAATCTCGGCGGACTGCCCCCGCTTGTCCGCCTGATCATCGGTGACGACGCCTGGGTCGAACACCTCGATGCCCACGTCCAACAACTGGTTTTCGGCGATCTCGTTCTGCGCGCGAATGACGGGGGTGGGTTCCACATTGGACGAGCCCAAAGTGGAACAACCACCAAGTAACAGCAGAACGAGCAAAATTGCAGCGCGGTAAAGCATCAGGTTCCGGCCCCGTCGCCACCTCGGCTCTGGTTGAGTTTGTAGGCTCGATACTCTTCCCATAACTTCTCTCTCAATGCCGGATCGGTCTCCTGCTCGGCCGCCTCCCGCAACTGTCGTGCAACGATGTCGTCATCGTCGCCGGGGGGAATGTTCGGCGGCCTGGTGGTTTTGCCATCCGCGCGCTGCGTGGTCGCCAAACCGCCGTCTGCACCGGTTGACTGAATCGATTGATCACCTTCCCCGGTTTGGGATTCCTCGCCGCCGAAGCCGCCGTCCATCCCATTGGGGTCCTGCCCTTCAGGCGGCCCCCAACCGCCGCCCGATCGCCCGCCACCCGCTGCAGTGGCGCCGGAGCCTGAACGGCCTTCGCCGGTCTCAATCTTGGACTGCAAAGCGGCTCGATCTTCCAACAAGGTCTGATCGAAGGACTGCAACGAGCCCTCGAGTTCAGCCTCCAACCGTGCCAACGCGTCGTCACCCTGAACGCCGCCGCTCTGCCCGGTCCCGGCCACAGATGAGGAAACCGGCTCTGACCCCTCACCGGATTGGCCGCCGGATGGCGCCTGGTATTCGGCGGACGCGGCGGCCGGCTCAGCCTCATCGCCCGACGCGCCGCCCGCGGGCTGGGTGGCGTCTGCTTCGGATTCGGCTTCGCTCGCTTCGGCGCCGGTGCCAGCCTCATCATTTGTTTCCGTACCGGTTTGGTTCGACTTGGCCTGCATCTCTCCCTGTGAACCCGATGCTTCGTCCGCGGCACTGCCCGAAGCCGTCTCGGAGGATTCGCTCTGACCAGACTGCTCTGCCTGCGACGCCGGCGCCTCGGCGCCAGCCGGTGAACTGGATCCGGTCGCCTCGCTCGAAGGCGGGGGTGGAGGCGGTTCTGCAGGCGACGGTGTGCTGCTGGGCATGCTCGCGCATCCGGCCAAGGCCTGCAGAACCACCGCCAGACCCAGGTACTTCAGGTCCGGCCGCGCAAGCGCCACTTTTGCCATCGAATTCCACCCAGCGATAACGCGTTGGCCTACATTCTAAACTGAGCAGGGCATTGACGCAGACCGTAATGACGCACTGTAACCTTAAGGAGGTCAATTGATACGAATCGCGTTTCGGTCCACAAGGGGGCAGATGCGAGGCCCCAGGCACAGCGTCATAGTCATTCCATGGCCAAGCCGGGAAACGCTGCAGATGTGCCCTTGTGGGCGAAACTCCAGAGGGGCCGGGCCTTTGCGCCCTTGGTACCGGGTTGCACCTCGCTCATTGGCAACTCACTTATTTGCCTTGGGCCAACTTCGCCCGGCGCGCCTTGTACGAGGGCGCGTAAAGACGCCGGCGCGATCGCAGCAATTGTTCAGACTTTCCTTGAGGCGCCTCTGATCTATCCGTGAACGTGCATCTTGGGACTGAAATGCACAGCTTCATCGTTGCAAATCTTGGCAATAGAACAACTATTATCCGCGATCTGCCCCGCGTTCCCCCCCTTGAATCTGCACATTTCACCCTCCAATCTGCTTCGTCCAGAAAAAATCATAGGCTCCTCAGCATCTAAGACCCGTGAAAAACGCAGGTGTTCACAAATGGGCGAGTCCGTGCACGACGGTGCGAATAGGTCAAGCCAACGGTGGTGGATGGGGTCGAGTAGACCCCATTACAAGTGTGGTCGGAGCATCTCCAGCGCGCGTGACGGGTCGGGGCTGGGGTTGGTTGGGTGTAACGCCTGGGGGCACGGTCTCAGCCCGAGCACGACCCCACCGGCAGCCTTGAATACCACGCCAAAAACCACGACCCTGCGACGGGTGCGGTTGTCAGTTCTGGTGACCTCTCGAAAGGAGACCCAATGCCCCTGGACATCGATTACGTACGCGCTCAGTTTCCCGCCTTCCAGGAGCCGTCGCTCCAGGGTCAGGCATTGTTCGAGAACGCCGGCGGATCCTACGCCTGCGGCCCGGTGATTGACCGGCTGACCCGTTACTATCGCCAACGTAAGGTCCAGCCCTATGGACCCTATCCGGCATCGCGGCTGGCCGGCGAGGAAATGGACGAGGCTCGGCATCGCCTGGCGGCGCTGCTGAACGTGGGCGCCGATACGCTCAGTTTTGGTCCCTCCACCACCCAGAACACCTATGTGCTGGCCCAGGCGTTTCGGCAGATGTTGACGCCGGGTGACGTGGTCATCGTGAGCAACCAGGACCACGAAGCCAACACCGGTCCCTGGCGCCGTCTGGCGGATTCGGGCATCGAGATACGGGAATGGCAGGTGGACCCGATCACCGGCGCGCTGGATCCGGCCAAACTGGCCACCCTGCTCGACCCACGGGCGCGTCTTGTGTGCTTCCCCCACTGCTCAAACATCCTGGGACAGATCAATCCGGTGGCCAATCTGTGCGAGATGATTCACCAGGCCGGCGCGTTGGCCTGCGTGGATGGGGTCAGTTTTGCACCCCACGGCCTGCCGGACATCGACGCGTTGGGCGCCGACATCTATTTGTTCTCGAGTTACAAGACCTACGGCCCCCATCAGGGTGTCATGACCATCAGGCGGGATCTGGCCGATCGTCTGCCCAACCAGGCTCACTATTTCAACAGCGGCTCACCGGTCAAACGCTTCACGCCAGCGGGGCCGGACCATGCCCAGATCGCGGCCTGCGCCGGCATGGTGGATTACATCGACGGTCTGGCCCGCCACCACGGTGGTGGAGACCTGGACCCGGCCGAACGTGGGCGTCAGACGCAGGGTTTGATGCGGGCCCATGAGACGGCGTTGCTGGAACCGCTGTTGGACTACGTATCTCAACGCGATGACCTGCGTCTGCTCGGCCCAACGGATGCGGCTCAGCGCGTACCAACGGTTGCCCTGGTACTGAAGCAACCGGCCGATGCGATCGCAGCGCGTCTGGCGGATCATGGCATCATGACCGGCAGCGGGGATTTCTACGCGGTGCGTCTGCTGGAGGCGCTGGGCGTAAACCTGGACCAGGGCGTCCTCAGACTGAGCTTTGTGCACTACACGCGCGCGGATGAGATCGATCAGCTCATGCGCGCGCTGGACGCGGCGTTGTGAGCGCCTCTACCCCGCAGCCCCATTCCGAGTCCCGGGTGCTGCCCCGAATCCTGGTCGCCCATCTCAAGCCGGACGAAATTCGGCCCATCATCGAGAGACGTTTTCCCGATGCGCCGGTCTGTTATCTGGACGATCCGGACCGGCTCGAAAGGACTTTGGCGGAACATGACCCACAGGTGGCCTTCACCATCAAACAGGAGACCTTTTCCGGCGACTTGCACAAAACGGTGCTGAACCACCCCTCGGTGCAGTGGTTTCACGTGGGCGGCTCCGGCTATGAACACATTCAACCCTGGGATCGGCCCGGGCTGGTTGTGACCAATTCCGCCGGCGTGCTGGCATCGTATCTGGCCGAAACGGTGCTGGGCGGCATGCTGGCGCTCAACGGTCACTTTCTCACCTATCTACAGCAGCAACGGGACCATGAATGGCGTAGCATCCCGTTTCGGCCCCTATCGGGACAGACGTTACTGGTGGTGGGGCTTGGGCAGATCGGTGGCGTCGTGGCTGAACACGCCAGACAATTGGGCATGCATGTGATCGCCACCCGGCGCAGCGATACACCGCATCCGTCGGTGCACGAGTTGTATCCCCCGAAAGCCCTGCCGGAACTGCTACCCCTCGCTGACTTTGTCTCGCTGCACGTCCGGCTCAACCCGGAAACCCATCATCTGATGGACGCTCGGGCGCTTTCGCTGATGCCTCGCGGAAGCCGCCTGATCAATACCTCGCGAGGCCCGGTGGTGGACGAGTCCGCGCTGGCCGCCGCGCTGGAAAGCGGGCATCTTGCCGGCGCTTATCTGGACGTATTCGCCACCGAGCCGCTGCCGCCGCAGAGCCGGCTGTGGTCCACGCCGAATCTGCTGATCACACCACATACTGCGGACAACATCGCCGGATGGCCCGGCAAGTTCACGGAACTGTTCCTGGACAACCTCGATCGCTGGCTAGACGAGCAACCGCTGGTCAACGTGGTTTCCCCTTGAACAACCCCGGGAGGCATTCCACCCATCAAGCCAGGGCCTGGCGCAATCGATCCCGGGTGTAGTCAAGCAGGACGCGCAGACTGGGGGACATCATGCGCGCGTCGCTGTAGACCAGGCTGACCGGGTCCGGAACGGGTTCAAACGCCTCCAGCACCCGGACCAGGCGGCCCTCGGTCACCGCGGGCGCAACCTGATAGGCCAGAAATAGGCCGTAGCCGATGCCCTGCACACAGGCTTCCACCGCAGTGAGCGCATGGTTGGTGGCGAACGTGCCACGCATCCTGACCGGAATCTGACGCCCGCCGTCCCAGAAGCGCCAGGTTCCGCCAGTTCCCAGTCCGCGAAACTGGACGCCGGGACATCCGGCGATGGCTTCCGGTTCGGGCGGGTGACCGTGCTGTTGCAGAAACGCCGGACTGGCCACCAGCACCCGTCGCATGCTGCCCACCCGAGTGGCGACCATGGAGGAATCGGCCAGCGGTCCAATGCGTACCGCCAGGTCCACCCCCTCCTCCAGCAGATTGACAACCCGATCCAGCAGCAGCAGTTCGATCCGCACCTTTGGATACTGCTTGAGAAACGCCATTGCGATGGGCGCCACATGCTGCTGCCCGAAGGTCACCGGGGCGGTGATCCGCAAATCACCCCGAGGCTCCGCATCACCGCTGGCGATGCTGCGCTCCGCATCCTCAATGTCAGCCAGAATACGCCGGCACTGCACCAGGTAGCCGCGCCCCGCCTCGGTCAGGGCAATGCGACGTGTCGTTCTGCGTAACAGCCGGGCACCCAGAACGGATTCCAGATTGGACAGGGTGCGAACCATGGTTGGCTGGGATTTACCCAGGGCCTGGGCGGCCGCGGTCAGACTGCCCCGGTCGGCGATCTCGACAAAGGCACGCATGGCGGAGAGCTTGTCCAGCTATTACTCCATTTTACTGATAGGTGAAATTGATTTGGAGTTATATATCCATTTAACAAATATCTCTAGAGTGGTCACCGGATGCTGAACCGGAAGAGACCGGTGGGCACCGAAACCAACGACCATCGGGAGACCTCACATGAGCGAATCTAAGAACATCACCCAGGGGATTCACCACGCCGGACTCACGGTCCCCGACCTGGAGGCAAGCCGCGCGTTTTTCACCGATGCATTGGGCTTTGAGCAGGTCGGGGAGAAACCAGACTATCCCGCCGTATTCCTCAGCGACGGCGTGGTGATGATCACCCTCTGGCAGGCAGAAGACCCGGCCACGGCGATTCCGTTTGACCGCCGCAAGGGCATCGGCCTGCACCATATGGCGTTCAAGGTTGCCGACCTGGATGCGGTCCACCAACGTTTGCGGCGTCGCGAGGATGTGGTGATCGAGTTCGCTCCGGAGCCGCTGGGCGGCGGGCCCACCCGGCATCTGATGTGTGCGATTCCCGGTGGCATTCGGATCGAGTTCATCGCGCCAACGGCATAATCGAAGCACTGGGAGAGTCGCCATGCCTGCCACCACACCGTTTCACCCCGGCGAAAGCGCGGTCCAGACCCGAATGGGTGTGCGCGAACAGATCGAACCGTTTGCGCGCCAGGTGGTGCGATCGTTCATGCCCGATCAACATCGAAGCTTTTACGCCAGCCTGCCGTTTATGGTGGCGGCGGCAAGAGACCGAGCAGGGCGCCCCTGGGCCACCCTGCTCGCGGGTGAGGTCGGGTTTATCTCGACGCCGGACCCGCAACAGCTTCGGATACACGCGGGTCTGACCGCCGGAGACGCCCTGCAGGACAGTCTGGCAGAAGGCGCCGACCTGGGGCTGCTGGGGATCGAGTTCGCCACCCGGCGCAGGAACCGGGTGAACGGCCGCGTCGCGCGCTCCGACGAACATGGCCTTCTGGTTTCGGTGGATCAGAGCTTTGGCAACTGCCCGCAATATATCCATCCCAGGGACTGGGTGCCGGCCCCGGCCGACGTTCAGCCCGAGGCCCGCCGCCTGGATCATCTGTCCAGGGAACAGATGGATTGGATCGAAAAAGCCGACACGTTCTTCATCGCCAGCGGACACCGGGACGAGGGTGCCGAACCCTTTTTTGGCATGGACGCTTCACACCGTGGCGGCGATCCCGGCTTTGTGACGGCGAAAGATCAACGCACTCTGATGTTTCCGGACTACGCGGGCAACAACCACTTCAATACCATCGGTAATCTGGTGCTGGATCCACGGGTCGGCCTGTTGTTCGTGGACTTCACACAGGGGCATTTGCTGCAACTCACTGGCCGAGCCCGGATCGACTGGGACTCCCCGGCTGTGGCAGAGATACCGGGTGCCCGCAGACTGGTGGAAATCACCATCGAAGACGGGGTGGAACTGCGCAATGTCCTGCCGATCCGTTGGACCAGCAACGGCTCGGCAGCGCGGTCTTTACGCGTCACGCAAAAACTGCGTGAAAGCGCGGACGTCGTGTCTGTGTTCCTGGAAGCACGGGACGGCGGAGATCTGCCTGATTTCGAGCCGGGCCAACACCTGCCCATCCAGGTCAGCATCCCCGGTCTGGACCAGCGCTTCGACCGCACCTACTCTCTGTCCGCCGCCCCCGGCCCCAAGGTCTACCGACTGACCGTAAAACGCGAAGACAAGGGACAGGTATCACGCTTTCTGCACGATGTCCTGCAGGAAGGTGACATTCTGAATGCGCATCCACCGGCCGGCGAGTTTGTACTGCAACCCGGCGCTCGCCCGGTGGTCCTGCTCAGCGCCGGTGTCGGCCTGACGCCGATGACCAGCATGTTGGGCGTGCTCACGCGACCCGAAGAAAAACGACCCGTCTGGTTTGTCCACGGTGCCCGCGACGGCGCACACCACCCACTGGCGGCGGAGGTTCGCCTGGCGGCCCAGGGAAACCCTCGTGTGCATGCCCATAGGGTTTACAGCAAACCACGCCCCGACGACCTGAACGGACAGGACTATGATCATATCGGGCACATCGACATGGGTCTGCTGGAGGCCATTCTGCCCACCCTGGATGCCGACTTCTACCTGTGCGGCCCGGTTCCGTTCATGGTGGCAATACAGGATGGGCTGGTGGCGCGGGATGTTCCGCCAGAGCAGATTCACCGCGAGACGTTCGGGCCACTTGGCGAGGTAGTCGATGGGGTTAAAGAGGCCTCTTGATCGCCATTGGATTATTGCGGAAACTGGGGCCGGAGGAATCATAGAAACGCACATGATTGAACCGACGACCCACGCCAGATTCGCGGTGATGGACAATCGCCGGGGTCGCCGTCACCTCCGATTCGCCCTCGTTCCCTGATTTTCAACGACACCCGCCAACCTGAATCCGCGGTTCATTGGCCTGCGGTGCAGGCCCGTCGTTTCGAATCATCAGGGTAAGACATGACGCAACATCGCCTCGCAGTCGATATTGGTGGCACCTTCACCGATGTCGTCCTGGAAACGCCCGGCGGCCGGCATCTCTCATCAAAAACCCCCACCACGCCCCTGGATCCGGTGGTGGGCGCCATGGATGGAATCCAAAAAATCATGCGCCAGGCCGCGACTGATCTGGAGCAAGTCTCCATGGTGGTTCACGGCACCACTTTGGCCACCAACACGCTGATCGAGAAAAAGGGGGCACGGGTGGGTGCTCTGTTGAGCGCGGGTTTTCGGGACACGCTGGAGATCGGTTACGAGCGCCGCTACAACCAGGAGGATCTGTTCCTGGTCAAGCCGGATCTGCTGGTGCCGCGGGAACGGTGTCTGACCGTGAGCGAACGGACCGGCCCGAACGGCGCCATTCTGTCTCCGTTGGACCCGGCAACCGTGCTCGAAGCGCTGAAACAGTTCGAGCGGCTGGGGGTGGACAGCATAGCCGTCTGCCTGCTGCACGCTTATGCCAACCCGGAACACGAAATCCGCATCGCTGAACACATTGCGCAGCACCGGCCTGATCTCGCGGTTTCCCTGTCATCCGGCGTCAGCCCGGAAGTACGGGAATTCGATCGCCTCTGCACCACGATCGCCAACGCCTACATCAAGCCCGCCATGGCGGACTATCTGGCGCGATTCGACCAAAGCCTGAGGGAGCGAGGGTTTCGCGGGCGCTTTTTCATGATGACCTCGTCCGGCGGCATGACCACGCTGGACAATGCCAAACGCCACCCGGTGCGGCTGGTGGAATCCGGTCCGTCGGGTGGAGCCATCCTGGCTGCCCGGGTGGCGCGACGTTGCGCTCTGGATCGCGTCGTGTCCTTTGACATGGGCGGAACCACGGCCAAATTCTGCCTGATCGACGACGGCAAACCGCTCACTTCGCGGCAGTTCGAGGCGGCGCGGGCCGAGCGGTTCATGAAAGGCAGTGGCATGCCCTTGCGCATCCCGGCCATCGAGATGATCGAGATCGGCGCCGGTGGCGGCTCGGTCGCCACGGTCAACGCGCTGGGCCAGATTGCCATCGGGCCTGAGAGCATGGGCTCGTCGCCGGGTCCGGCCTGTTTCGGCCGTGGCGGCGAGCAGGCCACAGTGACCGACGCCGACGTGGTGCTGGGCAACATCGATGCGTCGAGTTTCGCCGAAGGCGAGCTGCGCATCGATGAGGCCGCCGCTCAAACCGCCGTATCCCGCGCCCTTTGCCGGCATCTGGACCTGGACCCCCTGGCGGCGGCCAACGGCATCTCGCAGATGGTGGGCGAAAACATGGCCAATGCGGGTCGTGTGCACGCCGCCGAACGCGGTGCCGGGCTGGCCGAAAGGACCCTGATCGCCTTCGGCGGCAACGGGCCGTTGCACGCCACTCGGGTCGCCGAGAAAATGGGGGTCTCGCGCATCATCGTCCCGGCGGATCCCGGGGTCGGATCGGCGATGGGATTTCTCTACGCCCCGGTCTCATACGAGATCGTATCCAGCTTCCACACCACCCTGGAGCGATTCGACTTCGCCGGTGTCAACCGTCAACTGGACCGCATGACGGAGGAGGCGCAACGGGTGGTAAACCCCGGCGACGAATCGGTCACACAAACCCGTACGGCATACATGCGCTATGCAGGACAGGGCCATGAAATCGAGGTTGAACTGCCCACTCGTGCACTGGGGCCGGATGATCTTCCGGCCCTGACCAGAGCCTACGATCATGCCTACCGGCATCAGTTCAAGCGCACCGTCCCCGGAATGCAGATCGAGATCATGAACTGGGCTGTGCGGATCGAATGCGGGGTTGAACCCGACCCAGCCGTTGAAGCGGCGACCATCAGCGCTCGGCCCAGCCCCAGCGACACTCGGCCGATTCATTTCGGCGGGCAACAGGGTCGGCCGGAAACACCGCTTTATGAGCGGAACAGGTTGAGACCCGGGGATGCCATCGACGGCCCCGCCCTGATCGTCGAGGGACAGACCTCGACGCTGGTGGAACCCGGCTTCGGGATGCGTGTGGATGGAGACCGCAACCTTGTGCTGACCCGCGAGGCCAAGGTCGGGCGTTCGACGGATGCCCCGATCCGCGACGGCACCATCGACCGTCAATTGATGTGGAATCGGCTGTTGGCGGTGGTGGAGGAACAGGCCCAAGCCTTGATTCGCAGCGCTTTCAGCCCGATCGTGCGTGAGTGCGGCGATATCTCGGCGGGCATATTCGATCAGCACGGGCGGATGCTTGCCCAGGCGGTGACCGGCACCCCGGGGCACATCAACACCATGGCATCAGGGGTGGAGAAGTTCATCGCTGCATTGTCAACATCGAGCATGAAGCCCGGCGACATTTATGTCACCAACGACCCCTGGTTAGCGGCCGGACACCTGAACGATTTTATGCTGGTGCAGCCGGTGTTCAGGGCGGGCCAACTGGTCGGCTTTACCTCGTGCACTTCGCATCTGATCGATGTAGGAGGAAAATGCATGGGCCCGGATGGCAGCGATGTGTTCGACGAAGGCCTGCGCATCCCGGTGTGTCGTCTGGTGGACCAGGGCGTGGTCAACGGTCTCTTGCTTGACATCGTCCGCGCCAACTCCCGCCATCCCACCGAGAACGAGGGGGATCTGTATGCCCTGATCGCCTGCTGTGAGGTCGGCGCCAGACGCCTGACGGCGATGATGGACGAATATGAACTGACGACCCTGGAGCCGCTGGCCGAGCATGTGATCGAAAGCGCCCGGCGGGCAACCCTCGCCGCCCTCGCCGAACTGCCCCGGGGTCGGTTCGAGCACGCGATCACCCTGGATGGCTACGATTTCGAGATCGAGCTCAAAGCCGCCATGACCATCGACCGGGACCATATCTCACTCGACTTCAGCGGTTCCTCGTCTTGCTCGAAGTTTGGCATCAACGTCCCGCTCAACTACGCCGCGGCCTACTCGGTGTTCGCCATCCGCTGCGCGGTTGCGCCGGGCATTCCCAACAACGCCGGGGCCCTGGCCCCATTCCGGGTGAGCGCGCCCGAGGGATGCATCCTCAACGCGATCGATCCCGCGCCGGTGGCGATGCGCCACACCATAGGCCAGCTGCTGCCCGATCTGGTGTTTGGCTGTCTACACCAGGCCCTACCCGGATCGGTGCCCGCTGAGGGCGCGTCCTGCATGTACGATCTGCCCATGCGACATGTTCCGGCGACACGCCAGACTCGCTTCGCGGTGGAATTGGTGCACAACGGCGGCACCGGAGCCCGGCCCACCCAGGACGGGCTCTCCGCGACCGCCTTTCCCAGCGGCGTATGGGGCTCTCAGGTGGAGGTCACGGAATGCACTGCGCCCCTGAGGGTGCTGCGCCGCGAACTGCGAACGGACTCCGGCGGCGCCGGCCGCTACCGCGGCGGCCTGGGCCAGACCATCGAGATCGAGTCCGCCGAGGGCGCAGACTTCCAACTGTTCCTGTCCCTGGATCGCACCCGACACCCGCCCCGTGGGCGGGCTCAGGGACACTGTGGCGCCACCGGCGGCGCCACACTGGCATCGGGCGCCAAACTGCCTGGCCGGGGCGAGCAGATCGTTGGCCGTGGAGACAGGCTGATTTTTCAAACACCCGGCGGTGGCGGGTACGGCGATCCCAGGCGAAGAGACGCAGAGGCAGTTCGCCGGGACGTGATCGGCGGTCTGGTGTCGGCCGCTGCGGCCCGGGAAACTTACGGCGTCGTGCTGGATCGATCAAACGCCCTGGATCTGGCCGCGACGCTGAAACTGAGGGGCGCTCGACCGTGCTGAAACCCAGAGCTCATTTGCGGAATCTTGCGCCGTACGAGCTGCCCGGAAAAGGCACTGCGGGCGACTCGAAGCTGCTGCAACTGTCCCAGAACGAGAACTACGTCGACGCCAGTCCGAACGCGCTCGCCGCCGCCCGGGATGCATGCGCCGCCAGCGTTCGCTATCCGGACCCCGACGCCAACGAACTGCGGGCAGCGATCGCCGCACTGCACGGACTCGACCCTCAGCGCATTGTCTGCGCACGGGGGGCAATGGAGTTGATTTCGCTGCTGACAACGGTATTTCTCGAGCCCGGGGCCAGCGCCGTCACCAGCCAATACGGCTATATGTACTTTCGAACTGCATCGGAAGTCACCGGCGCCCGGGTGGTGCAGGCACCAGAGCGCTCGATGACGGTTGACGCAACTGCGATGGCGGCGTGCGTCGACCAAACCACACGCATGGTGTTTGTCGCCAACCCGGGCAACCCCACGGGCACGCTGATCCCACAGTCCGCCCTGATTGGCCTTCGCCGGGCGCTGCCGGACTCGGTTGTGCTGGTCATCGACGAGGCCTACGCGGAGTTCGTTGAGCCTGAGCGCTACACCCGCTGTTTCGAACTGACCGAATCCGGCGACACGGTGGTGCTGCGGACCTTCTCGAAGATCTACGGTCTGGCGGGTTTACGGATCGGCTGGGGCTACTGCCCGCAACAGATCGCCGATCTGTTGCGGGTGGTGCAGCAACCGAACGGCATCACCGGACCCGGCCAGGCCGCAGCTGTGGCGGCCATCGCCGACCAGACGCATATCCAGCGCCTGCGGACGCGCACCTTGGCGATTCGGGACGAATTCACCCAATCCCTGCGCACCCTGGGATTGAACCCCTGCCCCAGTCAGGGCAACTTCGTACTGCTTGCCCTGGACTCCGCTACCGCCGCGGTCGATGCCGACGCCCACCTGCGCCGCCACGGCATCGCAGTGCGGGGCATGAACGGATACGGATTGCCGAACTGCTTGCGTATTACCCTGGGTACCGAGCCACAAATGGAGCGCGTCGTGCACACCCTCAAAGACTGGATGGGCAACCGATGAACACCCGTCATCGGCCCGACTTCGCCACACATCCGGGCTGGAGCGGCTCCCGCGGCCGCGCCCGGATCGGTGTGGTGGTGCCGATGAGCAACACCAATCTGGAGCCGGATCTGAACCTGTTGCGGCCGCCTGGGGTATCCCTGCACTTCGCCCGCGCCGGTGGCTACGAGCTTGATCGGGTCCCTGATTCTCGGCAGATGCGCGATTTCGCCCTGGCCTCCCTGGATCCGGTCATGGCGTCACTGGTGGCGACCCGGCCCGACCTGATTCTATACGGCTGCACATCGGCCACCCTGGCCCACGGTCCGGAGTTTGATGACGAGTTCGCCCGGCGCATCACCGCGTCCGCAGGGGTGCCTGCAATTACCGCCGCCGGGGCTCTGGTGGAGACGCTCCGATGCCGGACTGTCTCTCGGATCGCATTCAGCTCGCCCTATGTAGAGCAACTCAACCGTGAGGCGATCGCGTTCCTGACCCGCTTTGGCATCGAGACCGTCTCGAGCGCGTATGTGGGCCGCGATCTCGGCAACTACGGCCAGGGCGAGCTGACGCCGGACCAGGTGTTTGACCTGGGTGTGCGTGCCGACGCCCCGGACGCCCAGGCTCTGGTCCTGTCCTGTACGGATATGCGCGCGGTGGAAGTCATTGACAGGCTGCAGCGCAGCCTGGGCAAACCGGTGATCACCAGCAACCAGGCATTGATGGAGGCGGCAAAACGCGCCCTGAAGCTCGAGTAACAGACCTGACCCGCAGACCGCAGCGGCCAAACTCACTGATTTGGCGGCCACCAGCTGGACAGACGCTGCTCGTATTCCCGCGCGGGCAAACCTTCGTAGTGGGATATGTCGTTGAACAGTCTCAGGCGTGCCCGTACCTCGGAGGCGAAATCCAGGATGGTCAAGGCGGCCGGGCTCTGATCCAGTCGGTCCCGATAACCCCGCGCATCGAAACCCAGCAGGCTGCTGACCAGCAGCCGATTGGTGCCCTTGTGCGAGACCACCAGCACCGAGCGTCGGCTGTGACCCTGTACGATGCGCCGCATGACCGGGAGTGCGCGGGCCAAAACCTGAATGCCCGACTCGCCGCCTTTGGGTGCTATGGTCAGTGGATCCTCCTGCCAGGTCTGATACTCGTCGGCAAACTCGGTCTCCACCTCGGAACGGGAGCGCCCCTCCCAATGGCCGTAGTCAATCTCTCGCAAACCCGGCTCGGGCTGCGGCTCCAGCCCGCGGTCGGCGGCAATGATACGGGCGGTTTCCAAGGTCCGCCCCATGGGGCTCACATGGACCGCGTCCAGGGTATCGCCACGCAATCGTTCGGCAAGCGCCTGCACTTGGGCTCTGCCCTCTTCGGATAAGGGCACATCGGTGGAACCGGCGAAACGGTCTTCCGCGGTCAACTCCGTCGCCCCATGTCTTACCAGGTAGATTCGAGTCGGCATTCCGCTATGCTCCCGGGTGGTTGCAGTGCAGTGTACAGAGGAGCCCGGCGCCACACCCGGAGCGCGCGAAAGGTCCGTACTTCCAGCCACAAAGAGCCATCCCGCCGCCCGTTCCCCGATCGGTGACTGCCCGCTGCAGGTCAATGCCAATCCGCATCCTGCTCATCCAAACCAGGCTCGCGGGAGATGGGCGGCTGCACCGGAGACGCTGGACCTGGGCACGTTCAGCGGCGTCATACTGATGCTGCCGGTGACCGCGCCGCAGGTCATCAGTCGATCGCACTTCCCTGAGCTGCCACCCCTCGTCACCGTGCTCCAGCGGTCTAAGATACCGTCTATGGTGGGTGATGGGCTCCCCACCCGGGCGCAAGAAACCCGCCCGATTCAGGTAGCCGGCCGTTGTCTCCACCGCCTAGGAGCCTGTCCGACTTAGGCCGCCCTACTGCGGAACGACGGATACCAGCGCGATTTTCCCCGCGATCTCGTTAAATAGAGCCCACTATTCGCCTCAATCGCGGGAAAAATCGCACTCGGCCCCGACGTCCCTCGCTACGAACGCCTAAGTCAGACAGGCTCCTAGTGGGCCATTGGGTTCCCCCCAGCATCGACAAACCCCTGGCACTGGTCTGACATCTTGTCGGATTGGCGGATCAGCACCAACCGACAGGGGATCATCAATGATTTCCCGGGGCGGGAGAGCGGTTCGTCGCGGCGCCCTGTCCACGGGACGCCGCGCGACCCGCAGCGCCTATCACATCGGGTTTGGCGTAAACGAGAACTTTTGCGCGCCCACCGAAGCATCACCCATCAGGCCACCCTGATCGGTTATGAAGACGGCAACGCCATTGCGAAAGCTCGTGCTCGCAGCGGCGCCGGCCTTGGCAGCAACGGCGCTTGCCTGTGCGCCCATATCAAATTTGCCTTCCTTCAACCGGGCCAAGGCTTCCTCGGTCTCGAAAACCACCAGCTGGCTGAAGCTTTCAACACCCGCCACCAGACCTAACTTGGCCTCGGTGATCGAGGCCGCTCCGATGGCAACCCCGTCCTCGAACACAACGCCCTTGCCATGGGCGCCGCCGATGATAAAACCGGCCTTGCCCACGCTCGGGAACACGGCGTAGCCGGTGGACTGATCGACGAACGCCTGGACGCCGCTGTCTTTGTCGATGAACTTTTGCAGAGTGGCGCGGGCGGCCTGTTCCTGATCGGCTGTGACGCCATCCTGCGCATGGGAAACGCTGGCGGTGAGCATCAAGGCCAGCATGAAAAGACCAGTCATGAGTCGCATGTAAATTCTCCAGTGTCCGCCAGTTGGAACACAATACTTCAACCGCGTCGGACCGCTGGCCGACGGCGCAGGGTCTGCGGTGCGTGCAGAGAATAGACGCTGCCGGGCCAATCTGCGACCCCAATCCACCACGCTTTCCAAAACGTAAGTTTTACACGCAATGCAGCAGGCTGTCCGCGACGGGATTGACGTCATTCGCCGTACGCTTCCCCGGGGACGCCCCAGCAGTGTTCCAAGTCTTCAAAGCCCTTGAACTTATGCGGCCCCAGGTAACAAAGCCTGATACAGCCTTCCACCAGTTGCCGTGTGGTGTCACACACGACGATTGAATTGGGCTCGCACAGATTGTTGAGCCGGGCAGCCAGGTAGGGGGCCATGCCGAACACCAGATTTTGCCGGACCTGACCCGTGTTGATGGTCCCCTCGATCAGGGCGTGGCCGGAGGCGATGGAGATTCTGACCCTGGGCGGCCTTTGCAGGCGTCGAAACGGTGCAATTCCGCCGTGACTGATGACCTGGAGTATCTCCGTGCTTGCCCGTATCGCCGTTTCCGCAGCAAGCGATGGATCGCCCGGCTTGTCGAAAACCGCCTGGATGCCGTCGCCGATGTATCGGATGACCGTCCCACCGGACCCTACGATTATGCTGGTGATCGCCTCGTAGTAGGAAAGAAAGAACTCTTTCTGGTCCAGCAAACAGTGGCGCGATACGTAGTCGGTTGAATCAACGATATCGCAGAACAGAACGGTCATTTGCTTTTCCTGCTCCGGTTCGAATCTGATCGCGCGGGGCTCGAAGGGCAACGGCAAATGCCGAATCGGAGCTTCAGTCAGGTCGGTTGCGCGTTTAGCCTGAAACATCATGATTCCTTTCCGTGGCGTTCCTTGTCGGATTTCAATGTAACAAGCGCCCGTCAATCCCAGCCGCGGCCATCGCAAAAACGCAGTGCCACAACGTAAAAAAATCGTGAATAAGACTTTGCGATGCGTACAACCATGTTCAACCGGCTAATCTGTTGGTATCAGTCATAAGGAAAATCTCATAGGGAAAATCGTCGTCCTAATCCGGCCGAATTTCTGGATGACGTGATTAATCAAGGAGCTGACCATGTTTGTTTTCGGGTTTCAGAATCACTACCAAACTCAGTTCGACTCAGATGGGCACGGCGGAAGCGGTGCCGGCGGGCGAGGCGGGCGAGGTGGACGGGGCGGTCGCGGTGGGCGAGGCGGGCGAGGTGGACGGGGAGGTCGCGGCGGGCGGGGCGGAAAGGGTGGGCGGGGCGCAGACAGCACGCTCTCGATCGGCGAACTCCTGATCTCAGATGTGCTGGACGGCAGCCTGAGCGAACCGGACTTTGTCTCGCAGGATGACTGGAAAGACTCCGAATACCTGGTCGAAGTAATTCGAAACGTCGCACTGGGCGGGCAGGAATCAAACGGTGCGATCGTGGTGGAACCAGACTTCGAGACTCAGTATCGAAGGGCGGACACGGTTGAGGAGCGAAACCAACACCGTCTCCAGATCCTGGACGAAATCCAGAATCTGAAAGACAAACAAGCCGATGACGGGGGCGACAGCCGGTATGAGGATATCGTCGGTGAAGCCACCTATTTCAGCTATCGTTTCGAAGCGTTCTGTGGGTTCGACGCCCACAGCCATCCCAAGACATACCGCGTGACCCAAGCCATGATCCTGATCGGATGGCATGTGGTCATGCAGTTCAAACGACAGTTCAACAGACCCCGCCCGTCCTTTCTCTGCCCGGATATCGAGCCGCTCATCGATGTGCCGACACATCCTTCCTATCCCAGCGGGCACTCGACTCAGGCGTACCTGGTTGCACTGGCCTTGAGTGATGTGCTGAGTTACCGGACCTCTGCACTGGAATGGGACAAGTTTGATCTTGGGCTCCGAAACCTGGCCAAACAAATCGGTGAAAACCGTGAATGGGCCGGTGTTCACTATCAGAGCGACACCATCGCCGGCCGGAATCTCGCCCAGAATCTGTGGAATCGTATTTCAAACAATCCCAAAGAATTCAAAGCAACCCATGGACTGATAGAAGATGCCCGCCAGGAGTGGTATGAGAATATCCACCTGGAGAATGCCGACAATTCCCAAACTGGCAAGGACGCCTAGCCATGATCGCAATCCATGTGGATGGAATGGAAATCATCCAGTCCGTGCAGAATCTGAAAAACGAGGTGGAGCTGATCCGGGGCAAGAATACCCTGGTACGCGTTTTTTTGAGCATTCGAAACGGGCAGCCGCTTTCCAACGCGACCGTGCGCGGCCAACTGACCGTCAAAGCGTCGGGCGCCGATGGGGCCACCGCGACCATTGAAAGCGAAAATGCCTTGCGGCTGATCGACCACGACGATGCCAATCTGGCAAGTCGGCACAAACATCTGGACCGGTCGCTGAATTTCCGCTTTCAAGGGAATTTGCCTCAGGGGCAGATTGCAACGGACGGATCGTCTGTCGAGTACCGCTTTGAACTCACGTCGGTGCGGCAGGAGTATGCTGTCTACGACGTCACGCCAGAGCATGCCTCACTGACGAGATCGTTTTATGCACCGGCCCCGCTCAGGGTCCGGGCACTCGGCCTACGCTACTACGACATCGATGGCGACTCGGCAAGGCCTGAGAGGCCTCACTTTGAATATATGCGCCAATACCTTGAGCAGGCGTTTCCCGTTGCCCGCTTGACCTGGTCTGACACCGTGGTGGATGCGAACCCAGGTTTCGGTCCACCGTTTAGCGATGGGGCGCCAAATCCTCCCGACCTGGTATGGCAACGACAACTGAATCTGACTCATGCCCAGTTACTGGCGTTCAAGACCCTGGATGTGGACCACGGCGGCCCGCGCTCACCATTTCCGCACACCTGGTACTACGGCATGGTCAACGACCCCGACTCTGAGTTTCGGGGTGCGGTGCAGGATATCCAGGATGGTGGCCCGATTCTGAACCCGGACATCGTATGCGCGGGGCGGGCGGAAATGGTGTCGGGCTATTACGGCGCCCACGAAATCGCTCACTGCCTCGGCAGATCGCATCCCGGATACTGCGGCCAGAGCCGGGACGACACCGAATACCCTTATCCCCACGGACTGATCTCGAGGGAACATCTGGATTCAACCCAGGCGGCGGCCCTGAAGGAGATTCGCGATCTCATCGATGCCGGGTCAGACCTGCCGGATAAAATGATCGCAAGGCTGATGCAGTTGGGGCACGAGACCGTCGCGGCCCTGGCGTGGAAATGCCTGAAACGGTCGCGGGATCTCGATCGGAACAGTCCCGACCGGGCGGCCTGTGTGTTGGCTCTGGGTCGAGGTCTGAAAGAGATTCTCCAAGCCGACAGTGATCCGCATGGGAGCGGCCATGTGGGTTGGCAGGATGAAAGACCCACCGGTGCCGGTCAGATTCTGCCCCACGATGGGTACTACGACATCATGACCTACTGCCAGCCCACATGGGTGTCGCCCTATACTTATCAGGCGCTGTCCAAGGCCTTGCTAACGCTTGAGAAACACACCGACGCCGCACAGGCCAAGGACAGCATTCAAACGGCAGGCCGCAACATCTGCATCATCGGCACCTATGATTTCTCCACCAACAGAGGTGAGATCAAATACCTGTTCACAACAGCCCACGCCGTCAACCCCGGCGAGCATGACAGGTCAGTTCAGATCCGCCTGCTACGCAGCGGCAACGCCGTGGAGAGCCAGAATGTGCGCATCAAGCAGCCCCATGGTGACCTGCCACAGGAGTCCGGGGTGTTTCGCCACATCGTTTCGGACCCCGGCGAGGCACCGCTTGAGCGGATCGAGTTGTGGGTGGCTGATCACAGGGCCACCACCCATACACTGGATGTCGACGCCAAAGATGATCTCCACAGCGACGGAGTGCAGTTTGAACTGATTAGGGATTCCGCCGATCCTACGGACACGCAGTACTTCCTCAAAGTTGAGGTTCCGCATGCGACCTCCCATAAGTTTGTCGCACGGGCGCTGTTCCCGTTTGGCCCGGACCTGGAATTCGGGCAAGAATGGGTGACCATCGGCATGGGCTGGCCAATCAGCGAATGGCTGTATCTGGACAAACGTCATGCCCTGTTGTCGCCCTCAGACCTGCGGGAACTGGCCAACTGGCTTGAGGGTGGTTCGAAACAGCAAAGCGCAGAATTCGCTGCGATACTCAGGGTCCTGTTTCCTGAGCGGCTTCTGGAGAACTTGGACCATGCGGCAAACTGCCCGATGGGTGAGGTGCTGCTGATCGGGCTGGATCTCAGAGCGATTTGCCAGGAGACACTCAAAGAGACCGAGTTGTTCCAGGGTTTTGTTTTGGAAGACCCGTTCGAGGCCGGGCTCTTCTATTATCGCCGACTCGACGACGCCACCAGCGCACAGACTGCCAGCGCACAGAGCTGGAGCACGGATTCTCTGGGCAGGCGTTTGGCCGGCACCCTGGGGCAATGGAATCAAGGCCGACGCCAACGCGGGTACTGAGTATCAGCGGACTTACCGCTCCGGCACCCCGGCGGCCACCAGACCGGCCAGATACTGCTGCCGGTCAGCAGCGTGTTTAAACGGGTAGCTCTCGGTCACACTCCGGATGGAGAATGTCGGTTCGAGCTCCAGCAGCGTTGCCAGATGGAGCCGCGCCTCGTCCAACTGTCCGAGATGGCCCAGGCAGGCAATGAGCGGCTTGTATCCGTTGGTGAATCCCCGGTTCTCAGCGATGACCCGCCGTCCCCAGATCGCCCCCTGTTCATAGTCCCGATCAAGGGTGTAGGCGACACACTTTGCCAGATTGAAAAAGAACTGGAACTGCGGCTCGACGGGACACAGGTCTTCAACCCGCCGTAACACGCTGAGCGCTTCCTTGGGCTGACCCACATAGGACAACGTCAATGCTTTCAACACCCAGGCGAAGGCCGAGTAGGGATTGATGCTGACCGAACGTTCAAGCAGGACCTCGGCCTGATCGAAGTTATGGTTGATGAAGGACTCGAAATGCCCGCGGATCGCCAACGCCACAGAATCGTCCGGATCCCGTTGCAGGGCTTCGTCGGCCATTCTGTTGGCGCGCATCACCTCGGCACGCGGGTCATCCGCCCAGCCCTGGCCGATACAGAACACCTCCCACAAAATGCGCCAGGTGTAGACCGCTGCGAAATCCGGATCCAGTTCGATTGCCCGATCGAACAGGGCATCCGCCTTTGAGAACGCACTGGGGGTCATCTGCTGAATGTTGGAGATGGCCCGGATGACGCAGTCATAGGCGCTGAACGTATCCGGCGGAGTCTTCGAAACTCGCTGAATTTCACGGGTACGCAGCAGAATATCCAACTGGCAGATGATTCTGGCCAGCGTATCCTGCATCTGTTGCACATCATCGCGTTGCACGCGGAATGTTTCGCCCCACACAATCCTTGAATCCAATCCGTCCAACAGCTGGATGGAGAGCAGGTCAGAATCCGCACGCCGTTTTATGCTGCCGTCCACGACATATCTGACCCGGAGATTGCGGCACAGATCCGAAAAGTCGCTGTTCTCGCTATGCAACTTGACCGCAAGGAAGCGGGAAACGATAGACATCCATTGAAACTTGGTCAGGCCGATGCGGATCTCCTCGGCGATTTCAGAACCGAGTTGGTCCGCCTGGGCCGCATCACCTATTTCCTTGAACGAGAATACCGCCACCGACAGGCCATAGGTGGGCGCGGCGTGAGGCGGGACCACATGCCGTGTTGTACCGGACGACACGGTCGGCGGTTGGGGTTGTTCTGTGCGAATTGACTCATACAGGTTCACCGTCTCTGAAGACGGCCGGTCACCCAGAACCTCCTGTAAAACCTGGCAACAGCTTCGATACTGGGCCAGAACAAGCGATTTTCGACCTTCGGCGAAATAGCACCGCATCAGCACCTGGTGCGCCAACTCGGCACAGCTGTCCACTTCAAGAAGACGCTGAGCCGTCTGCTTGGCAAACTCGGACATGAGATCAAGATCAAGCCCGGCCAGCGTATCGCTCAGGACTTTGCAGTAGAGCTGCTCGTAGTGGAGCCGTTTCATGGCGATCCACTCTTCGTAAGCCGGATCCGGTATGGTCAACCCGTGCAGGAAACCACCCTGGTAGAAATCAGGGCGATTGACGATCTGATCGGAGTCGGCGCCTGTTGGATACTCCTCCAGACACTGAATGTCATAACGAATGCCCTCCGCCGCCACGGAAACCTCCCGGCGATCGGATTCGATCCGTAGATTGCTGACCGGCCGCAACTGCTTGCGCAAATCGCTCAGACACTGCCGCAGACTGGCTTTGGCCTGTTCCGGCGAACGCTGACTCCACAGAAACTGCTCCGCGCCGGTACGGGGCACAGAGTGGGTGGGCTGTAGCAGCAGATATGCGAGCAGGGCCGTGTTCTTTTTTCCCTGAGTAGCAACGTCGCGCCCGTCTGCCAAACGAATGTGCAGGCCACCGAGAAAATCGACCCGGCGCGCCGCGCTTGTTTTGCTTGTGGTGTTACCGAGATCGTTCAACACATCCACGCACACGTTGCCAAGTAGTCGGAACTGGGCGCACCGCCATAGTCATTCCATGATCAAGCCGGGAGACGCGGCGGGTGTGCCCTGTGGGCGAAATCCTGGAGGGACGGGCCGTTGCGCCCTTGATACCGCGTTGCACCCCTCTCAATTGCGAATAGCCAGCTTCGCTCGGTGCGCCTTGTACAAGAGGGCGGAAAGACTCCGGCGCGATCGGTGGAATTGATCAGACCTTCCTCAAAAGTGTTCACGCAGTGTTTGAGAAATCCTCAATGAGCGCAAAGCCTTCAGCGTGACCGTGCGAATAAATCAAAGGCTCCCTAAGTCCACCTCAAGCTCGGAAGTATAGGACGCTGCGGTGGCGGCGAACACTCTGCGCGACCCATCCGGCTGACCGAGTGCTCAGAATCGGGAGCGCCGACGGTCGGCGCGATTCAACCCGTTTCCTGAGTCTGCGCGCCATCGACAATCGCATGCAAAGCATTCAGGTCGACCACTCTGAGTTCCTTTGAACGTTTCTCGATAATGCCCAAGCGGGTGAGGTGGGCCAGTTCACGGCTGACGGTCTCCCGCTGAGTGCCGACGCGGCTGGCAATTTCCTCGTGGGTGGGTGGGGATGTGACCACCGCGGTGTTGGGTGTGTCCGGTCTACCTTCGGTTGTCACCAGACGAAGAATCTCGCACTGAACCCGTTGCCGCACCGGAAGCGCGTGCAGTTCATAGACCCGATTGCACAGAAACCGAATCAACCCGGCCAAACGAGCCAAGGTGGCGCGAGCCAGGGACGGGTTGTGGGTCAATACCTCCATGAACTGGGGTCCTGGTATCCGGGCCAGAAACACATCTTCGATGGCAACCACGCTCGCCACACGAGCCGTCTCGTCGATTGCCGCCAGCTCTCCAAACATGCTGCCAGCACCCAGCACTTGAAACGTGATCTGCCGACCCGCAGGCGTGTACATGGTCGCACTCACATGCCCACTGATGATGAAGAACACGTCCTGCCGGGTTTCACCATAGCGAAGAATTTCGTGATTTTTCTCGTACAACCGCCCCTCGCACAGTCCAAGAATCTCGGCCCGGGCAGTCAGCGCCAGGTCACGAAACGCGTCGATCCCCGCCAATGACTCCGGGGTAAGCTTCACCTTCTGGTATGGCGCATCCATTTGCTTCACACAACTCCATGTCTCAACGACGCCCGCAATCCACATGGCGCAGAACGCGCCAGTCTTTGGCCGGTCGCCATTGAGGTATAGCCGCGTAAACGTGGTTTTTCCACGTACCCGGTATACGCAAGTGCTAAGGAGCCTCTTATTCTGGACGAAGCAGATTGGAGGGTGAAATGTGCAGATTCAAGGTGCGGAAAGCGGGGCAGATCGCGGGTAATAGTTGTTCTATTGCCAAGATTTGCAACGACGAAGCTGTGCATTTCAGTCCCAAGATGCACGTTCACGAATAGATCAGGGGCTCCCTAGCGCAGGTCATGAGGTGGAGGACTGATCGGCGGCCCGACCCCAGGCCCCGAGACGGAAAAAGGGAATCTACATCGCACCTGCACGCGCAACTCCGAGAGGCACAACAATAGGAGTAGCCTTCGTGAATCACCGCAGCGTTCACCCTTGCCCAGAGCACGCCAGCGCAAGCGGCCGCGATCAGGTCGCGGGCTGGTGTCTGATTGTATTGATGATGGCGGGCCTTGCAGGCGCGGCGCCGTGCGTGGAGGACATGCGCAATGAGACCTCGCAACTGCATGCCGGTAACGCGACGCAGCAGGAGACGCGATCGGCATCCAACAGTCGATGCTGACGCATCCGCGCCGAGCCGGAACCAATTGCCTTACTGCGGCGCAGGCCTTTGAAATCGCACGGTCAATGGACTGTCCTGACTCGGCCAGACGCCCCGCGCCAGAGCGCGGCCTGCCTCGAACACAAGCCAGCTTTGCCGACCGTAGTGCGGCAGGGGTCGAAGCAGCGCTTGAAGGGCAGCCGCGTCCACCGCTTCGATCAGCAGCAGCATAGCACCCGACTCATTTCGGTGAGTCCAGACCCGTGCGCTGCCCTCGCTGTCGGCCAGCTCCTTTGGCATGGAAACGCCCGCGGCTGCGAGTAATTCGGAGCGTCTCGCCCGCGGACCCACTATCAGTGCGGTGCCGCTCGTTTGATCCAGAGCCTCGGATTCTGTGAGCGATGCCGAGGAATCCAACAGGCGAACGGCCAATTTCCGCGCACTGTTCCGGAAATCAGCCTCGCCCAGCAGAAGCAGCACCGGTTTGGCCGCCAGCGTCACGTCGCGCAAAATGGGGGGCGCTTCACCGGGCAGCAGGTGGCGAAAAACCTGATAGTCCGGATCCACCAACAAGGCCTCGGGAGCGGCGCTCGCTTTCAGCTCGAAACGCTGCTCGGGGCGATTGAACCGCAGGCTACGGTCGTCGGCTCGATCATCGAACTCCAGTGTCACCGGCAACTCGAGGTCGAACGGGCGAGTGTTGCCGTCCAGGTCAAGCCAAACCCGAACGCCGTCCCCAACCGCCGTCAGACCGGCACTGCGCACGCGAATCTCCGGGGCCCCCTTCGATTCTACCCATTGCCGGAAAAAGCCCTCGAGGTCCCGCCCGGACGCGGCCGAAAAAGCCGTTTCAAGATCCGACCAGGAAGCCGCCTCGAATCGATGCCGGGTCCAGAAATCCCGCAGTCCCCGGCTGAACGCCGGGTCTCCGATCTCCTTGCGCAGCATGTGGAATACGAACGCGGCCTTGTTGTAGCCGATCACCTGGCTGGCGTCGTGGGTCTTGGCGCGAAAATGACTGAGGGGATAATCCCGCTCGGGTGGCAGGGCGGCGTAGTCCCGCAGCCAGGACAAGCGCATGTCGCGGGCGGCTGCGGGTCCCTGATCTTCGGCCAGCGCATAGTCGGCCAGATAGGTGGTCAGACCCTCCGCCCAGTTCCCTGAGTCATAGTCAACGTAAACGCCATTCCCCCACCAGTTATGGAGCACCTCGTGGGCCAGTGAACGTCCCCGCATGTAGGGCAGCGGCAAAATACGACGACTGACATAGGTCAGGTTGGGAAAACCCAGGCCAACAGGTATCACCGCAGAGATGATGTGAAAGTCGCTGAACGGATAGGGTCCGATGTCGTCGCTGTACCGTTGCAGATACTCTGCGGCCGCATCGAGATAAGCGTCTGCCAGATCTTCAAGCTCGGGATGAAAATAGGTCCGAATCCGGATGCCGCCGGAAAGCTGTTCGGTGATGCGATACGGACCCGAAAACAGCGAGGGCGGCTCAGGCGCACCCTCACCCACCACCAGAGCGCTGTAGACGTCGCCCTCCACTTCTTCCTCTACCAGCCGCCCGGTAGCCGCCACCCGATGCGCCCCATGGATGACCACATTCAGTCGAAAACGACGCCAGTCGACCGCAAGCTGCGGCATCCAGCCCGTTCCCGCGGGCAGATATCCGCCGCCATCCCCCAGGAAGGGCTCACCCGCCCTCGGGCCTGCGGCCTCTTGGGGCTTACGCGGAAGCCGACCGGACCAGCGGAGTTCAATCGTCCCGGAATCGTCAGTATTCAGCAGCGACACCCGCCAACGATTGGCACGGGCGCTAACAGTGGCCGCTTTTCCTGCAAAGGTGACGGAATCCAGTTCCAGCCCGGGCAGTAAATCAAACTCCAGAGCGCCGTTCTGCAGATGATCGAAACGCAGCGCCCCTGTCAGCGTCCCGGTCGCGGGGGACAGCACGATCTCCAACTCCGGCGGCTCGGCCCAGACCCTGGCACCCCATAGAAGGAGCAAGATCAGTCCGGCGACCGCGTGGCTGGCGGTCCTGGGCTTATGGCACATCGAAACGGGTGGGGAAGCGCGCCACCTGCTGCTCAGTCTTGCCGTTGCGCCTGATGGTCAGGGGAAGCCAGGTTCCAGGTGCCTGTCGGCGAATGACCTCGATCAAGTCGGCCGAACCAGGGGTCGGAAAGCCGGCCGCTTCGACGACGATATCGCCAACCTTCAACCCGGCCTCGGCCGCCACACTGCCCGGGTTGACACTTTGCACCTCTGCGCCACCTTCACCGTCCTGGACCATCACGCCGAGCAGTGGCCGGGGCTTGGGTTTAGCCTGCCAATCCGCAACGGTGTAAGCGTAGCGTCCGATACCTGCAGCGAGGGCATGACAGCCCTCCCCCACCTCAACAGGAAGCGCTGTGACAATGCGTCCTATACCCAGATCGCGCAGCTGATGGGGGATGCCATGCCCGTACTCCACATGCCCACGCCCTACGACACCCACCACCAAGGGGCTGTTATCATCGCCCAAGGCGGCAGCCATGGCCTCCGCCATGGCCCTGTCCCAGGTGATCTGGGCCTGAACGAATCGCTGAAATTCCACATCGTCGGCTACCGCCTCCAGGGCCGTGTCCGGTGTCTCCGGTTCCGCATCTGCGGTGCCGTGGGCCGCCGGGTCCATGCCAAGCGTCTGCTTGTATCTGTAGAGCTGTGCAAGACCCGCCCGGTAAGCACGCCCAGCCTCGGCCGGGGTGGAGACCCCTTCCCGGTCTGATTCAGGAATGTCAGCCCATCCTTTCCTGGAAACGTCGGAGATCAGACCGCGTTCCACGTTCATGGCAATCATGGGAACCTGGTGCTGGCGGGCAAAATGGAACAGCGGCAGGTAGAACTCTGCGTCGTAACCCCATACCTGCGACCACTGGGCGGACTCCAGAAACGCCTCTGGCTCCAATGTGCCCGCAACCCATTGGTCAAGCACCGCTTGGACGCGTCGGGGAAACATCTCGAATGCGATCACCATATCCGGCCGCAGCGTGTGCAGGGCGGCCAGTGTGTGGAGCTGCCACCGGTGGTGCTCGGCCGAAGTATGGGACTCGCCGAGGAGCACCACCCGAGCCTCGGTCATGGCGGTCAGAACGGTACCCGCGGCGACGACCTGATCGCCACCGGGCAAGATCAAGTTTCCAACCCGGGAG
>Ga0316196_10000041_pt1 | contig 30644 bp, 24 predicted proteins | sample Eddsed2cm_MG_FD_204938 | JGI IMG/M metagenome (GOLD analysis project Ga0316196, IMG submission 204938) | Coastal sediment microbial communities from Maine, United States - Eddy sediment 2 cm | ecosystem: Environmental > Aquatic > Marine > Coastal > Sediment | place: USA: Maine | collected... | reverse complement strand
GGCATCAGTGATGATTCGATGAAGCTATGCGATACTCTATTGCATGATGCAGGAGTTGCCATTACCCCTGGTGAAGATTTTGGCAGTAACAATAGCAGAGCATATGTACGTTTTTCATACGCCAACACAATTGAAAACCTGCAGGAGGGCATGAGGCGTATACAGCTGGCGATCCGCAATGCGAACTAGAATTGACAATCAAGTACCATCCCCCTGTATCGACCATTGCTGTTTAGGCGATGATGATATTTGCATGGGCTGTTTTCGCTCACTGCAGGAGATTTTGAGTTGGGGTGATGCTGATTCGCTAACCAGACTGGAGATATTGCGACAGGTCGCAATCAGGAAAAACGAGTAAAATATGCGTTCGATTTTCGGTTTTCAGTTATTAGTGAGATCAGGGTTTTTGAAACACCGAATGAACGCTTGAAACATAATGCCTGAAACTGTTTATTCAATTTGACAGTTATCGCAGGGGTCAGTATTGTTCCCTGTTTTGTTGTATATGATTCACCTCTTTCGGCGATCTGACCGATCATTTAATCAGTTGAGTAGAAATGGAACAATTTGCCCGTATTAAGAGACTACCTCCCTATGTTTTTAATATCGTAAATGCGCTTAAGGCAGATGCGAGACAGCGTGGCGAGGATATTATTGATTTCGGCATGGGAAACCCTGATCAGGCGACGCCGCAGTTAATCGTCGACAAGATGTGCGAGGCAGCCCAGCGACCGGATACTCATCGCTATTCTCTTTCACGAGGCATCCCTCGGTTACGAAAAGCGATCTGTGACTGGTACAAAAAGCATTACGATGTTGATCTCGACATGGATAGCGAAGCGATAGTGACCATCGGTTCCAAGGAAGGCCTGGCGCACCTTGCCCTGGCAACAGTAGAAACAGGAGATGCAGTGCTGGTGCCTAACCCCAGCTATCCTATTCATCCTTACGGCTTTGTCATTGCCGGTGCGGATATCCGCCATATTCCGCTGGTAAAAGGTGGAGATTTTTTTGCAGAAATCGAAAAAGCCATCAAGACATCATGGCCAAGACCGAAAATGCTGGTAATAAATTTTCCCGGCAATCCGACCACACAGTGCGTAGACCTGGACTTTCTTAGCCGGGTCGTCGCAATTGCCAAAGAACATGACATCTGGGTCGTTCACGATATTGCCTATGCCGATATCGTGTTTGACGGCTACAAGGCGCCTTCTATCATGCAGGTACCCGGTGCCAAGGATATCGCTGTTGAATTCTTTAGCCTGTCGAAGAGTTACAATATGCCGGGCTGGCGAGTTGGCTTCATGGTGGGCAACGAGGAGCTGGTTTCGGCACTTGCCCGAATGAAGTCATATCTTGATTACGGCATGTTCACTCCGATACAGGTAGCAGCGATCGTTGCCCTCGAGCAGTGTGATGATGAAGTAGAAAGAATCAGGGACATGTATCAGTACCGCAGGGATGTCCTGTGCGAAGGCCTGACGGCTGCTGGCTGGCCGGTAGAGAAGCCTAAGGCCACCATGTTCGTCTGGGCTGAGATACCGGATATGTATAAACATATGGGATCGCTGGAATTTGCCAAGAAAATGCTGAAGGAGGCAAAAGTTGCAGTTTCTCCTGGTATAGGGTTTGGTGAATATGGAGACGATCATGTGCGTTTTAGCCTGATTGAAAATGAGCAGCGTACCCGTCAGGCTGTTCGAGGAATTCGTGAGATGCTGCGCAGAGATTCGTAAACAGGAATCCCTGTCCCGCATCAGAATCAGATTATTATTAGCAATCACAGCAACATAGAAGAGAATCAATGAAACCTGTAAATATAGGCATATTAGGGCTAGGAACAGTTGGTGGTGGCACGGTTAATGTATTACAACGAAATGCCGATGAAATAACTCGCCGGGCCGGACGTGGTATTCAGGTTACCATGGCTTCAGTTCGGTCGATGGACAAACCAAGGATCTGTGATACCAGTTCGATCACTCTTACGACGGATCCATTTGAAATCGTCAACCATCCAGATATCGATGTCGTGGTTGAGTTGATAGGCGGAGAGACCCTGGCGCTGGAACTTGTTCTGCAAGCGATTGCCAATGGCAAGCATGTTGTGACCGCCAACAAGGCATTGATTGCTGTACATGGTAATGAAATTTTTTCTGCCGCACAGAAAATGGGAGTGACAGTCGCCTTTGAGGCTGCTGTAGCAGGTGGCATACCTATCATCAAGGCAGTTCGCGAAGGGCTGGCCGGTAATCGTGTACAGTGGCTGGCCGGTATCATCAATGGCACCAGCAATTTTATACTTACTGAGATGCGCGATAAAGGACGCAGCTTTGATGATGTGCTGGCAGAGGCGCAGCAACTGGGTTACGCAGAAGCAGACCCTACTTTCGATGTCGAGGGCATTGATGCTGCACATAAACTGACAATCCTGGCATCGATCGCTTTTGGTATCCCTTTGCAGTTTGACAAGGCCTACACCGAAGGTATGCGTTCTCTGACGACGCAGGATGTATCAGATGCCGCAGACCTAGGGTTCCGCATCAAACACCTGGGTATTGCAAGACGGACGGAAAAGGGTGTTGAGCTTCGAGTTCATCCTACGCTGATTCCAGAAAAGCGTTTATTAGCGAATGTTGATGGCGTAATGAATGCAATACTGGTCAATGGCGATGCAGTGGGGCCGACATTGTATTATGGCGCCGGCGCCGGTGCCGACCCGACAGCATCAGCTGTTGTTGCAGATCTTGTCGATGTTGTTCGTGCACTAACCACCGATCCTGAAAATCGGGTGCCCCACCTGGCATTCCAGGCTGATGCACTGGATGACACGGCCATCCTGCCGATAGAAGAAGTCAGCAGCGCCTGGTTCCTCAGGATTAAGGCACTGGATCAGCCAAATGTTCTGGCAGGTGTCACCAAAATACTCGGTGATAATGGCATTAGCATCGAGGCGATAGTGCAGAAAGTACCTCACCATCATGGTGCTAGTGTACCGATAGTCATACTCACGCATGAGGTAGTTGAAAAAGCAATGAACCTGGCACTGCAGGCAATTGGCAATATGCCAGAAATTGAAGATGACATTACGCGTATTAGAGTTGAGTATCTAAACCCGGACCAGTAGCTAGCAACTGACAATTTTGATAAATCCTGCAACTGCAGAATGGCAGTCACGAATTCACCTTATAAAGTGTCAGAAGAAAGTGTTTTAGCTATGTGTTAACGGCAACAAAAAGATCTGCATGGCGTTTAGAATCAGTGTTATTCACAGCATGTTGTCCTGCATCAGTTTTACCTGAGGTGGCAAATCCATTTAGAGAGATTCTTGAAAACATTAGAATAGAGTAGTATCTAACGAAAGAGAAGGATAGCGAACCCAAATACAAAGAAAATGGCAGACCCGAACTCAGTACACACTCTCATTCTTGCTAAAAAAGAGCAGCTGGCAAAGCGTATAAAGCAGCCGCTGGCTGAACTTGCCGAAATGTGCAGCGAGATCTGGCCAGATCAGAAACAAATCGATGAGATACTCCGGCATGAAATTGGAGCCATCCCAGATTGCAGCCTGCTATATGCGTGGAATGTTGAGGGCCAGGTGATCAGCTGCATGATCCTGCCAGACAGGATTGATGATTCCTGGCTAGGCAGAGATTTGCAGGAACGCCCTTATCTAACCAAGCATTTGCCCTATATGGGCATTATGCTGTCTTCGGTATATCGAAGTGACTATGACGGTCGTGAATGTATTACCGCATTGCAGGCAGTCAACAGAGGCAATGAACTACTGGGTTTTGTTGCAGCGGATTTCTCTGTCAATGATATGCTTCGTGACAGTCATCTTACTGCATCTATCCCGAAATGGAATCAGTATCGCGGCGATCCGGCAGTACGCGGCACTCTATTTTTGCAGCAGCGTTTTACCAGCCAGCTTGATGAACATATCGATGAGGTGCTTTGCCGTTTTGAAACATTGATTGCTGAGCACGGTGTATTTCATGCCAAGATTCATTTCTCTAGTGGACGTTGTTCCATCTGGCTGATCGATGATCCGTACAGTTATCGTATTCTTACCATTGATGAGATACTGGATCCTGATTTGTCGCTGGCTTATCCGTGGCGGTCTTATACAGACATGGCAACCATTTCTCCTGGGCAGGTTAAGGCCTGTTTTGAGCAGTTCAAGCGCCTACGTTTTGGTGATGAAACCATTTATCTGCGTTCAAGTTCGATTAATATCATCAACGGCATGGTAGGCCTGACATTTTCCTGTGACGGTTCGCACTATATGCCGATAAAAGAGTTTCTTGAAAAGGAAGAATCATTCTGGTTTGGTAATGCTGTTAAAGAGGTTCATCAAGAAAGCCGGCAACTTGATCAGCCAGACAATACTCCCGACAGCTAAGTGTCATGGTTAGCTCTCTATTAGATAAAGTGCAACCAGCGAACGCTAACCTTGAGCACTGGTTGAAAGCACTGTTGGATGAAAATTCTTCGTCTGCCGATATTGACCTGGTGCGCAGAGCGTTTGCATTTCGCCAGGCTGAGATAGCTGAGGATGACGCGCAGGAGAAGCTCAGTTTATCACTTGAGGTAGCAACAATTTTATATGAGCTGCAAGTAGACAACGATACTCTGGTTGCCGGTATATTGCATGATGCCACTGTATTAGATGATGAACGCATAGAAAATATAAAAAAGGATTTTGGAGAGGTTATTGCGGGGCTGGTGAGCGGTGTTCATCGTATGGACATTATGCCAGTTACTGATAAGAGTCTTAAGCCAGGCCAGTCATCTCAAATAGATGGAGAAAATCTCCGCAAAATGTTGTTGGCCATGGTCGAGGATGTCAGGGTTGTCCTGATAAAGCTTGCCGACCGTCTGCAGCGATTGCGGCATTTAAAAAATAGTCCGCCTGAACAGCAGCAAAGGATTGCAGCACAGACGCAGGAGATTTTTGCACCACTGGCCAATCGGCTGGGAATCTGGCAGTTGAAATGGCAGCTGGAAGATTTGTCACTGCGGTATTTGCAACCTCAAGCGTACCACCGTATTGCAAAAAGCCTCGATGAACGACGTGTAGATCGCGAAATCTATCTTGATCATTTCATGTCAAGTCTGCAGGAAGAATTGAACAAAGCCGATATCCAGGCGGAGGTTACCGGCAGGGTCAAACACATCTATAGCATTTATCGAAAGATGATGCGTAAGAATGTCGACATCGACCAGATATTTGATGTGCGGGCGGTGCGTATTCTGGTCGATACTATTCCGCAATGTTATGCGGCTCTCGGCATCGCACATTCATTATGGCCATACGTCAAAGAAGAATTCGATGACTACATCACGTCGCCCAAAAACAACAACTACCAGTCTATACACACTGCAGTGCATGGGCCTGAAGGAAAACTGGTTGAGATACAGATACGTACCAGGGCCATGCATGATCGCTGTGAGCTCGGTGTTGCTGCACACTGGCGTTACAAGGAAGGTGTTGGTCATGATGAAGGTTTTGATCGAAAAATTGCCTGGTTAAGGCAACTGCTAGAATGGAAAGACGAAGCGGCGGACGGCAGTGATTTTGTTGCTGAATTCCGTAGCCAGGTATTTGAAGACCGTGTATATGTTTTTACTCCCGCCGGTAAGATTATTGATCTGCCTGGCGGCTCAACACCACTGGATTTTGCCTATACGATTCACACTGAAGTCGGGCATCGTTGTCGCGGAGCCAAGATCAATGGTGCGATCGTACCACTGACTTACACTCTTAAAACCGGCGACAAGGTAGAGATTCTGACGATAAAGGAAGGTCAACCCAGTCGGGACTGGATCAACCCACACCTTGGGTATACTAAATCACACCGCGCCAGGTCAAAAATTCAGCATTGGTTTCGCTACCAGGAGCATGATCAGAATGCTGCTGATGGCAGGGTGATTTTAGAAAAAGAACTGGTGCGCCTGGGGCTGAGGGATGTCAGTATAGATAAGCTGGCGCAGCAGCTAAAGTTCAGCAAAACCAGTGATATGATGGCAGCCCTGGGGCGCGGAGAAGTCAAGACCACACACATTGCTAACGCACTGCAGCAATACCTGAGTCCGCAGAGTAAAAAGCAGCCGGAGCTGAAGCTGCGGCAAACACCTGCAGGGAAAGGAAAGTCAGATGTTCAGGTGCTTGGCGTCGGCAACCTGATGACGCAGATGGCCAAATGCTGCAAGCCTTTACCGGGTGATGACATTGTCGGCTTTATCACGCAGGGCAGGGGTGTCAGTATTCATCGCAGCGATTGTCCAAACATTCTGCATGCTATGAATAACGATGATCAGCACCTGATCGAAGTCAGTTGGGGAGGCCCGGAGCAGGATGTCTACAGCGTAGATATACAGATTATTGCCTATGATCGTAAGGGGCTACTGCATGACATTACTGCGTTGCTTTCTAATGAAAAAATCAATGTGACAGCTGTAAACACAAATTCTGACAGCAAAACTCATGAGGCAACCATGAAGCTGAGTCTTGAAATTGAAAACCTGTCCAGGTTGAGCAAGCTATTAACGCGTATCAATGAATTACCAAACGTGCATCAGGCGCGCAGAGTTACAGACTGATTATGGCTAATGGAAAGGTCAAAGATGAATATTCTTGCTCTCGATAGCTCTACGGAAGCCTGTTCGGTTGCTTTGTTGACTGATCAGGGTGTGAGCGAGAGGTTTGAGGTCATAGGGCGCGGTCATGCAGAGCATTTGCTGCCTATGATAGATGATTTGCTGGATCAAAATGACGCAGCTCTTGAGAATATAGACCTGTTTGCTTATGGTGCTGGTCCGGGGTCTTTTACCGGGCTTCGAATTGGCGCAGCGATGATGCAGGGCCTGGCACTGGCGCGCGAGTGTAAGCTTGTTGCTGTGTCTTCCCTGGCTGCTTTGGCATTACCTCAGCAAGGGCTGGTGTTAAGTGTTATCGATGCACGCATGGATCAAGTCTATTTTGGATTGTATCTGTCCGGTGATAATGTACCGCCAGAGTTGCAGGGTGAAGTCGCAGTTTCATCTCTCGAAGAGATACATTTGCCAGAACAGGCGAACATAATTGTTACAGGAACCGGTTGGGATCGATACAAAGAAGAATTTTGCCAGATGCAAACGGAAAGACGTATTATTACGGGTATCGATTCCCAGTTTCCTCATGCGGCTGATGTTGCACGACTGGCATTGCATGAATCAGTCCAGGGTAAGGAAACTGATCCTGCTGAGGCGTTGCCTCAGTATGTTCGTAACAACGTAGCAAAGAAGATGGCGGAACGTTAGTTTCAAATGCAATTATCTGAAATGTTATCGAAGTACTGTCAGATGAGATACTCTTTTTAGCATACTTGCTATACAAAAATTTTACATGTTTTGCCTGAATGGGCAACAGACAATCAGTGATCTTAAGTAAAGGATGATATGAATCAGCAGGACTACTTAAAATACATCGATGAACACGAAGAGGATTTTTTTCATTTAATTCTGAAGAAAGCCGGTATCAGCACATGGTTAAGGAATAATCTTAATGACCTGGTCAGGCTCGATGAAGCGATGATCCGTTTGTGGGGCATGGAAGGACAATGGTCACCCGGGCAATGGATACCATTTAACGAGAAAATGTTGCCGATGGTCTCCGGTATGTCGCCAGCAGACCAGAATAAATACAGAGGCGTTGTCGAAGGCCGTGATCAGGATGACTTTTTTATCATACAGCACCAGGTCAACAGGCCGGATGGAGTTGTTAAGAACTGTGAAGTAAGGGTAGAAGTCCATTCACGGGATAAGAATGGTGTTCCACTAACCATGTCTGGGGTCAATATTGATACAACCGGTCTGATCGCACTGGAACAAAATGCCTATTTTGACCAGCTGACCAAGGTTTACAATAGTCTTAAGCTCTACGAAGATTATGATCAGGGCATTTATGTCAGCGCTGAACAGGATGGAAGATTGTTGCTTCTTTTCGGCATGGACTACTGCAAAGAAATAAATGAATCTAAAGGCCATGATGTCGGTGATCTTGCTCTCAGGGCATTTGCCAAATCAATTTTTTCTAATATCCGCGATGATGACGAGTTATACAGGCTGGGCGGTGACGAATTTGTTGTCATAACCTCCAATGTTTCACGGACAATAGCGAACAGACTGATTGAACGAATCCTGCTGCATATTTCTCAGGTACAGCGTCCGGTCCGGCTGTCAGGTTCTATTGGTGCCGTTCTGCTGACTCAAACCACCTCACTTGCCGATGCCCTGTCGCTTGCTGAGAAGGAGCTGCAGAAGGTGAAAAACAGCAATAGAGGAACCTATTCCCTGCTGTAAGTCTTGCGCTGCTAATCAGCAGGCGTCTCGTCATCATCTGATTCTACACGTGGATAAATGCGTGCCATCCTGACGGCAGCGCCTTTTGTCTGGACCACCTCAACAGGATAGTTATCTATCAGCATAGTAGTCCCTGGTTGTGGTATATCTTCCAGCCTTTCCAGTATCAGACCATTAAGTGTTTTAGGGCCGTCTACGGGCAGCTCCCAGCCCATATTCCGGTTGACATCGCGAATGGATGCCATTCCATAAACCATGAATGAGCCATCACTTTGTTTATGCACATCCGGGGCCTCACCGATCGCCTGAGTAGTAAACTCACCAACGATTTCTTCAAGAATTTCATCCATCGTGACCATGCCCTGAAGGTCTCCGTATTCATCTACAGCCAGCCCCAGGCGATGGTGCTCATTCTGCATGATTAACAACTGCTGCATGACCGGTGTATCAACCGGAACGAAGTAAGCAGGACGTAGAATTTTCATCAGTTTTTCACGATCCAGGTTATCCATCTGGATAGCGTGTATTGCACGCCTTAGATGCAGTACACCTACAACATTGTCGATATTGCCCTGAAACACAGGTAGACGAGTGTGATGGCTGGTGGCCAGTTGTTCGAGGATCTCGTCCCATTCATCATCCAGATCGATGCACTCAATGGCATTGCGTGGGACCATGATATCTTCTACTGTGATTCGCTCGAGATCGAGAATGCTCATCAGCATATCATGATGGCTTTTTGGGATTAGGCTTTCAGCTTCACTGACTACTGTGCGTAGCTCATCCTTGTTCAGTGCATCCTGATTGTATTCTTCATTGCTGTTAAATAGACGAAGTACCTGGTTGGCAATCAGGTTAATGACCCAGACCAGGGGATAGAGTAGCCACAACAGCACGATCAGGATATAGGAAGCCGGGTACGCAATACTTTCCGGGTGGCGCATCGCCAGAGTTTTCGGTGCAACTTCGGCAAATATCAGTACCACGAGAGTGAGTATAAAAGTGAAGAGAGCAATGGCCGGTTCACCATAGAGACGCAAGGCGGCAATGGTGCTGATTGAGGCAGCGGAAAGATTAACCAGGTTGTTGCCCAGCAGAATGACTCCAAGCAGCCGGTCCGGGCGCTCGAGTAGACGGCTTGCCAGTTTTGCACTGCGGTGTCCGTTTTCAGCCAGGTTCTTCAGACGGTAACGATTTAACGCCATCATTGCTGTTTCGGATGATGAAAAAAAGGCGGAGCAGGCGATGAGCAGGGCAAGGATAACAAACAGTGCCCAGACAGGTAGTTCACTCAATGAAGTGATATCTCATTTGTGTATGGGTGAGCTATTCTACAGGTAGAACCTGAATCTGTCATTGGGTTTACTTATTAGTTTCAGGTTTCAGGTTTCAGGTTTCAGGTTTCAGGTTTCAGGCTTTAAGTTTTAAGTGTTAAGTGTTAAGTGTTAAGTGTTAAGCAAATCCTAAACCACATTTCTTAATAGCCTGAACCAGGGGCTTTGGATTTTGAACTTGGATCTTGGATCTTGAATCTTCAAACTTAAAACTTAACACTTGAAACTGAACTTACAACAAAACCCGCTCAATACCATCTTTACGTATCTTTTCAGCAGACTCATTCATCCAGTTCTCACCAAGCAGGCTGGCGGCCAGTTCAACGACGATGTAATCGGTGCCGAGCCCGGTGCTTTTCTCATAGCGTGCCATGCCCTGCTGGCAGGAAGGGCAGGAAGTTAGTATCTTCAGGTCATCTGCTTTGCCCGTTTCACCAGTCAGGGTTTCTATATTTCTGAATAGTTCTTCCTGCTTTCTGTATCTCACCTGGGTTGCGATATCCGGCCTGCTAATGGCGAAGGTGCCTGATTCTCCACAGCATCGGTCAGATAATAATACATCGGCTCCCAGCAGCTTGCTGGCCACGTCCACCGGGTCATGATGCTTCATCGGGCTATGACAGGGCTCATGATAAAGGTATTTCTTACCGCTGCTTTCGAGAGAAAGCCCTTTTTCCATCAGGAACTCATGAATATCCATGGTTCTGCAGCCGGGAAAGATCTGCTGCAGCTGGTATTTCAGTAACTGGTCGAGACAGGTTCCGCAGGAGACGATGATGGTGCGGATGTCGAGGTAACTGAGGGTATTGGCAATCCTGTGCATTAATACCTGGTTGTCTGTTGACATCTGGGTGCCACGTTTACTGTCGCCACCGGCCGTTTGCGGGTATCCACAGCATAAATAGCCAGGAGGCAGCACCGTGCGTACACCCTGCTGATGCAGCATGGCCAGTGTCGCCATACCAATCTGGCTGAACAGGCGTTCAGAGCCGCAACCAGGAAAGTAGAACACTGTTTCGCTGTTTTCGGTTACTTTTTCTGCATCCTGTATGATTGGAATACTATTGGCCTGCTCAATATCCAGCAGCGCACGCAGTGTCGGGCCAGGTGTATCAGAGGGCAGCGGTTTTCGAACAAAATTGACTACCTGGCTGCGAATCTCAGGTTGCCCGAGTGTCAGACCGGGACGCCTGGTCTCGGGTATCAGTCTAAAGTGGCGGGCAAGCCGGTTGATCCATCTCTGGCTTCGGTAACCTGCTTTGATCAAGCCAAGACGCAGCCATCGTATGGTGCGAGGATTCGTGACATTCAGGAACGACATCGCCAGCCAGTTGCCGGCATTAAATCGCTTTTTACCTTTTTCCAGCAGAATATTTTTTATCAGCGAAGACACTTCACCAAAATCAATATCAACCGGACAGGGTGACAGGCAGCGGTGGCAGATGGTGCAGTGGTCAGCAATATCATTCAACTCATCAAAGTGCCGTGTTGAGATGCCGCGCCGAGTTTGTTCTTCATAAAGAAACGCTTCTACCAGCAGGCCGGAGGCCAGTATCTTGTTGCGTGGTGAGTAGAGCAGGTTCGCAGCAGGGATATGGGTGGTACAGACTGGCTTACACTTGCCGCAGCGCAGACAATCTTTGACTTCGTTATTCAATTCACCAAGCGCACTGGCTTCGAGAATCAGGGCTTCCTGTTCGAGTAATCTAAGCGAAGGTGTATAGGCATTGCCCAGTCCGCTGCCATCGAGTAACTTGCCTCGGTTGAAATGCTGATTCGGATCGACCTGCTGTTTATAGTGTTTAAATGCATCAATAGTTGACTGATCAAGATACTGCATCTTTGTCAGGCCGATGCCATGTTCGCCAGAAATAACACCGCCAAGATCTTTAGCCAGTTGCATTACTTCATCGACAATAAGGTCTGCCTGGTGAAGCATTTCATAATCGTTTGAATGTACCGGGATATTGGTATGTACATTGCCGTCACCAGCGTGCATGTGAGTGGCAACAAATAACCGGCTGGAACGTATCCTGGTATGGATCTTATCCAGTTTATCGCGAATTGCTTTCATCGCCTTACCGCTGAAAATCTCTTTTAACGGCAGTTCAACCTCGTCGCGATAGGAGATCCGCAAACGTCGTGATTGCAGCAGGGCAAAGGCAGTGCTTTGCCGGTCGATATCCTCAGCCAGGGCAGCGGCTAATCTCGGATATTGAACAGCGGGTTTGTCCGGATCCGCAATGATTGATGTCCAGCAGTCGCGAACAACTGCCAGGTGGTCTCTGGCTGCAGCAAGTTTGGCTTCAATAATTGCATGGCTTTCATCACTATCGCCAAAGTCAGTACTGTCGATGTCCTTTATCGCCGTTGATGAAAGGTATTCTTCAACGGCGTGGATGATTGCCAGTTTGTTCCTGGTTGATTGAATGATATTGATTCGCTCAATTCCCTCGGTGTAGTCAGCCAGCCGGGGTAATGGGATGACCACGTCTTCGTTAATCTTGAAGGCGTTAGTATGGGCGGCAATTGCGGCGGTGCGTGCGCGGTCACTCCAGAAGCTGTGCCTGGCTTCGGCACTTGTTGCAATAAAACCTTCAGCGTCTTGCATTCTGGCCAGATTGACGATTTCCTTACTAACCTGAACCAGTTGCTCTTCATCATCACTGCTAATGTCTATCAGCAGAATCATCCTCGGCAGTTCTGCTCTGGCAGCCTTGGTGGTGTATCCAACGGCTCTGACATAACGTTCGTCAAGATGTTCAAGACCAGACAACAGAAGGCCCTTGTTCCGCTCAGCCAGGTCAATGATGTCGACGATAGTCGAGACAGATTGATGTAAGTCGCTACCGAAGAATTCAAGGCAGACAGTGCGTATGTTTTCCGGCATCCGGTGGAGGATAAATTTTGCCGAGGTAATCAGACCATCACAGCCTTCTTTCTGGATACCAGGCAGGCCGCCAAGGAATTTGTTAGTGACGTCTTTACCAAGCCCATTGCTGCGTAATTCACTACCGGGGATCTCAAGAATTCTCCTTTCACCATCCGGGGTCAGACCATCGTTCTGATAACGCTGAATCTGAAAACGCGCCAATTCCTGCAGATGAATTTTGCCGAGGTTATGGTCCAGGCGATCCACCTGCAGCCATTTGGCATCAGGCGTGACCATACGCCATGAGACGAGGTTATCCAGCGTCGTTCCCCACATGACGGCCTTTTTACCACCGGCATTCATAGCGATGTTGCCACCGATGCATGAGGCATCCTGCGAGGTAGGATCAACAGCGAAAACCAGTTTATCCTGGTAGGCCTTGTCTGCTACACGGCGTGTCACGACACCGGCCTGAACACTGATTACCGGTACATTTCTGTCGACTCCAGGCAGTGAGCACTGTTTAATTTCACCGAGCTCAAGCAGCCTTTCGGTGTTAATGATGGCGGTGTTCGTGTGCAAAGGCACGGCGCTGCCGGTGTAGCCAGTGCCGCCACCGCGAGGAATAATGGTCAGGCCAAGGTCAATACATGCTTCGACGATATCCCTGACTTCTGCTTCCGTATCCGGGGTGATGACAACAAACGGATATTCGACCCGCCAGTCTGATGCGTCAGTCACGTGGGAAACGCGCATCAATCCATCAAAATGGATATTGTCTTTTGCAGTGATGCGTTCCAGGCGGCGCCGGGCCTTCTGGCGTAATTGACGGCAATCCGATAAACCCGTCTCAAACTCAATAATGGCTTTGCGTCCGGCATCAGCAATCTGCAGTGCCTGCTGGTTGCCTGCAGCACGGCTGACTATTTGGTCCAGCCGTTCATGCAAAGTGCTTATCAGGGATTTCCAGCGTTTCTGGTCTGCAATCAGGTCATCCTGAATGTAGGGATTCCGGCTGATAACCCACATGTCTCCGAGTACATCAAAAAGCATACGCGCAGATCGTCCTGTGCGCCGCTGCTCGCGCAGAGAATTGAGGATGGTCCACATTTCTTCGCCGAGAAACCGTGTGACGATTTCATGGTCTGAGAAAGAGGTGTAGTTATAGGGTATTTCGCGGATGCGTGTATTCATCTGGATGGAATAATTGGTACCAGCTGTGAGCTGGATTACCTGCTAAGCATGAATTCCAGAACAAACTTGGTGCCAAAATATCCCAGCACCAGCAGACTAAGGCCGCCTATTGTCCAGTGAACCGCATTACGGCCACGCCAGCCCCACCGCCAGTGGCCAAAGAGAAGCATCCCAAAGACTAGCCAGGCAACGCTTGACAGTACAATATGGTGATTAATCACCAGCTTTTTGCCAAAGATCTCTTCGGTAAAAAATACTCCGCTGACAAGTGTCAGTGACAACAGAATGAAGCCACCCAGTAACATGCTGAACAGCAGGGATTCCATCGTCTCGAGCGGTGGAAGGTGTAAATTTATCTGTCTGGCCTGGTGTCTGTGCAGAGCCTTTTCCTGGCTATTGACTAACAGAGCCTGAATGCCTGCCAGGGCTAGCAGGCTATAGGCAAGTATGGCAGTGGCAATATGCAGATGCAGTAGTGGTGTACCACTGGCAATAACCGTGTTGCTGGGCAGAAAAATAACGATGATCAGTGTGACCACGTTCAGTGGCAGGATGATGGCGCCGATAGTAGTTGCCGGTCGGACAAGGCTTATTATCAGGTACAATATCGTAATTACCCACATCACCAGAGACATGGCGTAGCCAAAGGAAAGGTTTAGACCCGTGTCGCCCAAGATTTGCAGCCTCAGCAAAATCCCATGAAAGAATAACGATGATATCAGCGCCAGCAGCAGCATACGGTTCTGCGGACTGGCAAGTGTTGTTGTCGGCCTGACAAGGCTTCGAATAACCAGTGCGCTGGAGAGGGAGTACAGTATTACGACAATTGCCGTTAACACGGTGAAGGTCATTATTTGTCCATTTTCAAGTTAAGTGCACATCAGCTGGTGTGCATGTTAAATTGTGATTCATGAGTTCCAGCTGTGATGCTAATTCTGCATAAGCGCTAGCTATTATCAAAATTGGCAACGAGCAGTTGATGAATTCTGAATTCGAAAATCATGCTATTGAAATGCCTAGCTGTTCCTTTCACTTTGCCAATATGACGAATATACCCTAATGGAGTGTTGTGAAGAAGACTGCAAGGTAAAACTATAGTGGGCTGAACTAGTGACCCGAGCAAGGCTATCAGAGTAAAATCTGATTTTCAGGGCTTAACAGAATTACAATTTAGTACATCCAGGTAGAGTAAAAATATGTTTGAGAATCTCGGTGAACGCCTGCAGGGCACGTTCAAGAAGTTACGCGGCCAGGGCAAGCTGACAGAAGACAATATTCAGGAGGCGATGCGTGAGGTGAGGATGGCCTTGCTGGAAGCGGATGTGGCCTTGCCTGTGGTCAAGACGTTTATCGCTCGCGTGCAGGAAAAAGCCATCGGTCAGGAGGTTGTCGGCAGCCTGACACCGGGCCAGGCGGTGATCAAAATCGTCAACGATGAACTGGTTCACCTGATGGGTGAATCGAATGATCAGTTGAACCTGGCTGCAAGACCTCCAGTTGTCATCCTGGTTGCAGGTCTGCAGGGTGCAGGTAAAACAACAACTGTAGCCAAGCTTTCCCTGTTTCTTAAACAGCGTGAAAAGAAAAAGGTCATGGTCGCGAGTGCTGACGTTTATCGTCCAGCCGCAATAGAACAGCTGAAAACCCTTTCACAGCAGGTTGATGCTGTCTTTTTCCCATCCAGCAGTGAGTCAAAACCGGTTGATATAGCCGTAAATGCCATTGATGCAGCCAAAAAGAGCGGCTGTGATGTCGTCATCATCGATACCGCGGGGCGCCTGCATATTGATGATGAGATGATGGCTGAGATCAAGGCTGTGCATGCTGCTATTGACCCGGTAGAAACCCTCTTCGTTGCGGATAGTATGACTGGTCAGGATGCGGTGAATACGTCAAAGGCGTTCAATGAAGCGTTGCCTCTGACTGGTGTTATTTTGACGAAAACAGATGGTGATGCACGGGGCGGTGCGGCATTGTCAATCCGGGAAGTGACCGGCAAGCCAATTAAATTTCTTGGTATTGGTGAGAAAATGGATGCCCTCGAGGCCTTCCATCCTGACCGCCTGGCATCTCGCATACTTGGTATGGGTGATGTTCTAAGCCTGGTCGAAGAAGCCCATCAAAAGATTGATCATCAAAAAGCCACCCAGCTGGCGAACAAACTGAAAAAAGGCAAAGGCTTTGATCTCGAAGATTTTCGTGATCAGCTGCTGCAAATCGAGAAAATGGGCGGAATGGCCAGCATGCTCGATAAAATGCCCGGCATGAGTAATTTACCGAGCAATGTAAAAGAGCAGGTCGAAGGCAATCCACAGAAGCACCTGGTTGCAATAATTAATTCCATGACACCGAATGAAAGGGCGCATCCAGCGATTATTCGTGCTGCGCGCAAGAAACGTATCGCAGCGGGATCCGGCACTTCGGTGCAGGAAATTAACCGCATGCTGAAACAATTTACCCAGATGCAGAAAATGATGAAGCGTATGGGCAAGGGAAAAAATGCCATGCGAGGCCTGATGCAGGGGCTAGGCGGGGCAATGCCGGGAATGCCTTTTAAAGGATAAAAGATTAACAATGAGCAGGTTTTACGGATGTGGTGTTACGAGAAACCTGATCTAAAACCCATAAATCTGAAGTACCGAAGGCCCTGTTCAACTGTTACAGAGGTAAATACATATCATTAATCCTATTTTTATCGCTAAAATCGTGTTTGGAGGCTTCCAAAGCCCTATAAATCACTGTAAAATCGCTCAATTAACGTTTTTATACAGGTTTTCTGTCCGGATTGCCTGACAGATAATTATTCGACAATAGTTCGAGGAATATTATGGTAGTTATTCGCATGACCCGTGGCGGTGCCAAGAAGAGGCCTTTTTACGCAATAGTTGTGGCAGATCAGCGTCGCGCACCACGTGGACGTTATATTGAACGTCTGGGATTTTACAACCCACGCGCTAAAGAAAACGAAGAGACACTGCGTCTTGATCGTGAGCGTGTAGATCACTGGATCAGTAAAGGTGCCAAAATGTCTGATACGGTTGCAGGTCTATATAAGAAACAGGCTGCCTGAGGTTATCTGGCAATACACCCCGTTAGATGAACGTAACCCTGGGTAAAATAGTCGGGGTTTTTGGGGTTAAGGGCTGGGTTAAAGTATTTTCAGAGACTCGCCCACGCGAACAAATTTTTAAATACAGCCCATGGTTGCTTGTACTTAACGGGGATGAATTTGAAGTTGAAGTATTAGAAGGACGGCAGCAAGGTAAAGGTTTGATTGCCAGCCTGAAAGGCTATACGGACTGTGAAGATGCCAGGAAACTAATTGGATCCGAGATATTAGTTTCTCAGGAAAGCCTGCCGAAAACAGGGAAAAATGAATATTACTGGTCGCAGTTGACCGGTCTCAACGTTATAAACCTCCAGGGTATTGAACTAGGCAAAGTTGTAAACCTGTTCGAAACTGGTGCAAATGATGTCCTGGTTGTAAAAGGCGAGAAAGAACGATTAATCCCGTTCACTGAGTTTGCTGTTATTGATGTTGATATTGACAGCAGCAATATTGTCGTCGACTGGGATGAAGATTTTTGAGCAAAATGGACATCGATATCATTACCCTTTTCCCGGGGATGTTCGATGCTTTGACAGACTACGGGGTGACTTCCCGGGCTGTTAAGAATGGGTTGCTGAGCGTTAATTGCTGGAACCCGCGGAATTATACAGAAGACCGCCATCGCACTGTTGATGACAGACCTTATGGAGGCGGTCCGGGCATGGTCATGAAGACCGGTCCGTTGGAAAAAACGCTGGACGCTATTTGCAGCCAGCAGGCAGTTGATCGGAAAGTGATCTACCTGAGTCCCCAGGGACAGACGTTTGATCACAAGATGGCACAGGAATTTGCGACATTTCCCGGTCTTATATTGCTGTCAGGCCGTTATGAAGGCATCGATGACCGCTTTCTGATTGATCGTGTGGATCGCGAGGTTTCGATCGGTGACTTTGTCCTGACAGGCGGTGAATTACCGGCAATGGTTGTGATAGATGCCATTGCCAGGCAGATACCCGGCGTTTTGGGTAATAAATGTTCTGCTGAGGCAGATTCATTTGCAGAGGGTTTACTGGACTGCCCGCATTTTACGCGGCCAGAGACATACAAAGGGCAGGATGTGCCTGAAGTATTGTTGTCCGGTGACCACGCCGGCATCAGGCGCTGGAGAATGAAGCAGTCGCTCGGAAGAACATGGTTAAGACGACCTGAATTACTTGAAAAGGCCGATCTTGATGACGAACAGTTAGAGTTACTTAGTGAATTTAAGCAAGAAATGAAAGCAGGAGATAAAGCATGAGCAATCTGATTCAGGCAATTGAAGCCGAACAGCTAAGAACAGATATACCTGAGTTTGGACCGGGTGATACTGTCGTCGTCAAGGTAAAGGTCAGGGAAGGAGACCGTGAACGTCTTCAGGCCTTCGAGGGTTTTGTGATCGCAAAGAAAAATCGTGGAATAAACTCTTCATTCACTGTCAGGAAGATTTCATACGGTGAAGGCGTTGAACGTGTTTTTCAGACGCATAGCCAGCAGATTGATTCGGTAGTTGTGGTTCGCCGGGGCGATGTACGCCGTGCCAAGCTTTATTATATGCGTGGCCTGACTGGTAAAGCAGCCAGAATCAAGGAAAAAATCTAATCAGAATTTGCCTCAAACGGCATATTGTCGTTTGCTGGTTCAGTGAAGATGAAGAAAGCGGACAGGTGTGTCATAACCTGTCCGCTTTTTTTTGTGTTATGTTCTTCTGTAGAAACCTGCAGAGGAGTTGAGCATGTTGCATGATGAAAAAAGTTATACAGCGGTGTTGTCGTCACCGGTTGGTTACCTGGGTGTGCAGATGGAGGGAAATAAGCTATCTGGCCTAGAGTTTCTCGGCAGACGGACGAATTCAAGGCGAAGTAATACTGGTAAAAGCTCTGATCACATAAGTCTTGAGGTCCGCCAGGCCCTGGATAGCTATTTCACCGACCCGTTTAGAATAAAGCCACCACGAACGATCCTCAACGGGACAGGCTTTCAAAAAAGAGTATGGCGAATACTTGCATCAATCAAACCGGGGCAGACCCGAACCTACGGTGACATCGCCAGGCAGCTCAACAGCTCCCCGCGCGCGGTAGGTAATGCCTGCCGTAGTAATCCTGTCCCCATTTTTATTCCCTGTCACCGTGTCGTTGCTGCTTCAGGTCGGGGTGGTTTCATGGGGCATACTTCGGGCGAACCGCTGGAAATCAAGCAATGGTTACTGACACATGAGAAAAAGTCCGCTGCAGGAAAGTAACAGCAGTGATGAGCGTAGAGGGAGCAACACCTCTATCGACGACTTTATTGACGCATTATGGCTGGAAGATGGTTTAAGTGATAACACCCTGTTAGCCTATCGGCGTGACCTTGAGGGATTCTCGCGCTGGTTAGAAAAATACAAACATCTAACAGTTGGTGAGATAAACCAGGCCGAAAGAGAAAACATTCAGCTATACCTCGCTTACCGGGTGCAAAATGGCGCAAGCCCAAGAAGTGCTGCACGGCTGCTATCAACGCTGCGGCGTTATTACAGAAATCAGATAAGAGATGGCAAGAGAAAAGAAGACCCCACCAGGGATATCGATGCCCCGCGTACTGGACGGCCATTGCCGGATACACTCTCCGAGCAGCAGGTAATGGATTTGCTAGATGCTCCGGACATAACAACAGCTCGAGGTTTGAGGGACAGGACGATGCTGGAAGTTCTCTATTCAACCGGCCTCAGAGTTTCCGAACTGGTAGGCTTGACGATGCAGCAGATCAACCTGCAGGCGGGTGTACTACGCGTAATAGGTAAGGGCTCGAAAGAGAGAATACTGCCTCTAGGTGAAGTTGCAGAGGACTGGATGAGAGATTATGTGGAAAATGGCCGTGCTGAGCTAGTTTCACAGTACGGCAGTGATGTCGTTTTTTCAGGTAGATCCGGCAAACCTCTGACTCGGCAGGCGTTCTGGTATGCAATAAAAAAATACGCGATGAGTGCTGGAATCAATACGCATTTATCACCGCATACATTAAGGCATGCCTTTGCTACGCATCTTCTTAATCACGGCGCAGATCTTCGTGTGGTGCAGATGCTGCTCGGACATTCTGACTTATCCACAACACAGATTTACACACATGTTGCCCGTGAAAGGCTGAACAAGCTGCATCAGCAGCATCACCCGAGAGGGTAAAGAATATGGTCAGCTTAGACGAATCAGGCTTCTCGTATCACCTACAACATAATAATATTATAGTATATTTAATGTAGTTGTCTGGGGACTCGAACCCCTGTTAGCGGCGTGATAGGTCACGCCTGTGACACTGGCCCGATTTACACATCAACTCAAAATAGCACAGGCACCCCATACACGGCATGATAAATGATGATAGCTACCCGTGTAGCCAGGTGGCCAACAAGGGATATTCCGGGAAATTATCCATGATGACAAATCAAGGTGGTAACCACCCTGCCATACTCGTAGCAATATTTGTCTTTATCCTCATACTGGTGATCACCCGCGACCCGATGTTATTGATTCAACCGAGGTTCTGGGCCGAAGACGGTGCACACTTCTATGAGTTTGCCTTCAGTCACGACTGGCTAGACACGTTGCTGTTCCATCCCAACTATCGCCTGCTGCTTTCCAACCTGTCTGCGCTGGCTGCCACGGGCATCGTGGACATGGAGCTGGCCCCGTTACCTTTTACCTTGAAGTCACTACTAATTATGTCGGCAGCGGTAGCCATTGTGATTTGGGGCAACTCGGAATTATGGAACACACCTTTAAAAAAGCTGCTTGTATCACTGATTATCGTTTTTGCACCCGTCTCCGATGAAACCTGGCTCAATGCCAACGGCACGCAGTATTACTCTGCTTTGATCACAGCCTTGCTGTTATGTGAATCAATGCCTCAGTCTGGCTGGATAAGAAAACTTCTGTATCGCGTATTGCTGTTGACGGGCAGTCTGAACGGTCTGCTGTCTTGTGTATTAACGCCGCTATACTGGATCAAGGCATTTCGCAGCAGGGACAGAGAAGTCTTTATCCAGGCCATCATCCTCAGCATCGGCTGCCTGATTCAACTACTGTCGATGTCGATAGAAACTGATAGTGCAGAACGGCACAGACTCACGAGCCTTGCCACCTTTGGCTGGATTACTGCGATCAAGACTTATGGCCATGTCTTCAGCCGCGAGTTCGGGCAATTGCTTTATGACATCATCATCACTGATGGTCAGGTTCCGTACATGGTAAGCAGGCTGTATTTTTTGCTGGGATACATGTGGCTGGCCATCTGGCTCGGCATCCTCGCAGCACTTGCTTACAGACTGAGGCAGAGCGTCGCCCTGTACCTGCTGGCCAGCTATGTGCTGCTGTTTGTTTTTGTCTCAATCTTCGCCATTGCCGGACGTGACAATATCTTCCTGCTATACCCGTTACTGGGCAATCGATATTTTTTCATACCCAGTGCACTGCTGCTGATTGTCATCATGACATCAATACAAGTGCCGGGGCGAAATGTGAGAAGTAGCGCATGGACCATTACTGCAAGCATCGTACTTACCCTTGGCCTGCTAAATAGCATACACAAGTACTATACAGCGCTGGATGATTTCTCCGCCTACCCGGAATGGAAGATAGAGGTCGGCAAATGGCAATCTAATCCACAGCATCGTCTGAGCATCTGGCCGCCGCCGTGGGCTATAGATCTGGATCAGCCCAGGTAGTCCTGCACGAGTAAGCACTTCTAGCAGGTTGCTGATCACTCTGATTGATTCTCTACAGATACCCTGCGTACATGATGTTGCCCGCAATAGTGAGTGCCCGATCAGTGCGGCTGAAAACCGGGTGAGCATATTGATCAAGCAGGGATGGCAAGAGAAAAGATGATCCCACCAGGGATATCGACGCACCGCGCACTGGACGACCCTTGCCGGATACACTCTCCGAGCAGCAGGTGTTGGATCTGCTTGATGCTCCGGATATAACTAAAGCACGTGGTTTAAGGGACAGGACGATGCTGGAAGTTCTGTATTCGACTGGTTTGAGAGTTTCCGAACTGGTCGGCCTGACGATGCAGCAAATAAATCTTCAGGCGGGTGTGTTGCGTGTGATAGGTAAGGGCTCGAAGGAGAGGATACTACCACTAGGTGAAGTTGCAGAAGACTGGATGAGCGACTATCTGGCGAACGGACGACCGGAGCTGGTTTCGCAGTACAGCAGTGATATCGTTTTCTCTGGTAGATCGGGCAAACCCCTGACTCGGCAGGCGTTCTGGTATGCAATAAAAAAATACGCGATGAGTGCTGGAATCAATACGCATTTATCACCGCATACATTAAGGCATGCCTTCGCTACGCATCTTCTTAATCACGGCGCAGATCTTCGTGTGGTGCAGATGCTGCTTGGGCATTCTGACTTATCGACGACACAGATATATACGCATGTTGCACGTGAAAGGCTTAACAAGTTGCATCAGCAGCATCACCCGAGAGGGTAAAAAGAATGCAGTTAGGGATTTCCTGTAAGATGTAAGGAATGAACATGCTGAACGCAGGATACGATCAAATATTGAGTCTCTGTAACTGTAATGTATAAAAAAAGGTTTTCTTCCTCTCATTAGCCATTTTTTTACACTGTGCCAGTTCACTGATGCCTGCTAGAAATACGTCTCTGCGTTGGCCAGGGCGAGCGTTACCACATTAAGGGAAAACATCAAAACGTTCGAATGAAACAGGTAGGGCTGGAATCATATCCTTCCTTATTGTCTGCTGTCTTTTTAAAGCAATTTCACTAGGAGTATCTGTTGACTTAAGTTTAATTACCGGGGAGTAGGTTACACGCAGCATCTAAATTAGAATTTCCCGGATTGTGAAATTCTGCCCGTATTCAATTCGTCGGTTTTTTTGTCTAATTTCTGTAAACCACCTGATAAATTCCAGATCCTGAGGTAATCTTGATCATCAAAAGATCTGTAGTGGTGAGTTTGACATTATTCGATGTAATGTACTTTTGTATTGATGTTATTTGATTTGCATAATTTGATGTATCGATAGGCTGGTTGGGATGTCTCTGTATGATGGGTACTTGAAGAGCTCGCTTTAAACTGGTGGCAGGTGGATGGTGTAGCAAGTAACCGCAGACTGTCTATCTGATGATCAAACTCCTGGTGAATGTGGCCAAATAATAAAAGAGCATTCCCAGGGTGTTTATTTATGACTTGTAAAAATTCAGTTTGATTTAGTAGTGCAATTTCATCCAGCCAGCTGCAGTTTATTGGTACTGGAGGATGATGAATCGCGATAATATTAAATTGCTTTTCACTGTATTTTAGATGGTCATCCAACTGCTGAAGGCAACGATGGCTGAGCATGCCATGGTGCTCTCCTTCCACCCAGCTATTTAACAAAACAAGAGAAAACTGACCTAGTTCAACTATATTAATTGACTCACCAGGACAGTTGGGAACGGTCTGCTGCAGTAAAATTGGTGTGTCATGATTGCCGGGAACGCAATAAATTGGCAAATCATATTGCTGTATTACAGAATTGAACAGTGCGTAGCTTTCCTCGTTACCCGTTTGAGAAATATCACCAGTAAATAATAGAAAATCAATATCCGGATAACTCCTATCGATGTGGGACAGCACTGCTTCTAAACTTTCTTTTGTATTAAGACTGCGAAAAGTCTCTTCCGCATGATCAAGTAAATGGGTGTCCGTAATATGAACAAACTTTAAAGTATCTGTATGATTGTCATGTAGATTCTTGGGCATATGCGGGTGTGATCGGTTTAACGTTGATTTGCCATTAATTATCAGTAATCTTCAGAAAATATGGATAATATACAAATGGAATGTTTTAACAAGATAAAACACTGCCTTATAGGGTTATTTCTGCTCGTTTGCTTTTCTTTTTCCTCTACTGTTAGTGCATTAGATAAAGCACAGCTATCGTCCGCAACAGCAGATGGCATGCACTTTCGCGTGTCCTATAAAAGCAAGGTTGAACCTCTGCCGCTAAATCATATCCATAGCTGGATACTGCATGTAGAAACCCTGGATGGTAAGCCTGTAGGGAATGCCGAAATTTCTGTACATGGCGGTATGCCTGCACATAAACACGGGCTTCCTACTGAACCAGTCGTTACTAGAATAGGCGAAGGAGATTATCTCGTGGAGGGGCTCAAATTCAGTATGACTGGTAAATGGCAAGTATGGTTCAATATTCGTAACAATGAGATCATTGACAAAATTAAGTTCGAAATCGAATTTTAATGTCTATATTTTTTCTGCTGTAGTAAGGCCCTGAACATCAGAACAATATGCAGCGGGATATAAAGCAACATTTTATGAAGGAATTAACAATTAGAAAATTGTCTTTTGCGTTTCTAGCATGTTGTATAGTTGTTAACGCCCGGGCTACACAGAATCAAGATTGGAGTGAAGCTGAGCTGGCATTATTACGCCTCAGTTGGCTTGGCAGCTTGCCAGAGTTATCGCCTGATCCTACTAACAAATATGCAGATAATCCTGCTGCAGCTGAATTTGGACAGCAGCTTTTTTTTGACAAGAGATTAAGTGCCAATGGAAAGGTGGCGTGCGCGACCTGTCATGTGCCTGATAAACTATTTACAGATGGTCTGGCGAAATCCAGGGGAGTTGGCGAGACACCAAGGAGTGCACCGTCCATAATAGGTGTTGCTCACAGTCCCTGGTTTTTCTGGGATGGGCACAGTGACAGCCTATGGTCGCAGGCCCTGGGACCCCTTGAGTCAGGCGTTGAACACGGTGGCAACAGGTCACAGTATGCTCGCATAATTTATTCAGATCAGACTTACAGGAAGACGTATGAAAGCCTGTTTGGAGAGTTACCTGATTTATCAGACATAGGGCGTTTTCCATTAAATTCTGGCCCGGCTGCTGATCAGGCTTCTGTTGAAAGATGGCAGGAAATGTCGGAAGCAGATCGTAAGGCCATCACACGAATATATGTAAATATGGGCAAAGCAATCGCTGCATATGAGCGATTGTTAATGCCGGCTCCATCACGTTTTGATCGTTATGTAGAGGCGTTGCTGAACGGTGAACCAACAGGGAATAATTCACTTTCGGCTGATGAACTAGCTGGATTGAAGTTATTTTTTGGCAAAGCTATGTGTATAACATGCCACCAGGGGCCGCTATTTACCAACAACGGTTTTCATAATGTCGGTGTACCCGATCCTGCAACAATAAAACCCAAATATCTGCCTCCAATACTTCATGCATTAAGAGACAAGCCCCCGGTTGATGAGGGTAGATATAAGGGGATACGGCAGGCCTTGAAAAGTGAGTTTAACTGTTTAAATGAATACAGTGATGCGAAAGAGGATGATTGTGCGGAATTGAAATTTGCAAATACAAAACACACTGCAACGTTGGGTGCTTTCAAGGTTCCTTCTCTGCGTAACGTTGCAGAAACTGCACCGTATATGCATAGTGGGCAATTCAGTACGCTTGCAGAAGTAATGCTGCATTACAATGCAGCGCCGAAAGCACATATCGGCCACAATGAACTGTTGCCTCTTAATCTGCAACAAACAGAGCTGGAACAGATAGAAGCCTTCCTGCATAGTTTAAGCAGTCCGCCAGGTGTTGCAGCAGACTTATTAAAAAAGCCCTGATGTCTGTTACCGGTCCCTGGCTAAAAAACTGCCAGTGGTCGGCGCAGAGTGTTTGAAAACTCAAAATTAGCCATCAGTGGGTCATCATTACCCGCATATTACTTCTTACAGCTGTTAAGCCTGCATTACCTTAATTAAGAACTGAGTACCGATGATATTTCATATTCACTTCAGATAATAAGCCAGCACATGCATGCGAATGACGGCTTTCACCCGATTAAGTGACTTCATCTGGGAATGTGTTGTACCGATTGATATTTTTATCGTTCCAAATAGATGATCAGAGAAATTTTACACACACGCTGTGATGCAATCAGGCATTTTAATAGACACCTACGGATGGCTGTTTTGTGGATTGCTCTGAGGTCGTGAATATCCAAGGGAGCAGAATAGTTGATCGCATAGTTGAACGCAGTCATTAATTCCGTCAGAGGGAATAATATCACTCTCGAATATGTCAGATAAAATCTGAATAAATAAAGATAAGGAGCAGGTAATCGCCCTTATCTCTCCTTTAACCTTTCCCCTTATTTCCACCTGTTGCTAGAATCTATTGATGAAGAAAAATGACGTCATGGATCAGTCGCTACAGGATACAACCACCTTCGACATTACCTGTCGCCGCTGTCCGCGGCTGGCAACTTTTCTTGATGGTGTTCGAGTTAAATATCCCGATTACCATGGTTTGCCGGTAGCACCATTCGGTGACGAAAAGGCGCAATTGCTGATTGTCGGGCTGGCCCCGGGAATGCATGGTGCGAATGCCAGCGGTCGGCCATTTACCGGTGATCATGCCGGCATAATCCTTTATGACACATTGTATCGTTATGGTTTCGCCAGTGCAGCAGAGTCGCTTTCTGCTGATGACGGCCTGCAGCTGATCAACTGCCGAATCACTAATGCGGTTAAATGCCTGCCGCCGGCGAACAAGCCGATTGGCTCGGAAGTAAATGAGTGCAATAGCTACCTTGCAGAGGAGTTATCAGTCCTGCCAGCAAAAAGTGTGGTTCTTGCTCTCGGTGGCCTGTCGCATAAGGCCTGTGTAAAGGCCATGGGTGGGCGACAGAAAGAGTATCCCTTTGGCCACCTGCAGGAAAAGAGCCTCGGCGCTGTAACCTTGCTCGATTCCTACCACTGTAGCCGCTACAACACGCAAACGCGTAGATTAACGCCTGATATGTTTGATGCAGTATTTGAAAGGGTCCAGAAGCTGTTAGGATAAGAAATTAAATTGTCATTGCGAGCGCAGCGCGGCAATCTCCTTAAGCTATGACCAATCGCAAGCAGGATGCTTCATCGCGCTACCCGCAATGAAAAAAATGACAGCACACATTAAATCCAGACATGACTGATACAGACAGCCAATTTAATCACAAGGCCTTCCTCAAGACCCTGACCGCCTCGCCGGGTGTTTACCAGATGTATGATGCCAACGGCAAACTGCTGTATGTTGGCAAGGCGCGCAATCTTAAAAAACGTCTGTCGAGCTATTTCCGAAAAACCGGCCTGAGCCTGCGGATTCAGTCAATGATAAGGCAGGTAAACAGTATTGAAGTCAGCCTCACCCACACCGAGACTGAAGCGCTGTTGCTGGAAAGTAACCTGATCAAGAGTTTGAAGCCGCGCTTCAACATCCTGATGCGTGATGATAAATCCTATCCTTACATCCGCTTGACGCTCAATCAGGACTATCCCGGGCTGGCCCTGCACAGAGGCTCTAGAAAAGATAAGGCGCAGTATTTCGGACCCTTTCCGAGTGCCGGTGCTGTGAGGGAATTGCTGGCATTACTGCAGAAAACCATCCCAGTGAGGCAGTGCGAGGACGGTTTTTTCCGCAACCGTTCACGTCCCTGCCTGCAATACCAGATCAAGCGATGTACTGGACCCTGCGTAGGGCTGATCTCGAAGGAAGATTATGCGAGGGATATTGAACAGGCGGTGTTGTTTATCAATGGCCAGAAAGATAGCCTGGCAGAAACCCTGACCCGGGCCATGGGACAGGCTGCAGCGAAACTCGAATTTGAACTTGCAGCAGAATTACGTGACCGTATTTCGCGTGTTCGTCAGATTCAGACAAAACAGTATGTCAGTGGCAAGCATGGTGACTTTGATATTATTGTCCAGGCACAGGAAGCAGGTGTATCAGCAATAGGTGTAATGTTTATCCGGGCAGGGCGATCTTTGGGCACAAAAGTTCTGTTCCCACGCTTTGGTCTTGAACAGGAAGAGGGAGAAATGCTGTCGGCATTCATCGCCCAGTTCTATATGAACAAACCGCCTGCAAGACTTGTCCTGCTACCTGTCAAACTGGAGGACAATGAAGTCCTCTCTGCGGCACTGACTGAACGTGCAGGCTATCGAGTTCAGATTGCCACTGTTCAGCGCGGCGATAAGCGACGCTGGCTTGACAGTGTCAGGATCAACGCTATTGATGCACTGCGTCGTCGGCTGGCAACTGAGAGCAATTACCGAGAGCGACTGAATAACCTGGTCGATGCGTTAAATCTGCCTGAAATTCCTCAGCGTATCGAGTGCATAGATATCAGCCATACCCGGGGAGAGGCCACTGTCGCCTCACTGGTTGTGTTTGGTGACCAGGGGCCCCTTAGTAGTCAATACCGCCGCTATAATATCGATGGTATTACTCCGGGTGATGATTACGCGGCCATACATCAGGCCCTTAGCCGCCGTTTTCGCCGGATGCAGGATGAGGGTGAAAAATACCCTGATGTATTATTGATTGATGGTGGTAAAGGACAACTGGCATCTGCCTGTGATGCACTTGGTGAACTGGGTGTTAATGGTGTTGTCACAGTAGGGGTAGCCAAGGGCAGGGAGCGTAAAGCCGGTTGGGAACGGCTGTTTATACCGGGTGTCGCGGTTCCCGTCACGTTGCCGCCAGATTCGCCTGCGTTGCACCTGGTACAGGTAATTCGCGATGAAGCTCACCGGTTTGCGATTACCGGACACCGACGCAGGCGCGCAAAAGCGCGTGTGACCTCATCCCTCGAGGAAATACCTGGTATTGGTGATAAGAAACGCCAGGCGCTGTTGAAGCATTTTGGTGGTCTGCAGGGGGTTGAGAAGGCCGGGGTTGAAGACCTCGCCAGGGTAACAGGGATTAATCGTAAGCTGGCGGAACGTATACATGCATGCTTACATTAACCCTTTGGTGATTAACTGTTGTTGAGACTATTTTTTCTTTGTATAGCCGCTATAGAAGCACAAGCCGTCTATGCTATACCTAAAGATAAAATCCTGGTAATGACGATAGAAATGCAGTTATCAGGTCAGCCTGCAAAGTGTTAGACTTTGGCTATACTTAACTGTAAAGAGTTTCCTGCTGCTGCCGTGCCATTAAATATCCCTAACCTTCTTACTCTATTACGAATACTGCTAATTCCGTTCTTTTTTGTCGTCTATATTATCGATGCCGGTTGGAGTAATCAGCTTGCTACCTTTATATTTGTCGTTGCCGCGATCACCGACTGGCTTGATGGGTACCTCGCACGGCTGTTAAATCAGTACACCACCTTTGGTGCATTCCTTGATCCAGTTGCGGACAAACTAATTGTTGCGACCGCTCTGGTAATGCTGGCAACTGACGAAAAAGTGCTCAGCCTGGTTTATTCTGTGCCACTTTTTGCAGCTTCCGTGGCGATAATTATAGGTCGTGAAATTGTAATCTCAGCGCTGCGCGAATGGATGGCTGAACTGGGGAAGAGGGCAAGTGTGGCCGTCTCATATATTGGTAAGGTGAAGACCGCGATGCAGCTGACCGCGATCAGTTTATTGATTTACCAGGAGCCTTTACTGGGTATACCAATATTCGAGCTGGGCGAGATATTATTGTTTATCGCAGCTGCGCTTACTCTGTATTCCATGGTTGTTTATCTAAAAGCGGCCTGGCCAGTTTTAACAGAACAGGAATAACCGCTTGACAGTAGAAGCTGTGTGCATACAATAGTCGACCCACGCGGGAATAGCTCAGCTGGTAGAGCACGACCTTGCCAAGGTCGGGGTCGCGAGTTCGAATCTCGTTTCCCGCTCCAAACACTCAAAGGGGAAGCATAAGCTTCCCTTTTTTGCCCAGGCAATACCCCCCAATGGCTGGGTGGCAGAGTGGCTATGCACCGGCCTGCAAAGCCGTGTACCTCGGTTCGATTCCGGGCCCAGCCTCCATTTTTATCATAATTATCATATAGTTCAGTATATCAGATGAAATCTGGCTATTCTTCATCATGTTATACTTTGTATACTGTTCGTAAGGAGCCTGTCGGCTTTTAATAATTATTACAGACTGTTGAAGTATTCCTGTCTCGTCTGTTGCAAGCAGGACCTTCGTGTCATTGGTTCTGCACAGGAAGCTATTTTGACGAGGGCTATGTGACGGCAATATATTCGATTCCCGGCTTTAGTGAACCATTTAGCTCATTAAGCCATCTGCTGGCCGCCGGGACATTTTCCCTTATTGGCTTATTGCTCGTGCTACGCAGTCGCGGTTCTCATGGTCGTCTCTACAGTATCGGAATTTTTGTTTTCACCGTGGTTTTCCTGTTATCTATGAGCGGTATTTTTCACTTGCTTGAGCCTGATGGTGATGCCCGCGGTGTCTTACGTCGTCTCGACCATGCAGCAATTTTTACCTTGATTGCAGGTACATTCACCCCGATACATGTTCTACTCTTTTCCGGTTGGCGCAGATGGAGTGTGCTGGCAGTAATCTGGATGTGTGCCTTTGCCGGTATAATTGTAAAAACGCTTTATTTCGACGAAGTGCCAGAATGGGTTGGCCTTATTCTGTATCTTTCTATGGGCTGGATTGGTGCCTTGTCAGCAATTCTAATTTACCATTTGCACGGAGGTCGATATCTTGTTCCCCTGGTTGCCGGCGCAATTGCATATACTGTAGGTGCGGTCCTGGATTTCCTGAGAATCCCGACAATTATCGAGGGGGTGATTGGCCCACATGAATTATTTCATGTCTTTGTGATTTTCGGGATAAGTTTTCACTGGCTGCTGATTGCTCGAATTGCTGAGGACCACAGAGCAGGGAAGCTGAAAACTCAGGGGGAGTAGTAAAATAAGTCTTTTAATATTTATTGTTTACCAATATCAATAAAATCAAAACGATATAATCAGGAACAGGATTCAGTAAAGAAAAAATCTTTGGATAGAAC
>Ga0316196_10000040_pt1 | contig 30818 bp, 27 predicted proteins | sample Eddsed2cm_MG_FD_204938 | JGI IMG/M metagenome (GOLD analysis project Ga0316196, IMG submission 204938) | Coastal sediment microbial communities from Maine, United States - Eddy sediment 2 cm | ecosystem: Environmental > Aquatic > Marine > Coastal > Sediment | place: USA: Maine | collected... | reverse complement strand
GGAAATTGATGCGTTGGGCGGCGCCATGGCACAGGCGATCGATCGGGCGGGCATCCAGTTTCGGACCCTTAACGCGTCCAAGGGCCCGGCTGTGCGAGCGACGCGGGCGCAGGCGGACCGCGAGCTGTACCGGGACACGATCCGGGGCATGCTCCTCGGCCAGCCGAATCTCGAGGTGACAGAGGGCTCGGTTGATGACCTGATCATCGAGGGCGGCCGCATTACCGGCGTCACCACGGAAATCGGGGTCAGCTACCTTTCGAGCACGGTCGTGTTGACGGTCGGGACGTTTCTCGGCGGGCGCATCCTGATTGGAAGTACGGAAGAAGCGGGCGGGCGCATAGGCGATGCGCCGTCGAACCGACTCGCGGCGCGTCTGCGGGACCTGCCTTTCAGTGTCGCGCGACTGAAAACCGGCACGCCGCCGCGCCTCGACGGCAAGACGCTGAATTATGAGCTCATGCAGGAGCAACCGGGCGATATCCCGGTGCCGGTCTTCTCGTTTACGGGCGAACGTCAGCAGCACCCGCAACAGATCTCCTGCTGGATCACCAAGACCACCGAAGAAACGCACGACATCATTCGTGGTTCGCTCGACCAATCACCAATGTACGCCGGAATGATTGAGGGTGTGGGGCCGCGCTACTGTCCGTCCATTGAAGACAAGGTTGTGCGGTTTGCGGACAAAGCCTCGCACCAGATTTTTGTCGAGCCCGAAGGGCTGACGACGGACATCGTCTATCCAAACGGGATTTCGACGAGCCTGCCGGCCGACGTGCAGGAACGGTTCGTTCACTCGATCATCGGTTTCGAGAAAGCAAGCATTACGCAACCGGGCTACGCGATCGAGTACGACTACTTTGATCCGCGCGACCTCAGGCCGACGCTTGAAACGAAGCATGTCGACGGCCTGTATTTTGCCGGCCAGATTAACGGCACGACCGGTTACGAAGAGGCCGGCGCGCAAGGCCTGCTGGCTGGTATTAACGCCGCGCGGAAAGCAAGCGAGGAAGACGAGTGGTTTCCGGAGCGTCACGAGGCGTACATCGGTGTGCTTATCGACGACCTCGTTACACGCGGCGTGTCAGAGCCCTATCGGATGTTCACGAGCCGCGCCGAGTACCGGCTGACCTTACGCGAGGACAATGCGGACCTGCGCCTCACGCCGAAAGGTCGTGAGTTGGGCCTGGTCAACGACGCGCGCTGGGAACTGTTCCAGGCCAAGTGCGAAACGGTCGAGAAAGAACAGGCGCGACTTGCAGCGACGTTTGTGAAGTCGGCCGGCGCATCGGCCGCAGCGCTGCTCAAGAGGCCCGAGCTTGGCTACAGCGACGTTGTGGCGTTTGATGAGGTTGGCCCGGGGACCGCGCTTTCCAGCGACGAGCAACAAGAGCAGGTCGAGCAGCAAGTCGAAGTGCGCGCGAAGTATGCGGGCTATATCGATCGGCAGGAGCGAGAGATCGCGAAGCATGCGAAGCAGGAATCACTAAGGCTGCCCGAGGATATCGACTACACGCGGGTTGACGGCCTCTCGAACGAAGCGCGCCAGAAGCTTACTGCGGTGCGCCCGGCAACTGTCGGCCAGGCGTCACGCCTTGAAGGCATGACGCCATCGGCCGTTTCGCTGATCCTGATTCACCTCAAGAAGCGGCAACTGCAGAAAAGCGCATGACTGCGATGTAGCCGGTTCAGGTATGCTTCTCCCATGAGCTCATTACGTTATCTTCCGCTGTTGGTTCTGCTGTCGTTCGCGACCCTATCTGGCTGTACCGACAGGTCGGCCCTCACTGCGAACACGTTGCAGCGCGCCATTCCCACCGACCCTGAAACGCTGGACCCGCACAAGGCACGCACCACCCAGGCCGCGGATATTCTGCGCGATATCAGTGAGGGGCTCGTCGGCTACTCGCCCGACGGCGAACTTGTTCCGGCGGCGGCGACAAGCTGGGACCTTTCGGACGATGGCCTGACTTACATATTCCACCTGCGCGAGGGCGCCAAATGGTCCAATGGCGACCCCGTTGTTGCGGCGCACTTCGTTGCGGCTGTCGAGCGCCTGATCGACCCGGAAACGGCGGCCTTCTATGCGGAGTTCCTGTCGGATGTTTCAAGTATCGAGGCGACAGATGACCTGACGTTGGTTTTGACACTCGGGCGACCAACGCCGTATCTCCTGAGTCTGCTTACGCACCCGGCGACATTTCCGATTCATACACTATCGCTAGCCGAACACGGCGATGGTTTTGCGCGACCCGGCAAGTTCGTCTCTAACGGCGCCTATGTACTTGATGCGTGGGTTCCCGGCTCGGTGGTTTCATTGCGCCGGAACGAGCACTACTGGAATAACGCCGCCACATCGATCGACAAGGTCAACTATCACGTACTTGTGGAAGACAGCTCGGAGCTGAATCGCTACCGGACAGGGGAGCTTCAGATCACGAGTACGGTGCCGCCTGACAATTTTGCGCAGGTGCAGGCCGAGCTCGCCGATGAGCTTCATGTCGCCACCTACCTCGGTGTTTACTACTACGGCTTCAACCTTTCCAGGCCACCTTTCAAGGACAATCCCGAGTTGCGGCAGGCCCTGTCGATGGCGATCGATCGCGAACGGCTAACGACAAAAGTAACCGGTCGCGGGGAGGCGCCGGCTTATAGCTGGGTGCCGCCGGGCGCAAACAACTACGAACCGCCGGCGTTGAGTTACTCAGGCATGACCCAGGCAGAACGCAACCGGGTTGCGCGAAATCTCTACAAGGCAGCAGGCTACGGCGAAGATAACCCGCTGCAAATCGAATTGCGCTACAACACGTCTGACACCCAACGGCGCGTAGCTGTCGCTATCCAGTCGATGTGGAAGGAAGCGCTGGGCGTTGAGACAACGCTGGTAAATGAAGAGTTCCAGGTCCTGTTGGCGAACATTCGCCAGGGCGACATTACGCAGGTGTTTCGATCCAGCTGGATCGGCGACTACGATGACGCGCACGCGTTTCTGAAGATTCTGGAAAGCGACAATCCAGCGAATTCGCCCGGATACGAGAGCGAGGAGTTTGACTCGCTGATGCAAAGAGCCGCAACGCAAACGGACCTCGACAGCCGCCGCCTCTATCTCGAGGAGGCAGAGCGCGTGATGCTCGCGGACCATCCAGCCATGCCAATTTATTTCTACGTAAGCAAGCATCTCGTCAGCCCTGAAATCGAGGGCTGGGGAGACAATGTTCTGGATTACCATTACTCTCAGCACCTGCGCTTCAAAGCGGCTCAATAGCCGCGCTGGATCAAACACTTGCTGCGATACACGCTGCTCAGAATCGTAGGGGCGATTCCGACCCTGTTGTTGGTTATCGTGCTCGCATTTCTCATGGTGCACGCTGCGCCGGGCGGGCCGTTTGACGATGAGCGCGCGCTACCGCCGGAAATAGAAGCCAACATTGCTGCGGCATACCACCTTGACGAGCCGCTGCCGAAACAGCTCCTGAGGTATATCGGCGGATTGCTGCAGGGCGATCTCGGCCCATCCTACCGCTATCGCGATTACACGGTGAACGAACTGATTGGCATCGGGTTTCCTTACTCGTTGCGCATCGGCGCATCGGCCATGGCGCTCGCCCTGCTGGTTGGTATCGGAGCTGGCACGATCGCGGCGTTGCGGCAGGGCACCCTGCTCGACCGTGTGGTCATGGGGTTCTCAATGATCGGTATTTCGATACCCGTATTGGTCGTGGCCCCGGTGCTTGTGTTGCTGCTCGCCGTCAAGCTGCGTTGGTTGCCGGCAGGCTGGAGCGAAACGGGCGGCCTGCGTCACTACCTGCTCCCGGTGATTACGCTGGCCCTCCCACAGATCGCATACATCGCCCGCCTGACGCGCGCCAGCATGATCGACGTGCTGAGCCGGGATTTCATTCGCACGGCCTACGCCCAGGGACTGGGTACGGCGACCGTCGTGCGGGTGCACGCGCTCAAGCCGGCGATGCTTCCCGTGCTGTCGTACATGGGTCCCGCAATTGCGGCGATCCTGACCGGCTCGGTTGTCGTCGAGGAAATCTTCGGCATACCGGGGCTCGGGCAATTCTTTATCGGCGGCGCGCTGAATCGCGATTACACGCTGGTGCTGGGTATCGTCGTCTTCTACGCGACGCTGATCATAGCGTTGAACCTGGTCGTGGATATTCTCTACGGTGTGATTGACCCGCGGGTGCGGTATCGATGAGCGGTAATCGGACGATAAAGGTAACAGGAACCTTGTTGTTGCTGATTGCGGTGATGGCGCTGGTGGGTCCGTGGATCAGCCCCAACGACTACGTGGCGACGGACCTCGATCGGATTCTCCGGAGCCCGTCCGCGGCCGGCATGCACTGGTTCGGTACAGACGGACTTGGCCGTGATCTCTTTGTACGTACGATGCACGGCATTCGCGTGACCATGCTCGTCGCCATTGTTGCGAGCGTTGTGAGTCTCTTCATCGGGGTTGCGTACGGCGCCATTGCCGGTTTCGTTGGCGGCCGCGTTGATGCCGTGATGATGCGTCTCGTGGACACGCTTTACGCGCTGCCATTTATTTTCTTCGTGATTCTTCTCATGGTCGCGTTCGAGCGCAACTTCCTTCTGATCTTTGTCGCGATCGGCGCGATCAACTGGCTTGATATGGCGCGCATCGTGCGCGGACAAACCCTGTCTCTGCGCGAGCGAGAATTCGTTGAGGCGGCGCGACTGACCGGCGTGAGTACCGCGCGAATCATCTTCCGCCACATAGCGCCCAACCTGATGGGGATCGTGATCGTATACGTCACGCTGACGATTCCGCAGGCCATACTCGTTGAGTCGTTTCTGAGTTTCCTGGGTCTGGGCGTGCAGGAACCACAAACGTCGTTGGGTGCGTTAGTCGATGCCGGAGTCAACCAGATGGAGCGCGCGGCCTTCACGCTGCTGATCCCGGCGACGTTACTTGCCGTGATCCTGATGTGCTTCAACTTCCTGGGTGACGGCCTGCGTGATTATTTCGATGCGAGGCATTCGCAATGAGCCTGCTCGACGTGACTGGGCTGACCATTCGCTACGGCGACGATACGGTCGTCGCCGGTGTAGACGTCTTTGTCGAGCGGGGAGAGTCGGTTGGGCTCGTGGGTGAGTCGGGGTCCGGAAAATCGCAGTCCGCGCTCGCGATCCTGGGCTTGCTGCCAAAAAACGCACGTGTCGATGGAAGCATCGAGTTTGATGGTCAGCAAATCCTCGGGGAGAGCGAAAAGTCGCTGAATACCATCCGCGCCCGGCGCATCGGCATGGTGTTCCAGGATCCGATGCAGGCGCTGAATCCCTATCTTCGGGTTGGCGCCCAGCTCAAGCAGATAATCCTGAGCCACGGTCTTGCGGAGAAAGACGAGGCGAGCCACCGAGCCATTGAAATGCTGGCGAAGGTTGGCTTGCCCGATCCCGAGCGACAGTCACGGGCTTACCCACACCAGCTTTCGGGGGGCATGCGGCAGCGCGTTATGCTTGCGTCGGCCCTGATCGCCGAGCCGGACCTGTTGATCGCAGACGAGCCAACCACGGCGCTGGATGTGACGGTCCAGGCACAAATTCTCGACCTGCTCGAAGACATTCGAGACAACACGGCGCTCTTGTTGATTACTCACGACCTCGGGGTCGTGGCCGGCTACTGCGAACATATGATCGTCCTGGAGCGCGGGCGAGTGGTTGATGCGGGACCGACGACATCGTTGTTTGCGGGGCCCGGGCATGCGCACACACAACGACTGATTGCGGCGGCGCCAAGAGTCGATCGCGGCGGCGCGCCGGCACCGGTGTCAGCCAGCACAATCCTGAGCGTTGGCGACGCGGCCGTCGACTACGACGAGTTGCATGCGGTAGTTAATGTCAGCTTTTCGGTCAGAAAAGGGGAAACCGTCGCTGTTGTCGGCGAATCAGGGTCGGGCAAGTCGAGCCTGGTGCGCGCGGTTCTCGGCCTGGTGCCGATGGCGGCCGGCAGGGTGGTTTACTCTGGCGAAACGCTTGACGGGCCGGTCGAGACGCGGAGCCTTGACGGGCGCCGCGACCTGCAGCTCGTATTCCAGGACCCGGTCAGCGCGCTCAACCCGCAAATGCGCGTGCAGACAATTGTCGAGGAATCCTTACTCGTCCACGAACCGGCGCTGGGCGCGGCAGAGCGACGGGCAAGCGTCGTGGCGATGCTGGAAAAAGTCGGGCTCGAAAAGAAATTTCTGCGCCGCTTCCCACATGAGCTCTCGGGCGGACAGGCCCAGCGTGTAGCGATTGCCAGGGCGCTGATACTTGATCCGAAAATCCTGATTTGCGACGAGGCGGTTGCGGCGCTTGATGGCACGGTTCGAGCCCAGGTGCTCGACTTGTTGCGCAGCGTCCAGGAAGAGACCGGCTTATCGATTGTCTTCATATCGCACGACCTGGCGGTCGTTCGTTCCATCAGTCACCGCGTGCTCGTGATGTATATGGGCCGCCTGGTGGAAGCGGCAAACAACGAAAGCCTCTTTGCCAGACCGGCACACCCGTACACTCAGGCACTGATCAAGTCGGTTCCCGTACCGGATCCGGTGGTTGCGCCGGGGCGCGCACCGCTGCTCGGCGAGGTACCGTCATTACTCAATCCGCCGTCGGGGTGCGTCTTTCATCCGCGGTGTCCCAGGGCCGATGCGGCATGCAGCGACACGACGCCGGTGCTACGCGACCTTGATGGAACGCGCGTTGCCTGCCACCACCCCGGTAACTAGCGAATCGACCCTAACGGAATCGGAATTGGCGCGCCGTTGACGGTCAGCAGGCCCTTTTTGAGTTCGGCTTCAAGTTCGTACACATCGCCCCGTTTGACCAGGTAGCCGCCGCCGATGGCCATGGCGATATTTGGCTCGGTCTGTACCAGCGCCTGGACAACCTCGTCGGGAATCGACAGGTCGATCGAGGCTTCGGTGCTTAGTAGCAACGTCGTCCAATCGAAGGTCGCCGGGTCCTCTTCGCCGAACTCGAACAGCATCCTGGCCGCCACGGTTCCGGAGGGCAGCGTAATATCGAGGCGCTCAAAGTTGAAGGTGAAGCCCGAGGCAAACAGCTGCATGACATCCTGTTCCATGGCATTAAACGAGGCCGTCGGGTCCGGGCTGGTCCCGGCGTTCTCGAGCGCGTGCTGAACGCGGCCGAGGGCCGCGGCATCCGCGCCGTCCATGTTAAAGACGACGTCGATAGCTACTCGGCCAATTTGCGTAACCTCGTGTATCACGGTGTTCATGGCCGCTACCGCGTTAATGTCCTCGCCATCGAGCTCCGAATTGGCATTGAGGGACAGTGACTCCACGCCGCCAATGCTGATGCCACTCATCTCGGCCGACAGCCCGGTCAACTCGATCGCCACGTCGCCTACGGCAAGACCGAACTTCGTCGGCTGCTGCTGTCCCTCGAAGGTCAGCTGGTCAAGCGACGTTGTCACCGCTTCGCCCCCGATAGAGAATGAACCGACGTTGCCGTCAAAAGCCGCATCGCCAGTTCGGGGGTCGGTTTTGATATTGATGTTCGTGTCGCTCCAGCTCGCCGTGTTATCACCGTCCGCGAACGAGCCGCTCTGCAGTTCGTAGCTTGAGTGCAGCTCACCGACAAGACCGATCTCGCTATATATGGTCCCGGGAATCTCGATGATCTCGCCATCCGGGAGTTCGATCGACATCGTGGATATTGCGCTGCCGAGTCCCGGAGCCAGGGAGCCCTTTTCCCGCGACATCGACGAGACCGGAATCAAGCCATGATCGATCTTCGTGTCGACGATCAGGACGGGCAGCTCGCCGGCCTGGAGCGGGCCGAGCACTGACTCAGCCGCCAGCAGAAGATCGCCGTCCTGCAGTTCGAACCGGTGCCGCCCCTCCGAGGAGAACCAGCCGCGCGAGAAGCTCTCGGTGGACATCGAGACCTCGCCGCTCTCGCGAACGGCCCACTCAATGTTCTCGGACATGGTTTCCTCGGCCAGGCGGCCGACAATAGCGGGGGAGACCAGGACCACGATGGCGAGGATAATCAATACGGCGACGAAACCCTTTTTCACGTTCTACTCTCTGAAAACGATGCAGGAAGGGCCTGATGCTAGCACGCAGAAAGCGGCTTGCTGCGCAGCAATGCTAGAAATCGGGGCCGAGTGTCACTACCATAGCGGCCTCTCTAATCGCCCGGGCAAACGCCGGGGCCCGGACCGACTGAAAAATCAAGTGACCACGAACATGAAAACCCTAGCCGGCGCCGCGATGGCGCTACTCGCACTGGCCCTTTTCGCACAGCCCGCATTCGCCGAAGGCGATGCCGCGGCCGGAAAAGATCTCGGGTACACCTGCCTCGGCTGCCACGGCATCGATGGCTATCGCAACGCTTACCCGTCCTACCGTGTTCCGAAGCTGGGTGGCCAGAAAGCCGGTTACCTGGAAATAGCCCTGAGGGGCTACCGGGATGGCACGCGCCAGCACCCGACAATGGAGGGGCAGGCGGCGAGCCTTTCCGACCAGGACATTGCAGATGTGGCGGCCTACCTCGCGAGCATTGGAGGCGATACGGTGGCGGCCGGTGGTACGCAGGGCGTCTCGTTCGATAAGGCTGCGGCTTGCACCGCGTGCCATGGACAGAACGGGATCAGCGTGAACGCCGCATGGCCGACGCTGGCCGGCCAGCACGAGGACTACATCGCGCATGCATTGCAGCAGTACCGCGATGGCACGCGTGTTGATCCTGTCATGGGAGCACAGGCTGCGCTGGTTGCCGAGGAAGACGTTGCTCGCCTCGCGCGCTACTTCTCCCGCCTCGAAGGCCTCGAAACCACGAAGCCCGAGTAGCGCATGCTCGGCTCGCCGCAAACCGATGCCGGGTAAGCGCGCTCAGCTAACGCGTCTCAACGATGGCATCGTCGCCATCGATACCGAGTACGTTCGGCCGATTCTGGATGCCAGCCACCTGATCGTAGAAGAGGGTCGGGGCGCGTTCGTTGACACGGGTACGAATGACAGCGTGCCATTGCTGCTGGATGCACTGCAGCAGCGCGGTCTTGATGCCGCGGCTGTCGATTTCGTCTTTCTCACACACATTCATCTCGACCATGCCGGCGGCGCCGGGCTGCTTATGCAGCAGTTACCTAACGCGCAATGTGTCCTGCACCCGCGGGGCGCTCCGCACATGGTCGATCCCACGCGGTTAATTGCCGGGACGATCGGCGTGTACGGTGAAGAAAAAATGCGCGAGATGTACGGTGAGATCGTGCCGATCGACGAGTCGCGTGTTGTGGTTGCCGAAGACGAGGCCTGGTTTGATTTCAACGGCCGCCGGATGCAGACGTTGCACACGGAAGGGCATGCCCGACATCACTACGTGCTCAACGACCCGACATCACGCGGTGTGTTCACGGGTGACAGTTTCGGTATCTCTTATCGCGAGCTGGACACTGCAAAAGGCGAGTTCATTTATCCGACCACTACGCCGGCAAGCTTCGACCCGGCCGAGGCGCATAAGGCCGTCGACCGCATCATGTCGTGCGAGCCGCAGCAGCTCTACCTGACACACTACAGCCGCGTGCGCGACCTCGAGCGCCTTGCGGCTGACATGCATACGGGCATCGACGCGTTCGTCGCGCTGGCGCTGGACAACAAGGACGCGCCAAATCGAGGCGCGGCAATAGAAACGGCTATGTACGATTATCTGTCGGGGCGCCTGCAGGAGCACGGCTTCAATGGCGACCCGGATACGCTATGGTCGGTGCTTGAAATGGATATCGTGCTCAATTCACAGGGCCTCATATCATGGCTAGAGCGGCTGGAGAAACAGGATGGATAATTTTCGCGCGTATCGCATAGACGAACAGGATGGAAAAATCGTTGCCGGCTTTAAGGAGCTGAGCATCGATGATCTGACCGAAGGGAACGTCGTTGTGCGGGTCACGCACTCGACGATCAACTACAAAGACGCGTTGGCGGCCACCGGCAAGGGCAAGATCCTGCGGCGCTACCCGTTGAATGGCGGTATCGATTTCGCGGGCGTGGTCGTTAGCTCGGAAGATGCCGAGTTTCAGCCCGGCACCGAGGTACTCATGAATGGTTGCGGCTTGTCCGAGACCGTGGATGGTGGCTACTCGGAATTTGCGCGGGTCGACAGCCAGGGCCTGGTTCCCGTGCCCGAGGGAATGAGTTGTGCCGATGCGATGCAGATCGGTACAGCGGGCTACTCGGCAGCGCTGGCGATTCACCGCATGGAACAAAATGGCCAGGCGCCCGACCTTGGTACGGTGGTCGTGACCGGCGCGACGGGCGGCGTCGGCAGTATCGCGATCGACATGCTGGCGGGGCGGGGCTACGACGTGGCCGCGCTTACCGGGAAAGCAAGCGAAGAGGCCTACCTGCGCGAGATCGGTGCACAGTCTATTTTGTTGCGTGACGAACTGGACCTCGGTAAGCGACCGATGGAAAAGGCAGTGTGGGCCGGCGCGATCGACAACCTCGGCGGTGACTACCTGACATGGTTAACTCGCACAGTGAATTACGGCGGCAACATCGCGAGCATTGGCCTTGCGGCGAGCCACGAACTGAACACGACGGTGCTGCCCTTTATCCTTAGGGCCGTGTGTCTGCTGGGCATCAACTCGGTGGACACGCCGCGGGATTTGCGCCGCGCCGTCTGGTCCCGGATCGGGGACGACCTCAAGCCGCAGCACCTCGACAGGATCGGCCACACAACAATCTCCTTCGACGAGCTTCCCGACGCTTTCCAGGCATTCATCGATGGTCGTGTTACCGGGCGGACGATAGTCGAGATTCAGTAATGAGCCGGTACTTCGATGAGCTAAAGCGACGCAACGTTTTTCGCGTTGCGGCGGCTTACGCTGTCGTTGGTTGGCTGATCATAGAAGTTGTCGATACGATCGCGCCACGTATGGCGATGCCCGACTGGGTACCGGGTTTCTTTATCATCCTGGTGCTGATCGGTTTTCCCATCGCGCTCTTGTTTTCCTGGGCGTTCGAAATGACGCCGGAAGGGCTGAAGAAGACGGCCGATGTCGAGGTCGACGAATCCATCACATCGTCGACAGGCCAGAGGATCAACTACGTCATCATTGCGGCGCTAGCGGCGGTCGTGCTTTTTCAGCAGTTTGCCCCGTCATTGCGCACGATCACTTCGTTTGGTGAGGGCGAGGATGCGGGACCGATCGGTATTGCGGTCCTTCCCTTTGCGGACCTGTCTGCCGACGGTGACCAGGAGTATCTCGGTGATGGCGTTGCGGAAGAAATCCTGAATGTGCTGGCGGGGATGGACGGCCTGAAGGTTACGTCGCGCACATCGGCATTCGCTTTTAAGGGTCAGAATCGCTCGATCCCCGAAATTGCAGCCGCGCTGGGCGCGACTCACGTAGTAGAGGGAAGCGTTCGCAAGCAGGATGCCAAGGTGCGCATCACCGCACAGCTCATCGAGGTGTCTGGGGACAGCCACCTTTGGTCCGATACTTATGACTCGGATGTCTCCGATATTTTTCGCCTGCAGGACGAGATCGCAAACAAGATCTCTGCGGCACTATCGACGCGCCTCGGTCTCGCCCTGCCGACAGTAGAGCGCGAGGCGCCCAATTGGGATATCGCGGCCTACGAGCTTTACCTGCGAGCACGACAGCTGGTGATGGCGCGGACAGATTATGAGACCGCGATAGGTCTTCTGGAAACGGCCCTGCAACTGGAGCCGGAATTCGCGGACGCCTGGGCGGAAAAAGCGACGGCACTGGGGCTGAGGGCTTTTGGGCTTGGACTCGACGATGAAACGGTCGCCGAGGCATTTGCGATGTATGACGAGGCCTGGTTGGCAGCGAGTCGCGCGATCGAGCTGGAAGCCGGTCACCCATTGGGTGTGGCGGCGCAGGGAATGGTGCGCATGAACCAGCGGCGCTTCATAGAGGCGCGCGTTCTGTTCGAGCGGTCCTTGCAGCAGAAAAATCCCAGTGACAGCGCGGTCCTGTGGTTCGCCATTTTGCACTCTATGACAGGCGACGACGAGCTGGCACTGGCAACGCTCGAGGCCGGCCTGGAGTCGAGCCCTACGGCGCCGAATCTGCTCCGCTGGCGTGACCGGATTCTTTCGTACCTTGGGCGCTGGCAACAGGTCTGGGACCAGAGAGAAGCAGCTGCGAGCATAGAGATGATAGAGCTGACCCGCTTGCGGCAAATCGCCGGACTAAAGGTCGGCGAGGTGAGTGCCGAGCAGTTTCTCGAGTGGGTGGCAACCGACCCCGAGAGCTGGACGGCTGAGAGCAAGACGGATATTGGCCTGTTGGTGGCCGCCTTGAGTCAGGGCGGCCCGGGCTTGCTTGAGCAAGTGGAGACTGGCGACCTCCTGACCCAGGAGGACGCAGTAACGGCTGACCTGCTACGCGCGTCGGACGCAGATCTGTCAGAGGCCGTGATGGGAGCGTCTGAGGGGACCATGGATGTTCCGAATCGACTTTTCATGCCGTATTTCTGGGCGCCGACGGCGTTGGGCTTCAGGGTGCGGCCGGAGACGCTCCAGCTTTTTCGTGACCTGGGGCTTCCCGCCTATTGGGATCTCTACGGCTGGCCCGATGTATGTCGACGAACCAACGTTAATAACTTCGTTTGCGAGTAATCCGGACCACGCGTTTTGCCTCGCCGTACCCAACAAATTCAGTCAGCGCTCGAGCGATTGCCGCAATCGTTTGCGGATGACGCGGCGGAACGGCTGGCATCGCTTCTCGACGAGCTCGCAAAGTGGAACAAGAAGGTCAACCTGACGGCGATTCGTGATCCGGACGAAATGATCACGGCGCACGTGCTCGACAGCCTGGTGGCGGCACCGCTTCTACAGGGCGAGCAGATTCTCGACGTTGGCTGTGGTCCTGGGTTCCCGGGCCTGCCGCTCGCAATCGTCGAGCCGAATCGTCAATTCACCCTGCTCGACAGCAACAACAAGAAGATCATGTTTGCGCAGCACGCGGCCGGTTTGCTGGGTCTGGGCAACGTCACCGCCGTCAAAAGCCGGGGCGAAGACTATGCACCCGGCCACCGCTTTGATACCGTGATTGCCCGGGCGTTGGCCACGTTGCCGCGCCTCGTGGAAATTGCCGGACATCACGTAAGAGAGGACGGGGTGTTCGTAGCGCTGAAGGGGCGCTACCCGGCACAAGAACTAGAAGAACTTACGACTCCGTGGAGTCATGAAGTCAAAGAGCTGCACGTGCCGGGCCTTGAAGAGGGCTCGCGGCACGCAGTGCTGTTGCGCAGGGCCTGAACAAATGACGCGAATAATCGCTGTAGCAAACCAGAAAGGCGGGGTGGGCAAGACCACCACCTGCGTCAACCTGGCTGCGTCGCTTGCCGCCACGCAGCGCCGCGTGCTGCTCGTGGATATGGATCCGCAGGGCAATGCGACGATGGGCTGCGGTATCAACAAGATGGAGGTCGAGAATTCTTCCTGTGACGTCCTGCTGGGCGAGGCGACTGCCGCAGATACGATCGTGTCGGCCCCCGAGGGTGATTTTGCGGTATTGCCAGGTAACGAAGACCTGACGCTGGCGGAGGTCAACCTGTTGCAGGAAATCGGCCGCGAGATGAAACTCAAGAAAGCGCTCGCACCCGTTGCGGGCCTTTACGATTTCATCCTTATTGATTGCCCGCCGTCGATCAACATGCTCACAGTGAACGCGCTGACGGCGGCGGACGGCGTGCTGATACCGATGCAATGCGAGTATTACGCGCTCGAGGGACTTTCCGCCCTGTTGAACACCATCGACCAGGTCCGCGACTCGGTGAACCCGGGTCTCGAGGTCTTTGGCATTTTGCGTACGATGTTCGATCCGCGCGTGAACCTGTCAAATGAGGTTTCGATGCAGCTCATCAAACACTTCGATCGCAAGGTTTTCCGCACGGTTGTGCCACGGAATATTCGACTGGCTGAGGCGCCGAGTTTCGGGCGACCGGTCTTGTTGCACGACAGGTCATCGCGGGGAGCGATTGCGTACCTGGCGTTGGCCGGCGAGATACTGAGGCGCGAAGATGCACGCATGGCGGAAGCTGTGTAGGAGCGGCCACCGGCCGCGATAGAGAACCAGATGACACCAAAAAGACGATTAGGCCGAGGCCTCGATGCACTTCTGAGCAAGCCTGCCGCCCGCCCGACTGCGGCAACGGAAGACACCGCGCCTCGGGAAGGGGACGCTCTCCGGCAACTGCCGGTTGAACTGTTGCAGCGAGGCCAATACCAGCCGCGCGTCGACATGCGTCAGGATTCGCTCGAGGATCTGGCCAGTTCGATCAAGGCGCAGGGCGTGGTGCAACCGATCGTTGCGCGCCCGATTGCGAGCAAGGGCAATGAGCAGCGCTACGAGATCGTTGCGGGCGAGCGCCGCTGGCGCGCAGCCCAGCTCGCGGGCCTGCAGGAAATTCCGGCGGTTGTCCGCGAGATACCCGACGAATCCGCCATCGCCATGGCGCTCATCGAGAACATTCAACGCGAGAACCTCAATCCGCTCGAGGAGGCGCGCGCGCTGGACCGCCTGATCCGCGAGTTCGACCTGACGCACGCTGAGGCGGCGCAGGCCGTTGGTCGGTCGCGGGCGTCGGTGAGCAACCTGTTGCGCCTGCAGGATTTGTCCGACAAGGTGAAACCCCTGCTTGAAGATCGGCAGCTGGAAATGGGACATGCGCGCGCGTTGCTTGGAATAAGCAGCGCGACGCAACAGTATGACGCGGCCCGCCAGGTTGCGAAGAAGGGACTATCGGTGCGCGAGACCGAGCGGCTCGTGAAACATATGCTGGAGGGCGGCAAGCCCAAGCCAGTGAAGAAAGCGCCAACGCAAAATGCCGACATCCGGCGGCTCGAAATTGAAGTATCGGAAAAACTGGGCGCGAAAGTCAGCGTTGACCACACGAGCAAAGGCAGCGGCAAGCTCGTCATCAACTACAACAGCCTCGACGAACTGGACGGCATCCTCAAACACATCAAGTAGGAGCGGTGTACGAGCGGTGTACGAGCGGTGTACGAGCGGTGTACGAGCGGCCACTGGCCGCGACCCGCGACCCGCGACCCGCGACCCGCGACCCGCGACCCGCGATCGCGGCCGCTGGCCTCTCCTACGCGACTTCGTCGGAGGCCTTGCCGCTGGTCGAGTACACCCGTCGAATGATGTTGGGCAGGACGGCCTCCGAGATCAGGAAGCCCTGCATCTTGTCGCACTCGATGGTCTTCAGGAACTCGAATGTGGCCTGGTCCTCGACTCCTTCGGCGCAGACCGACATCCCCAGATTGTGTGCAAGGCCGGTTACTGCTGCGAGAACGGCCATGGATACTGCGTCATTTTGTGCGCGACGCAGGGCCGATGCGTGAATCTTGATTTCATCAAATGGCAGGTGCTCGAACGTTCCAAGCGACGATGCGGCAACCCGGAAATCGTCGAGGCAGATGCGAAAACCGTGGTTACGCAACGACTTGATCGCCGCAAGATGCGGGGCCGACGGATCGGCCAGGTCCTGCTCGATTACCTCGAACGTGAAGTTGGCGCACTCGAGCCCGGCTTCCCTGACGATATCCCGGTACGTGCTCGCGAGATCCGGGTTGTTGAGCTGGCTGGAGGCCAGGTTGATGCAGGAGTTGAGCACAATGCCCTTGTTGCGCCAGGCGATCTGCTGCCGAGCCGACTCCCGCAATACGAACTCACTCAATGCGCCCATCAAGCCAAAGGCCTCGGCCTCCGGCAGGAATTCCAGCGGCCCGATCAGGCCATGTTTGGGGTGGTGCCAGCGAATGAGGGCCTCGGCTTCTCTTGTCAGCCACTCGTTGCCCGCATTGCGCTCAACCTTGGGCTGGTAGCGCAGGACGATTTCACCGTTCTCGATGGCCTGCTCCAGCTCCTGGCGTGACAGCCTGAGCATGCGTCGGCGGCAGCGCCGCGCCGAGGCGCTGAGCTTATCGAAATCGAAATCGCTGCCAACCCACTCGATATTGTCGTAACAGGCCAGCTTGTCGACGAGCTCGGCCTGCTTGCTGTTCCTGAGTTTCGCCCGGTCAGCGGCCACGATCACACCGAATGGCGCGCGGTCCTGCGCACCCTTTAGAGTGCGCACGGCCTCGGGTGTCACATCATTTTCGGTCATGACGACGATTCGGCGGGACTGTCCGAGCATCAGCTCGGCGAAGGTCGCCGGGCTGGCAAAGAAACTCAGCGTGAAGCTCATCTCCCGAACGACATCGTTCAGGCTGCGGTTCCTGCGGATAGATTCACTTGCAATCAATAACATAGCAGCGAAAAAAGAGTAATCGACGGCCCCTTTTATACCGTGGGAAGGGGAGCCCAGATGTGTCCTGTGTCGCATTGAGAGAAATTCGCCGAAAGCCCCTAAATTACCGGGAAAAATGCGTCGAAAAGCGGGCCTCCAGGGGATGGGTTTTTTGTTGCCATGCCCCATACCTGCCTCTATAATGCGAACGCTTTTCGCAGGCCCGCCTGGAAATATCACACCACATGCGCCACCACCCGCCGGCCAGGCCGATGGAAGTGGCGTTTTTAGTGCCGGAGGCATAGAGAAATGGATCTCACTATCCCCCGGGTTCTGATGTGGCAATTCGTGGTTGGGGTGGTCCTGGCCGCAGGTCTCTGGGGTGTATTCGGAAGCGTGGCGGGCTACTCGACGCTGCTCGGCAGCCTCGTTTGTGTCGTCCCGAACGCATTTCTGGCGCTTCGTTTGATGGTGCCGCGACGAGACCCTGGCGCGCCGGCCCTGATTAGGGCGGCCTGGATTGGTGAGATAGGGAAGCTGGCGTTGACCGTGTTGTTCTTCACGCTCGTGTTTACGCTGGTACGGCCGCTGTCGGCAGCGGCTCTTTTTGCAGGATTCATAGCTTCGCAGCTGGTCGCCCTTTCGGGCTTTCTGATGCGCGGCGAACAGGAACAGAAGACGAGTAACACGCATGGCAGCTGAAACGGGACACGGCGAACTCACGACAAGCAGCTATATTGAGCACCATCTGCAAAACCTGCAGGTCTGTAAGGACGAGGCGGGTGCCTGGGTATGGAATCACTGTGCCGGCAATCCGATGGCGATCAATGTCGACTCGATGTTCTGGTCGATATTCCTCGGCCTGACGTTCAGCTACCTGTTCTGGCGGGTCGCGAAGAAGTCGTCGACCGGCAAACCGACCAAATGGCAGGCATTCGTAGAAATCGTCGTTGAGATTGTTGATGGCAGTGTCAAAGACACCTTCCATGGCAAGAGCCGCCTGATTGCGCCGCTCGCCCTGACGGTTTTCGTCTGGGTGTTCCTGATGAACCTGATGGACCTGATCCCGGTTGACTGGATTCCGTCAACCGCCGCCGCCGTCGGCATCCCCTACATGAAAGTCGTCCCGACAACCGATGTGAATGTGACCTTCGGTATGTCGATCGCCGTCTTCTTCCTGATCATCTTCTACACGATCAAGAACAAGGGTGTAGGCGGCTTTATTTCGGAGCTGACGCTGCATCCAATCGCACCGTCGTTCAAAGGCCCGGCCATCTTGGCGGCGCCGCTGATCATCGCCTTTAACTTCATTCTCGAGAGCGTCGCCCTGCTGGCAAAACCGCTTTCGCTGAGCTTGCGACTCTTCGGCAACATGTTTGCCGGCGAGCTGATCTTTATCCTGATCGCGATCCTTGGTGTGTGGCAGCTGCCCCTGCACTTTGGCTGGGCTGTATTCCACATCCTGATCGTGACGCTTCAGGCCTTTATTTTCATGATGCTGACCATAGTCTATTTGAGCCTTGCGTCGGAATCGCACTAATCGATTTACACTAATTTTTTTGGACTTGATCCTCCGTAGGAGAAACTGATGGAAACTGTTATTGGCTTCACGGCAATTGCTGTCGCACTTCTGATTGGCCTCGGCGCCCTCGGCGTTGGTATTGGTATGGGCCTTCTGGGTGGCCGCTTCCTCGAAGGCGCCGCACGTCAGCCTGAACTGGCACCGATGCTGCAGACGAAGATGTTCCTCGTCGTCGCGCTGCTCGATGCCGTTGCAATGATCGGCGTAGGTATCGCGCTGTTCTTCGCTTTCGCAAACCCGTTCATCGGCCAGCTGCAGGCAGCAACCGGCGGTTAATAAACCGTAGGAGCGGCCACTGGCCGCGATTGTGAACCGTAGGATCGGCAAAGTGCCGTTGTCGCGGCCAATGGCCGCTCCTACAGAAGGAGCATTACGTGGATATTAATATGACCCTCATCGGCCAGACGATCGCAATGATCGTGTTTGTCTGGTTCTGCATGAAGTTCATCTGGCCGCCGATCCTGAACGCGCTCGAAGAGCGCCAGAAGCAGATCGAAGAAGGCCTCGCCGCCGCTGACAAAAGCCAGGAAAAACTGGTTGAGGCAGAGGCGCAGGCTGACGAGATCGTCGCCGAGGCTCGCCAACAGGCAACCGGCATTCTTGACCAGGCACATGCTCGTGCCAACGAAATCGTTGCCGACGGCAAAGACGCCGGCGTCAAGGAGCGCGAGCGTCAGCTTAGCGCCGCCAAGGCCGAGATTGAGCAGGAAGCCAATAAAGCTCGTGAAGAGTTGCGTGGCCAGGTATCGGCGATCGCTATCGCATCAGCCGAGAAGATCCTGAATCGCGAGATCGACGACAAGGCGCACGAAGATATCCTGGGCAAGCTTGCGCAGGAGATCTAGGCCGTGGCTGACAACAACACAGTAGCAAGACCATACGCGCGAGCCGCCTTTGAGGTCGCGCAGGAAAGCAATTCGCTCGCGGAGCTTTCCGAGTCGTTCGCAGCCGCGAAGGCGCTGATGGAAGACGGCCAGATTGCCGAGTTCCTCGGAGCGCCGACGATGACGGATGAGGAGCGCCTGACGTTCCTGCAGGGCTTGTTCGCCCAGGCGGTTGGTGAGAGTTCTGTATTTGCGGGCGGCAGCCAGCACGGCACGAACTTCATCAAGCTGCTGCTGGAGAATGGTCGCGTTGCCGTGTTGCCGGAGATCGCGGACCACTTCGAGGCTTTGAAGGCAAAGGTCGAGAACACGGTCGATGCAGTGATTACGTCAGCAGCGCCGCTCAGCGATGAGCAGCAGCAGGCGATGGCTGCCTCGCTGAAAGAAAAACTCGGTCGTGAAGTTAATGTCACGACGGAAATAGACGAAAACCTTATTGGTGGCGCCGTGATCCGCGCCGGCGATGTCGTAATTGACGGATCACTGCGTGCAAGGCTCGAAGGCCTCGCGAACGCACTGACCAAGTAAAGAGGAAAAGGAAATGGCACTCAAAGCTTCTGAAATCAGCACGCTGATTAAAGAACGCATCGAGAACTTTGAAGCATCCGCGGAAGCGCGCGATGTCGGCACCGTGATCGCGGTAACCGACGGTATCGTGCGTATTCACGGACTGGCCGACGCACGTTACGGCGAAATGCTCGAGTTCCCGCAGAACACCTTCGGTATGGCCCTCAACCTGGAGCAGGATTCGGTTGGTGCGGTTGTACTCGGTGACTACAAGCACATTTCAGAAGGCGACACGGTTAAGACGACCGGTCGTATTCTCGAGGTGCCCATTGGTGAGGCGCTGCTGGGTCGTGTTGTTGACTCGCTCGGTAACCCGATTGACGGCAAAGGCCCGATCGAGACCGATCTGTCTGCCCCGATCGAGAAAGTTGCACCGGGCGTGATCGAACGCCAGTCAGTCGACCAGCCGGTACAGACCGGTCTGAAGTCGATCGACTCGATGGTGCCGATCGGCCGTGGCCAGCGCGAGCTGATCATTGGCGACCGCCAGACGGGCAAGACCGCCGTCGCAGTCGACACGATCATCAACCAGCGCGGTACGGGCATCAAGTGCATCTACGTGGCTATCGGCCAGAAAGCCTCGTCGATCGCAGGCGTCGTACGCAAACTCGAAGAAGAGGGCGCGCTGGATCACACGATCATCGTTGCTGCCGCTGCGGCTGACAGCCCCGCGATGCAGTACATCGCACCGTATGCCGGCGCCTCGATGGGTGAGTACTTCCTCGACAAGGGCGAAGATGCGCTGATCATCTTTGACGACCTGACGAAACAGGCCTGGGCCTACCGCCAGGTATCGCTGTTGCTGCGTCGTCCGCCGGGTCGTGAAGCGTATCCTGGTGATGTCTTCTACCTGCACTCCCGCCTCCTCGAGCGCGCATCGCGCGTCAATGCTGAGCACGTCGAGAACGTGTCGGGCGGCAAAGTGAAGGGCAAGACGGGCTCCATGACGGCGCTGCCGATCATTGAAACACAGGCCGGTGACGTATCAGCATTCGTACCCACCAACGTAATTTCGATTACGGACGGTCAGATCTTCCTCGAGACCGACCTCTTCAACGCAGGTATCCGTCCGGCTATTAACGCGGGTCTGTCGGTATCGCGTGTTGGTGGCGCTGCGCAGACGAAGATCATCAAGAAGCTCGGCGGTGGTGTGCGCCTCGCGCTGGCGCAGTATCGTGAGCTTGCAGCATTCGCACAGTTCGCATCGGATCTCGACGCGGCAACACGGCAGCAGCTCGAGCGCGGTGAGCGCGTCACCGAGCTCATGAAGCAGAAGCAGTATTCGCCGTTGTCGGTTGCCGAGATGGCCCTGTCCCTGTTCGCAGCTAACGAAGGCTTCATCGATGGCGTTCCGGTCGCCAAGGTTGTCGATTACGAAGAGGCCCTGCATGACTTTGCTCGTGCGAACAACCAGGCGGACCTCGACGCGATCAACGAATCCGGCGACTACAACGACGACATCGCAGCAACGCTCAAGGGCATCTGCGAAGCGTTCGCCGAGAAAGGCGCCTTTTAAGGAATCGCGGCGGGTCGCCGCTCGTACGAGCGGCCATTGGCCGCGAATTGAAACGAGACAAATATGGCAGGTGAAAAGGAAATCCGCTCAAAGATCGCTTCTGTAAAGAACATGCAGAAGATCACGAGTGCGATGGAAAAGGTCGCGGCGAGCAAGATTCGCAAGGCCCAGAAGCAGATGGAAGCGTCGCGCCCGTACGCGCAGCGGATTCGTCGTGTGATCGGTCACCTTGCGCATGCTAACCCCGATTACAAGCACCCGTTCCTGACCGAGCGCGAAGTGAAGCGTGTCGGGTACATCGTGATCTCGACGGATCGCGGTCTCTGCGGTGGCCTCAATGCCAACCTGTTCAAGACGATGATTGGCGAAATCGCCAACGCCCAGGACAACGGTGTGGAGGTCGACCTGGCGCTCGTCGGCGCCAAGGCGGTTGCTTTCTTCCGTCGCATGGGTGGCAACGTGGTCGGCACGGCCTCTCATCTTGGCGACCAGCCGACGGTCAATGACCTGATCGGTTCGATCAAGATCATGCTCGACGCGTACGCGGAAGGGAAGATTGACCGCATGTTCGTCGTGCACAACGAGTTCGTGAACTCGATGACGCAGACGCCGGTGGTAGCGCAGCTGTTACCAGCCAGCGGTGTGGGTACTGACGACGAAGATCTGCAGACCCACTGGGACTACATTTACGAACCCGGTGCCAGCGAACTACTCGATGACGTTTTGATGCGTTACGTGGAGTCGCAGGTTTACCGCGGTGCGGTTGAAAACTTCGCGTGCGAAATGGCGGCGAAGATGGTTGCGATGAAGTCGGCAACGGATAACGCAGGCGACATCATCGATGGATTGCAGCTCCAGTACAACAAGGCTCGGCAGGCTGCGATCACACAAGAAATTTCAGAAATTGTCGGCGGCGCAGCTGCCGTATCAGGTTGAGGAAAGTTTAATGAGCACCGGAACTACTGTGCAGGTAATTGGCGCTGTTGTGGACGTTGAGTTCCCGGCGGGCCAGATCCCCAAAATCTACGACGCACTCATCATCGATGATGCTGAAATCACACTCGAAGTTCAGCAGCAGCTGGGTGACGGGGTTGTCCGCACGATCGCGATGGGTTCTTCGGAGGGCCTGAAACGCGGCATGGCTGTCACCAATACGGGCAGCGCGATTACCGTACCCGTTGGCGAGAAGACACTGGGTCGCATCATGGATGTGCTCGGCAGACCGATCGACAACAAGGGCGATATCGGCGCTGAAGAGCATTTGCCGATTCACCGCGCCGCGCCCTCTTACGAAGACCAGGCTGCGACGACCGAGCTGCTCGAAACGGGCATTAAGGTCATCGATCTGATCATGCCGATCGCCAAGGGCGGTAAGGTCGGCCTGTTCGGCGGCGCCGGCGTCGGTAAGACCGTAACGCTGATGGAGCTGATTCGTAATATCGCTCACGAGCACTCGGGCTACTCGGTATTCGCCGGTGTTGGTGAGCGTACTCGAGAGGGTAATGACTTCTACCACGAGATGACTGAGTCGAACGTTATCGACAAGGTTTCGCTGGTCTACGGTCAGATGAACGAGCCTCCCGGCAACCGTCTTCGTGTCGCACTGACGGGCCTGACGATGGCCGAGGCATTCCGCGATGAAGGCCGTGACGTCCTCATGTTCATCGACAACATCTACCGTTACACGCTAGCGGGAACGGAAGTCTCCGCACTGCTGGGCCGTATGCCGTCTGCAGTGGGCTACCAGCCGACACTGGCTGAGGAGATGGGCGTACTGCAGGAGCGCATCGCATCCACGAAGACCGGTTCGATTACCTCGTTCCAGGCTGTCTACGTACCTGCCGATGACCTGACCGACCCGTCTCCAGCCACGACCTTTGCTCACCTTGACGCAACGCTCGTACTGTCACGTAACATCGCCGAGCTGGGCATCTACCCGGCTGTTGACCCGCTCGATTCGAGCTCACGAATTCTCGATCCGCTCGTTATCGGTCAGGAACACTATGACTGCGCGCGTGGCGTACAGGCCGTGCTGCAGCGCTACAAGGAACTGCAGGACATCATCGCCATTCTGGGTATGGATGAGCTGTCGGAAGAAGACAAGCAGATCGTAAACCGTGCTCGCAAGATCCAGAAGTTCCTGTCGCAGCCGTTCTTCGTTGCTGAGGTCTTCACGAACTCACCGGGTAAATACGTTTCACTCGCTGAGACAATTCGTGGCTTCAACGGCATCGTTGCCGGCGACTATGACCACATTCCGGAGCAGGCGTTTTACATGGTCGGCACGATCGACGAGGCTGTCGAGAACGCGCCGAAGTACCAGTAGTAGGAGCGGCGACTCGCCGCGAATCGCGGTCAATAACCGCTCCTACAGAGAGAAAGAGATATGGCAACAATTCAAGTCGACATCGTTTCTGCAGAAGGCGAGATTCATTCCGGCGACGCCGCGATGGTTTTTGCGCCTGCATCCATGGGTGAGGTTGGCATCGCGCCACGCCACGCTCCGATGCTGACGACGCTGAAGCCGGGTGAGGTTCGCGTTCAGGACCCGGACGGTAACGAAGAGGCGTTCTATATCACGGGCGGTATGCTCGAGGTGCAGCCGACTCGCGTTACTGTACTTGCGGACACGGCCTTGCGTGGCGACCAGCTTGATGAAGCCGCCGCGCTTGCAGCACAGCAGGACGCCGAGAAGGCACTCGAAGGCGCGTCGGAAGAAACCGACGTTGCTCGGGCACAGGCGGAACTTGCCGAAGCGCGTGCCCGTTACCGCGCCGCCCAGAAGCTCAAGGGCAAACGCTAGTAGGAGCGGCTACTAGCCGCGACGTCCCAAAACACCAAGCCGATTTGTTAGTTCGACCTCGTTGCCCTCGTGATCAACGAGACCGCGGGGCGGATCAAAACTTTGCGTCAATGGCGTAACTACCAGCATCGCGACCAAACAGGCGACAAAGCCGAGCAGGTCTGCCGGCAGCGTTAGTGAATTCGACGAAACGACGAGCCAGGTCGCAATACCGGCCGACATGCCGGCCAGGGCGCCAGCACGGTTTGCCTTCTTCCACCACAGGCCGAGAATAAACGGCGCGATAACCGCAGCGAGCATAATGATGTTCGCGTCCAGCACCGTATCGAATACCTCACGGGCGCTTAACGCAAAAACCACGGCGAAAACGCCGCCCACCGGGATTGCGAGCCGGATTACAAGGAGCTGCAGACGCTCCGAGGGCTCACGCTTAAGGCGCGGCAGGATATTCGTTCCGAAAACCGTTGCTGAGGCAAGAATCGCGCTGTCGCACGAGCTCATGATCGCCGCGAGCAGCGCACCGACGAAAATGGCGACCGCAACCGGGTGAAGGTGCTCGAGTGCGAGCGCCGGCACAACCGACTCAGAGTTGGCAAGGTTCGGCATGGTGACGCTCGCAATAATTCCGAGCATCACGGGAATCATCGCAAACCCGACATAGCTGATTGCCCCGGCGTAAAATGCATTCTGTGCAACCCGCTCACTTTTCGCCGACATGGCTCGTTGCAATAGCGATTGCGAAGCGATGTCGGCAAAACCGAAGATTACCCAGGCACGTAGATATACGAGCCACCTATCGAGTGAATTCTCGAGTGGAATCATGCGGAACGTGTGTTCCGGCAACTGCGCTGCGATTGGGGCCCATCCGCCTGTGTCGATCAGGACGACAATGAGCAACATCACAAGGCCGACGGCAATGATGCTCATCTGCACGAAGTCGGTCAAAGCAACCGCGAACATGCCGCCGATCGATGTGTAGACGATGACGACAATTGCGCCGCCGATGATTCCGACCGGCATCGGCACACCGGTCAGGGTTTCAAAAATGATGCCAAACGCCACCAGCATTCCGGCGACCCAACCGAGGCCTGACACGATCGAGGCAAAAGCGCCGACGATGCCGGCACCCAGACCGAAACGCTGTTCGATAATCTCGATGAAAGAAAAAAGGCGCAGGCGCCGGACCAACCGAACGATAAACAGGCCGATCAGTACCAGCGCCAGGCCCGCACCGAAGGGGTCAGCGATCACTCCCAGCATGCCATCGTCGTAGGCGGCACCAGCCACACCGATCATGACGCCACCGCCGAACCATGTCGCAACGACGGTTGCGGTACACAACGGGAGAGACATGCTGCGGCCGGCAACGGCGAATTCCGCTACGGAGTGGGTCTTTCGGGAGGAGTAGATGCCGATCGCGAGCATGATCACGATGTATACGGCAACGCCGATCAGGATGATCGTCTGTGTGGACATGGTTGTTCTTCTTATAGGGGTCCGGCGCACAGCATAGCATCAGAAAATTCAGGAGCTCATCAGCCCCTTTATCTGCCGCTCTACATACTGAGGACTGGTTACAGCCGACGGTAATTCCACGAACCGATGAGGCGCATCTGAGGCTTGTGCTTACGGAGATTTTCGCGTCGCCAGGCCTTAAAGGCGTCGATCCTGACCTCGGCCGGCACCTGCCAGTGCTGCTTGCCGAAATAGTGCACCGTGTACTCGTCCAGGTAGCCGGCGTCACGGACTCGCAGCAGATCGTCGAGGTAGCTGTCGGTAGCGCCTTCGTGCTCGGTACGCTGAGCCTCCCAGGCCTCCACCAGGTGCCGCCTGGCCGTAAACTCACAGCCGTAATCACTGTTACGGGCGGGATTGGCCCCGCCGATCTCCAGCTGGCAGGCAGACTTCATCAAGCTGTAGGTGACCCAGCTCTGGAGCACGGGGTCATCATCACTGTAGGCCCGCGGAGCCAAGTAAAATGTATCGCCGTCGGTCACGCCGTCGCGCGTGAAAATCTCGCTGCCGGAGACGGCCAGCGGCACAAGGGTCAAAAGCGCCAGAATTCGCATGGTTTAAGCTTACGTCACGCACCTTAACGAGACCTTAATCAAGTTCGCGAATCCCCACTTCATGTATTATTCGTTGGCTGAGAATCAAGGAGTTAGGTCACTTGGCCCTGAGTACGATTATTCTCGCGGCAGGACAGGGAACGCGCATGCGCTCCGACCTGCCGAAAGTGCTGCAACCCTTGGCTGGCAAGCCATTGCTGGCTCACGTGCTCGACTGCGCGGAGACTCTGGCCTCCGACGACGTGTGCGTGGTTTACGGCCATGGCGGCGAGACTGTCCGGAACGAGTTTCCGTCCGATACGTTGCGCTGGGCCCTGCAGGACGAACAGTTGGGCACCGGCCACGCGCTGCAGCAGGCGATGCCGGAGACGCCGGATACGAATCGAGTCCTGGTGCTTTTCGGCGACGTACCGCTGCTGCTTCCGGCCACGTGCAAGCGCCTGATCGACGAAACACCACGCAGTGACCTGGCCGTGCTGACTGTCGACATGGACGATCCTACCGGCTACGGACGGATCATTCGCGAATCCGGCGGTGTTAGCTGCATCGTCGAGGAGAAAGACGCCGGGCCGGACGAGAAAGTCGTTCGGGAGATCAACACGGGTGTGATGGTGGGCCCCGCGGACAAGCTGCGCGCCTGGCTCAATAATCTCGGCAACGATAATGCACAGGGCGAGTACTATCTGACGGATGTGATTGCGATGGCCGTCAACGACGGCGTGATGGTCCACGGCATCAAGGCCGAAACATGGACAGAGGTGATGGGTATCAACGACAAGAAACAACTTGCAGAAGCCGAGCGCGCCTTGCAGGCGCGACTGGTCGATGAGCTGATGAAAGAGGGCGTCGGCTTTGCCGACCCATCACGAGTCGACATTCGCGGCAAGCTTGCCTGTGGGAAGGACGTGTTCATCGACGTGAACGCCGTGTTTGAAGGTGACGTCGTGCTCGGCGATGGTGTCAAGATCGAGTCAAATAACCTCGTTCGCGATAGTCGTCTGGGTCCGGGCACGCTCGTACATTCGAATTGCCATATCGAGGGGGCGGACACAGGCAATGATTGCGAGATCGGACCCTTCGCGCGACTACGACCGGGCGCCAACCTGGCAAACAATGTCAAGGTTGGGAATTTCGTAGAGATAAAGAAGAGCACCGTCGCCGATGGCAGCAAGGTGAATCACCTGACGTACATCGGTGATGCCGTAATCGGCAAGGGCGTCAACGTTGGCGCCGGAACAATTACTTGTAACTACGACGGCGCGAACAAGTTTGAAACGAAAATTGGTGACGGAGCCTTCATCGGTTCGGGCGTCGAACTGGTCGCTCCGGTGAAAGTCGGAGCCGACGCAACCATAGGCGCGGGATCCACGATCTCGAAGGACGTACCGGACGACACGCTGGTATTGGAGCGTTCACGGCAAAAGGCCGTGCCCGGCTGGAAAAAGCCGGTCAAGAAAGGAGCAAGCTGAATGTGTGGAATCGTCGGCGCTGTTGCCGATAGAGATATCGTCCCGGTCCTTATTGAGGGACTGCGACGCCTTGAATACCGCGGCTACGATTCCGCGGGACTAGCGGTTGTTCAGGATGACGGGTCGATAGGTCTGAGCCGCGCTGTCGGCAAAGTGGCCGAGCTCGACGAAAAACTGAAAGAATCCCCATTGCAGGGCAAGATCGGAGTCGCGCACACGCGTTGGGCCACGCATGGTGGGGTCACCGAGGAAAATGCACATCCACATTTGTCGGGCGGCCGCGTGGCAGTTATTCACAATGGCATCATTGAGAACTTCCAGCCGATCAAAGATGAAATGCTCGAGAAGGGCTACACCTTCGAATCGGAGACCGATACCGAAGTTGCCGCGCACCTGGTTCATTACTACTTATCCCAGGGCCTGGATCTCGTCGAAGCCGTAGGCAAAGCGGTTCAGCGGTTCGAGGGTGCCTATGCACTGCTCGTCGTCGACGCCGAAGACCCGGACCGAATCGTCGTCAGCCGCGTTGCGAGTCCGCTCGTCATCGGCCTGGGCGACGGCGAGAACTTCGTAGCCAGCGGTGTGCCCGCGCTACTTCCTGTCACGCAGCGTTTTATCTACCTGGAGCAGGAAGACCTGGCAGAAATTCGCCGAGACAATGTGCGAATTATTGATGCCGATGGGAACGAAGTCGAGCGCGAGGTTCATGAAACAGAGTGGGACAGTGCATCCGCCGAAAAGGCGCCGTACGACCACTTCATGATGAAAGAAATACACGATCAACCCAGTGCATTGGCCGATACGCTCTACGGCCGCGTGTCGAATCAGCGCGTTATCCCCGAGTCACTCGGAGAGAAAGCGAGCGAGCTGTTCGACCAGGTCGAGAACATCCACATTGTGGCTTGTGGTACCAGTTATAACGCGGGTTGCGTCGGCAAGTACTGGATAGAGGCGATCGCGGGCGTGCCGACACACGTTGAGATCGCGAGCGAATACCGCTACCGACACGTCTACGTTCCGAAGAACACGCTGTTCGTTACCCTGTCGCAGTCCGGTGAAACCGCGGACACACTCGAAGCGCTGCGCATGGCGAAAGAGTTGGGTTACCTCGGCACGCTGACGATCTGCAACAGCGCGCACAGCTCGATGGTCCGCGAGTCGGATCTCGTGATGATGACGCAGGCCGGACCGGAAATTGGCGTTGCGAGCACAAAAGCGTTTACGACGCAGTTGCTGTCGATTCTCCTCGTGACGCTGATGTTGGCCCGGCACCGTGGCATGACCGTTGAGCAAGAGAAAGAGTTTGTTGCGAATCTGACGCACGCTGCAGCCGCGTCCGACCTGGCGCTGAAGATGAGTGATGAATTGCAGGAGCTGGCCAAAGACTTCGCCGACAAACAGCACACGCTGTTCCTTGGTCGTGGACCTATGTGGCCAATAGCAATGGAAGGCGCATTAAAGCTCAAGGAGATTTCATACATTCACGCCGAGGCCTACGCGGCAGGCGAACTCAAGCATGGTCCGCTCGCGCTGATCGATGAAGAGATGCCGGTCGTGGTCGTTGCACCGAATAACGAACTCCTGGATAAACTGAAATCCAACATGCAGGTTGTTCGTGCGCGCGGCGGCCAGCTATATGTTTTCGCGGACGCCGATACCGGTATCGAAAGCGAAGAGGGCATGAAGGTTATCAAGATGCCTCATGCGGACAGGCTGATCGCACCCATCGTCTATACGGTCCCGCTGCAGTTGCTTGCCTATCACGTTGCGGTGCTACGGGGCACCGACGTCGATCAACCGAGAAATCTCGCCAAAAGTGTGACTGTCGAATAAGCACGATGGACTTCTTTGTTGTCTTTGGTTCTCCATAATAAAGTTACGAATGACTTAATAAAGTTACGAATAAATCGGCACCAAAAAAGAATAAAGTTACGAACGGTGGGTTCTTAGCAACTTACGTTCAGAACGTAGAAATTGGTTTGTAAGATATCACGACAGTTTCACAGAATTGATCAAATAGTGATCAGCGAAAACGCTATTTTGAAAATAGCTAAAGTTACGAATGGGGAGTCACGGCCAATACTTGCCACTCATGGCCACATGGTTCTGTCCCAAAACTTGCCACTCGTTCCGAACGTCTGCTTTTCGCGAAAGCGGCCGCTCAAACCGCGTTTTTCACGATTTCTGAACGGCTGCTTTCGGCCAGAAGCATATGTAATCGGGCGGGTTCTTAAGGGCCCAGCTCCTAGTACGATGTTAACGCACATCAACGAGGGAGACTGCCATGACTTACTATGCTGGAATCGATGTATCGCTACGCACCGTAAATATTTGTGTTGTCGATGATGATGGTGAACAGGTTGCGGAGACGAAGTTATCGTCGGATGTCCAAGAGATCATCGCCTACCTGGACGAACTCGAGTGCGGTATTGATCTCATTGGTCTTGAGGCAGGCACACTTGCTCAGTATTTGACCTACGGTCTCCAGGCAGCAGACTTTGATGTCGTCTGCATGGAGGCACAACAGGTCAAAGCAGCGCTCTCTGCGATGCGCAACAAGACGGACAAACATGATGCGCGAGGTATCGCCCAGTTGCTGCGCAGCGGCTGGTACAGCCAGGTGCATGTGAAGAGCATGGAGAGCCACCACATCCGCATGCTGCTTACTAGCCGCAGGGCTGTTCTCGACAAGTGCATCGATCTTGAGAACGAGATCCGCGGTTTGTTCAAGATCTTTGGTATCAAGTTGCCGCCGAAGCTCGGACACGGATCGTTCGACAAGGCGGTGCGTGCTGTCATTGAAGCGGACGAGAAGCTATCTCACGCTCTATTGCCGATGCTCGATGCAAGGCTGGTGCTCTATGAGACTTTCCGTGTACTCGATAACCGAACACGCCATCTTGCCTGGGGCGATGAAATCTGCGAGCGACTGATGACCGCGCCCGGAGTTGGCTACGTGACTGCATTAACGTTCAAGTCCGGCGTCGACGACCCAACTCGCTTTAAACGATCAAGGACTGTTGCCGCGCACTTCGGCTTGACGCCCAGGCGCTCGCAGTCCGGTGAGTTCGACTTCGACGGTCATATCTCCAAAGCAGGCGATGCCGAAGTGCGACGCACCTTGTATGTGGCTGCGAACTCCGTGCTCACGCGTAGCAGTCGTTGGTCATCGCTCAAGGCTTGGGGAATGAAATTGAAGAAGAACCGCGGACACAAGAAGGCAGTCGTTGCTGTCGCCAGAAAACTTGCCGTCATCCTCCACCGACTGTGGATCGACGAAACCCAGTTCCAATGGGGCATAGAGAGAGTCAGGTCATGAAATAACGACTCGCTCTGCCCCAAAGGAAGCGTCCTGACGTGGACGTGGTCTGGATGAGGCCGTAACTGACCGCTGTGCCCTAGAGCACGCCCAAAAGCATGGCCCTCCACTCCGTCCGACCAATGCTTGCAGCCGCTGGATATCACCAGCGCCGACTGCGTAGAGAAGCGTGACCCACGCCAGAACGCGACCTAGACAATACTACAAACTCAGGGAGCTTGACTTCAATGCCCGATTAGAGAAGCGGTCATTCTACCCCAGGGCTTTCGCTTCCTGGCGGCTCGTTCGGCGGTTTTGCATTGTCCAAAAAGCAATCGGCCCCTGTTACGGGGCCGATGCTTTACTTCTTTTGT
>Ga0316196_10000037_pt1 | contig 31126 bp, 29 predicted proteins | sample Eddsed2cm_MG_FD_204938 | JGI IMG/M metagenome (GOLD analysis project Ga0316196, IMG submission 204938) | Coastal sediment microbial communities from Maine, United States - Eddy sediment 2 cm | ecosystem: Environmental > Aquatic > Marine > Coastal > Sediment | place: USA: Maine | collected... | reverse complement strand
GTTCATAGCGGTCTGGAAGCACATGCCCTCGGCCTCGCGCACAATCTGTTTGATCGCCGCGTACACCAGTGGCGGTCCGCTCTCGATCAGACGGGCCTGTTCCCAGGCCCGGTCCAGCAGTCGCCGAGCCGGCACGATTTCGTTGACCAGGCCCCAGCGATTGGCTTCGCCGGCGTTGATCCATCGACCGGTGAGCAGCATCTCCATGGCGATGTGATACGGAATGCGCTTGGGTAATTTTATCGAGGCCGCATCCGCCACGGTGCCCGATCGAATTTCCGGCAGCGCGAAGGTGGCATGTTCAGCGCAGATAATGATGTCGGTGGACAATGCGATTTCCAGCCCACCGCCACAGCAAATGCCGTTGACCGCTGCAATCACCGGCTTGTTCAGATCCCGCAGTTCCTGCAAACCGCCAAAACCGCCGACCCCATAATCGCCGTCCACCGCATCGCCCTCGGCCGCGGCCTTGAGATCCCAGCCCGGGCAGAAGAACTTGGGGCCGGAGCCGGTCAGAATAGCCACACGCAATGTGGAATCGTCTCGGAAGTCCCGGAATATCTCGCCCATGATGCGACTGGTGGCAAGATCGATGGCGTTGGCCTTGGGCCGATCAACGGTCACTTCCAGTACCGCACCATCGCGGCGGGTTCGTATCGGTCCTTCAGTCATTGGGTATCTCCCTGATGCGGATGAGTGCGTCGGCCATGATTGCGTCATGCGGCCGGCAAATGAGTGGATTGATCTCGATTTCCTCGACCCGATCGGCGTGGTCGGAGACAAAGGCGCAGACAGCCTGGACCGCGGAGACGATGGCGCCCAGATCCGCCCCCGGTCGTCCGCGGTAGCCCTGGATCAATCGCGCCAACCGCAACCCGCTCAGGGCGGTCGCAATGTCGTCCCCGGTCAACGGAAGCAGCCTGGAGGTGCTGTCACACAATACCTCCGTAAGAATGCCGCCGGCCGCCAGGGTCAGCACGAAACCATGGACCGGATCGCTTACCACACCGATCAACAGCTCGGCCACACCGTCACCGACCATGGATTCAACCCCGAATCCGGACATACCTGCCCCCATCCGCTCCGCCGCCCGGGCCACCCCCGCAGTATCGACCAGACCCAGGCACACCGCGCCGGCCTCGGTCTTGTGGGCAACGCCAAGGCCCTTGAGCACCACCGGAAAGCCGATCTCCTGAGCGAGAGTGGCGGCCTCCGCAGGCGTTTTCACGATACCCCCATTGGGCGCGGCCAGTCCGTAAACCGAAAGCATGCGTTGGGCGGTCTGACCGACAACGGTGTTCAGGGGACCTTGAGCCGGTTCGGCCAACAGCAGTTCGGGCGGCCTTGGGCTGGACAGGATTTCGCCGCATCGGGCCGCGCTCTCGGCAGCCGTCAACGCGTCGGCCACACCCATCAGGGGTGTTATGCCCCGTGCGGCAAAATGCTCGGCGACCGACTCTGGCATATTCTCCGGCAGTGTTGCGACGACCGCCAAGCGGCCTCCGGTTTCATGGCAGGCGCCCACCAAAGCGTCCACCGCAGGCTGCCATGCACCGGTCTCACAGCGGTCCTTACGGGGAAAATCCAGCAGCGCCAGGGTGAGATCCGCATTACCCCGCATCACCGCGCTGAACATGTCCTGCATACGGGGCCGATCGCCCCAGATGTAGGTGTGATAGTCCAGCGGATTGGCCAACGCCACCCGTTCCCCCAGTGCTCGACGCAACGCCGTCTTCTGGGTCCCAGTCAAGGCAGGATAGGTCAGCTTACGGTCGCAGACTGCATCCGCCATCAGCGCGGCTTCGCCGCCGGAACAACTGATGGAGGCGATCCGCCGGCCCCGAACAACGCCCCCGTGGTGCAGCAGTTTCAGCGACTCTAAAAACGCTGAAATGCTGTGGACCCGTGCCATCCCCAGTCGATCCAACAGCGCCTGGGCGCCGGCCTCGGCACCGGCCAGGGAATTGGTGTGAGACACCATGGCGGCGCGTGCCTGCTCCGACCGCCCGACCTTCAGAGCGACCATGGGCTTGCCCAGCTCATGGGCGCGATTGGCCAGATGCTCCCAATCCCTCAGCCGATCGAACCCTTCGATGTGCAGGCCCAGGGCAGACACCCTCGCATCCTCCAGCAGGGCGACCCCGATCTCCGCCAGTCCGGTCTGCGCCTGGTTTCCAGCGGTCACCACATAGGCGATGGGCAGAGCGCGCCGATGCATGGTCATGTTGATGGCGATGTTAGAGGACTGGGTCAGGATCGCCACGCCCCGATCCTGTCGCAAGCCACCGTGTTGATCCGGCCACAGGAGAGCACCGTCCAGGTAATTGATCAGACCATAGCAATTGGGGCCGAGTAGCGGCATGGACCCGGCCGCAGACAGTAAGTCCCGCTCCATGGATGTCCCGTGGGCATCCTCGCCAGCGGCCTCACTGAAGCCCGATGCGAAACACACTGCGCCCCCCGCCCCCATTTGTGACAGCGCGTCGACGACACCGATGGTTTCGCCACGGTTGACCCCGACAAACACCGCGTCGGGCGGCGCGGGAAGGTCTTGAACCATCGGATAACAGGGCAGGCCGCCCATCTCCCGGCGCCTGGGATGCACCGGCCAGACCGAACCACCAAAACCCATGCGCTGGCACTGCGTCACCACGGTCTGCGCCCAGCCCCCCCCCAGCACCGCGATGCTGCGGGGCCGAAGCAGACGGATCAGATCACGCGGCACTCATCCACCCAGGGGCCGCAGCAATTCACGACTGATGATGTGCCGCTGAATCTCGGAGGTGCCGTCCCAGATTCGCTCGACCCGGGCGTCGCGCCAGAGGCGGGCCACAGGCAGGTCGTCCATCAGGCCCATGCCGCCAAACACCTGTATCGCCTCATCGGTCACCCGGGCCAGCATTTCAGAGGCATACAGCTTGGCCGAGGCAATCTCCCGGTTGGCGGCCAGACCTTGGTCCAGCCGCCAGGCAGCGGACAGGGTCAGCCAGTCGGCAGCGTCAGTTTCGGTCACCATGTCGGCCAGCTTGAACGAAACGCCCTGGAACTTGCCGATTTGCTGTCCAAACTGCCTGCGCTCCACCGCTTGCGGCAGGGCCAGCTCGAAAGCGCGCCGGGCGCGACCGACACAGGTGGCCGCCACGGTAAGACGGGTGCCGTACAACCACTGATTGGCGATATCGAACCCCCGGTGCAGTTCCCCCAGAATCTGACCGGACGGCAACCGGCAGTTGTCGAAGCTGAGGATGCAGTTGTGATAGCCCCGATGGGAAACGGACTGATAGCCCGGGCGAATTTCGAACCCCGGTGTGCCGCGATCCACCAGAAAACAGGTGATGCGCTTCTTCGGTCCCCGTGGCGTGTCCTCCTCGCCGGTGGCCACAAACACGATCACGAAATCGGCGATATCGGCGTGTGAGATGAAGTGTTTGGTGCCGTTGACGATCCAATCGTCGCCATCCGGCCGGGCATGGCATTTCATGCCGCGCACATCGGAACCCGCATCGGGCTCGGTCATGGCCAGTGCGTCGAACTTCTCGCCCTTCACCGCGGGCAACAGATAACGCTCACGCTGCTCGCCCTGACAGGCCAACAGAATGCCCGATGGGCGACCGAAGAACACCGTCAAGCCCATGGATCCTCGACCCAACTCCCGCTCCACCAGGGTGAAATCCAGGTGTGACAAGCCCCCGCCCCCCACCGCCTCAGGCAGATTACAGGCGAAAAACCCGAGTTCCCGACATTTGCGACTGATTTCCTGACCCAGTTCCGCGGGCACCTGCCCGGTACGCTCCAGTTCATCCTCGTGGGGATGAATCTCGTTTTCGACAAATGCGCGGACCGTGTCCACGATCATTTGCTGTTCCTGACTCAGTCCGAAGTCCATCGGCTTTCCTCTTCAGAGCGCCTCAGCAACGCTGTCCGACATGACGCCCGGCGCGATCGGGCGGGGCCAGGGTGCTGTGTGCCGCGGCCAGGGGTTGCAGCCGGGCAAGCACTGTCGGGTCCGCGGCGCAGGCCCGACCGGCCCCCGCATCCACATGGAGCAGCATCTGCTCGGCGGTTGCGATCAGCCGATCGTCCGCGGCGGCGCGCATGCGGTGAAACACATGCAGGCGCTTGTCGTCCACCGCCAGAATCTGGGTGCTGGTTCTCAGGCCCTGGCCCGCCGCGACCTCATCCATATGCATAATATGGGTTTCCACCGTGTAGTAGCTGCGGCCCGTGGCAACGTAGTCCGCGTCCACGCCAATGCGTCGCAGCAGCGCATCCGAGGTCTCCCCGAAAACCTGGAGGTAGCGGTGTTCGCTCATGTGGCCGTTGTAGTCGATCCAGGCGGGCAGCACCGTCAATGTGAGCATCTCCAGTGGCTGCGGAGCGGATTCGACCACCGGCTCAGCCGACGGGATGTTCGCCATCAGCCGGCGATCATGGGCCCGCAGCAGGGCACCGGCGCCCCAATCACGCGCTTTCAAGGCGCGAAGTATACCGACCAGATTGTCGTCCCGAATGCGTTCCAGTTCCCGAATCGAATGAGCGCCGGACTGGGCGTCGGATTGGGTCGAAATGGTGCCCACCAGCTCATCGGTCAGCTCCGGCACATCGGTCAATCGGGTCCAGGGCCATTTGAGACAGGGGCCGAACTGGGCGATGAAATGGGCCATGCCCGCCTCGCCACCAGCGACACGGTAGGTCTCGAACAGACCCATCTGAGCCCAACGCAGCCCAAAGCCAAAGCGGATGGCGTCGTCGATTTCCTCGGTGGTGGCAATGCCGTCCCTGACCAGCCACAGTGCCTCACGCCAGACGGCTTCCAGAAAACGGTCAGCGATGTGGGCGTCGATTTCCTTGCGCACCAGCAGGGGTTTCATACCAAGGCCGGTGAGTATGTCGGTGGCGGTATCGATTGCCTCCGGATCGCTGCGCTCACTGGGAACCAGTTCCACCAGGGGAATCAGGTATACCGGATTGAACGGATGCGCCACCAGCACGCGTCCTGGGTTCGGCGCCCCGGCCTGGAGTTCGGACGGCTTGAAACCGGAGGTAGAGGATCCGATGACCGCGTCCGGCTCAGCGTGGGTCTGAATCCCGGTGATCACCCGATGTTTGAGATCCAGGCGCTCCGGTACGCTTTCCTGTATCCACTTGGTGCCGCGCACCGCCTCGGCCAGGGACGACGCGAAGGTCAGACGACCCTCCGCCGGCATAGCGCAGTCGGCGAGGGTCGGCAACGCCCGACGGGCATTGTCCAGCACCTCCCCCACCATGCGGGCGGCCTCGGGTGCGGGGTCATAGACCGCCACGTCCCAGCCGTGCAACAGAAAGCGTGCGGCCCAACCCCCACCGATGACCCCGCCGCCGACCACGGCGGCCCGCCCACCCCGCTTCATGCCGGCGCCCGTTTGGTGAGTGCCAACATGTCCCGTAACTCTGCGGGACCCATGAGCCGAGCACCCATATTGGTGACCACGGTGGCCGCACGCTCGACCAACTGCGCGTTGGTGGCCAGCACGCCCTTGTCCAGCCAGAGATTGTCTTCCAGACCGACCCGCACATTGCCACCGGCCAACATGGCTGCCGCCGCATAGGGCATCTCGTTACGGCCGATGGAGAAAGCCGAGAAATGCCAACCCGCCGGAATGTTGTTGACCATGGCCATCAACGTGTTGAGGTCGTCTGGAGCACCCCATGGAATGCCCATGCACAGCTGGAGCAATACCGGATCGGCGATGATCCCTTCCTTGACCAGTTGCTTGGCCAGCCAGAGATGACCGGTGTCAAATACCTCGATCTCCGCCCGCACCCCAAGCTCTGCGGTGATCGCGCCCATGGCCCGCAACATGCCAGGGGTGTTTGTCATCACATAGTCGGCTTCGGCGAAATTCATGGTGCCGCAGTCCAGGGTGCATATCTCGGGCAGGCACTCGGCCACGTGGCGCATGCGCTCACTGGCGCCCACCATATCCGTGCCCTGAGCATCCAGTGGCAGGGGTGACTCGCTGGAGCCGAACACAAGATCGCCCCCCATACCCGCTGTCAAGTTGAGCACCACATCCACATCGGCGGCCCGGATGCGTTCGGTCACCTCGCGATAGAGCGCCACCCGGCGGCTGGGCGCACCGGTTTCGGGATCCCGCACGTGGCAATGAACCACGGCGGCGCCGGCCTTGGCCGCGTCGATGGCGCTGGCGGCAATCTCTGCCGGGCTGCGCGGCACATGGGGTGATCGATCCTGGGTGCCACCGGAGCCGGTGACCGCACAGGTAATGAACAGATTCCGATTCGGCGTAAGGCTCATGAGTGCTCCCGGTTCCGCCTCAGTTTGAGGTGGCACCTTCGCACGCTAGCATTAGCGTGCCGCTCATGTTTTCATTTATCGAATGCGACTTAACATTTAGCGATTGTTTTGGATTTAATTTTCGAGGGCCACGCCCATGCTGGACGCAAACGGGCGCACGCCTTTGAACCTGGTTTTCCTGCTGCTCCCCCAGTACTCGCTTATGGCCTTCTCATCGGCCTCGGAGCCGCTGCGCGCGGCGAACCGACTCTCAGGTCGCCGGCTGTTTCAGTGGTCATTAATATCTAAGGACGGCGCACCGGTCCGGGCCAGTAACAATATGCTCAGCGTCGTGGAGCACGGGCTGCATGACGCACCGCCGTCCGACCTGGTCGTGGTGCTGGCCAGCGACCAACCCATGGCGGCTGTCGATGGCCGTTTGCTGGGGTGGCTCAGGGGCCGTGCCCTGGCCGGCACCCACCTGGCGGCGGCGGACACCGGCGCCTATGCACTGGCCCGAGCCGGATTGCTCAACGGATATCAGGCCACGGTGCACTGGGAGGCGCTGGACGATTTCAGCGAACGATTCCCTGCGGTACAGACACGGGAAGCGCTGTACCTGGTGGATCGCGGGCGCCTGACCGCCGCCGGGGCGACCGCATGTCTGGACCTGATGCTGCACATCGTAGAATGCCGGCACGGGCGGGAACTGGCGGTGTCGGTGGCCGAACAATTCGTCTACAGCCCGATGCGCGCGGCCCATGCCGCCCAGCGCCACAGCCTGGACCAACGCCTGCAGTGCCCCAATGCGAACGTGCACCGTGCCGTGGCGTTGATGGAATCACGTATCGAAGAGCCACTGTCCACCCGGGACCTTGCCAGGTGCCTGGGCATATCGCTGCGCGAGCTGGAACGCGTGTTCAACCGCTGGCTGGGTATCACCCCCGGCGCCTACTATCGGCGATTGCGGCTGGAACGGGCGCGGGGACTGCTTGAACAAAGTCAGCATTCGGTGACGGACATCGCTTTTCGCTGCGGATTCGCTTCCCTTCCCAGTTTTTCCCGCTGCTACCGCAATGCCTATGGACAGAGCCCGTCCGCCCTGCGCAACCGCCGCCCCCGCGCCGGCGAATCGACGGGCCAACGATAGACACGCGCCGCGCCGGCAACCAGCAACGAACGCATCTCCATGCAGGACAACAATGCCCTTCCGCCCAATCAGACATCGGCCTCGGACCCGGCCCGGGCAATCCGACTGGCGCTGGCGGCCATGTGCGTGCTGTCGATACAGGATGCGATCATCAAGTGGCTCGCCGCAGACTACCCGCTGCTGCAATTGATGTTCGTGCGCAGCGCGCTGGTACTGATTCCGGTAGCCCTGCTGACCCGCCATCTGACGGGGGTTTTTGCCCTGCCCACGCGCCGACCGGCGCGCTATCTGTTGCACGTGGGCCTGCAGTTCGCCAGCTTTATGAGCTTTTACTATTCCCTGACCCGATTGCCGCTGGCGGACGCTCTGGCCTTCGCCATGACCGCACCACTGTTCATCACCGCCCTGTCCGGCCTGCTTCTGGGCGAACGCGCCGACGGGCCGAGGGCGCTCGCACTCGGTGTGGGTTTCGCCGGCGTGATGGTGATGATCGGACCGCAGTGGCACAGCACCGATTGGCTTGGGGTCGCCGCCGCGTTGGCAGGCAGTCTGCTGTATGCCCTGTGGCTGATCCACGCCCGCTTTCTATCCGCCACGGAAGGCAGCGAGCAGCTTGTGTTTTACGGCGCCCTGGGCATGGCTCTGGTGACCGCCGCCACGCTGCCCTGGATATGGACACCGGTGGCCAGCGCATCCGACGGCGGATTGATGGCCTTGCTTGGACTGACCAGTGCGCTGGGACTGTATGGGCTGATGCAGGCGTATCGCTATGCACCGGTCTACGTGGTGGCGCCCTATGACTTTACCGCGCTGATCTGGGCAGCATTCCTGGGTTTCCTGGTTTGGAACGAAACTCCGGCCCCCAGCGTGATCCTGGGCGCAGCGATGGTGGTGGCTGCGGGATTGTATGTTTACCGTCACAGTGCCCGCTAGGGAGCCATCTGATCTATTCGTGAACGCGCATCTTGGGACTGAAATGCACAGCTTCAGCCGGATTCGGATGCTTCCAATTCGGCCTCAACCAGGCGCCATGGCGGCAGCGTCAACACAAAACGTAACCCGCCTTCTCCTCCAGGCTCAACCGCCAGTGCACCACCCATGGACCGCACCGTGTCCGCGGCCTCGGCCAGACCGCTGCCATAACCCGCCACCTGGCGCGCTCGATCCGCCGGAGAAAAATCCGGATTCAGCAGCAGTTCTGCCAAACCGGACGGTGTCAGCGGATCCGGACCGGGCAGGACCGCCTGCGCCACGTCACTGAGTTCAGTCAGATCCAGCGCCAGGGTCTCAGTCTCAAGCGCGAGCACACCACGAGCTTCCCGCTCCCCATAGCCCAACATCAGCCGAGACGGCCTGGGCGCCGGCGCCTCGCTGAGCGGCTCATCGACTTCTTTTTCCGACGCCGGCGGGGGTTGAGGCGTCGGCGCGGCCGGTGGCGCCACCGCGCCCAGATAGACGGCGTTTCGGGTCAAGGTTTCCAGGATTGGAACCAGGGCCTTAAGCATGGTCCGCGGCACAGTGCCCGAATCCACCAGCTCGATTTCGCAGATCCGGTTGAGATCACGGCAGCCTTGTCGCACCACCCACTTCAACCGAGGGAGTACGTGCTCAATCGGCGCACAGTCCGAGGGTTCCACCTGCAACACGGACTCCGTGACTTCTCCGGATTCGGCTTCCGTCGACGGCGGCGTGGTATCCCCCAACGCGCCCCATGCGTCATGAGCGGCCATTTTGGCCATGGTCGATTGCAGGGCCTCCATCTCGGGCGAGGACAGGGGCTTGTCATTCGCGGTCTCCGCCGCGGCTGCATCATCCAAATCCGGCTCTTCAGGATCGCTCGCTTGGGTCTCCGCGATGGAATCGTTGGGGGTGGACTGGTCGAGGCTCTGAGCCGCATCAGCAGTCTTGTCCCGTTCCAATACGGACAGAAAGGCTTCCATCTGGCCCCGCACGCGACCAGCAGGGGCCTCGCTGAAAAAGCCATCCCCTTCCCTGGCCAGGCGCCCCAGATCCCGTTCTGCCTGTCGCAAACACGCCAATAGACGTTTGCGGGTCTCGGGCTCGGCGCCGGTGCCGCCAACGGCGACAACCCGCTCAACGATACGCCAATACACACGGGTTTGTTCGCTGAACGGCGCAAGCGACAACACCCTGGCCGTTTTCGCCAGCACATCGAGCTGACGCGCCGCATTCTGACGGCGTATCAGTTGAAGCAACGCGAATTGGAAGCGTGTATGAAGTCCGGCAACGTTCATAAGGTGACACAAAAGCAGCGCCCGACCGCACACACGGTCGACGCGCCGAGGTCGAGAAAACCAGCGACTATCGTGGCACCCTCAGCCGTCTTAGACAACCGCCGAGTGGCGACAACTCAGGCGTTTTGCAGAGTTTGTCGCTTCATTTGTCGCAGGGTCGCATAGGAGTGCGTGATCAGGGTAAGAAGAATCAGCCCGCCCCCCAGAAGCGTATCGGTTCCCGGCACCTCGCCGAGAATCCGCCAGACCCAGATTGGGCCGAGCAGGGTTTCGATCAGCAACAACAGCGTCACCTCCGCGGGGGGCAGGAAACGGGTCCCCACGGAAATCATCACCATGGCCAGTGGCATCTGCACCAGCCCGCTTAGAGCCAGAAATCGCAGGCCGGCCATGGGCACCTGAAACGGCAGCGCGGGGACCAGAGCCAGAGCCATCGAGACCACCCCGCCGATGGCGACTATAGGAATCCGAGGAATGTCGGGATGTTTGCGTAGAAAGGTCATGTTGAGACCGAACCAGGCGGCGGCACACAAGGCCAGCACATCGCCGATCAAACCGCCCGTGCTCAGAGAACCGGCGAATATCCAGCCGACGCCCACAGCCACCGTGCCGATCGCCATCCAGGTCCGGCGGGGCACGGGTTCGCCCAGGAACAGGCGGGTGAACAGCGCAGCGAAGAATGGCGTGGTGGTGAGAATGACAACGGTGTTGGCCACCGTGGTGTGCATAATCGACAGAGGGAACAGGACCAGTCCGACACCGGCGAGAAACCCGGCGATCAGTGATGGGCGAAGTCTGTCCCGGACCAGGTTGAACCCGGCCCAGCGCTGGATCAGCCCATCGTAAGACGCCAAAGCCACAACGATGAACAAACCGCGCCAGAAAATGACGTTCCAGGCACTGGTCCCCGCCAGTCGAACCATGAGCGCATCAAAGCTCAGCACCAACACACCCAGCGCCACGATGGCCGTGCCACGGGCGTGCCGGTCCAGGGAAGAGCTGATCAAGTGGTGACAGTCGCGGTTCGGTCCATGGAACTGTTCAGGCGGGCCCACCGCGGCGCCGGGCCATGGCTGTGTCCCATGAACCATCCGTGGCGAGCAAACCGGAACCCAGGCAGCGCGCGCAAACTTGAGCAACCCCAGAGCGACCGGGACAAGGGCGCGGGGACGATCAAATCACAGCCCCTGGCGGTTCGGTCACCCGACGGTGAAGCTCTCACCGCAGCCGCATTCGCCGGTGACGTTGGGGTTCTGAAAACGCAGCATCTGAGTAAGACCTTCCCGGCTGTAGTCCACCCGCAGGCCCTGAATGACACCCAGGCTTTTCTCGTCCACATACACGTCCAAACCGTCGGTCTGGGTAAACACCCGATCGTCATCCCGGGCTGCGTGGACGAAATCCACCACATAGGCAAGGCCGGAACAGCCGGTCTTGGTCACACCAATTCGAAACCCCAGGGGCATCGGGTCCTCACTCGCCATTTCACGCCGAATATGCGCTAAAGCACGGTCGGTCAAAGTGATACCGGACAGGGCCGCGGACACCGTGTCCTGCCCGTTTCCGCTTTCGAGCGTTTGCGATTGTGCGCTCATGTGCTTATCCATCTCCTGCTGTGACGCAGCCAGGGACCTTCAGTCCCAGCGGTCGTCGCGAACCTGAACCATTCCGTTTTCAACCCGAACCGGGAACACCGTGATCGGCGAGTAGGCCGGCGGCGTCAAGGCCTCGCCTGACTTCAGACAAAAACTGGCACCGTGCAAAGGACAGGTAATAGTCCCGTTCTCGATCGGTCCATCGCCCAGCGGGTATGAGTCGTGGCTGCATAGATCCTCAAACGCGTACACCGCCTCGCCGGCCCGGCACACAATCACTTCCAAATCATCCAGATCCAACTTCACCCGTTCGCCCAGCTTGAGGCGATCCGCCTCCACCACGTCTACCCATTCCGACATCAGGACCTCACCCATTCTAGAATACGCCCACCTGCAGGCGGGCCGATTCGGTCATCAGGCCATGGTGCCACGGTGGGTCAAAAACGATCTCTACCTGGACCTGATCAATGGTCGGCACCATCCTCAGCTTGTTCTGTATATCCGCGGCCAGGACATCACCCATTCCACAACCCGGTGCGGTCAAGGTCATGTCCACTTCGACCCGTCGGGTGCCCGGTTCGATGGTGGTTACGTCACACCGATAGACCAGACCCAGGTCAACTATATTGATCGGGATCTCAGGATCGTAACAGCCCCGAAGCAGATCCATAACCACCTCCAGGGCCTGCTCGTCCGAAGCTTCAGCGGGCAACTCGGGCGGTGGCAGGGGTTCCTTGCCCAAGGCATCCGCGTCCGCACCATCGATGCGGAACATGCGTCCATAAAACAGAATGGTGAAGCTGCCACCCAAGGCCTGCACCACACCCACTTCGGTTCCGTTGGGCAGCAGCACCTGCTGTCCGGTCGGTACGGTTGCGGCAAGGCAATCGCGATTGAGTTCGATGGTCTCCTGAACCTGCATCCGACCTCCCCTACTCGGTGGTGACCACTTCGCCACCCTCTTCCTGAATGGCGGCGGACAGCGTGTGCCAGGCGAGGCTCGCGCACTTAACCCGAGACGGGAACTGTCTAACGCCGGAGAAAATGGCCAGCTTGCCGAGGTGGGCCAGGTCTGGATCAGCATCTTCTTCCGTCAGCAAAGCATGCACCGCCTCAAACATGCGCTCGGCATCCTCCACCCGCTTGCCCTTGAGCGCTTCGGTCATCAATGAAGCCGAGGCGGTGGAAATGGCGCAACCCTCGCCCTCGAAACGCACGTCCTCGATCACGTCGCCGGACAGCTTCACATGCAGATGAATGTGATCGCCGCACAGGGGATTGAAGCCGTCCACGTTCCGGTTTGCATCGGGCATGGGCCCGAAATTCCGCGGATGGCGCTTGTGGTCCAGGATCACCTCCTGGTACAGGTCGTCTAGATCCATCAGACCAGAACCTCGCGGGCATAACGCAGGGCATCGCAAAAGCGATCGATTTCGTCCCGGGTGTTGTAAAACGCCAGCGAAGCCCGGGCGGTGGCCGCCACCTTAAAGAATTGCATGACCGGCATGGCGCAGTGGTGGCCGGAGCGGACCGCAACACCCTTGCGGTCAACAATGGTGCCGATGTCATGTGCGTGAACCCCGTCAAGCACCACCGACAAAACCGCCGCCTTGTCCCGGGCGGTGCCGATGATACGAGCGCCCGGAACCTGCTGGAGCTGTTCGGTCCCGTACTCCAGAAGCTGCTGCTCATAGGCAGCGATCCGGTCCATTCCGACCGCATTCAGGTAATCCACCGCCGCGCCCAGACCCGCTGCCCCGGCCATGTTCGGGGTGCCCGCCTCAAACTTGTGGGGCAGGTCCGCATAGACGGTGCGGTCGAAGGTCACCATCTTGATCATTTCGCCGCCACCCTGAAATGGCGGCATCTGCTCGAGCAAGGCTTCTTTTCCGTACAGCACGCCGATACCGGTGGGGGCAAACATCTTGTGTCCGGAGAACACGTAAAACTCGCAGTCCAGGGCCTGGACGTCCACCGCCGCATGGGGCACGGCCTGGGCTCCGTCCAGCAGCACCGGTATGTCCCGAGCATGGGCCAGGTCGATGATATGCCGCACCGGATTGACGGTACCCAGAGCGTTGGACACATGGGTGACGCTCACCAGCTTGGTGCGCTCGCCCAACAGGGCCTCGAACGCGTCCATATCCAACTCGCCGGCCTGATTGATCGGTGCCACCTTGAGGACGATGCCCAGTTCGTCGCGCAACTGCTGCCAGGGGACAATATTGGAGTGATGCTCCATATGGGAGATGACCACCTCGTCCCCCGCACGAAACCCTCTCCCCAAACTGTGGGCAACCAGATTGATGCCCTCGGTGGTGCCCCGGACGAAAATCACCTCGCGGCTGGATTGGGCATTGATGAAGTCCCGCACCCGATCTCGGGCACCTTCGTACACCTCGGTGGCGCGCTCACTGAGCAGGTGGACACCCCGGTGCACATTGGCGTTTTGATGCCGATAGTAGTGGTCCACCGCGTCGATCACCGCCTGAGGCTTCTGCGAGGTTGCAGCGTTGTCCAGATAGGCCAGGGCCTGCCCGTGGGCGCGCTCCGCCAGGATCGGAAAATCGGCCCGAATGCGCTCCACGTCGAAAGCCGCCGCGTCGGATTTGATCAAAGTCTCGGCTGTTGCGCTCATACGAATTCCCTCAGGCGTTCGTGATCCGGCAAACGACCGACGATCACTTCTTCCAAGCGGTCACGAATCGACTGCTCGCCGATACGGCTGATGACTTCTCCGGCAAAGGCAAACGTCAGCAGTCCGCGGGCGGTTTTGTCGTCCAGGCCCCGCGAACGCAGATAGAACAAGGATTGTTCGTCGAGTTGGCCCACCGTGGCGCCGTGACTGCACACCACGTCATCGGCGTAAATTTCCAACTCCGGCTTGGTGTCCACCTCGGCACCGTCTGACAACACCAGATTGGCGCTGGTTTGATGCGCCTCGATCCGCTGAGCCCCACGTTCGACCAGCACCCGGCCCTTGAACACGCCCCGTGCATGATCGTCGAGTATGCCCCGATACTCCTCCGTGCTTCGGGTGTGTGGCGCCGCATGATGAACCCGGGTGTGGTTGTCCACATGCTGTCGCCCGCCGGCCATGAACAACCCGTTGAGCAAAACCTCCGCACCCGGCTCCATCAGTCCAATGTTCAGATCATTGCGCACCAGCCGACCACCCAGATTGACGTTATGCGAGCGCAGGCTGCTGTCCCGCATCTGCCGGACATGCAGGCTGCCGATGTGATAGGCCTGAGTGCTTTCCCGCTGAATCTTGTAGTGCTCCAGCCGGGCACCGGACTCCAGAGCCAATTCGGTGACCGTGTTGGTGAAGCTTGCGCTGCCCTCCACACCGGCATAGTGCTCAATCACCGTGGCCTGGCTGTTCGCCTCACCGTGGAACAGGATCCGAGGGTGACAGACCACGGGTTGCGCCTCCCGGGTGGACACGAACAGCAACTTGATCGGGCGCTCGAGCACGCAGCCGGGGGCCAGGCCAACAAACACACCGTCCCTTAGAAAAGCGGTGCTCAGGGCCACAAAACTGCTCTCGCGATCGTTCGCAATCTGCCCCAGCAGAGGCTCCAGCGCCTCGCCGCGATTGCGCAATGCGGTTGACAGATCCTCCACCACCACGCCTTCAGGGAGACCGTGCATCTGAGAAAGCCCCGCATGCAGGCGGCCATTTACAAACACCAACTCGACCGCGGAGTCCACCCCCAGCCGATGCTGATCCAACACGCTTACCTGCAACGGCGCCAGGGCGTCGCCGGCGGGTTTGAACGCCTGTTTAGCGATCGAGCGAACGTTGGTGTAGCGCCACTCCTCGTGCCGGGGGTCGGGAAAACCGGCACGCTCGAAGCGGCTAAGGGCCGATAGGCGAAGTGCCATCGCCCACTCCGGCAACTGCGTGCCCAGGCTTGCCTGTTCCGATCGGAACGCCTCCAGGTAGTGGGCTTCGCTCATGCCGCCTCCACCACGTGCTGATACCCATTCGCTTCCAGTTCCAGCGCCAGGCTCTTGTCGCCGGATTTTATGATCCGTCCGTCGCTCAGGACGTGTACGAAGTCCGGAACGATGTGGTCCAGCAGACGCTGGTAGTGGGTCACCAGCACCACCGACCGGTCTTCGGCGCGCAGCGTGTTGACCCCCTCGGATACGAGCTTCAAAGCGTCTATGTCCAGCCCGGAATCGGTCTCGTCCAGCAGCGCGAGCTTGGGTTCCAACACCAGCATCTGAAGGATCTCGTTGCGCTTCTTCTCCCCGCCGGAGAAGCCTTCGTTGACCCCGCGGTGCAGAAAACTCTCGTCCATTTTCATCATGCGGGTGCGCTCGCGCAGTAGCTGCAGAAACTCAAACGCATCCACTTCCGGCTCTCCGCGATGCTCGCGCTGGGCATTGTAGGCGGCCTTGAGCAAATACACGTTCTTGACACCGGGGATTTCCACGGGGTACTGGAACGCCAGCAGCAGGCCCTCGCGGGCCCGGATTTCCGGCGCCATGTCCAACAAATTCTGGCCCTCGAAGCTGACCGTTCCGCCGGTCACCTGGTAACCGTCGCGACCTGCAAGCACCTGGCAGAGCGTGCTCTTACCGGAGCCGTTAGGCCCCATGATCGCGTGCACTTCGCCGGCACCAACTTCCAGGTTCAGGCCTTTGAGAATGGGCTTGCCGTCCACCTCGGCATGCAGGTCCGTTATCTTCAACATGGTTCGTCCTCCGAAAATTCGTTCAATACGCTGGCGATTGCTTCGCCGGGCCGCACCGGTCAGCCCACTGCACCCTCAAGAGTCACTTCCAGCAGCGCCTGGGCTTCCACCGCGAACTCCATAGGCAGCTCGCTGAACACCTCTTTGCAAAAGCCGTTGACGATCATATTGACCGCATCCTCTTCCGAGAGGCCGCGTTGCAGCAGGTAGAAAATCTGGTCATCACCGATCTTTGAGGTGGTGGCCTCGTGCTCCACCTGGGCACTGGGCTCCCGCACCTCGATGTAGGGGTAGGTGTGGGCGCCACACTGGTCCCCCATCAGCAGCGAGTCACACTGGGTGTAGTTACGGGCCCCCTTGGCCGTGGGCAGCACCTTGACCAGACCCCGGTAGGCGTTGTTCGCCCGGCCAGCAGAAATGCCTTTGGAAATAATCGTGCTTCGGGTGTTGCGGCCGATGTGTATCATCTTGGTGCCGCTGTCGATCTGCTGGTAGTTGTTACCCACCGCCACCGAGTAGAACTCGCCCACCGAGTTATTGCCCTTCAGCACACAGCTCGGGTACTTCCAGGTGATGGCCGAACCCGCCTCGACCTGGGTCCAGGAAATCTTACTGTTGTCGCCGCGGCACTCGCCGCGCTTGGTCACAAAGTTGTAAATGCCGCCGCGGCCTTCCTCGTCGCCGGGGTACCAGTTCTGAACCGTCGAATACTTGATCTCGGCGCCTTCCAAGGCCACCAGTTCCACCACCGCGGCATGAAGTTGGTTCTCATCGCGCATGGGCGCTGTACAGCCTTCCAGGTAGCTGACGTAGGCGCCCTCCTCGGCGATGATCAGTGTGCGTTCGAACTGACCGGTGTTGGAGGCGTTGATGCGAAAATAAGTGGACAGCTCCATCGGGCAGCGAACGCCCTTGGGCACAAATACAAAGGAGCCGTCGGAGAATACTGCGGAGTTGAGCGAGGCGTAAAAATTGTCCCCTTGAGGCACCACCGTTCCCAGATACTTCTGGATCAACTCGGGATGCTCGCGCACGGCTTCCGAGAATGAGCAAAAAATGATGCCGTGCTCGGACAGTTTGTCCTTGTAGGTCGTGGCCACCGAAACACTGTCGAATACCGCATCCACCGCCACGCCGGCCAGCCGCGCACGCTCGTGCAGCGGAATGCCCAGCTTGTCGTAGGTCTCGAGCAGTTTGGGGTCAACCTCATCCAGGCTTTTGGGCGCCTCCGCCTCGATCTGCTCCCGGGTTTTGGGTGCGGAGTAGTAGGAGATGGACTGAAAATCCATCGGCGGATAACTCACATGAGCCCAGCTCGGTTCCTTCATGGTCTGCCAGTGCCGGAATGCACTGAGACGCCACTCGAGCATGAACTCCGGTTCGCCCTTGAATGCCGATATGGTCCGAACGACACCCTCGTCCAAGCCAGGCGGCAGCGTCTCCTGCTCGATGTCGGTGACGAAACCGTGCTTGTATTCCCGATGGACGAGTTTTTCGACTTCAGTCTGGGACGTTGCCATGTTCACTGTCCTCCCGTGGGTCGCTCGGCGGCCCTGGATTCATGATGGGTCCATTGCATCAAGTGGGTGATCGGGCTGCCGATCAGCAACTCGAGCGTGATGCCGTCCAGCGCCGACCGAATCGCACTGCCGATGTGGCGCCAATGGGGGCGCACGCTGCATACCTTTTCCAGATCGCAACTGCTGCCGTCGTCGAGTCCGCATTCGGTCAGGGCCAGTGGCCCGTCGATGGCCTCCACGATCTGGGTAATGGTGATTTCACCGGGACGCCGCCCGAGTTGATAACCGCCGTGGCGGCCCTGAACCGAACTCACCAACCCGTGTCCGGCGAGCATTTTCAGCAGCTTGCTGACCGTGGGCTGAGCAACCGCGGTGCGGTCGGCGATGGTGCCTGAATTCTGCAGTTCAGCATGCCCGTCTCCCGCAAGGTCGGTCATGATGACGATGGCGTAGTCGCTCAACTTGCTCAGACGTAGCATGTGTGTTCGTACGCTCGTGTGCTGGCTGAAAGAAACTGTACCAATTTGGTCCTCATTTACCCCGATTCGTTCCGCAGACCGGGCTTCAGGCCCAAATGAGATCGGCAGAGCGGTTTCCGAACAATGCCCGGGGACCCGGGTTTTGACGAAGCCCTAGTTTACTAAGAAATTAGGACGGGGCAAGTCCTATTTGAGTGAAACACGTCGACGGAAGCACCCGGACAGCACATGCTTCCCTAGAATTGATAGCCGAACAGACGCAGGTCGGCCGCGAAACGCTCCGCAACCAGAGCGGTGGTCTGATCTGTGTAGTAGCTGCGATAGTCGCGTCCGCGATCCTGCGCCCGCCGCCGGTGCGGTAACGCCGGCGGCGGGATGCCGATATGTCGGCACGCCTCGGCAAAATCCTCCGTCAGGCGCTCATAGCGACCAATGAAGTCGACAATGACGTTGCCGTGTAAATCCACCAGGTAATCGGACTGACGCTCGATAGAGGTGTCAATGTGGTACTGATAGGGTCGGCCCGGGTCCAGCTTCCATCGGAGAAACGCGTCAAAGTCACGATCCCCTACCAGATGGGGACGTTCCCGTTTGAGATGGTGATATGAACTGACCTGAAGATCCCAGGGATTGCGCACGAACACAAACTTGAACAGCGAATCGTAGAAGGTGCGTGGCAACATCTCCTGGGCGGCGATGGCCTTTGCGTGGCGTGGAAACTTCACACCAAGGCGGTGGCCGGTCAGCCTGCTGATCCTGCTGCACAGGAATTGAGGCAGACGATACGGATCCCGCCATTTATAGGCACTGAGCGCGGCGCGAACGCTGGTGCCGCCGGTTTTGGCGGTGTGGATGAACAGGAAACGATGGCGAATCGAAAGCAACATGGGGCGGACGCGCTGGACCTGATCGGATCGCTGAACTGGGGGCAGATTAGCCTGTATGGGCATGGAGGTCGAAACCCGACCGCGATGCCCGTGCGCTTGGGGGCCGGCGGACGCGGTGCGCGCTCAGGCGTTCGTCCCTATCCTTCCTCGCCGCAATCCAGGGCCGCCAGATACCCGCGTACGCTGGCCTCAACGGTGTAGCCCCGTACCGCGTCAACGGCGGAACCCGCTGGCCGAGCGCCATCCAGAACCCGAGCGATGGCCGCGGCCATGGCCGGTACGTCACCCATGGGCACCAATTCACCGTAGCGACCGCCATCCAACAGTTCGCGAGGACCGCTGGGGCAATCAGTGGACACGACAGGCGTGCCCAGGGCCAGCGCTTCGGTCAGCACATTGGGCGATCCCTCCCAACGGGACGAGAGCACAAAGACGGCAGCACGGGCCATGTACGAGTACGGATTCTCAGCGTGCCCGGGGAGATCCACCGCCGCATGCACGCCCAGCAGCCCGGCCAGACGTTCCAGATCATCTCTCAAGCGCCCCTCCCCCAGAATCAGCAACCGCGCAGCGCGGGTCTTGTGGACCAATGCATAGGCGCGAATCAGGGTCTCGAAATCCTTTTGCTGGGTAAGGCGCCCGGCGCCCAGTATGACCGGCGCGCCACCCTCAACGAGCCAGGGGTGATCGGGGACCAGAGTCGCCTGCTGACGAAGCCGCGGGGTCACCACCGGATTGCGCACCACCCGAATCCGGGTCGGGGGCAATCCTGTAACCATGGCGGTGTCTTCAGCCACGCCTTCGGAAACCGCCACCACGGTATCGACCTGCCTGTAGATGCGACGCATGGGCGCAAGGCGGAGCCAGCGGGTCAGGGCGCCGCGCCCTCCCAGGGCGGCGGACAGGTTTGTGCCCAGTCGGCCCACCAGCGTGCAGGGCACGCCGCTGCGCACGCGAGCCCGCACCGCAACACGGATGGCCCGGTCTTTCGCGCACAGCAGGGCGCGGGGACGATCGGTCCGCAAATACCGTGTCAGCGCGGGCTGGGCCAGCAGAGTGTGACGGACGCCCAAGTCGTGAACCCGGACCGCGTCGGGCCACGCCCGCTTTTCCATATTGCTGGCGCGCACCGCCAGAAGATCGACGCGGTGGCCCGCTGCGGCCAGACCCTCCACCAGATTCAGAACCATGCGTTCAACGCCGCCCTGGCCGGAAAAGGACAAGAACACCGCAATCGGAGGGGACTCAGGCATGGCGGGCAACCGTACCGATGGAGACGCGCCGGCTGATCACGTGCCACCCTCCATCAACGTCTGCACCACCTGCAGCACCGTTTCGACCCGATGTTCCCGCATACAGGTGAACAAACCACCACAGGTGGGCCTGCGTCTGCAGGGTGAGCAGGCCAGGGCATGATACAGAACGCACCCTCCGCCATAGCCGGTATCCAGATAGGGCCGGGTCGACCCAAACAAGGCCACGGTGGGGATGCGGGCCGCCATGCCGGCATGGGTCAGACCGGTATCGACGCCCACCAGAAGCCGCGCGGCCTGAATCAGTGCAATGGACTCGGCCAGCGAGCACGCACCCGCCAGGTTGACCACCCCGGGCGCATTACCCTCGACGATGCGTTCTGCCGCATCGGAATCCGCGGGACCGCCCAGTATCACCACATTACCACCGGTCTGTTCCACCAATCGGTGCGCAAGGCTTCGCCATCGGTCCTCGAACCAGTGCTTTTGTGGTCGAGTTGTAAATGGGGCCAACACTGAATACGCCGAATCGCCTCCCAGCCGCCGCAGTGTGTCGAGCGCCGTCGTACGGGTGACCCCGGACACCACCAGATCCATGGCATAACCGGACTGCTCCAGACCCAGGGCCGTCAGCAGATAGCGATACTCCGAACCGATGCGTCTGTCCCCGCCCGGTGGTTGAATGACGTGCGACATGAAACGCTGACTGCCCTCACGTGACCTGAGGCCGATACGCATGGGTGAGCCGGTCAGCCAGGCCAATAGTCCGGATTTCAGCAGCCCTTGGATATCGATCACCAGATCGAACGACGCCTGGCGCAGGGTCTTTCGAAACCCGGCAATGGCGCGGGAAAGCTCGCCAAAGCGACGTGCCCGCCATAGAGCGCGCCATTCGGTCTTGGGCCACAGGATGATCTGATCGATACGGGGATTGTCCCTCAGCAGGCCCGCCACCACGGGCTCGGCCAGCCAGGCCAGGTGGGCCCGGGGCCATGCCGCACGCAATACGGGAATGATGCCGGATGCCATGACCACGTCCCCTATGGCGCTGGGTCGAATGATCAACACCCGGCGCGGCGAGTCGAGCAGTGGGACCTCAGTCACGCTGGCGCTCATACAGCTCGACATACGCGTTCAGGATCGCCTCCCGCCCGTACTCCCTCGTTACCGTCTCGAAACCCCGATCGGCCCTGCGCGCGCGGGCCCGCGCCGGTGCCGCCAGCGCCTTGCGAATGGACTCGGCCAGTTCGACCGGCGCCTGGACCGGACACAGCCAGGCATCTTCCCCGTCGGTGGCGATCTCGCGGGCGCCCGGGGTGGTCGTGGAGACCACCGGGCATCGGTGCCGCCAGGCTTCCAGAATGACGTTGCCCAGGGTTTCATGACGAGAAGGACAAACCATCAGATCACACAGCCGGAAATAGGGGGTTGGATCGGCGCACCAACCCAACCAGGTCACGCGGTCAGTCAACCGCAATTTCCGGGTAAGCGCTTGCAGCGTCTGTTTCAAGGGCCCATCCCCGGCGATCATCAAGTGCACCGGGCGATCGCCTATATTGTTGGGCAGCAAAGCCAGAGCCTGAAGCAAATCGTCAAAGCCCTTGATGTCGATAAAGCGCCCGAGGGCAAAAATCAGCCAGGCGTCCCCGGGCAACTGTCGATCGGCCCGTACCCTGGCAAGGTCGTCGGGCCCACAGGAGCTGGGTTCGGGCACAAAATTGGCGATATGCCAGATCCGATCCGGGGGCAGGCCGGCAGCGGCCAGGTAGTCACAGACCCCTCGTGTATTCCCGATCCATCCATCGGCGTGTCGATAGTAGCCTCGGATCTTGTAGTAGCCGCCTAGGCGGGCCAGGTGGACAGCACGCCGCCTCCGAGGCAATCGGGTCAACCGGGTGGCCCGGCCCATATAGGTCTGCACGATATCCGGATCCCAATCGGCCACCAACCTGCGAATACGCAGGGCCGAGACCAGGTCCCAGCCGTTCGCCATGGGTATCTGCACCTGTTCATGACCCGATTCAGCCAATGCATGGGCCACCGGGCTGTCGGGCCGGCTAACCGCCAGGGTCGGATGGCCGGCGTCGCCCAGGGCACGCACCAAGCGCACGAAAAACTGGTCGGCGCCGCCGAACTGACGACTCCCCAGTATATGTATGGATCTGATCAAACCGGCCACACGAGCTGTTCCACACCCCTGCCGTACGCCGCCGGACTATAACAGTTTCATTTCAAGTATCCCGCGGGGTCCTTGCGCCGATGCTTCATGTGCAGCTTCCACCAATAGCCGGCCAGGGAATCGCCATAGGAGATGGCTTTTCGGGGAATCTCGAAGGCATTGTGGGCGCCGTTGGCCGCTCCCCGGATACAGGTCAGTCCGGTATCAAACCCGGCATTCGCCACCGCATCGCGTACCGCGGCGTCATAGTCACCGTAGGGGTAGCAGAAATGAGCCACAGGCGACTGAAGTATGGCCTCCAACTGCGCCTTGCTGCTCTGTACCTCGTCGCGCATCCGCGCGGGCTCGATCTGGGATAAACGGGGGTGCGTCACACTGTGGGCGCCGAATCCTATTCCCCGGGTGGACAGATCCCGAATCTCCGCGACGCTCATCAACGGCGCGGCCTGGCGTCCGGCTCTGCGCACCCAATCGGAATCCTGTCCGATGCGGCCCGTAACCAGAAACACTGTGGCCGGAAATCGATGGCGGCAGAGCACTGGAAACGCGTAGTCGAGAAAGTTGCGATAGCCGTCGTCGAAGGTCAGCACCACCGGTCGACCCGACAACGGCTGACCTTCAAACAGCGCTGCGGCAGCCTGATCCAAAGACACGACGTTGTAACCGAAACGCTTCAGAAACCACATCTGCGCGCTGAATCGCTTGACGTGGCAGAAGCTGGCCCGGTGGCTCTCCGGCGAGCTGAACTCACCGACCTGGTGATACATCAGTATGGATATGGGTGGAAGGCCGGTCGCGGCAACGGACATGGCGTCTGCAGTCATCATCTTGATCTGGCACGCGATGATAGTGGCACAACAGGCGTGGCACCAATGGAACTGACGGTCCTCTGCGCCTCGACGAAAGCCGCTCAATGGCGCGCACCCGATTTGTGAGGGCCACCATACCGAGACGGATCAAGCGAACGCAGTTTGGAATTCGAGCCGTGCCAGCCTACTATTCGCGGGGTCGGCAAACCAAGAATGAGAAAGCCACCCGCCCTCAGCAGAACTTCCCACTTGCCCAGACAGGCGACCTGGGATGCAATCGGGGCGTATCGAAGTGGCGACAAACAAGGTCGCTTAAAAGACCCAGGGTGACATCGCGACGCCGTTGACCCAGCGGGCTTTGGGCCCATCATCAGACAGGAGAATCAAGCTATGAAAGCACGCGCGGCGGTAGCCTGGGAGGCGCAAAAGCCTCTGGAGATCGAGGAGATTGAAGTTGAAGGTCCTAAGGAGGGCGAGGTTCTGCTCAAAGTTGTGGCTTCGGGGGTTTGCCACACAGATGCGTTCACGCTGTCTGGCGAAGATCCGGAAGCGGCTTTTCCCTGTGTGCTGGGCCATGAGGGCGGGTGCGAGGTCTTGGAATGCGGCCCCGGGGTCAAGAACCTGAAGCCCGGCGACCACGTGATTCCGCTTTACATTCCAGAGTGCGGAGTATGCGAGTACTGCCACTCAGACAAAACCAATCTGTGCCAATCCATCGCCGCAACCGTGTGGACCGGTTACATGCCGGATCACAGCCGACGCTTCTCCATGAACGGCAAACCGATCTACCACTACATGGGCTGCTCTACGTTTTCCGAGTACACCGTTGTACCGGAGATCGCTCTGGCCAAGGTCAATCCGGCAGCGCCACTGGACAAGGTTTGTCTGCTGGGCTGCGGCGTCACCACCGGCATCGGCGCGGTGCTGAATACGGCCAAGGTGGAACCCGGTTCGACCGTAGCCGTGTTTGGATTGGGCGGGATCGGCTTGTCGGTGATTCAGGGTGCGGTCATGGCAAAGGCCGGGCGTATCATTGCCGTGGACCTGAACCGCGACAAATTCGAGATCGCCAAGGCGCTGGGCGCCACCGATTTTGTCAACCCGGCCGAACTGGATGTGACCGCCACCGAGGCGATCGTGGAAATGACCAACGGCGGGGTCGACTACTCATTCGAGTGCATTGGCAATGTAGAAGTCATGCGCGAGGCGCTGGAATGCTGCCACATGGGATGGGGCGTCTCCACAATCATCGGCGTTGCCGGTGCGGGTAAGGAGATTCATACCCGTCCGTTCCAACTGGTCACGGGTCGAACCTGGAAAGGCACCGCCTTCGGGGGCGTCAAGGGCCGAACCCAACTCCCCGGATACGTGGACAAATACATGGACGGTCAGATCGAACTGGACTCCATGGTCACCCACACCATGCCTCTGGAGGAGATCAACACCGCGTTTGATTTGATGCACGAAGGCAAGAGCATCCGCTCGGTCATCATTTTCTGAGGACCATTTCGTGGAACAAATTGAAAGCGTCAAAGAGTTCGACGGCTGGCTGAACCGCTACCAGCACGGATCCATGGCCTGCGACTGCAGCATGACATTCTCGGTGTACTTGCCACCACAGACGGAGCGGGGGCCAGTGCCGGCGGTTTACTGGCTTTCCGGTCTGACCTGCACCGACGATAATTTTCGGGTCAAGGCCGGCGCGCAGCGCTATGCATCGGAGTTGGGGCTTGCGCTGATCATTCCCGATACCAGCCCACGCGGCGAAGGCGTGGCCGACGAGCCCGACCGATACGACCTGGGTATGGGCGCGGGGTTTTATGTCAACGCCACGCAGAGCCCATGGTCGCGGCATTATCAGATGTATGACTATGTGACCCGGGAGCTGCCGGCCCTGGTGGAGGACAAGTTTCCCGTTATCGCGGGCCTCAAATCCATCACCGGTCACTCCATGGGCGGGCATGGGGCATTGATCTGCGCCCTGAAGAACCCCGGCGCCTACAGGTCAGTCTCCGCTTTCTCACCCATCTGCAACCCGACCAACTGCGGTTGGGGCGAGGGCTGCTTCAGTGCTTATCTGGGGCCGGACCGGGATGCTTGGGCGGCCTACGACGCGACCTGTCTGGTGGAGTCAGGCGCCGAGGCGCTGCCCATGTTGATCGATCAAGGCACCAATGACGAGTTTCTTGCCGATCAGCTCTATCCCCAGACACTGGCGCAGGCCTGCGAGGCACGGGATCTGCCCATCACGCTGCGGCTGCAGGATGGCTACGATCACAGCTACCACTTCATCGCAACCTTCATCGGCGAGCACTTGGCCTATCACTCGGCGGCCCTGAACCGCTGACGCCAACCCGACATGGGGGTGCAATCGTGCACCCCCATGTTCATCTCTGGTCCGATGCACGGGCCGCGTCCGATCGATCGCTGGACTGCCTATGAACGACATGGTGTTTCGCAATTTCGGAGGTAATTACCAGCTCCGAATCGACTCGGCGGAAGATCTGAAGCAGGTTCTGGAACTGGAAGAAGCGCACTGGACCGCAACAAGCGCCCCGATTCAGAGTTTTTACTGCGATGGCGCATTTCTGCGGCATCTTGATCACGACCGAAATCAGCGAATCCGCAGTGATGAATTGCGGCTGGCCATTCGTTGGCTGTTCCAGGTTCTGGCCGATTGCCGTCGCCTGCGTGACCTGAGCAACCGACTGGCGCTATCGGCCATCAACCTGGACGATCCGGAAGGCCGCGCAATTCACTCCGCCGCGGAGCGGATCCTGGAAAATCTCAATCTCGCGGGCCAGGGCGAGATCAGTCTGTCCCAGGTCCGCGACCTGAAGACGATTCTGTCCCATGCCGCAAGCAACGGTGACGGCGTGATCCCGCCAAATGCGGTCGACGACCCGGATACCGCGGAATACATTCGATTCATCATGGACACCATGGGCTCGGTACAGGATGCCGGCGGTGATGTCGGCATCGATCTGAAGCACCTGGACGCCTTCCACGAACAGGCCACCGCTTATCTGGATTGGCACAAAAACGGAACGACGCCTGGGCAAAATGCGACCACCCCAATCATGTGCTGGGGACAGGACACCCCCCGCGCCTGGGATCTGATCCAGCGCCTGGATGACAAGATCGAAAGCTACTTCGATCAATGCGACCTGGCGCGTATCGACCCACGCATCGTGGAACGTCTGCGCCTGAACGATGATGCCTTGATCGCTTTCGACCCGCTGGACCCAGAGTCGGTGCGGACAAGGCTGGAACGCTCGCCCCTCGCCCAACCCGATGGGCTGGGCGCGTTGAACCTGGACGGTGAGCTGAACCCACACTACATCCGACTGCTGCGCGAACTGGTGAATACGGTATTGACCCGGGCGTTTGACCAGCCCGCCGATCAATTGACCCGTGCGCAATGGCGTTCACTCAAGACACAGTTCGATGCCTACTCCAAGTGGCTGGCGGAGAAACCCAAGACTGTCCTGGCCACGGAACCCGTTGACCGACTTCGGGCCTATTTGAACGGGCCGCAGGAAGACCGGTTGCGACAGCTGATCGCCAAAGATCAGGCCGTGGCGGAGGAACTCGACGACATCGACGCAGTGGAAAAGCTGGTGCTGTACCAGAAGCTGCTGATGCCCTTCGCCAACAGCTTCGTCAGCTTCCCCAACCTGTACGATCCCAACCGTCGCAGCCTGTTCGAAGCCGGCACACTGATCCTGGAAGGGCGGGCGCTGACCTTGTCAGTGGGCGTTGAAGACGTGGAGGCCCATAAGGCCATGGCTCGTAACAGCGGCATCTGCCTGCTTTATCTGGAAATCACAGGCCAGAGCGAAGCCCAGCGATTTCGGGCCGTGACACCCGTGACCGCCGGCGATTCCGACGGTCTTGCGGTCGGCAAGCGAGGCGTTTTCTTTACACCGGACGGACGCGAGTGGGACGCGTTGATCATCGATCTGATCGAGAACCCCATCAGCCTGTGGGAGGCGTTCCGAAAACCGTTCAGCCGCTTTCGGTCCTATGTCCTCCAACAGCTCAGCAACCTCGGCGGACAACAACAGACCAAACTCAAGGAGGCGTTCAGCAGCGCCAACTCAAGCGCGGCGTGGCGGGACATCATGCTTGCCGGGAGCCTTGGGGTGGCTGCCCTGGGATCGTCTTTCGCCTACCTGGTGCAAGCCATAGCGAATGTCGGAATACAACACGTCATGGGCGTCGTACTGGGATTGCTTGCGCTGCTGATACTCCCGGGTATGGCGCGCTCCTACCTGTTGTTGCGCAGACGCGATCTGACCACGCTGCTGGAGGCTTCCGGATGGGCGATCGGCATTCGGATACCGCTGACGGACCGACTTGGGATTCTGTTTACCCGGGTACCCGCCCTGCCGAAGGAAGCCCAATTGGAACGGCCGGATCTGGTCGCCAGGCTGGCCCGGAGGTTCAGGGTTCGGCGGATGAACTGGAGTCCGCTGATTTTGTTCGTTCTGGTATGCGGTCTGTTGGCGGCCGCCGTCGCAATGCTGATGACCGCCGGTGAGTCGGCCTGATCCGGCGGTGCACTCAACCGCCAAGGCGTCTCGAATCTATTCTGGACAAAGAAGATTGGAGGCTGAAATGTGCAGATCCAAGGGGCGGATCGCGGGGCAGATCGCGGGTAATCGTCGCTCTGTTGCCAAAATCTGCAACGATGAATCTGTGAATTTCAGTCCCAAGATTCACGTTCACGACTAGATCAGAGACTTCCGAAGTCGAGAAACGGTTTGGTGGAGAGATACAGGATCAGCAAAACCACGGCGAGATACAGCAACACCCGGATCGGATCCTTGCGGACACGCCCCCAAAGACTGTCCACGCCACCGGTCCGCCGATGTTCAAGGTGTAGCGCCCGCATCTCCCGGGCACGCTGAGACTGGAACTCGTCCAACAAATCCCTGGCCCGCGCAACCGGCTCATCGTCCCTGAGCCAGATCGCACCGGCGGACACTCCCCAATGGCTGGCTGGAGTCTCGTAGTAATCGATGCGGTTGTCTTCCAGCAATCGACGCACCTGGTCGGCCTCGTCCTCCGGCACATTCCGCAGATTCAAAAGCTGGTGAGGCATTGGCAGACATTCTCCAAGACCGAGTCGCCCAAGGCACGGTGGCCGCACCAACCCACGGCGCAGACTCAAGTCAGACAATGATGGCACTCTCTCTGCGCCCGCAACAGCCCGGCACCATATCGATGAAATCTGCCGTGTGGGGAAGTGAATCCACTTATACTGCGTCGGCATGAATACGCTGTTGCGTCTGCTGGAGACTTTGTGGCCTTGGTTGTTGGCCGTCGCCGGACTTGGGGTCGCGGTCGCAGCCACCATGCACATCGTTTTGCGCAAACGCGACAGTCGATCGGCGATCGCCTGGGTCGGGTTGGTGTGGCTTGCCCCGTGGGTCGGGTCACTGTTGTACTACATGCTGGGCATCAACCGAATACAACGCAAAGCGGTTTCGCTCGGCATCCAACAACCCACGCAGGCCAAACTCACGCCCGGGCAGAGGGTCAGCCCCGAGCATTGCCCGCCACCGCTTCGGGCCCGGCATCCCCATCTGTCCGGCCTGGCGGAAGCGGGTAGCCGCCTCACCGGCAGCCCACTGCTGCCCGGGAATCACGTGCATACGTTGCTGAACGGAGATCAAGCGTATCCGGATATGCTGTCCGCGATCGACGCCGCGGCACACTCCGTGTCCCTGGCCAGCTACATCTTCGACAGCGACCGCGCCGGCGACGCCTTTATGGAAGCGCTGCTGCGTGCGCAAGACCGGGGGGTCGAAGTACGCGTATTGATTGACGCGGTGGGCGCCGGCTACAGCCAACCCGAGATGCCGCAACGTCTTGCCGACCGGGGAATCCGCACCGGCGTGTTCCTGCCAACTCGGCTGGCTCGATTGTCGCCCTATGCCAATCTGCGAAATCACCGCAAGATCCTGGTGGTAGACGGCCGCATCGGCTACACCGGTGGCACCAATATCCGTGAGGGTCATTGGCTATCGCTGAACCCGGCGGACCCGGTGCAGTGCCTGCACTTTCGGTTTCAAGGACCGGTGGTGGCTTATTTGCAACAGGCCTTCGCCGCGGACTGGGGCTTCGTCACCCATGAGTTGCTGGACGGCGCGAAATGGTTCCCGCCACTGGAACACGAGGGGGCGGTTTGGGCCAGGGCGATCGCCAGCGGACCGGACGAGGATCTCGGCAAGATGCAGGATACGCTGCTTGCCGCCGTGTCGGTGGCGCAGACCAGCATCCGCATCGTTACACCCTATTTCCTGCCCACTGATGAGTTGTCCCGCGCGCTCGGCGTTGCCGCGCTGCGAGGCGTGGACACGCATATCTATCTGCCGGAGAAAAGCAACATATCCCTGGTCCAGTGGGCCTCCAGTGCCATGTACTGGCAAGTACTTGCAAAAGGCTGCCGGATATTCCTGACACCCCAGCCGTTTGACCACACCAAGTTATTTCTGGTGGACGGTATCTGGAGTCTGGTTGGATCAACCAATTGGGACCCACGCAGTTTACGGCTCAACTTCGAGCTCAACGTGGAATGCTATGACGCAACCCTCGGCGCGGCGCTCGAACGGCTGGTCAGCGTCAAGGCCGGACGGGCGCGCGAGATCACCCTTGCCGACATGGACGGTCGAAGCCTGCCGAAACAGCTCAGGGACGGCATAGCCCGTCTGATGACACCCTATTTATAGGCTCGCGCGCCGCTACCATAAACAAAGCGGCAACAGGTGCAAGGACTTTTGCGACGCCCGTCCGTGTCATTGGGGGAAAAAATGCGACTCGCGGGACTTGTCTGAGGCCAGGTTAGAGCAGCCCTTCCTCGGTCGCCACCCGATCCAGTGCCTCTTCGATCAAAGCGCGGGCGCGTGCCGTCGTGTGGTGCAGGTACGCGTGCAACTCCGCGTCCTCCGGGCTCAGGCCAATGCATTCGCGGCTGTAGATTTCAAACGCGGTAAGGTCATTGACCAGATCCACCAGGTGTCTGGGGCACTCGCACGCCACCGCGGACGAAGCCTGCGCCAGAGTCTGAAGCTGTTCACGGTCGAAACGGCGTAACGGTGGCGGAGCCCCATTCGGATCCGGAAATGCAATATTCTGCCCGACGTCCTTGTCCGGATTGATGGCCGTCCGGTTGATTCTCAGCTCAGGCTGATACAGCGCCTGTTCCAGCTCGTCCAGAACCACCGGGCTGCGTAAAACCCGGATGCCCTCCGACCGCAGATGTTCCACGTCCTCCTGACGGCCGAACCCGTAGACTATGACACCACGCTTGGCGCCACAGGACGCCATCATGTCATGCAGCGCATCCGCCGTTCCAGCATCGACAATGGGCAGCTCCAGAACCAGGGCATCTAGTTTCAGGCCCAAAAGATCAGCCTTGAACTGCACCAGATCACTGCCGGAAAGTTGGACGTTGAACGAAAGCGTCTGTGGATGGGCGGATTCGAGGCGCTGTGGCAGGAAGGCGCCGAAAACTGCCGCGTCCACCGATTCGAATGGTCTCGAACGCCCCAAACGAACCAGATCTCCCGCGCGCTGCTTGAGATCGCCCGTTGGCAATGTGGCGATTGTGCCAATGGACAGATGCGCGTCTGTGAGTTGCTTCAACAAGCAAAGCCGTTCCACGTCCGCTGGCAGGTAAAAGCGACGTCCATTGGGGCTGCGCTGGGCAACGACTGCTTGATAGCGTCGTTCCCAAATGCGAATGATATGGACAGTCAACCCCGACAGGCGGGCAGCTGCGCCAATTCCGTATTGTGCTGTTTCGTCCACCGCGTTCGTTTCCAGCGGATTGGGCCCTTGGTTGGCGGATTGCCTTTCATCACTCATCGCTTAAACAATCTCTCTCTTTGCGTGTCGACAAATTGTCTAAGAAACGGGACATCCAGTCATCATCAGATGCGGGCAGGTGGCGCATTCAGTCCATGATCCGATAAAAGAAGGCCGGCGACATCCCTGTCGCCGGCCGCT
>Ga0316196_10000036_pt1 | contig 31127 bp, 31 predicted proteins | sample Eddsed2cm_MG_FD_204938 | JGI IMG/M metagenome (GOLD analysis project Ga0316196, IMG submission 204938) | Coastal sediment microbial communities from Maine, United States - Eddy sediment 2 cm | ecosystem: Environmental > Aquatic > Marine > Coastal > Sediment | place: USA: Maine | collected... | reverse complement strand
ATTTTCTGGATCAGGTCCAAAAAGAATGGCTTCGCCGTAAATGGGTCAAGGTGTAGAGAGGCGAATCAACGTCTGGTGCTTTGGCCGGGATCTTTACTTATATTGACTATTCAATAGGGGCTTTTTGCCAGAGATCTCCGTCGCGAACCTTCTGATATCCAATTTCAAAAAGAGCGTTCATCTCCTTGGGATCGAAAACCTCTTTGCTTTCAAAACTGAAGTCGTCCGGAATCCCGGCATAATTGAAATCAATGTTGTCGCGTTCGGCAAATTGATAAATCCGAATAAGGTCGTTGAGCGAGGCCGATTTGATCATGGTGGATACCGATCTTTCCGCAATCGGCAGCACCTTGCGCGGGATGTGCTGCGGTTCCGGATTGACCTTGCCGTTGCGGATAACGTAGACTTGCGGTCTATTTGATCCCATCTCACTTCGGCCGACCATCTTCGCGGCCTCTTTCATGTTCAGTAAAAATTCGTAAAAAAACACCTGGGTGATGACCCCTCCATCGACATGCATTTCGTCATAGGTTTGGCCGTCCACGGTAACGTCGATGTAAACCGGCGGAAATGCCCCCGGTATCGAGGCCGAAGCCAGCATGATCTTCCTGAAAAGTGTCAGGGCATGGCCTTGCCCGTCGGTGAATGTGAGATTTTGACCTCAGGCAATGGACTCCTTCGCCACGCCCGCGATTGCTGACTCTCGTCAAGACGGTATTCAAGGAAACGATGCCGCCTGCATTTTTTGTTTCCTGTTGCACAGTATTGGTACCCGATGGGCAAATCACGACAATCGGATCCTGTCTGGTACCCTACTGCATCCATTTGAACAGCGCGGATGGCATAGCCGGAATCATGTAGAAGCGGAAATCCCACTTTTGACCGGCCACGTCGTCCGGCTGGATCACCGAGTAATGCACCTCGAAGCCGAATCTCACCGGCACCTTGCCAAACTGAAACGTGCGGCTGATACCGAGACCGACGGGAACGGTCCACTTGTTGCCACTGTCTTGTTCCCAGTTGGCGATGATGTTCGGAGCGGCGCCGATGGAGGTCACCTCGTCCAGGCTGTAAAAAATGAAGTACTGCAGGTTCGTCAGGTTGACATCGTCACGGTCGCTGTCGCCGGCATAGTCCCAATACTGCTGAAGCAAAGCGCCGATCTTCCACTTCGGCCCCATGTACACACCCAATGCGGAGGGTCCCGCCGTCCATTTCCCCGTGCCGAGGAGGTCCTTGCTCGCCGTCGGAAAACCCAGATCGAAGCCCGCGCCCCAAAGAAAGTTGCCACCGATCTTGGTTTTGATGCCCTTCTTGGGGGCAAAGAGACCGACGTAGTACATGTCGCCGAAGCCGGTGGTGCGTCCGTCGAAGAGGTCGATGGGGGCTATCGGCGAACCGGTTGGGGGTAATGTGCTTCCTCCCGGCCCGCTAGCGTACTGATCACTGATCCTTCCCAAAGCTGTTGCCCTATCGATCTTGCCCTGGTCGAGCGGCATGCTGGGAACGTTCCAGACAATGCGGTTGATGAGGTTCCAGTTCTCGCCGAGCCCTTTGGGAAACTGCGCGATACCCATGTAGTTCACCTTGTTGGCATCTTTATTGTTGGTCGGGTTCTCCAATACGAAAACGTCGACCTGGGTGAAGAGCATCGCCACGTTGCCCAGCGGGTTGTCCATCAGCGCCGACATCTGCCCCGTGGTCGGCTGGCAGCCGGCCCGGATGATGTCGCCGACGTCGGCGCCGGGGTCCTTGGCGAACGCCTCGCATTCGGACGACAAGGGTTTTTCTTCATCGCCGTTTTCTTTTTCAGCCTGCGCCAGCCATAAGGGCTTTCTATCCTCATCCGGCCATATGTCGACATCCGTCTGCCACTGGGGCTTCGAGATCAGACCGGCTTGGTTTAGCCGGTATAATTTTTCGTTGCTATAATCGTCACCAACAGATGAACCGCTTCCGGATGGCCCCTGTGCATAGACATTGCCTGCGACGATGAACAACGAGAACCATATCAGCCCCACGTAAAACTGAATTCGATTGCGGTTAAGGACCATCTTTTTTCTCCTTCTTTTAAGGCAAGGTATGTTGGCTTATTCATTAGATCATCGCCGCCGCCTTTGGTCTGATTTCGGCAATCCAAATGCCAAAAGGTGGTGATTTAAACTCTAAATTCCACGGCCCTCGCCGTCTCGATCGCTTCCAGCCCCTCTGTTTTAAAAACGGTGCTCAGTTTGAATTTGGGGGTTTCAGAAGAGAGTTCCATCAGAGATAGGATGATTCGAAATTCATTTGATCTCATGTGATCATTCAGATTGGTCCGGGAATCCCATTCCTGAATCAGGATCGCCGTATCGGTATTGTCCAGCTCCTGATAGAAGCGACAGCTGAGGCATCCGGGTTGAACCCGACAACGTCCGCTAAACATGCGGGCAGCATCCAGGAAATCTTTTCGCCGATTACGGGGCACCTTGATCCGCATAATGACCATGTACATTGTGCGACTCCTCAAGATTGGGAAATGGAAACCGTACCTCTATCTTCTGAACGACAGCGTAATGATTTCGACGGTCGGAGAAATTATTTTGTTTGTCCTCAAGGTTATCGGTCATTTAATCGGCTGCTTTGGCGGAGGATTATTTGCTAAAGAAGAGTTACTCAATAAAGATACATAGCAATGGTAATGCCAGGAAAAAAAGTGCAGAGATCAATTTATAGCACATTGAAATTAAATAGTTTTTTAGCGAGTGTGACAAATTAATGCGGTAGCAGGAAGGCACTCGTTTCACGATATTTCGCGAACTTCACGATATTTCGCGAATTTAATCGGCTTTTCTCACCTCCACAAGGGCGGCAAACCTTGATTATTGATTCAGAGCTCATAACGGCGTGCGATGTTACCGATATGTGAGTCTGACCGTGCCGCAGCGGTTTGGAAAACTTTGATATCATTTTATCATTGACATGTTATAAACATGAAAGTATTTGTGAAACATGTCAAAAATGATTCAAATAAGAAACGTTCCCGATTATTTGCATAGAAAGCTGAAGGCAAGAGCCGCCATCGAAGGAATGTCGCTCTCTGATTATCTGATGGCCGAGATGCGGCGCTGGGCAGAGAGGCCGTCACTAAAGGAGCTTCGGGAGAGATTGAAAAACCGCAAACCGATTTCTCCAGCGATCCCACCTGCTGAAGCGGTGCGAGAAGAACGGGAGTCGCATTGATTGTTTTAGACGCTTCGGCGGTGCTTGAAGTCCTCCTCCGAAGCCGCATTGGATTAAAAATTGAAAAGCGCATTTTTTCACCTCAAGAGACCCTCTTTGCACCCGACCTTCTTGATCTGGAAGTGGCCCAGGTCCTTCGGCGCTATTGTGCATCCGATGAGATCACCTCAGAACGCGGAAAAGAGGCCATCGAAGATCTTAAGGACCTTCCTATCAACCGGTATGAGCACGATTTTTTATTGCATCGGATATGGGAACTCCGCCACAATATGACCGCTTATGATGCGGTCTATGTTGCTTTGGCGGAGACGCTTCCTGCTCCACTCCTCACGCGCGACGCGCATTTGGCATCGGCTCCCGGCCATGAAGCGTTGATTGAACTCATATAGTGTTTAGTCACACATCAATTGTCTTATCCATTGTCGCCCGATGCTCGATATTTCAAGCTTTGGTACATAACAATGTTCATCAGTTTCTTTTTCGATTTGACCGGCCGTTTTTTTGGCCGGCGGCTGGGCTGAACGTTTAACCCCTGGCAGTCGGCTCCCGACCAGGGGAAATATTTCCTTTGTGCTCTCTGGAGCGCCAGGCTAAGCCTGGTGCGACTTGCTGACTGAAAGGAGTCAGCCATGATAATTGCTCGTTCATCATGTAGCAGCGGCCCCCCGTGTCAGGGTAACCGGGCACGGGAAGCGGGCCGGTCTCCGCCTTTTGGCGAGAGGCAAAGGAAGTAACACTTCCGGCCTGCGAACGAGTGAGCCCTAACGCAAGTGAACCCGGTTCGGCCTCGTTACACTTGTGGGTGTGGCCAGCCTGCCAGAGATGGTGAAGCCTGCCACCTGCGGTGAAGCAACGAGCGATGGCAACCGCAGGACACCCCGGGGTGATAGGGGAGGGCGCGCTCGGACAGTCGCATCGAGGAACCTGGGAGGCCCGGCGTGGTGGTGGCCCTGCCGCCAACGTTTGTGGGGAACCAATAACCGGCAAACGGCCGTGTCGGGAGTCGGAGAGGCCCATAGTAGCAAGGAAGCGGGGCAATGCCCGTGGAGCCAAGGGGCCTTGCCTTGGACACGCGGAGTCAGACGAGAGGAGTGCCGCTTGGTCAAACGACCCATTACGGAACAACTGGAACTGTGGGCGTCCATAGAGGTTGATGTGTGGCAGTCTGCACACGTAAAGACAATCACGTTGCCGGAGAAACTCTCTTCTTTGAGACAGAAGCTTTACCTGAAGGCGAAGCAGGAGCCGAAGTTCCGGTTTTACGCCCTGTATGATCGGATCTGTCGGCGCGACGTATTGACCAGCGCCTACCGGATCGCCAGAGCCAAGAAAGGCAAAGGCGGTGTGGATGGTGTTACCTTCGAGCAGATCGAAGCCGGTGAGGGTGGGACGGAGGGTTTTGTGGAGGAGATCCATGAAAGTCTCAAGCGCAAGTGCTACCGCCCCTCGGCAGTACGCCGGGTGTATATCCCCAAACCCGACGGTCGCCAGCGTCCGCTGGGCATACCGACGATACGGGACCGGGTGATCCAGACGGCAGTACTGCTGATCATCGAGCCGATTTTCGAAGCCGATTTCATGGATTGTTCGTACGGGTTCCGTCCCAAGCGTTCGGCCCATGATGCCCTCGGCGAGGTACGCAAGAATCTCAAACAGGGACTGACGGCAGTGTTTGATGCGGACCTGAAGGGGTACTTTGACTCGATATCGCAGGACAAGCTGATGAAATGCCTTCGGATGCGGATAGTCGATCGGTCGGTGCTCAAGCTGATCCGAATGTGGCTGGAGGCACCGATCGAGGAAGACGATGGCCATGGCGGCAAGAATGTTTCCCGCAGTGGGAAGGGAACACCTCAGGGAGGTGTGATATCTCCGCTGCTGGCGAATGTTTACCTTCATTGGTTCGAGAAGGTTTTCTATGCTGCCGATGGGCCGGGCACCTGGGCCAAAGCCCAAGTCGTTCGCTATGCGGATGATTTTATGGTTTTGGCACGTCACCAGGGCAGTCGGCTGACCAGCTTTATCGAGGCGAAGATTGAATCCTGGTTGGGTCTTGAGTTGAACCGGACCAAGACGAAGGTGGTTGACCTTCGTCAACCCGGAGCCAGTGTGGATTTTCTGGGGTACACGTACAGGTATGACCGGGACCTTAAAGGCCGCGGTCATCGATATCTGAACGTAACCCCTTCGCGCAAAGCGATGCAGGCGCACCGGGAACGGCTTCGAAGAACAATCAGCCGCCGACAGAGCTTCGTGCCTGTGACGCAGCTGATCGAAATCGTCAATCGGCAGCAGCGAGGATGGTCCAATTACTTTAGTTTCGGCTACCCGCGCAAGGCGATGCGTGAAATGAACCGGTATGTTCGAAACCGTCTTATCGGTCATTTGCGTCGGCGCAGCCAGCGACCCTTTCGTCCCCCGGAAGGGCGAAGCTATTACCAGCACCTGAAGCAGCTGGGGCTGATTTATTTGTAATGGCGTCATTTGCTGGCGTCCTGCGTGTGCCATCTGGTGAAGTCCAAGGGAAAGCCGGATGCGGGAAATCCGCCTGTCCGGTTTGACGAGGGGGAGGGAGCTTCCCTCCCTACTCTACTGCCTCGAGCGAAGCGGGCGGTAAAACAACTCTTCTTCATTTGGGCCGCTTGATTCCCAACTTCTTCATCCTCGATTCAAGGGTCGTCGGCTTCAGTCCCAGGAGCTCGGCGGCACCGTTTTTGCCGCTGACCCGCCAGGAGGCTTTCTTCAGCACCTCCCTGATGTGGTTGCGCTCGACGTCCTCGAGTTTGAGGTTTTTCTGTACGTTGGTGGGCCTATCGACCGGGGGAGTAATCTTCAAGATTTTATCCTGGCTGATAATCATGGCATTCTCGACGACATTTTTCAATTCCCGAATATTTCCGGGCCAGGAATACTGCTTTAATGCGTCGAGGCTTTTAGGTGGGATTTTATGGATCGTTTTTCCCATGGATTTCTCGAATTTTTTTACAAAAGACCAGATCAGCAGGGGCAGGTCTCTGGTTCGCTCTCTGAGTGGCGGTACGGTAATGGAAAATACGTTCAACCGGTAGTATAAATCTTCACGAAACCGCCCTTCTCTTGTGGCCGTGGTGAGGTCCCGGTTGGTGGAAGCGATAATGCGCACGTTGACGCTGATGGTCCTGGGGCTGCCCAGCCGCTCGAACTGCCCCTCCTGCAACACCCGCAGGAGCTTGGCCTGCAGCTCTAACGGCAATTCCCCGATTTCATCCAGAAACAGGGTGGATCCGTCGGCGATTTCGAAGCGCCCGATCTGCCGGCTCATGGCGCCGGTGTATGCCCCCTTTTCACGCCCGAACAGTTCGCTTTCAATGAGGGTTGCCGGCAAGGCGGCGCAGTTTACCGTTATCATCGTACGGTCTTTGCGCTTGCTTAACCGATGAATCTCATTTGCCAGCAATTCCTTGCCGGTACCGGTTTCGCCAAGTATGAGTACTGTTGCGTCGGTTTCGGCTACCTGCTCGGCAATATCTAGCATTTTAAAGACTGGGGCACTTTTCCCGATGATTTCCTCATGATTGTGATGGAGATCTATTTCTTCCCGAAGATAAATATTTTCCTGTTCCAGCATGTGTTTTAATTTCTCTATTTCCTGCAATGCATTTCGCAATTTTTGTTCACTCAGCTTTATTTCGGTAATATCGATGGCGATGCCGCCCAAAAGCTTTTTACCGGACTCCAGTTTGATCGGGAACTTTATGTCCCGGCGCCAACGGGCATCGCCATTTTCTGTATTTCTCCACTCCTCGACAATCCGTGGGATGCCCCCTTTCAACACTTTCCGATCGAGTTTGATCAATCTGTCGGCCACTTGGGGCGGAAATAATTCTACCGTGGTCGAACCGATGAATTCATCCGCTGTCTTTGCGACGCTTCTAAATGCCTCTGCGTTGCCGTAGATGTGTCTATCGTTTTCATCTTTGATGTAAATAGAGGCCGGATTGTGGTCCATAAATGCCCGGAATCGTTCCTCGCTTTCTTTTAGTTTCATTTCGAGTAGCTTGATTTTGGTTATATCGTGAACATTCGTCACAACTGCGGTTACCTGACCGTCTGTCTCCCGGAATGGATAGTAACGGACATCCATGTAGCGTCGTCCCCATCCCGGGAAGTCAAACCATGCCTGATAATCAACGATCTCACCAGCAAAACATCTTTTGTAATGAGGCTCCATTACTGTTTCAAAGATATTGCGCCCAAACAGCTCGGGCACAGAGTGCCCAATGATTTCACGGAACGGTCTGTTTAGTGCCTGACAGTAAGGCTCATTGACATACCTGTAAATATAACTCCGGTCCACCAGGCCGACCGGATTGTTTGTGCTTTCAATGATATGCTTGTATTGAGTTAATTCATTTTCTGCCCGCCGGCGTTCGGTGATATCAATGGCCATTGCGCAATACAATTTACGCTCCGGGATCGGCAGCTTTATATGGCGAATTTCGCACAGGATATCGCGCCCAGAAGCGTGAAAGTGCACCCATTCAAATGGTTTCGGATGCTCGCTTAAGAGTTCTTGGATTTTTTCGTGAATCATTTCCTCGCTTGCACGACCATCGGGTTGGAACGGAGGACTGATATCGAGGGGACCGATACCGATAAGGTCCTTCCTTTCCAATCCAAACAGCTTTACCGCTTTGGCATTGGCGTCCACGAATTTACCGCTCTCCGCGTCTATAATGACCATCGCATCCGGGACGTTTTCGAACAATATTTTAAAGTGTGCTTCTCTTAGCTGCAATATTTCCTCTTTCTCTTTGCAGTCGCTGATGTCGTGGGTGATGGTCATAAGGGCCAAAACATTATTATTGACTTAAATTTCCCATATTTTGCTTGGAGTTTCTTATCCCGGTCCAGCAGGTCTTGAAAAAATCCGACTCGCCGACTGACGGAAGAAACGGCCAGGCTGACATGACCGCCGATTTCTGAGTTACTGAACCGGCCGATCTGCCACAAGTGATACACCAACATGTCGCGGCTGGTCATGTCCGCATTCGAAATGCGACGGGAGCTTTTCCATTTTTGAATATCGATCTTCAAAATTGCTGATGCGTTATCGACGATCTTACCCAGATCCCTATCATCGACAAATTTTGATGAGCCGGGATGTCTGCCTGAGGTTCCCCGCTTAAATAAACCGTCCCTGGAACAGATGCCCTTTCTGTGAATGACGCAGGTTGAAAATCGTGGTGTAGGTGGTGCCGAGCCACTGCATCGATTTTGAGAGGTTCGCTCGTTTGGTTCGCAGCAGTAGGTGATACTGGTTGTCCATCAAAACGAAGGCGATAATGTCCGCCTCGAAGCGCTCGGACAGTCGCGCCAGCGTCTTGAGGAAGGTTTTGCGGTCGTGGTCGGAAAGGAAAATGGCCTGCTGGTCGTTACCGCGAGAGAGGACGTGGTAATACGCACCTTCATATTCGATTCTTAATTGCCGTGTCATGAACATCACATAGCCCGCAGGCGGGTCAGAGTCAAATATAATCAATAATCAAGGTTTGATCCCCTTTTGCTAATAAGAGCTGGCAGCAGTGACACGGCGTAAAGTGGCAGATTACATATTTTCCCGTCCAGTTTGAAGTTCAGTAGATTTGTCCGCACAAGTTGTGTCGGTTTGAACTGTAAGTCATAGGACTTCAAGCTTTTACTCTTTGGGTTGATGCCTGCTTTGACCTCTAATGGATATATCTGGTCTGCGAATTCACAAAGAAAATCGAGTTCAGCTTTCCCACCTTTACTTCGCCAGTAAAATAGTTGTTGAGGCAAATGCGAAACGAGTTGTTGAGCAACATAGTTCTCCACAAAAGCTCCCTCATATTCGTTGAAAAGGCGTTCTCCTTGCGCCAGCATTTCAACAGGCGAATTGGCTATAGCCCCTAATAATCCGACATCCAGTGCATATACCTTGAAACAACTGGAGTCCGCATAATGCTTTAGAGGATGTTTCGGGCTTTGAGAAGCATAGGCCCGATGGATGAGACCGGCATCCTCAAGCCAGGTCAATGCATTTTCATAGGCCCGCCCCCGGGCCCCTTTCTTGACGGCGGAAAAAACAAACTTTTTATTTTCCTTTGCCAGTTGCCTTGGTATGGAATCCCAAATTTGGGTAAGCTTGGGTATGTCGGTTGATGGGGCATGCTTGGCAAAATCCAGAACATAGGATTTTATAATTTCTTTTTGAATTTCCCTGATCTCTCTTCCATTGACTGTCTCAGCAGAGTATTTGACAGCTTCCGGCATACCGCCAACAAAGTAATAACGGCGAAGCAGATCGATTAAATGCAAATGAAACGCTTCGTTCAAAGGGGCAAATGGGTCGACCTTTTCAAGCAGCTTTCTGTATCTGGACTCCTCCAAGGCGTTTAGGAATTCCACAAAGGTCATCGGATACAGTTCGAGAAAATTCACCTTTCCAACCGGAAAAGAACCGGGGCTGGACATTTTCACGCCAAGAAGAGAACCTGCCGCTGCAATGTGAACATCGCTCTTTTGTTCTGCGAAATACTTCAGTGAATTCAACGCAGGATTTGAAACCTGGATTTCATCAAAAATGAGCAGATCAGACCCCGGTCGGATTTCTTGATCCATGTAAAGGGCGAGCTCTGAGAGTATTCTCTCTGGATTCAGGTCCCGGTGGAAAAAGAGATCGAGACCGGAATCCTCTTCAAAGTTGCAGTATACGGTGTTGTCGTATTCATTCCGGCCGAATTCCTTCAGGATGAAGGTCTTTCCTGTTTGCCGAGCCCCCTGTAAAAGGAGTGGTTTACGCCGAGAGGATGATTTCCATGACAGCAAATTCGCATAAATATCTCTTTTCATGGTATGACACTTTGCCATGGATAGAAGCTGACGTCAAGATTATTGGGGCGATATTTGTGAACTTTGCTACATTATTCAAATGAAAAATGTGTCTATATGCACAAATATCGCCTGAAAACCTTAATGGGGTCACTCCTTGATTATTGATTATAATTTCTTGCTTTTATTTGGTATCCGAAATTTGGTGGAGGGGCAAAGGTTAAGCGGAGGGATTTTTAGCGACGGATATAATCAATAATCAAGGGTTGACCCCCATCTCTTGTTCTACCGGTTATACGGCAATGTTGTCAGGGACTCGTCCACGTCCACTTGATTAAAGAAACCACCACCAGATGTGTCGGTGGTGGTTTCCGGCCCTCTTCGGAATATGAAAATATGTAGTTTCGTTGTTGACAGCGTCAATCGACGTACACGACCACGTACTGGTTGTTGTAGGGCTGGTAATATGTCCCGCCGCACTGGTGCAGCGTTGCTCCTTCGATGACCACGGTCGTGCAGCCCCTTGGCAACGTGGCGGCGTAAATCGTCGAGCGACGGATGGTCCGCCGGGTCGTGCGGCGGGCGACACCGGCGACGCTGACCGGCGTCATGGGTCGGCCGACTCTCGCTTCGGCTTCGCGGATGACCAACTCGTCGAAAAACCAGCCATCCGTTACAAAGCTGATGGCGATCAAACTGAATCCGATGGCTATTGTCCGAATCTTTGCTTTATTTTTCATCACTGGTTCCCCTTTAAAATGAATTCACCCATCTCGTTGTCGACATCGGCGCGCACGCTGATTGAAGGCAAACCACCCAGATAGGTCGTCATCGACCGCAGGATTTTGTCGGCCTCCGCATCGATGCCGTCTGCGCTCATTACCGGTGCAGCCACAAGGCTAAGGACGAGAACAAGGCTTGCGGTCATCAAGATCCGCCGAATGAAGGATTTATCAGGATAGTTTGTCGCACGGACCGGAGCTCTCGCCCACTTGTGTTTACCTTCGCCTGTCGGCCCCGCGCACCGGGTGGATTTTTGTTTCATAGCGATCCCTTTCTTCACATGATTTATTTCCATGACTGAAACAATGGCCGACATTGCCGGCCCATTGCCCGGGGAGTTCAGGTTCGCCAAACGGGTCATGTTGTCCCAGTTGTAGGCCTTGAGAAAATGCTCAACCGCGTACTTGGTCCCCATGTCCTCCCGGGCACCGGACGGTCCCCAGACTTCCAGTGCATCGGTGCGTCCGGCTGTCCATCCTCCGGCCCAGAGGCCGGGAAGATCGCCCCAGTGGTCCGTGTGCAGATGGGTCAGAAACACTTTTCTGAGAAAATCAAAATGCATCCTGTCAATTTAAAAAAAGGCTGTGCAAAGCGAAACCATCCTTCGAAATTCTCGGTCTTTAGATCACGTCTTCACTGTGCGCTTGTTTATAAATCGATGAAGCGTAGCGTCATCAATATTCGACGTTCGATGTTCGACGTTCAATATATTTACTGTTCCGGCCGCGTGAAGTTTCATATGAGGTTTCGGGTTTCAGGATTTGGGGGTTGCTGATCCCTTTGCTACCATGTAATATTCAGCCCCAGAATAGGCCCTGTCATGGTGGCATCGTACTTGAATTCATTCGCGCCGCTCCCGTCTTCATAGTCCTGGTAGAGAGCCCGGTAACCGCCAAAGAGGGAGACATGTTTCCACGGCTTAAAATCAACCAGACCAACCAGATTCCAGGTGAAATCCGACCCAACGCCAAATCCGCCGATGTCGCCCCTCAAGATCAGGTTCCACCTTTCGGACATTTGCCACAACCAACGCGCGCCAACAAAAGGGTCGACCCACCCCTTGCTCTGATCGACGCTGAGTAAAGGACCCGGAAAATCAAGATCGAGCTTCATCCGCGAATAGCGGAGGCCGCCCAGTGCATCGAAGTTGTGTGCGCCAACGTTCCAACGGTAAAAGCCGGTCAATTCGGTCAAAATTTGAGTGAAATTAATGTCTATGTCGCCCAATGGGGTTCCTTGCTGAGGATTTAGGCGAATCGCGTTGAAATCGACCCAAAACCCCCAGCGCCGCTGCTTGACCCCTTCAAAATGAAAAATAAGAGCGCCGTTTAGATTATTGAAGATGTCGCCGAAAGAAACATCCAAATCAACATCAATGCCTTTAACCGTCTGATCACCGTTGATGGAAGCGCCCCATAAATACATCGGGGCCAGGCTAAACTGCCAGTTGTCAGTCGCGTTAGACTCTTGGCCATATGCCAACGAGCAGACCAGTCCGATCACCAATACAATGGTACCCGCCGCCAACAGTCTTCGCATTTTTTCTCCTTATTTCTATATGAAAATGTTCGAAATCAAAACGCGTACGAAAGCGATAGACCGTAAACCAGCTTGGTGTCTCCGCCTTCTACCAAATCCACATTGAACTCCGGCGCCAGGTATCATCGGGGCCACAACTCGAAATCGTACCCCATGCCCGCCCGGAAAAGAAAATTCGATTCGCTCCTACCTTATTCCACTAAGTAATAAGAATATTTATATATACAAATTATGGAATCGTGCAAGAGATCAATTGTCAAAATTCCCATGAGGGGGAAATTGATGTTTTCCGGTCAATTTCGGAAAGAGGAACGTCAACTGGAGTCGTAATGACCAGTCGGGCCCGAACCGTGGTGTCTCGGCATTGTAAAAGGCCTGTACGTTGGCGTTCAAAGGTTGTTTGCCGATGCTGAAAGGATACACGGGTTGTACATTCAGAACGTTCTGCGTTCTCTCCAACGGTCCATAGTTGAAATTGGCGTCGTTTTGCCGTTACTTCTTTTTCGGCATGGGCGGCGGCGTGTAGCCTTTCCACTTACCGCTCAAAGTTTCTTCCGAAGGGTGTTTCTGAGCTGTACGCGGGGCATCTTTATACGCCTGAGTGACATCGGGCGGAAGTACGTACTCATCCACCGATGCCATGCGCACCTTGATTGTTTTCTTGGTGACGTTGATGACCATCAGGTCCCGTGCCAGGGCCAGCGGGCCGTCATAGGTCTTGCGAACGTCATCCATTATGGCGGCATTGTTCTCCGGCGATTGCACCGAGTGGTAGCCGACGGCCAGGCGCGGTTTGATGGTCGACATGACCTTCCCGAAGGCCTGGGGTTCAGTGTGGATTCTCGTCGACACATAGGTGGCCTGGGTCAGATCCCAGCCGAAATACTCAGCCAGGGCCTTTGGCGGAAGGAAGCACTCGTGGGAGGCGATGTCCGCATCAACGGCGTACTGCATATACCACTTGTTGGGATAGGTGTCCCCGCCGAACACGTACTTGAGCCCGTTCCATTCGAGGCCGTAGCTGACCGAACCGTCCAGGCTGTGAATGGCCGGCCAGGATCGAATGGTCACGCCGTTATCCTGGTAGACGGTCTTATTTTCTTGCTTATAGTCGAACTCGTGCACGACGATCTGCGCTCCCTTGTCGGGCAGTGCCCCGCTACGGGTAGCGAGGTCCCAGGCATAGGCCTTCTGCATACCCTCGACAAACGTTTTCGTCCCCAGCTCCGGGGTGGAACCGGTGGGGCCGAAAATGTGGATCGGTGTATAGCGCCCCGACAGCCAGCCGGCAACATGCAGACCCATGAAGTCCCCCACGTGGTCTATGTGCAGATGGCTGGCAAACACCTTATCGAGCTTCGAGAAATCAGGCCGCAGGGAGAACAGGTTTGCCATCGAACCGGATCCTATATCAAACACGAATTTATCTCCATTGCCCAACTCAACCAGGTAGGAGATGGAAACTGCCGCCCTCGTCTGGTTCGGCATTCCGGTACCCAGGGCGGTGATTCTCATTTCATCCTGCCCCAGCAGTTCGGTATTGGGAAAATAACTGGCCGGGTATTGGCCATCGGCGATCGCCATAGGTTTTCGCCCCAACGGAAAATTCTCCGCGGCCTGGGCTTTATTACCCAGGTTACCTGTCATGACACTTCCCACCACCACGGCTAAAACCAGCAAGACGCTTAATGTATTGTTTATCTTTGGTAACATTATTAGACTCCTTTCATTTTACAAACGATCCAACATATTGAATAATCTATGCATTCCATATCGCTTAAGCAAACGTCGAATATTGAGCGCGGGCAAATTCGATTCCTCCTGTTTCCGTTACCTCAGCCAGGGACATTTTAAAGGATTGGCCGAGAACGGCTGCAGCGCCGACCAGCACCTGGAAATGATTCGACCTTAGATGTTCAGTCAAACACGCCTGGCTGTCATATTCACCAGTCAAGATAAATGATCTTTCATCTCTCAGTTCTCGATATATCTGGTAGTTCGAGCACCCATCTTCCCTCATAAAGTCGAACCATAATGGTTTCAGCGTATTGATAAATTCGTCTACCTTGTCCTCACCGATCATTATCCTGATGTGGTATATTGGCATAAGCTCATTTCCTTTTGAGAATCATGCATTTATACGAATACAAAATACAGACCAAAATGATAATGGCATGGGAAAAACTCTTAACATATTGTAATTAAAATAAATATTTACGACTGGCGTTTATTGAAAGATTGTTGGCGGAAGGGGGGTGTTCACCAAATATAGTAACTTCACCATATTTGGTGAATCAGTTGGGTTTTCGAATGCCAAACTTTTTCATGCGGGCCCAAAGGGTGTTGGGATGCATCTGAAGGGTTTCGGCAGCACCGTTTTCACCGGATATTTTCCATTCTTTGGCACTCAAAACCCGGGTGATGTAGTTGCGCTCCATTTCCATCAACGATTGAAAGTTGTCGTTATCATGATCTTTTGTCTCTGATTTTGGGAGGTCAATCTTCATGCGATCACCACCGGATGTGATCAAAGCGCTTTCAACCATATGTTTTAATTCTCGTATATTCCCGGGCCAGTCGTAATTCATCAACGCATTCATATTAGACTGGTTTATTTTGACAGGTGTTCTGCCCAATTTTCGGGACAGTTTATCCGTATACCATTTGATCAGCAATGGAATGTCCGATTTCCGTTTTCGTAATGGGGGAAGGGTGAAAGCGACGACTTTCAACCGGTAATACAGATCTTCTCGAAACCTCCCGCTTCTGACCGCTTGTAAAATATCACGGTTGGTGGCGGCAATAACCCTTGCATTGGATCGCAAGGTCACAGAGCTGCCCAAACGTTCGTATTCACCGTTTTCCAGAACGCGAAGCAATTTGGCTTGGAGCTGGATCGGAAATTCCCCGATCTCATCCAAGAAGATCGAAGAGTCGTTTGCCAGTTCAAATCGTCCATATTGCCTTGAAACAGCGCCGGAGAAGGCACCTTTTTCGTGCCCGAATAACTCACTTTCCACCAAATTTGCGGGTAAAGCGGCACAGTTCAATTTTGTTATTGTTTTACCATTGCGGGGGCTCAATTTGTGTATGGCTCGTGCGATCAGTTCCTTACCCGTACCGGTCTCTCCAAGAATGAGCACCGGCACATCTGTGGAAGCCACCTGTTCCACCTGGTAGAGCACATATTTCAGTGCATCGCTCTGACCGATGATGTTGTCGAAATTATGCTCTAATCTGATTTCTTCCTGAAGGTAGGTTTTTTCAGCTTCGAGCATCTCTTTCAGCGATGCAATTTCGTCGATTGCGGTAATTAGCTTGTTCTCGGAATGTTTGCGCGCGATAGCGTTGGTCAGAACTTCCCCAAAGACACGCAATCGGTCTATGGTCTCTATGTTCCACAGTATCTTTGCATGGATCGCATCCAGGCCGATGGCACAGAGGGGTGAGTCCTCCACTTGCATCGGCAGGATTAAAAACGACTGTATGCCAATTTCACGACAGTATTCATATTCCGGTTGTGAACCTTCTCTCGCCAGTATTTCCACATCCTGAACAATGACATCTTGTCCAGAGGTAAGATTTTGAGAAAGCCATGGAAATCGCGATTCCACAATCATACCGCGATGGACCTGATCACTGACTATACCTTCGGACTTCCACCAAATATGTGAAATGGTGAATTCTGTCCGGTCCGGGTTGAATTGGAAAAAGTAAGATCGGTCAGCACCCTCCAATAACGCTATCTCTTTCAGGGCATCCTCGATTTTTGAATCGACGGAATCCGCGGGCAAGTTGATGAACTCCGAGGAGAACCCGGAGACCATCTTTTCAAACTTCTTGGTGTTCGCCCTTTTCCTCTCCGATCTTACCCGTAATCGGCGTTGGTATAACAAGTAGGCAATGAGCCCAGACTGGGCTACGATCAGCACGACGAAACCAATCATATAGGGCTTGTATTGATCCCATTGATCAGAAAGTTTGGAATCAATATGGCTTCCCTCTGGCAGGTTATCCTCTTTTAATTCCGGCGAGGTTGCAAGGGCAGTGCAAAACGGATTCAGAATAGCGAACAAGACAGTGATAATTCCTAATAATAGGAGATACCTATGAACGAAAAGTCTCATTCTTTCTTTAGCTGCTCTCTTCTTAAGCTTTCATTGCATGACATCGGTTATGTTTCTTATTGGGATCATTATGGACTCGTTATGGACATACTTTCATGGTTGCAGCGTGTCAAGAGTGTGTGTTCGCGAGGTGCTCTCGCAAGAATGTCAGCCCGAGGGGTATGCTTGTCAGTTTTGCGAAGGATGCACTATCAACGCAAGATTCAGCCCGGTTGCATCCGGAATCTTGCAACACATTCTAAATACAAATTATTTTAACTTATCTTAGGGTCACGGCAAGAAATAAATCCACACAATTGCGCGGATTTTGAGGCGTTTACAAGGCACATCCGCCGGCGCATATCGGGATATGTGCCGGCGGATGTAACGCAGTAGACGGGCCAACAGACAAGCAAGATGTGGATTTATTTTTTTCTGGGGCCCTTAAACATTTGCCCTGTTATTTTGGTTGATATTTTTTCATATCGGGCCAGAGCGATGTGTCGGCTAGGGCGCTGACCATCGGGCTGGTGATGATCTTCGAGCGTCTTTGGAAGCCAACAAGTATTGCTTCGGTGATCAAGAAACTTTTGACCGGACGCAATTTTGCCTTCGATGTGGCAGGGTAACACCGCCGATGTTACGGCCCTTGTTCCGGTGGGCGAGCGGCTGCAGAAATGATCTGACATCAGCAGCTTCTGTGTGGTCGGCGACCGGGGCCTGGTCAGCAACGATACCCTGGAGAAGCTTGAGCAGCTTTCAAACAGAAAGCCGGTTCCTGGTATTGGAACCGGCTTTCTGTTTGATAATAGGCGGAGAGACCGGGATTCGAACCCGGGGTGCAACTTTCGCCGCACACTCGCTTAGCAGGCGAGCCACCAGTTTTCTTAAATCCGCCATATGTCTCTAAATAATTAGTATAATTGATATTATAAAGAGCGTAACTTTCAGCTGCTTTCAAGATAAGACCTGTACATATACTTAATTGTAACGATTTTTGTAACGTTTTTTCAAATTGAACAATATAAATGGATTGGGATAGGGTAGAGCAATGGGACTCAAGTTTGAGTTCAAAGGGATGAAAGAGTATAAATGCATATAATTTGCTTAATTTTTCAATTTGGAAAATAAAAGCCGTCAATTTGTTACATACCCGTTCATCTTCCTCCGCAATTTCCCGCTGCACTTAAAGGTGACCACCCTCCTGGGTCTCAACATCATCGAATCTCCTGTCGCAGGATTCCTGCCCCGTCTCTCTTTCTTTTCATTCACACAGAATTTGCCGAACCCGCTTACAAGAACGTCATCCCCGGATGCCAGGGTCGATTTGATGGTTTCGATGAGCTGCTCGACCAGTTCGGTGCTCTTTTTCTTGGAAAATCCAAGTTCCTGATGGACTGACTCTATGATTTTTTCTTTGGTCACGGCCATTTTGGGTATCCTTTTGGGTGCGAGATGGATGGAATTAATTGAATTTGTTATAGATACTGGATTTGAAGGGAATTGTCAAAGAATTTATAGGGTTCTGCCTCTGACTTGTTTAATAAGCTGCGGAATTGGTAAGGCAGAGATATACGGAATGATCGACTGGAGAATCCGGCTCTTTGAAGCGGTTGTGAATTTAATGACCAAGTGCTCGTGATAGGTGGGTTGGTTTGGTATCATCAATATTATTTTTGATAAGTGGTGGAATTGCAATTGAAATGGATTTTATGGAAAGTAATTTAAGGTACGGACTCAATCCGATTGATCTCATCATTGGCCGTCTTCAGTGCTATCGAAGAAACGGTACAGCGTTGACCGTGAGACGCCAAGTATTTTTGCAGCCTCCCGCCGGTTACCCCGCGTTATCTTAAGTGTTTCGGCAACCTGCGATTTTGTCAGTTTCAGTCTGCGTTTTTTCTTGTAGTGCATTTTATGATTTTCAAAGGAAATTAAATTCGGAGGCAGATGGGCGTGCGTGATGAGCTCGGATGTTGCCCTGACGGAAGCGTATTGAAGTGCGTTGCGAAGCTCACGGACATTGCCCGGCCACGAATAATTCATCAGGATATGTTCCACTTCAGACGACATCTCGACCTTTTGGCTCCACGAATCCGTAGCGAATCCCGTTAAAAAATGATCGCACAGAAGGGGAATATCCTCTCTTCGCGCACGAAGCGGCGGCACCATTATCGGCATGACGTTCAGCCGATAGTACAGATCCTGCCGAAAGCTCCCCTCACTTGCTTCTATGTCCAAGCGGGTATTGGTGGCGCTGATAACGCGGACATCGACGCAGGTTGTCCGGTCGCTGCCAACCGGTTCGAAACATCCGTTTTGAAGAACGCGCAGGAATTTTACCTGTATGGCAGGGCTCAATTCGCCGACCTCATCCAAGAAAAGCGTGCCGCCATCGGCAACGGAGAACCGGCCTTTTTTGGCGCTGTTTGCTCCGGTAAAAGCGCCTTTTAAGTGACCAAAGAGTTCCGACTCCAATAGCCCTTCAGGAAGCGCCCCGCAGTTGACAGGAACAAAATTCTTTTGTGAGCGCTGGCTCTCCTTGTGAAGGGCAAGGGCAACCAATTCTTTACCGGTACCACTTTCACCTTGAATCAAAACCGGGGCATCACTCGGGGCAATCTGCCTGATCGATTCGTACAATTCCTTCATCACCGCACTTTCGCCGATAATACCTCTGAACCCTTTTTGCGTCGCCGTCGCAGGGATGCTATCGATGCTTTTCAAATGTTCAATGATCAGGATGGCAAACCGATTCTCGGAGAAGGCGAACGGCAGCACCCTGATCAACAACGGCATGTCCCTGACCTGACCGTTGGCCGAAACCAAAAGGCTTGCCTGCGCCTTTTGCTTTTGGTTCCTGGCGATCGAGGTAAGAGCCAAATTCCAGACGATACAGGCTTGGCAATCACTAACAGAGCCGCAGCTCACCAGACCCTCAACCGCATTAGGACATCCAAGTGCATAGCCAAGCGGTTTGCCTACCGAGGACTTTCCTTCTATCCCGAATACCACCTCCATGAGCGCATTCACGGTCAAAATCATCCCCTTGCCGTCGATGACAATGAGTCCGCAGGGAAGTGCATCGAAGATCGTTTTTACAAAAGGGTAATCTGAGACCAATTCACTGATTGTAATCATTACAATACCAGAATGAGTAACGACGACCGGTTATCAGTTCTAATTGTTTGGTACTTTGTCCTTTACGAGTCGCTTGATCCGGTAGGCACAATCTCTGATGGCACCGTAAAGAATGATGCAGTCGTCTTCGTTACAATCCTGCATGCCCCGATTTGCGATCCGAAGCATGCCTTCGGACAATTCAATTGCCTCTATGACATCATGTCGCTGCATTTGATAAGTTTCCCCATCACGTTAGTTGATTCATTCAGCACAAACTCAGGGCAGCAATAAAAATGCCACAGTCCAAAGAGGTCCCGTTAGAATTTATAAGTACCGGACATAATACTAAAACTTTTTAACAGCGCGGGGTTTTCCCATAAACGAGAGACGTATCAATTGTACGGAAACGGGACACCAAAATGCACACATGGTTCGATTGATAATTATTTTGCTATTATTTTAGCGCGTTATCATAGAATTCGTAATCGGCAATCAATTTGAGACATTGGGACAATGAAACACACCCTGTCATTAAGTAATAACGGAATTCCATTTGTCATCCCGAAGGCTCATCTTGACACCACACGTGTCCCAATTGCTGTCCCAATGTCCCATCGCTAAATGCAACAGGTAGTGAAAAGCCATCTAAGCATAAGACTTTGAAATGATAAGTAATATCCATCCTTTTTTCCATTCGATTATTTTTTGCGTCCCTTCAATCAGAGCAATTCAATGTCATTCAAATAATCTACAACTTAGGCCATAAATTAAAATTAAGCATATTTACTGTACCTTATGTGACGATTCTCACATTCGCTCGTACTTGGCATTTATATTGCTGCATATGTAGAAAAGTCTCTTTAAAATGAGATGGTAGGAATCTAAGAATTCAGCCTCTCCCTTACTAATGGGTACCTAAGATACTCGACATTGATTATGTTGAATTCCATTAAATACGACAATTACAGATTTACTATGTCGAGTGGGTTTCGTACTCCTTAGTAATTTAGAGTTAGCCCTCGCAACTGATTCTCAATTGTCAGCCCTCCTGCCATCAGGGATTATCCGTAGAGAAAGGTGGTACGCCATGCCACAACATAGACTCAATTGCTGGGAGTTTATGAAATGCGGAAGGGAGCCGGGCGGAGACAAGGCCGAGGACCTCGGCGTTTGCCCGGCGGCTGTCGAGGGATCTTACGACGGCATCAACTTGGGAAAAAATGCCGGCAGAATTTGCTGGGCCGTCGCCGGTACCTGTTGCGGGGGAGAGGTCCAGGGCACGTTCGCCGAAAAAAGAAAATCCTGCGTGACCTGTGATTTCTACAAAACCGTTCAGGCACAAGAGGGCAATTCTTCAGCCAAGCAAAAACTGTTGAGATTTTTCGAGGAAGATCAGACCGGCGCCATCCTCCTTGGTATGGCAAAATGCCGGCTTGTCAGAGCCGGTGAAAGAATCGTCTCTCAGGGGGAGATAAGAGACAGGGCTTACATCATTCAGCGGGGCTCTTGCCTTGTCGTCGTCGAAAAGGACGGGCAGCTCCATCCCGTGGACCATCGGGTGCGGGGAGATATCGTCGGGGTCACCTCGATATTAACCGGAGAGCCCCAGAATGCGCACATCGAGGCCGAAACAGACGTTGAGTTGTGGGCGATAGACGGGTCGGTGCTGAACGGTATCGCCACCGAGCATCCGGAATTGCATGAATTCTTCACCGAGATCGTCGCCAGCCGGTTCGATACGAAAAGGCCCGTGGCGGACAGGTCGATCGGAAAGTACGTCGCCTCGGAGATCATCGGACGCGGCGCCTACAGCATCGTGTACGGCGGTGTTCACTCGAGCCTGAACATGCCCGTGACCATAAAAATGATGAAGCATGACCTGGCCATGAATCCTGAATTTTTCAAGGGTTTTATCAACGAGGCTAAAACCGTCGCCAAGCTTCACCACGAGAACATCGTCCAGGTCTATGACATCGAAGAGCTATACCGAACCGTTTTCATCATCATGGAACGTCTGACAGGCGCCATGTTAAATGATCTGCTGCGGTCGACACTCAAGCTTCCTCCCAAGAGAGTCGTCAACTTTCTGATCCAAATCGCTAAAGGGCTCGATTACGCCCATAAGAACGGCATCGTGCATCAGGACATCAAACCGGCCAATATCATCATACTGCCGGATGACAGAGTCAAAATACTCGACTTTGGACTGGCCTGTCCCGTGGGGTCCGAAAATTTTCTGACCGGGACCCCTTTTTACATGTCCCCCGAGCAGGTGCAGTGCTTTCCGGTCGACCAGCGCTCGGACATCTACAGCCTGGGATTGGTTGCTTACGAGATGCTGACCGGCAGAAGACCGTTCGAAGGAGAGGATCATTGGAAGGTGATGGAAATGCGGACCGAGAGGGAAATCCCCGATCCTGCCGAATTGATGCCGAAAATACCCGGCGCCTTGCGCAATTTTGTTCGCAAAGCCTGCGCTCGAGAGCCGGGCAAGCGGTACCAGAACATCTCCGAGGTGTTGACCGAAATGAAACCTCTTGCCGCAGAATACGGTCTTGCAAACGGGGGGCCTTACGAACCCAAACGCAAAATGCGGATGTTTTATCTCGTTTATGGGGACGAAGAGACGAAGGAACTTACAGCCGCCATGGATGACTTTAATATTCGGATGCAACGCATCGGGGTTGAGCTCAAGGCTGGTGATCTGATTAACTTTTGAATATATACTCTCTACGCTTCTTATCCGGGCATATTGCCGATCCCAGCCCCTATCCTTACGATAACGAATTTTAACGGATAAAGATACTGTTAGCTTATCATGCAAACGTTTAAGAAAATTATTCTTGCTTTCAAGTTCAGCTCGGCCTGCCGTTCTGCGCTTGAAAAGGCGATCCAGCTTTCAATATCAAACGATGCGGAGCTCTATATATTTCATGCCTCGGATTACCGGCTGATAGGAAAACACCAGAACGATTCGGATCTTATTAAATTAAACCGGCAAATGGAGCAGCAATTTGAATCCGAGATTAAACCGCTTATCGAAGAGTTCCCTAAATTTAAATTCGGGTCTTCACCGAGTGACCCGGCGCTTGAAATTTGTAAAATCGCCCGCCAGATCCAGGCCGACCTGATCCTTTTGGGATGCCATGACGAACCGGAAAAACCAAGGCTGGCCCGTCTTGATTACGTTGGGGTTACGATTCTTGAAAAGGCACCTTGCCCTGTGATGCTGGTGCCGCCCTGACTCGGCGTTCATTCACATTTCGGAGCATGTCGAAGATTAATGAACACAGCACATCTGTTTGACGAACAGTCCTTGCTTTAGGTGAAGATGGAAATAAAATCAATCACCATCGTCCCATATGTATTTCAGCAAATCGAAAACCGCGGCGGCTCAACCCGGGGGACACATCGTGGATTTGAATGATTTCTGTAAGGAAGGGTAGTAAAATGGAAATCAAAGTATTTGGTTTGGGCCATGTTAAAAGTATTCTATCAGAAGAAATCATCAGAAATGTTCTCGTTGAGGAAGGCATTAACGCTCAAATTGAAACGGTTACCGGATGCAAAGAAATTGCCTCGTACGGGATTTTTCTGACACCATCTGTTTTGATAAACGGAGAGATTAAATGCATCGGCCGAATTCCAACTAAGGAAGAGGTAAAAGGCTGGATTTCAAAAAGCAGAAAGATGGAGGCACAAATGAACCCGGTGAATTCGATTTGCCGATTTATCGAAAATTTTCAATCGGCTCCCGAAAATAAACGGGATGATGACAGCGACGTGACTTATAGTAGCGAACATGAAAAAAAACCGCAGGAATTTGTGGCGCACGCGATGCCCCGTGATGGCATGAGCGACGAATCGGCCAAATTTCTGATCGGAAAATGTGCAAACAAAACAGGGTATAAAGTATACGGCCTTGAAAACAAAGGACGCTATTTCACCGCCAAGGTTCTGGACCAAAAAGGGAATATGGTAAGTGAACTCTTGGTAGACAAACTGAATGGGCACGTTAAATTTATTCGGTGATGCAACAATTTCGGATATTCCATTCGGAACTTCTACCACTCATTGATATAGTATCATCAAAATTTGGATTAAACGCAGACTGCCGTATTGAAAACCTGATTGCAAGGCCTTAAAGCTTACAGTCCTATGAAACCCCCTTATCCGGGAAAGGAGGTAAAAAATGGAAAAGCGAAGCAGTAGACGCCATCCCATACACGCATTAACTGCCTGCGGCCATTTTACGGCGTCAACACACGGGAAAATATATGACGGTAAAATGCTGAACTATAGTTCGAACGGCATGTGTATTGAATCCAACGCAGAATTCAAAAAAGGCGCTATCGTGATGGTCAAAGTGAATGCATTATCAAGCGATGCCGATTATCAGAAACTATCGGAAGGTTTCCGGACGGTCTCTCTGGCAGAAATAAAGTGGTCGAAAGCTTCGCAAGATGCCGATAAGGTTATCTTCGGTATGAGCGCGTTAAAATATTGATGCCGGCAGGACCCGTAGTTGCTGAATACAGTGCATGGCCATGAAAACACGATACGGTAATGTGAAGACCTGCCGTTTCACAGCGATATACCCAGACCATATCATCATATTAGCCGGAATTTTGGTTAGTTGGCCCTAATTCAAGCAATTTTGATTTTTAAGCTTCTCGATTAGATCCTTTTATAATAGCGATGAAAAACCTTTTCAGTTGTATATTGTAATAGGTAATCTAAATGATTTGACCCTTGACTTGCTACCACAATGTGGTACATTTGAAAACGAGGAACGTACAAGGGACATTTTATGGACTAATCTGGGCTGGCCGAAAAGGCACTCCCAATTCAACACTCTTTTCCATTTTAAACTTCATATTTTGTCCACTGTATAACTCGCAAATCTCAACTCACATCTTAAAGATCAAATAAGGGCAAATGGAGCTTCCTATTTAATCCGTATCTTGATTTCTGATACCCTCAAACTTGAGAGATCTCATCTGGTTTAGCTGACCTTTACTGCAAAGAGCCTTCGGCCTGTTCTTTGGGTTCAAAATGTCGCTATTGTTGTTTTGGTGAAACCACTAATGTGGAGATTGTTACTGTGCATTACCATTTAGCTGTACTCGATGAAGATGGTATCATCATTTCCGTTAACGAGGCATGGCGAAAGTTCGCAGAGGCTAACGGCCTGTCTTGGGACGACTACGGTGTGGGTAGAAGTTACCTTAAGGTCTGCGAATTTGCTGAAGGCGATAATGCGATTGAGGCTCGTGCGGCATTCAAGGGTATCCATGGGGTTATGACAAATCGCCAAAACGAATATTCATCGGAATATCCGTGCCATAGCCCCGCTGAGAGACGCTGGTTTTTCATGTATGTATTTAGATATGAAGATAACTGTAAAGCTCACATCGTGGTAATCCATATGAACATTACCGCTCAAAAGCTTTACGAGGAAAAGCTGCAAAATTCTCATAACACGCTTGAACTAAGGGTAAAAAAACGTACCGCCGATTTCGTAATGACAACAGGGCAATTGAAGCGGGAAATAAGATAGCAAAAATAGACGAAGCGGGAATTCAGAAAGACAAAAATACAAATTGCTCAAGTGTAAAAGGCGGAAACTTTTGGGAAACTTATAGCTGGTTTTGCCCATGGAATTAGAAATCCGACCAAGTTTATTACCCTTAACTAAAAATTGGGAAAAAAGAGATGACAGGTAAATAGCGATACCTGCTATCTTCATCCAAACAAGCCCTAAAAAATCATAGCAGCCGAATCCATTTCAAAGCCAGATAATAATGTTCAGCTAAAAAAAATTGCCCTCCCATCCCGAGGGCAATCTCCCTAACCAACCGTTAATTCAACATCCCCAGCACATTCCCGCCAACCCTCTGCAGTTTGTAACTCGATCCCGCAGAAAGTCCTTTAAACTGCGCCGCCCTGGTATAGGAATTGACCACAGCAAACATCGTATCCCCTTCCTCCTGTGGCCATGCCCACTCGACGGCCTTGCGCTCATCCTCATTAAGTCCGAATTGCCGATTAAAGCTCTCGATTGTTTTCATGGGATCATCCACAGCGCTTTCCATTGAAAGACCGATCTGGTGCCGCTGCCTGCCCAATTCCACAGACACCTTGTCCAGAATCACAGGGAATTCATTCAGTATCTTGGTGCTGACATGCCGGTACGATGCCGAGAGTTCCGTCTTTGAGACCATTCCATTCGTGCAGATCAATCGAAGGATAAACGCTGACACGGAAAGACTGGCCAATCCGACCTCGGAATTCGATATGGACACGCCTGGACGAAAACGGTCTCCATTGATCTCAAAGACCTTTTCGCCGTCCATAATCGATAGACTCATAAAGTCATCATCCAGATGGCATTGAACCTGGGTCTCCGGCCTGTATCCCATCCCGTAAATCTCAAGGATAACGTCCATGTTGTCCACCGGCTTGTATTTCGGGGTGAAGATCGCTCGGACACTGTTTCTATCGAATCTGGCGAACAGCTGCTGGTTTTTCTCATGCTCGATCCAATAATTCATCTGGACGGACTGAATCTCGGGCGGGCATTTTCGCAGGTAATTGTATGGAATCCCCAGGCGCCAGGCGATCGATCTCTGGGCAATGGGTTTTAATGGATGAGCGCTGCCAGCTATTTTAATCGTATCAAGATTATCAAAGGATATGTTTTTTACTGGAATTAAACTGTCGTGACATGTCTGGGTCATGGTGTCGATCCGCTGGAATACGTTCTCGAGTGTCGTGATGTTGTTCATATGGATAACCTCCTTGTATATTTGAAAGATTCAACATTTTAATTTTTTAGCGGTGAAACGGCAGAGCGGTTAGAAAGATTGAAAGTTCAAATTCCGGATGGATCGGATGAATTCTCGAAGCAGGGATGAGGGTTCGACTGGATTATGATACTGTCAGAATTGAAACTGCTGGATTTCTTGCAAGGTGGGGTCTTTTTAGAGGTCTCAGATTTATCATGGAAACGGCTCGTATTTTTCCCAGTCCTCTTGCGTGTATTCTTCAATCGTTTTAACGGGCGGAACGGATACGCCAACTGTCTCACCCCCTTTCACAGAGTTTTCATCCGGCAAATCAGGACTCCCCAGATCAAATAGGGCGATTGTGACCGGCATCGAGATGGTGGGATAGAGTTGCTCGACCTCCAATTTGGCCAATTCGATGCTGGTCCCAAGCCGTGATTTCTCACTACGTTCGCTCGTCAGCATCAGGATACCGGTTTCGATCCTTCCCTTGTCAAACCCAATTTGAAGACGAAAGAGCCCTTCAAGGATATATTCGTAAGATGCGAAATTGCCCTCGATGGCGACACCTTTCTTTATTCCTTTATATTGATAGCGCCTGCCGTCCAGGATGCTGAGATCCTCTTCCCGCCAGTCGCATTCTTTTAGGGCTTGGATGGTCAGCTCCCGTTTATACAGGGTGCCGTAGAGCATCGCTTCCACATATTCCAGGGTGATGTTGACATCCGGTTCAAGTCCCTTTTCCTTTATGATCTTGTCGCTGTCTCTGAAATGAATGACCTCTGGCATGGGTGTGCCTCCTTTCTATAAGCATGTGAAACGTATGGATGGATATCTTTATAACTGACGGAATCGGAACGGGTGCTGTGGAAGCTGTGAGGGTCAATGGGAGGCTATTTCGAGTCGGTGTGATCTATAGTGCCGGTGATCTCATCAAGGAATATGGACCTTTTCGCCTGCTGTCCCAGATAAGACAGACAGTGACTCAAGTATAAAACCTTCATCGCCCGGGACATGGCCACAAAACAGATCCGGCGCTCCTCTTCCAGATCACCTTTCTTCGACGGCAGAATCCCTTCAACAAGACCCACCAGAAAGACAACCGGAAATTCCAATCCCTTTGCCTTGTGAATGGTCATAAGCGAAACGCCGTCCTTGTTATCTGATACATGCTGGTCCTGAAAGGATTCCGTATATTCAAGAAATGCCGCAATGGAACTGTATCTTGCAGCCGCGAGTTGCAATTGATTAAGGTTTGCGATCTTGACATCATCAGGAGATGGGATGTCCTCGTCGGTGATGTATCTGTCGTAATCAAGATTGAGCGGAGCAGTTGAATCACCTCGCTTGGCATAAGATTTCCGGCATCATCGATCAACGGGTCCATAAAGCTGACAAATTCCCTGACGTTTTTCCGGACATAAACCAGATCGATTCCCATGGACTTGAGGCCCTCGTACAGATGGACCCCGCGCCTGATTGAAAAATCCTTTAGTTCCTGGATGAATTTTCTGCCGATGTAACGATTGGGAACGTTGATGATATTGACCAGGGCATCGTTTCCATCATCACTGTTTGGATTTGAGATCACTCGGAGATAATCCAATAGAACCTTGACTTCCTTTCTATCGTAGAAACACTGGCCATTTGTAATGTGATAGGGGATCTTGTGCTGCTGGAAGGTTTCTTCAAGATAACGGCTCTGAAAGTTCGCCCGGTATAAAACAGCAATGTCAGAGTGCTTGAATCCTTGTCGCTCAATCAATTCGTTAATCTCGTTAACCACAGTCAGGGCCTCTGTTTCCTCGGATGATGATTCAAGAACACTGACATCATCCCCATCTGCGTTCATAGTTTCAAGCGCCTTTTGAATCTGCTTTTCGTTGTGACGGATAAGGTTCTGACAGGCACGTAAGATCTGAGGGGTGGAACGATAATTGAGATTAAGGATGATCTGCTCGGACTCCGGGAACATGGATTTGAAGTTGAGAATGTTGCCGACAGATGCACCGGTAAATCCATATATAGACTGGGCGTCATCGCCACATATCCAGAAACTCGAATCATTGCCGTTATCGGGATTGACAAGTAGCTTCAGTATTGAAAATTGAACGGGATTTGTATCGTAGGGTAAGCTACGTGATCCTTTATTATTTAAAAGGGTACCGTTAGCTCCCCTCCGAACCGTACGTGCACCTTTCAATGCATACGGCTCTCCATCATACTCTTTTCCTTTCTAATGTATCTGAGGTCAGGAAGTTTCCCGTTATGAAGATCATGGTGGCAGTGGAAGCACAGTACTAATGTCTTCCGTTTACGTTCCATCATTCTTCGTTGCCAATCTTTTGTCTTCCCGGCAATATCTTTGAGTTTACGAATATGGTGGACTTCAAAATATCCACCGCTTTTACCGCAATACTCGCATATATCTGCCATAAGTCGATCTTCAAGTTCAGTTCGAACCTGATAGAAGTTTGGCTGTTGATCTATTTTAACGGATTTAGGTTCAGTTAAATCACTCAGCTTGAAGAGTGGGTATTGCCTGCAAATTCCGGTTCTGTCACTGACTACGGCAAGATGTCCATCGTGTTTGAGTTTCTTTGCCACTTTATTGACCGAGGTTTTATATTTATTTGCCAAAGTTCTCAGAAAGCTTGTCTGGGCTATCCAGAAAGCTTTATTCAGCTTGGCTTTAACATCATCGGCCAGTGCATAATATTGGGCGAACCCACGAAGTTCAGAATTGTATCTCAGTACCAATTCTACATCACTTGATGCCAGTAATTCCGGCCTATGCAATGCTTTAGATTGCACAAAGTCACCATATTTCTTTGTGAATTTGTGTACCTTTTCCCATGGTACTTCCAATCGAATTTTGACGGCTGCGGCTCTCTGCTTGTAACGTGCCAATTTCCCTGTTCTCCATCTTAAATTCCTATTGTTGGATATTAAGATATCATAGCTTAGAAATCGGGTTCCTTCTTTTCGGGTGTGTTTGATTCCCGTCTTTTCCGTTGAAATCTCAAGGTCAAGTTCATCTTTCAAGAATTGTTTAACCTTTGACATGATTTCTTCAGCTTCTGAACGGGGACAAACAAGTCCCATTAGAAAGTCATCAGCGTAGCGGATATATCGAAGCCTTCTACAATTAGGATCATTGCATATTCTCGATGGGATTTTCTTTTGCGCTTTATCCAATTCATTATATTGATCCAGCAACTCTTGAAGGATGATCTGAGTCTGTTTTCGTTTATCGTCGCTGAGAATACATTTGTATTTCCCATTCTTCTGAAAACCGGCTTTTAACCATTCTTTTCGTCGCCTGATCTTATGACGGATACACGCTTTTGCCATGGTTAGCTCCTGATAACGTGGATTTAAACCTTTTTGCTGGCTTCCTTTATTGAATTTTACTGCATAAGATTCAATGAACTTATCAAGTTCATGCAGGTATATGTTGCTCAGAATAGGAGAAATCACTCCGCCTTGCGGAGATCCGCTGTAGGTTTTGTGATATTCCCAATCTTCCATATATCCGCATTTGAGCATTTCTCTTATGAGCTTGAGAAATCTTTTATCATCGATTTGCTTCTTCAATACTTTCATAAGTATCTCATGATTAATATTGTCGAAGTAACCTTTGATATCATACTCGATAAACCAGGTTATTCCACTCCATTTCCTCACATCCCGCAAGGCTGTATGGCAGGAACGGTTTGGTCGAAATCCATGAGAGCAGTTGCTGAACAGAGGTTCATATATAATCTCAAGGATCATTCTACAAACCTCTTGCACCAATTTATCTCGGAACGTTGGTATTCCGAGAGGGCGCAATTTCCCATTGGGTTTTGGTATATTCACTCTTCTTACAGGTTTGAACCTGAAACTGCCATCTTTAATTTGATGAATGAGCGCTTTGGGCAACTCAATGCTGAATCCGTCTGCAGTGCTTTTATCTATACCAACAGTCATTGAACCTTTATTGGCTCTAATGTTGACATAAGCCTGCATCCACAGATCTTCACAGCTTACAATCATTTTAAAGAGGTCTCTTACCTGCCGACCATTGGATACACAATGTCGGATTCCTATCAATTTCCTATTCGTTCTTGACGATAGCATTCACTATCTCCTTTCGGTCATTGAAGGCTAGTATGACTGTCTCCCTTCCCCCTTCTCCCGCAAGGCTTTCACCAGTGTTACCACTTTGTTTATACCTTTTGGATAGGTCCGGCTTTACGGACTGCCTTGAACCATTACAGCAAGACTTTGGGTACTATGAAGACTCCGTACCCCTATTGGGGGGTGATTAAATCAGCCGCACCAACTTAGGGCATCACATGTTTCCGCATAGTTGAGAATTTGGGTGTGTTTAGGTGTCCTTTCCGTTGTCTTTCTCGGACATTCCGAGTACGTCCAGTGAGCTGTCTTCAGATAGGATTCCAAGAGTCCTGACTGTTCAACTGGATACTCCGTTTGTAACCGTTTTACGGAGAAAGGGACGATTACCTCGTACAACTGGGCTTCAACCAGTATGGGTTTCACCATGCACACCTTGCATTGAACCAAATGGTTAAACGGTTTCACCATCTTAAGTCCTTACTCCGATCATGCTACACTCCCCACTCCCTTTCGGGATCTTCGAGCCCATTGCTGGACGTGGATAAGATCGGTATGCATAAGGTATTGACAGCTACCTTAGTCACCTTTGTGACGCTCAATCTATGCGACGACA
>Ga0316196_10000035_pt1 | contig 31321 bp, 35 predicted proteins | sample Eddsed2cm_MG_FD_204938 | JGI IMG/M metagenome (GOLD analysis project Ga0316196, IMG submission 204938) | Coastal sediment microbial communities from Maine, United States - Eddy sediment 2 cm | ecosystem: Environmental > Aquatic > Marine > Coastal > Sediment | place: USA: Maine | collected... | reverse complement strand
TATCGAGTTCGAAGATGAACGTATTGCCTTTCCTGAGTTTATGCAGATGCGTGGCAGCACGCGTTTCAATTCTGTTCCTGTCCTGGAAATCGACGGCATGGTCGTGACCCAGACGAACGGCATGTGCCGCTATGTTGGGAGATTGGCGGGTCTTTATCCCAAGGACGATGTGCAGGCCTTGTATTGCGACGAGGCGCTGGGCGCCGTGGAAGATCTGCTGCATCGGCTCGTGCCGACCTTTGGCCTCGAGGGTGACGAGCTCAAGGCAGCACGCGAGACGCTCGTCGATGGCTGGATCACCACGTTCGTAAAAGGCCTGGGCGAGATATTGGAACGTGGCGGTGAATACTTCGCGGACAACAAGCTCACGGTTGCCGACATGAAGGTCGCGTACGTGACACAGTGGCTGAACTCCGGTCAGCTCGACCATGTACCAACGGACCTGGTTGATCGATTGGCGCCAGCACTCAATGCCCACCTTGATCGCGTGATGAATGACCCTGTCGTTAAGTCTTACTACGAGGCACGGTCACAGTAAAACAAACGCCGCCATCGACATTGTCAGCTCGGATCTGGCCGCCGTGCCCCTCGGCGATGAGTTTCGCGACATAGAGCCCAAGACCGAGGTGGCGCGTGTTCTCACCACCTCGCACAGAGACCATCGAATCGAACATCTGTGAACGCATGCGTTCCGGCAACGGTGGGCCGGGATTTGTTACGGACACCTCGTACACGCTGTCGTGGCCGGTAAGATTGAGATCGATTTCGTCGTTGACGGCACTGAAGTCGACGGCATTATCGACGAGCTTGTCGAGCATCTGTATCAGAAGCTCTGGCGAGCCCGTGGCTCGCGCCTCGTCAAGATCGCTCGAGAATTTAAAGGATCTTTCCTTGTAAACGTCGCGATAGGCCGAAGCGGTCGATTCGAGCACGGCTCGCAGGTCAAATTGTTCCGGTTCGGCGTGCGACATCAATTCTTCAACGCGACTTGCTTCGCTCATCGCACTCAGGATTCGGCGCAACCGGTCGGCGCCCTCGCGCGCCCTCTCCGTGTACCCAAGCGACGCCTCGTTAAGTGGCTCGTGTTCCAGGTTCTCCAGCGACGAGGTCACGATCGCGAGCGGTGTTCGCAGCTCATGTGACAGCTTCGACGCCAGTGATCGCAGATAGTCGTTGTACTCGCCTAGCTGTTGCAGGACCCACGAAAAACTCCGCGACAAGTCGCCGACCTCATCATCTGCCAGCGCGCTCGGTAACGCCGACGTCAGGTTCTCACTCTCGAGCGCATCTTCCGCCGCAATCGACAATGAGCGAATACGCCGCGACAGCCAGGTTGCGTAGCCAAGCAGTCCGCCGGCAACGACGAATGTCGTCACGAGCGTAAGATAAATAAGCCGGGACAGCCCTTCGGTTCTCAGGCTCAGGATTGCGTCTGTTCCCTGTTGCAGGACGACTGCGCCAAGGGTTTGGTTACCGTCGACAATTGGCGCTGCGACAGCGACGACAGCCGTGCCGGTATCCGAATTGCGGAACCAGCTGCCCGACTCCTGTCCATCCAATGCCGCGCTAACGTATGGCTGCAATTCCCGACCCAAAGGGTCGGGCTCTGCGAACGCGGCTTCCTTGCCTTGCTCGACGAGCAGGTCGTACACGCGTCGCGCTAAGCCGGACCCGCTATCATCGCGATCCGCTTGTACTTCACCAGCCGTGGCAATCCGCCAGCCCATCGAGTTGGTGAGGATCAGCCGCATATCGGACTGAACATGAGTGGCCACGATACGATTCAGCTCGTCGACCTCCTGCATCGCAGGCCCCGGGAGACGGCCGGTAAACGAGCTGCTACGAGTCCCGCTCTGCTGCGGGTCGCTCGTATTATTCACAGAGATTCCAAGGTGCGTACCGAGCTGTCCGGCAGGGATGCGGGCCTCGACCTGGTAACCGCCCGGGACGTCCTGCCAATACGCAAAGATCGTTGCTTCCGGAGCAAAACCGTAGGCCGTTTGTTTGTAGCTCAGAATTTGCCCCGGCGCTTCGGCTGCAAAAGAGAAAGATTCCTGCAGATACGGTGGGCTGCTGCTCGCGAGCGTCACACGATCGACATTTCGAGAGGCGCCTTCCGCCATCAACGACTGTGGAGTTGCATAGATGACGTTCTTGTCGCTTACCTCAATGTACAGGTAGACAGCCTGTCCGAATGACGCGAGCGCGAAACGTACCGGCCCATCCGGGCCACGTATCGTCCGGAGTGAGTCACTGCTGAGAGGCCAGTCGTCAAAGTAGCCATCGATTTCCGGTCTTGCCGCGAGCTCATGAATGTACAGCTGGTCGTTGGTGGCCGTTGACGCGTCTAGTAGCGGGAACTCTTCACGGTATTGCACAAGTGAGTTCGCGACGGCTCTTGCCGTGCCGGCGAGCATTTGCTGCTGTCCGGTGCGCAGCGCGATTTCCGTTTCACGAATGAACTCGCAACCGGCCCAGGGCAGCATGAGTGTCAGCAGGCTGACGAGAAGCAGCTGGCGCCGAAGGTTCATTTCACTCTAGTCGCTCAACCAGCGATAGCCCATGCCATAGACGGTCTCTATCGAATCGAAGCTCGGGTCGATGGCGTGAAATTTTCGGCGAATGCGCTTGATGTGCGAGGTAATCGTGTTGTCGTCGAGAACCGCCTGCGCTGCGTCCATGAGTTGTTGCCGATTCTTCACGTGCCCCGGGTAACGCGCAAGCGCGTGGATGAGCCAGAATTCGGTCAGCGTCAAACCGACGAGCTGGTCCTGCCAGTGAATAGACATGCGCTCGGTGTCGATCGTGAGGTCGCCGCGCGTTATGTGCCCTTCTGTACCCTGCGGCTTTTGCATTGCCTCCAATCGCCGGAACAAGGCCGCGATTCGCGCCATCAGGTGCGGCAGGCTTATGTCCTTGGTCAGGTAATCGTCGGCGCCGACGCGCAGGCCGGATACAGCGTCGAACTCGCTGTCACGCGCAGTCAGGAAGATGATGGGCAGGTCGGCGGATCGCGCTCGCAATTCACGACACAGCTCGAAGCCGCCCTCGACATCGTCCTTCAGGTTGATATCAATTACGACCAGGTCGGGCAGACGGCTTTCAAAGGCATCCAGCGCCGGTCCGCGCGCCTCGTAGTCATCCACAACGTAGCCCTCACGCCGGAACGCCGCCGCGTAGTTTTCCCTGATTGCCGTTTCGTCTTCGACGATTGCTATTCGTTTAGCCACTTAAGTCCCCATTAACCTCGGCCACAATTTGCCACATTCCGCCGGTGCATTGCCATGACATGGGCCGCGGTCCGGCTTTTTGCCTCGCTTTAATAATGAGCACGCCAAAGGGAGGCCGCAATGCAAATGATCAAATCCGATATCCGCTCCTGGTTGTGGGTGCTCGCGCTCGTACTCGTTCTCCAGGCTATGCCGGAGGCAGCGACAGCCGACGAAATGACGCCCAACGAGGCCCAGGCGGGGAGCCTGCTCTGGAAAATGGAGCAGGGCTATACGACAGCCACCACGCTGAATACCAGGGTCGACATGAAGATTAGTGGGCTCGTGGCACGCGTGTCCGTTCGACAGGAATTTCGTAATGAGGGTTCCGAGTGGGTCGAAGGCGTCTATGTATTTCCGCTACCCGACAAGGCGGCCGTGGACCGTATGCGCCTCTATATCGGCGACCGCGTGATCGAGGGAGAGATACGTGAGAAGGAGCAAGCCAAAAAGGAATACGAGCAGGCCAAGAAAGCCGGCAAAAAAACCAGCCTCGTACAGCAGCAACGTGCCAACCTGTTCACAACGTCGGTGGCAAACGTCGCGCCCGGTGAACTGGTGGTTGTCGAGGTCGAGTACCTGGAAGACCTTCGCTATGAAGATGGCCGCTTCAGTATCCGATTCCCGATGACGCTGACGCCACGATACATATCCGGACAAGCGCTGCCGGACAAGCAGGGCAATGGTTGGTCCGCAGATACTGACCGCGTACCCGATGGGTCACTGATTACCCCGCCGCAGGTATCGGCATCCCGGAATCACAAGATTTCACTGACGGCGGACGTAAACGCGGGAATGCCGCTCGAGATCATCGCGAGCCGCTACCACCCGGTGAGCGTCACTGAATCCGGTGGGCACTATGTTGTCGCATTGAGCGATGCCCAGACCATCATGGATCATGACTTCGAACTCGTGTGGCAACCCGTACCGTCGGCGAAACCGAGAGCGCTGGCATTTACCGAAACGATCGAAGGCAAGCCCTACCACCTGCTCATGGTGATGCCACCGGACCAGGATGCGGCGCCGACAGCGTCGATGCCAAGAGAAACGATCTTCATCGTCGACACGTCCGGATCAATGCATGGTGTCTCGATGTCGCAGGCGAAGCGCGCCGTTCACCTGGCATTAAAGGCACTGCAGCCCGGCGACCTCTTCAACGTCATCGAGTTCGACACCTATACGTCGGCACTGCGCCCGTACAGTGTCATGGCGAGCAATGCCAACATCGCAGAGGCGCTTAGCTTTGTCGAGAAGCTGCAGGCCGACGGCGGTACCGAGATGCGACCGGCATTGAAGTTGGCGCTCGAGTCGCCCGCGCAGGAGTCGCACCTTCGACAGATCGTCTTTATCACCGACGGCAGCGTGGGTTACGAGGACGAAATGTTCTCGATGATCGAACAGAGGCTCGGCACAGCGCGCTTGTTCACGGTCGGAATTGGTTCCGCGCCGAACAGCCTGTTCATGCGCAAGGCGGCTGAAGCCGGTCGCGGGTCCTACACGTTTATCAGTGCGTTGCACGAAGTGCGCGAGAAGATGGATTCGCTGTTCCGCAAGCTCGAGAACCCGCAGGTCACGGACATCGAGGTGGAGTGGCCCAGCAGTGTCATCACGGACATGTACCCCTCGGTCGTGCCCGATCTCTATCTTGGTGAACCCGTGTCCGTAAAAGCGCGGGCCTCGAACACGTTCCGCTCGAATGACACGGTGCGAATCAGTGGCAATTCCGTGACTGGAGGGTGGACGACAGAACTATCACTGAATGATCCCACGCAAAGCGACGGCGTCGCCGCACTTTGGGCGAGATCGAGGATCGGCGAACTCATGGACGAAGAGCGGCGTGGAGCCAATCCCGATGAGACGCGAGCCGAAATCCTCGACACGGCATTGACACACCATCTCGTCAGCAAGTACACGAGCCTGATCGCAGTCGACAAAACGCCCGTGCGACCTGCCGGTGATCCCATGTCGAGTGAACAAGTACCCAACCTGATGCCCTACGGCCAGAGCACGAATGCTATTTTCGGATTCCCGGCAACGGCGACGAGTGCACCGGCGATGAGAATTATGGGTGCCGCGTGGTTGCTATCCGCGCTGCTCATGTTCGCCCTGGTACGGACAAGCCAAACAACCAGGTACCGCCGTCGTGCGCGGCGTCTATAAGGGCGGGTACTGGGTCGTGGCGGCGCTCCTTTGCCTGGGATTCTGGCAGTTTGGCCATGGTGCGTACATCCCGGCCAAGGCCTGGCTTGCGCAGGAGTTAATGCAACGCGCATGGGACCGGGCGAGCGGAGGTGACGATCGAGTCGCGCCGTGGCCCTGGGCCGATACCTGGCCGGTCGCGCGGCTAACCGCGGAGCCTCGCGGCATCGACCTGATCGTCCTGGCTGGCGGCTCGGGCCGCACACTGGCATTCGGCCCCGGCCATTTGAGTGCCAGCGCAATGCCAGGGGACGTCGGGAATGCAGTCATCGGCGGACACCGGGACACGCACTTCCAGTTTCTGCGTACTGTCGAGGTCGGCGACCTGCTCGGCGTCGAACCGACCAATGGTGAGCGTCACGTCTACCAGGTGGTCGGCGTCGATATTGTCGATTCGCGCAAAGGAAGCCTTGTTCTCGACACGAACGTCGCGATGCTGTCGCTCGTCACCTGCTATCCGTTTGATGCGCTCGAGGCTGGCGGCCCGTTACGTTACGTGGTCACCGCGAGAATGCTGTTTTGAGGTGAAGGGACTAGAAGATCTCGAAGAGCCCCGCGGCACCCTGGCCGGCGCCGATACACATCGTCACGATGCCGTATTTTGCGCCGCGCCGTTTGCCTGCAAGTAGCAGGTGACCACTACAACGCGCACCGGTCATGCCGTAGGGGTGTCCGACTGAAATAGCGCCGCCGTTGACGTTTAATTTCGCCGGGTCGATACCAAGGCGGTCGCGGCAATAGACCGCCTGCGCGGCGAAGGCCTCGTTGAGTTCCCAAATATCGATGTCGTCGACGGTCAGGCCGTGGCGCTCCAGCAAGCGCGGCACAGCAAACACGGGGCCGATGCCCATCTCGTCCGGGTCACACCCGTGCACGGCCAGGCCTCGAAAGGCGCCCAATGGTTCCAGCCCGCGTTTCTCGGCGAGCTTGGCGTCCATCACGACACATGCGCTCGCACCATCGGAGAACTGGCTGGCGTTGCCAGCGGTCACGTATTTCCCTTCCTTTACCTGCTGACCATCCTTGAAGACGGGCTTCAGACTCGAGAGTCCTTCCAGTGTCGTATCCGGGCGATTACATTCGTCCTTGTCCGCCGTACGTTCTTCGAACGACTCCTCGCCGGTCTCCTTGTCGACCTTCTTCCAGTTTGTCGTGAGCGCAACAATTTCATCGTCGAACAAGCCGGCTTCCTGCGCGGCGGCTGTGCGCTGCTGGCTCAGAAGTGCAAATTCGTCCTGGCTTTCACGGCTCACGTCGTACCGGTCCGCGACGATTTCAGCTGTCTCAATCATGGTCATCCATAGCGCCGGCATGCGCTTGAAGAGCGATTTTTCGGTCGCGTGCGACATGTTCATGCTGCCGCCGAGCTGCACCAGCGAGATCGATTCGACACCACCGGCGGCCATGATAGGCACGCCCTCGTTGACGACGCGGCCGGCTGCGATCGCAATCGCTTGCAGGCCGGACGAACAGTAGCGATTGACCGTCATGCCTGCTGTGCTGGACGGGCAGCCCGCAGCCATTGCCGCATTGCGAGCGATATTGAAACCGGTGGCACCCTCCGGATGGGCAGAACCGAGGACGACGTCTTCGATTTCGGCAGGGTCGACGCCTGCCCTGTCGATGGCGTGATGCAGCGCATGGCCCGCGAGGGTGATTCCGTGAGTGTTGTTGAAGGTACCCCGGACCGACTTGGCCATGGCGGTGCGCGCGGTGGAAACGATGACGGCGTTGGACATTAAAGATACTCCTGCTGCATACCGGGGCTTGTGTTTCGAGATCATTCCCTGTATTCGTCCCGGATGCAAACTCACGCTGCCAAGCTGACGCAGGGACCCGTAGGCCGTCACCTGACCGACATGACGGTGCCAATGTTATTCGGCATTACGACGCTCATGGCTCAGTCGTTCATCGATACCTACTTCCTCGGCAGGGTGGGTGACTACGCGCTGGCGGCGTACAGTTTCGGCTTCCCGATTCTCATGATCGTTACCAGTGTCGCGATCGGTCTGGGTGCCGGTACGTCGTCGGTTGTTGCTCGAGCGATTGGGTCGAACGACCAACGGCGCGCGCGGCGACTGGCAACCGATAGCCTGATCCTTTCCTTCATGATTACGCTGGCCGTCTCGATCGTCGGCATGCTCACCATCGAACCCTTGTTCCGCTTGCTCGGCGCGCCCGAGGACATGATCCCGATGATTCGGTCGTTCATGATGATCCTTTACAGTGGCGTGCCGTTCGTCGTCGTCGGCATGGTCGGCATGAGCAGCATGCGGGCAACCGGCGACACGGTTCTGCCCAGCAAGCTCATGGTCTACGGCGCCATCCTTAACGTCATTCTCGACCCGATATTCATATTCGGCCTGGGGCCCGTTCCCGCGATGGGGCTGAATGGTGCTGCAACGGCCGGGCTGCTTGCCCGAGGTGCGATTTTCGTTGGCACCCTGTACGTTTTGTACTACCGGCTCAACCTCGTGAGCTTTAACAAACCGAAAATGCCGGAACTGACGAGATCCTGGAAAGATATTCTGCACGTCGGTATTCCCGCGGCCGGCACGAACGCAATCGTGCCGATTGGGCTGGCCGTTATTACGGCGATGATCGCGCGCTACGGACCGGAAGCCGTTGCAGGATTCGGGGTCGCAAGCCGTGTCGAATCGATGGTACTGGTGATGTACTACGCTCTGTCCTCGACCATCGGTCCGTTCGTCGGGCAGAACTTGTCTGCGGGTAAGGAGGACCGGATACAGACATCGTTGCGCCTCTGCGCAAGCTTCTGTGTCATCAGCGGATTGGCGATCGCAGTCATGCTGGCACTGTTATCTGGTGTTGTACCCGGGTGGTTCAGCGACAATCCGGCAGTTACCGACGTGACGCGCTTGTTCCTGTGGATCGCGCCAATCAGCTATGGCGCTTATGGCATCGTTATGGTCGTCAACGCGGCGTTCAATGGGCTGGGCAACCCAATGCCGGGTGTCGTCATCAGTGTTACGCGCATACTGGTGCTGTACGTACCACTCGCAATTATGGGCGAGCAGTTGTTTGGCATGGTAGGGATCTTTGGCGCCTACGCGGTAGCCAATATCCTGTCCGGCATACTTGGATACTTCTGGGCGAAACGCAGTGCCCACCGACTCTGCGAACTTGCCGACGCTCCGCGGTGAATCCCTGAATCACGAACTCTTCTTGCCGTAGCGGGCCATCGCTTTGTCCACGGAGATCGTAACCACCAGGTATACGGCAATGAAGATCAGGAATCGGACAGTAAAGTCGAACATCCCCAAAAATCGAAAAGCGATCATTGCCGCGACAGCACCGACAAGACCTGCAACGTATTTCAACATTCTGGTTTCCTCAACAATTCTCGTGAGAAAGACAATATCACGAGCGCCATCGTAGATTGACTCGCTGGCTAATCTTTCGGAACCTCGTGATTCCGTTCGAAATCGCACTCGCCGAGCTCGTAATCGTAACTCCCGCCTTTGTCCAGACAATCGTCAACCCGTGCCCAATCGATAAGAAGTGTGACCGCCCATACTGCAAACAGCAGAAGCGTGGCAGCGGAAAGCGCCCCCAGGAACAGGACCAGCTTTCGTTGCCAGATTGGTGCCTCTTTAATCTTGTATTTGCTACGCATTGATTCAATCGTCTCCCGAATTTTCAAGTCGTTCACTGGTTCCTCAAATAACCGATGTGCATGCCTATGCCCCGACTCGCCATGAACGCCATCAGCGCAAACCAGAGCCCATGGTTGCCGAAGGGTTGTGTTACGAACCAGAGCGGCAGGAACACAGCCAACGTTGAGAACACCATGATGTTGCGCATTTCGCGCGCGCGGGTCATGCCGACATACACGCCATCGTAGAGGAAACACCAGACCGAAATCAGCGGCGAGGCGACCAGCCATGGCAGGTACACCATTGCCGTTGCGCGAACTTCCGGCAGGTCGGTCAGTATGCGAATGATCATTGGCCCCGCGATTAAATAGATGACCGTGAAACCGACCGCGAAGATCGCAGACCACTTGAGTGTGAGATTGACGGTGAAGCGCAGGGCTTCCTTGTCTTTCTTGCCGACAGCCTTGCCGACCATGGCCTCGGCCGCATGAGCGATTCCGTCGAGGCCGAGCGAAGTAAGGTTCTGGAAATTCATGAGCACCGCATTCGCCGCAAGAATTGCCGGGCCGAGTCGAGCGCCTTGTGCCGTGACCCAGGCAAACGTGAACATGAGTGCCATGCTGCGCACGAACAGGTTTGCATTTACCGAGAAGAACGCTTTGTACGCAGATACGTTCGTGAGTCGATCGAGCGGCCAGTGTCCTGGGTGTTTTCTCAGTGAGGAAACGGCGAATGTCACACCAACGGCCAGGCCGGAGTACTCGGCAATAACGGACGCGAGCGCCACGCCTTCGACTTTCATACCAAGCCCGAGGACGAACAGCAGGTCGAGGACTATATTCGTGAAGTTGATTGTCAAAAAGATGAGCAGCGGAATGCGCGCATTCTGGGTGCCGAGGAACCAGCCGATCAGTGCGAAATTAGCCAGCGTTCCCGGCGCACTCCACACGCGCACGGCGAAGTAAGTCGCCGCGTGCTGCTGTGTTTGTGCGTCGCCACCGAGCAAGGCGATGGCGATCTTTCCGATAGGGACTTGCAGAAGAAGGATGGCCAGGGCGATAGCGAAACTTACAATCAATGCCTGGCCGAGCGATACACGAAGGCCATCCCAGTCTTCGGCACCGTAATTCTGCGCGGCAATGCCGGTCGTTCCCATGCGCAGGAAATTCAATCCGAAATAGAGGAACGTGAAAATTGTGCCGCCGATAGCGACGGCGCCGAGGTAAGTCGAGCTTTCGAGGTGACCGACGACGCCCGTATCCACCATGCCGAGTAATGGCACGGAGATATTGGATAGGATCATTGGCGCAGCGATGCGCCACATGTCGCGGTTCGTGGGCAGTCGCTTGTTGCTCAAGCGCAATTCATCCGAAGGCGTTTACGCCAGTCAGTTCCTTGCCAATAACGAGCTGGTGGACTGTTTCTGTTCCCTCGTACGTGATGACGCTCTCGAGGTTGAGCATGTGGCGAATCGGCACGTACTCGGCGCTGATTCCAGCGCCACCAAGAATGTCACGCGCGTCACGCGCGATATCGAGTGCGGCCCGACAATTATTCCACTTCGCGAGTGATACTTGCGACGGTGAGAGCTCACCCTTGTCCTTGATGCGCCCAAGGCGCAGCGACAGAAGCTGCGCGGTGGTTATGCGGCGCGCCATGTCGGCCAGGCGGATCTGCATGGACTGTGTGTGCGAAACGGGCTTGCCGAAAAGAACCCGGTCCTGCGAATAGTTGAGCGCCTCGTTAAGGCAGGCCTGCGCGGCGCCAATGACGCCCCACGTGATGCCGTAGCGTGCCTGGGTAAGGCAACTAAGTGGACCCTTGAGCGTGGAGGTGCCGGGAAGCACGTTGGCCTCCGGAACGCGAACGTTGTCGAAGAACAGCGCACCCGTGACCGATGCGCGTAGCGAGAACTTGTTTTCGATTTCCTGTGTGTCGAAACCAGGCATGTCCTTCTCGAGAATGAAGCCCTTCACACCCTCCTCTGTCATGGCCCAGACAACCGCCGCATCGGCGATCGTGGCATTGGTGATCCACATCTTGGAGCCATTCAGGATCCAGTCGTCGCCGTCCCTCTTCGCGTGAGTCTTCATGTTGCCCGGGTCTGATCCGCCATGCGGTTCGGTCAGGCCGAAGCAACCGATCACGTCGCCACTGGCCATGGCGGGCAGCCAGCGCTGTTTTTGCTCTTCCGATCCGTAGGCATGAATCGGGTACATGACGAGGCTCGACTGCACAGATACGAAGCTGCGCAGGCCACTGTCGCCGCGCTCGAGCTCCTGGCAGATGAGGCCGTAGCTGACGCTGTTCATGCCGGCGCAGTCGTAACCTTCAATGGAGCTGCCGAGCAGCCCCAATTCGGCGACTTCTCCCACCAGGTGCCGCGGGAACGCGTGTTTTTCGAAGGCTTCCTGCATAAGCGGAATGACGCGATCGTCGACGTATCGGCCGACCGTGTCTTTGACCATGACCTCTTCTTCGCTGAGTTCCGAGCGGATGTCGTAGAGATCGAGCGGATCGAGTTGCTTTACGCTCACTTGTGTTGTCCTGGATATGCGGCGTGGGCGTAGATTCTAGACCAAGTCCCTGCCCGCGGCATCAACTCTAGAAGGGCACGCCGAAGCGCTTGTAGATGATGGACAGCAGCCAAACCGGCCCGATCATCATCAGCTGAAAGTCCTGCAGCATGGCTCGGAAGCTGCCGGAACCCCGCCGGCCGAGCCAAAGCCCGACCGTGCCGGCCACAAGGAGGCCAAGCGATACGCCAAGGGGCGGATACGGAGATTGTGCAAGCCAGAGCTGGAACGCAGCGAGGCCGAGCAGGAAGGGCAGCATCCCGATCGCCAGCGACAGCGAGATAATAAAGTAGTAAATGGCGGTCGCCATGAGGAACGCGCTTCCCCAATTGAGCAGCGGCGAGATCTCCATAAACTGCGCCGGTACAGGCAGCGCCCAGAAGATACCCACAGTGCCCAGCACCAACATCGGGACGGCGGCCCAGTAAACAACCGGGTTTCCAAGGCCCTGGTGATTCTCCGCGTAGCGCTCCAGCCAGCTGTCGATTTCGGTCATGCGTCACAGTTTACGCGGTTTCTTTGAATTCTCTGAACATAAGGCGTCCAATTAAGCATGCGTTCAGGTAGATGAGGCCTACAATGCACCTGAAAATTGCAAAGCACTGCGAGAAAAGAGGAAGGATCATGAACAAGCGATCAATGAAATTAGTCCTGGCGCTGACCGTAATGACGGTGTTCGTCAGTGGCTGCAAAACGCTCGATGCGTACACGCGCGAAGAGCAGACGAGCAATACGACCAAGGGCGCGCTGATAGGCGCTGGTATTGGCGCAGCCGTCGGCCTGATGTCAGGCGACGACGCAGTCGAGCGTCGTCAGCACGCCATGATCGGCGCGGGCATCGGTGCCCTGGCGGGCGGCTCGGTTGGCTACTACATGGACAAACAGGAAGCGGAATTGCGTGCCGAACTCGAAGGCACAGGCGTGAGCGTCACGCGCGACGGCGACAACATCACGTTGAACATGCCGGGTAACGTCACGTTTGCCACCGACAGCTCCGACCTTAGCCCCGCGTTCTTCGACGTCCTGAACTCGGTGGGCACAGTGATCCATGAGTTTGACCAGACTGTCGTCGAAGTCGCCGGCCATACTGACAGCACCGGCAGCGATGCTTATAACCAGAGCCTGTCCGAGCGTCGTTCTGCTTCGGTTGCCAGTTACCTGAAGAGCCAGGGCGTAATCTCGGAGCGCCTGATTACGATCGGCATGGGCGAAACCTACCCGATCGCAGATAACAGTACTTCGGAAGGGCGCCAGGAAAACCGCCGTGTCGAAATCACGATGGTGCCGCTAACAAGCTAGAATCGCTTGTGTGTATACCAAGCGAGATGACGGCCGCTGGATCGAAGTTACAGGCTTCGTCCGGCGGCTTTTATCTGACGACGATGACGGCTCACGTCACCAGCGTTTCATTATCGATATCGGTGCCGGCTGGACACTACTGATCGCGCACAACTTGGACCTTGTGAAACGCGTGCCGCTGGGCATGGGCGACCGCGTGCAGGTGCGCGGTATGTACGAATGGAACGACCTCGGTGGATTGGTCCACTGGACGCACGACGATCCCCATGGTCTCGAGGAAGGTGGCTGGATTCGATATCGCCGTAAGGTCTTTTCGTAGGAGCGGCCATCGGCCGCGACAATGACCTACCAGTCTTTGAGGGGCCAGTTGATGGGCGACTCAGGCGGCCACGAAAGCTCGGCAGCCTCGAGAAGCTTTGCAAAGTTTGGTGTGACCTCAAGGTCCCAGGTGGCGCCACAGAAGCAATTGACCGGGTAGGTCATCAGCCTGAGGTAGCCATACGGTGCGGCGTCGAGTTCTGCGGCCATCTGATTGACGATTTCACGTTCCCCGGCCTGGGCAAGTACGTTAATCGGGTAGGTCCTGTCGATTTCGTGCCTGGCGAGTCTCTCGGGAATGAGTTGTTCCAGGGTGACCGAATCGCCCTGCGCGGCCGCCAACGACATTCGCGCGTTGAATCGCAGTCTGTCGTCTCTGAGATCGCGATCGATGATTGAATTGGCCTTATCGAATCGGCCGGCACCGATGTTGGCACTCGCCAGGCGTTGTGCAATCTGTCGGTGCGGCAACTGTTTCATGCCCTCTTCAGCCAGCTCGATGGCCGTGTCAAAATCTCCGAGCCAGATGTTTGCCGATATGACGCGCATCCATGCTCCGAAAAGCAGCGGGTCGCACTTAACTTTGACCATGGCCATCGACAAGCTTTCAGCGGCCTTGCCGTACGCCTCCGAGGCGACCTCACCCCAGTTCGGACGGGCATGGCAGGCCTGGTGGTCGAGCCGTGCGTCATACAGCGCGGGCAGCTCACGCCAGTTGCCCGAGACTACCGCCAAATCCCAGGCCGCCATAAATCGGAGCGCATCGTCCGGTGCGAATTGCAGGGCATTGCCGAGGTCTTCCTGGATCTGGGCAAACGCGGCAGCACGCTGTGCCTCCGTCACGTCCGGGTTCGTGCTGTTATCCGCAAGATAATGCGTAAAGTAGTCAGCGTGCCGCGTATAGGCATCTGCCAGGTTCGGCGCGAGCGCGACGGCCTGTTCGAAAAAGACGTTTGCTTCTCGTAGAACATCAAGGCGATCCGGAGTGTTGTGTGCCTCGGTGAACAGTTTGACGCCTTTCTGATAGGCGACGAAGGCTTCCGGGTTGCGCAGGCCGGAGGCGTGCATCCTCTCTCTTCGCTCATCGTCGAGTACGACGTCCAGCGCCTCCGAAATTTTTTCCGCTATGTCTGCCTGTACACCAAACGTATCCTCGGTTTCGCGATCGTAGTTCTCGGACCAGAGGTGAAACCCGTCGGATGCCCTGATCAACTGCGCGGTGACGCGCAGCCGGTCGCCGTCGCGCCGCACCGAGCCCTCGACGATGTGCGCGACACCCAGCTTCTCGGCAATCTCGGGAATCGGGATGTCCTTGCCTTTGAAAAAGAAGGCAGAGGTGCGAGCGGTTACCAGCAGCTCGGGTACACGCGTAAGCGAGTTGAGAATTTCCTCGGTCAGGCCGTCTGCGAAATACTCGTCGTCTTCGCCACGACTCATTGCAACGAACGGCAGCACCGCAACAGATTTTTCGGTTGTGACTACGTCGGGCGTTTCGTCCACCAAGAGGAACTTGTCGACCAGCAGGAAGGCCACCGCGGCGATCAGGACGGCGGTGATCGTGCGATTGAGTTTGTGGCCGGTCTCTTGCGTGATCGACGTGGAACGATCGACTTCGCTCTCGGGCTTGATCCCTTCCGGCGTGACCTCGAAGGCCCACGCAAATACCAGCGCGACGGGAAAGCCGATGACCATGAACAACATCAATGCCTGCATCAGCCACTCGGGCGCGTTGATGTTGTCCAGCACGATGTCGGCCGCCTGCAAGACCAGCCACGCAACCGCGAGATAGGCAAGGCCCACGCGAAAAACGTTGCGACGCTTCAATTCCTGGAACAGGCTGCTCATGCGCTCGCGACTACCAATCTTTCAACGGCCAGTTGACCGGGGATGCCGGTGGCCAGGGGAGCTCCGCATCCTCAAGCATGTTCCTGAAGTTGGGTGTCACGTCAAGATCCCAGGGTGCGCCGCATATGCATTGCGCCGGTACTGTCATCAGCGACAGGTAGCCATACGGCGTCTCGTCAAGTTCCCGTGCGAGACGATTGGCGGTTTCGCGGTCACCAAGCCTTGCGGCCACTCTCAGCGCAAGATCGGATCTCGCGAGTGAGCCGTCCTGCATTTCACTGAACATTTGTTGGGCAGCCTCGCGATCACCTCGCCCCATAAGTATGTGCAATCGCAAGCGGGCCTTGAACGCGCTGTCCGTCGCCAGACGGTTTACCACGTCCTCGGCACCGTCGAAATCGCCCAAGCCGACGTGGGCAACGGCGTTCGCGGTGACCAGCGACTCGTGCTGCGTTTTGTCGTATCCGGTTTCAGCCAGTTCGATAGCAGCCGCGAAATCCCCCAACCACATATTCGCACGGACAGAGTCCAACCAGCCGAAATGGCTAAGAGGGTCACACTCTGTAATACGAGTGGACACCTCCAGAACCTTCCTGGCTTTGCCGTAGCCGAGCGTATTTGAATTGATCCATCCGGTGTTGGCGCATTTCGCAACCCGGGAAAATTCGTCAAACAAGGACTGGATGCCTTGCCAGTCACCGGTCATCAGAGCCTTGTCATACGAGGCGGACAATTGCTCGGCCCGGTCAGCTGCTGTCTCGATTGCCATGTCGAGATCGTGTACCAGGCTGTTGTATGCCTCTTCCCGACTTATCGGGGTGCTTATATCTCCGCGCAGAATGTGAGTGAAATAATCAGCGTGCAGAAGCCACAAATTCGACGACCCCGGGCTGATGGCAAGCGCGCGGTCGAACCACTCGTTCGCATTTTCCAACTGGCCAAGCCCGTCGGCGAGACCGTGTGCGTCACCGTAGAGTTCCTGTCCACGCTGGTATGCGATAAACGCCTCCGGGCTGCGCATACCCGTTGCCTGCATCCGGCTCAGCTTATCCTCATCGAGGACCACATCGAGGGCGGCAGCAATTTTTTCCGCGATGTCAGTCTGTACGCGAAATTCCGCCTCCGTATTTTGGTCGTAAGTCTCCGACCAGAGGTGGAAGCCATCTGCTGCTCGAATTAACTGCGCTGTTACGCGAAGCTCGCCACCATCGCGCCTTACCGACCCTTCGACGACATGCGCAACGCCCAGTGACTCCGCGATCACGGGGACCGGCAAGTCCTTACCTTTGAAATAGAAGGCAGATGTGCGCGCTGTTACCAGTAACTCGGGAACGCGTGTTAGAGAATTGAGGATTTCCTCTGTAAGTCCATCCGCGAAATACTCGTCGTCTTCTCCACTGCTCATTGCAACGAAGGGCAATACAGCCACCGATCTGTCTGTGACAGTATCTTCCGGAGCTTCTTCCTTCAGCAGTAGTTTGTCGACGAGCAGAAATACGACCGCCGCGAGCAAAACCGCGATGATCGTCCGATTTAGTTTTTGCCCGGTCTCATGCGTTATCGAGGTTGAGCGATCGACGTCCTCTTCCCGCTTGAGCCCTTCGGGCGTCATTTCGAAGGCCCAGGCAAACAGGACCGCAATCGGGAAACCAATTGCGAGGAAGAACATCAACGACAGCATCAGCCAGCCAGGCGCGGCGATGTTGTCGAAGACCACGTCGGCGACCTGGATGATTAGCCACGCAACGGCCAGGTAGGCGATAGCGACACGAAAAACGTTGCGGCGTTTCAGTTCTTGAAAAAGCTGGCTCAATTCCTTACCTGTGGGGGCTGTACAAGCGCTCAACATTAGCAGATTGGAGCGCAAAAAAGGCCGCTCAATGAGCGGCCTTTTTTGTTTCGTTATCTGCGGAAAATCACCCGCAGAGCAAGCTCTTACACAGCCATTGCATTGCGCAGTTTCTTGATCGCGTTGACTTCGAGCTGGCGAATGCGTTCGGCAGAAATACCGTACTCATCAGCAAGTTCATGCAGCGTCGTCTTGTCTTCGCTAAGCCACCGCTCTTCGAGAATACGGCGGCTTCGGTCATCAAGAATATTCAATGCGGCGTGCATGCGTGTCGATGCGTCAGTGTTGAAGTCCGAGGCTTCGACCTGCTTGGCCGGATCGGAATCCGGTGCCGGCAGGTAAGCTGCTGGCGTAAAATTGCGCTCGTCATCGGCATCCGGTGTCGGATCGAAAATGGCATCGCGCGAATGCAGGCGTTTCTCCATCTCGGTAACTTCTTTTTCGCTGACACCGAGGTCTTCAGCAACAGCCTTGGTCTCGGCAGCGGTCAGCCACGCGAGCGTCTTCTTGGCTTTGCGAAGATTAAAGAACAGCTTGCGCTGCGCCTTGGTCGTCGCGACCTTGACGATACGCCAGTTCTTGAGCACGAACTCGTGAATCTCGGCCCGAATCCAGTGAACGGCGAACGATACGAGCCGCACATCGTATTCCGGGTCGAAACGTTTGACGGCTTTCATGAGGCCGACGTTTCCTTCCTGGATAAGGTCATTGAGGGGCAGTCCGTAGCCGGTGTAGCCCTTCGCGATATGAACAACAAAGCGCAGGTGCGCCATGACGAGCTCACGTGCAGCGTCGAGGTCTTCCTCGTCGCGGAGCTGCCTGGCAAACGACTGTTCGTCCTCCTTGGACAAAACAGGAATAGCACCGACGGCCGAAATGTAGGCATCAAGACTGCCTACCGGGCCCGCCAGGGCAATTTCGTGATTGCGTGTCGCTAAAGCGGTTGTCATGTACTACCTCCAGTAGTGGCACTAAATTTTAGCACTCGGTGAGTTGGAGTGCTAACAGCCGGGTTAAGTTCCTCGTGGTTTATGTCAAATTAACCCGAATATCGTGCATAGTTGAATTGGTATTCAAGAATACTAATATATCTTGAATGATTATTCAAGTATGGCTACAATAGCTGCCATGTCACGCCACGCCGAATACGATCGCGCCACCGTTATTGCCAGCGCCACGACCGTTTTCTGGAACCAGGGTTACGGAAAAACGTCAATCGGCGACCTCGTCGCAGCAACCGGGCTGCAGCCAGGCAGCCTGTACGCGGCATTTGGCAATAAAAAGGGCCTGTTTCTCGAGGTTCTCGAACTGTACAACCAGGGATTCATTACCGCGGTCCGGAATCTGCGTGCCAGGGAAGGTGCTTCGATCGGCAAGATTCACGGCTTGCTCGTTGAGATCGCCGATGAGGCCGCGGCCGGTGAGGCGGATCGCGGCTGTCTGACGGTCAATGCGTTGCTCGAAATGTCGCAGCACGATGCCGACATCGCGAATCGCCTCAATGGCTACAACGCGGAGCTACGCAAGGCGTTTGCCTGGATCATCAAGGATGCACAGGCCGAAGGCGATGTTCCTGCCGATCGCAACGCGAACGAACTCGCAAGTCTTGTAATCAACAACATCTGGGGCATGCGCGTCATGTGCAAAAGCCGGCCCGACCGGGCAAGCCTCGAGGCGATAGTGACGGGCGTCGTCTGCGCCCTGCGGCACTAGCTTATCGAGGTTCGATGCGCCGCATGTGCCGGGCGGCGGTGAACCAGGATCCAAACAGGCCCAGGAACACACCAACGCCAACGATCGCTGCCGCCTCGACGAGACTCATCGCGGCGACTGCAATATTGCTCTGGTAGAGCCCGGCGAGTCTCTCAACAGGCCCTTGCAGAAGGAACAATCCGTAATAGACCAGGGCGAGAGCCATCAAGCCTCCGAGAAGCCCGTACCAGAAACCCGTCCACAAGAACGGCCGACGGACAAAGGCATTCGTCGCGCCGAGGAGTTTCGTCACCTCAATCTCGTCGCGCCGGTTCTCGATATCCAATCGAATCGTGTTGCCGATAATTACAACGATCGCGATACCCAGCAACGCCGCTCCAATGGCAACGGCCTGCCGGACAATATCGAGAATGGCATGAAAGCGCTGCACCCACTCGGTATCGACCTGTACGTGATCGGTCTCCGGCAAATTATCGAGCTCTTCCTGTAACAGCACCATCGATGGACCCGTGTTACTCAGGCTTGGCCGAACCACCAGTGTGTGCGGCAATGGATTGTCGGGAAGTTGGTCAAGTGCTCGGCCGAAACCGGATTGTTCCTTGAATTCGTTGAGCGCCTGGGTGGCGCTGATGAACTCGACGGAATCCACGTCCGCTCGTTGTTCAATCAGGCGACCAAGTCCTTCCGCCTCACTTTCAGACATCTCCTGGTTCAAAAACACGGCGAAGTCGAGTGCGTTGTCCCACCCGGTGCTGATCGAGCGCGCATTCTTGACGACCAGGTTGATGGCAGCAGGAAGTGCGAGCGTCACGGCAATGACGAGTACGATCATGAGGCTCGAAAACGGATGACGCACCAAGCGCCCCAGTGAACCAATAGATGTGCCAATGTGTCGCGCAAGCCAGATAGAAAACGGGCCCGACGACCGAACCGGCGCGACCGCATCTGAATTGCGTGTCACAGCCATGGATCGACCTCCTCCTCGGGCTCGACCTGGAGGCGACCCGCCTCAAGAGCAATGCGGCGACAACCCAGGCGATCGATCAGCGAAATGTCGTGACTCGCAATTAGCAACGTAACGCCAACCTCGTTGAAGCGGCGGAAGATGCGCATAACCTCGAGTGAAAGCTCAGGGTCGAGGTTGCCGGTGGGCTCATCCGCGATAAGCAACTTGGGTCGGGAAACGATGGCACGTGCAATACCGACTCGCTGCTGCTCGCCGGCCGACAGCGTTTCGGGTTTCTGTTTCTCTTTATGCAGAAGCCCGACCTGATCCAGCGCAGCACGTACTTTACGCCCGGCCTCGCGATGGCCGACACCCGCAATAATCAGCGGCAATGCAACGTTGTCCGAAACGGGCCGATCGTAAAGCAGCTTGTGATCCTGAAACACCATGCCGATCTGCCGGCGGTATGCCGGTATCTTCCGGCGGCGGACTTTCCGGGTGTTTTGTCCATCGACGATAACCTGGCCACCGGTAGGTCGCTCGATCAAAGCGATGAGCCGAAGCAATGTGCTTTTGCCCGCGCCCGAGTGTCCGGTCACGAAAACCATCTCGCCCTTATCGATAGACAGGCTGAGTTCAGACAAGGCTTCTTGTCCACCGGGGAATCGTTTGGTGACGTTCTCGAGTTGAATCATCAGGTCGTGTCGCTAGTCCTGTTGGCCCGACGAAAGCAGTGCGGCGGCGTAATCCTCGGCCACGAACGGCTGCATGTCTTCAGCCGATTCGCCGATGCCGATGAATCGTACCGGCACCCCGATGCGATCGGCTATTGCCAGAAGAATGCCACCCTTGGCGCTGCCATCCAACTTCGTGACGGTAATACCCGTCAACCCGAGCGCCTCGTGAAATTTCTCGGCCTGGACCAGTGCGTTCTGCCCCTGGCTGGCATCGAGGACAAGCATTACCTCGTGTGGCGCCGTCTCGTCACGACGACTGATCACGCGTCTCACCTTGGCGAGCTCATCCATCAGCCCGCTCTGGCTTTGCAGACGCCCCGCCGTGTCAGCTAGCAGAATATCGATGTCACGCGCCTTCGCGGCATCCATCGCATCGAAAATGACAGCCGCGGGATCCGCACCCGCCTGCTGGGAAATCACCGGTACATCGTTACGCTCACCCCAGGCCTGTAGCTGCTCGACAGCCGCTGCCCGAAACGTGTCGCCCGCTGCCAACATGACCGAATAGCCGTGGTCCTTGAAGCGCCGCGCCATCTTGCCAATGGTCGTCGTCTTGCCTGCACCGTTTACGCCCACCATGAGTATGACGAATGGGCCGTCGGGCTTTTCAATACTCAGCGGTTTTTCAACGGGCTCCAGAATTTCGCACAAGGACTTGTGCAAGCCACGCTGCAAAGCCTCAACGTCTTTGAGCTCCTTGCGGGCGAGGCTCTTCTGCAAGTCGTTGATGATCCGCTCGGTCGTGTCTACCCCGACGTCGGCCATGACCAGCAGACTCTCGAGTTCCTCGAGCGTCGTTTCGTCAATCTTGCCGCCGGGCGCAAGATTGGCCAGGTCATAGGTTAACCAGCTGTCGCCCTTGTTGATACGGGCACGCAGGCGCTTGATGAAGCCTTCTTTCTTTGCAGGCTTTTCCTTTTTCCCAAACATACGGTTACGATTCTTTACTCGGAACGAGGCAGCGATGGCCAAACGAAAACAAAGTGGTAATTCCAAAGCAGGACGGCTGCGTATTGTAGCCGGAAACTGGCGCAGTCGCCTTTTGGATATTGCCGACGTGGAAGGCCTGCGCCCTACGTCAGAACGCATTCGAGAGACACTTTTCAACTGGCTAACGCCACACCTTAATGGCGCGCGATGTCTCGATCTGTACGCCGGCACCGGCGCATTGGGACTCGAGGCGTTATCACGGGGTGCGGCAAGCGCCGTATTCGTCGAGCGAGACCCGGTCGCTGAGCGGCAACTTCGGAAGAATATCGAGTTGCTCGGTGCCGAGAACGCCGAGATCATCCCGAGTGGCGCGCTCGAATTCCTCCGTAGCGCGGCCCCGACACCATTCGATATCGTCTTCCTCGACCCACCCTACGCGGGCAATCTTCTCGGGGAAACCTGTAGACTACTGGTCGATACGCACCAGCTCGCCGACGACGCACTCATCTATCTCGAGGACGAACGCTCACGAGGAGAGCCGGAATTGCCGCGGGGCTGGACAATATTAAAAGACAAGACTGCAGGTAAGGTTCGCTACATGTTGGCGAAGGCCGAAAAGGACGACTAGCGATGAATATTTCTGCGATGTACCCGGGAACGTTCGATCCCATTACTTTGGGTCATGAAGATTTCGTGCGGCGCGCATCGCGGCTTTACGACAAGGTCGTCGTTGCTGTGGCAGCCGATACGGGATCGAAGAAGACCATGTTCTCCTTCGAAGAACGAGTTGAGCTCGCGCAGCAGTCGCTGGCCGATATCACGAACGTCGACGTGAGGGGCTACTCTGGTCTGACAATCGACTTTGCCGTCGAGAATGACATCGCGGTAATCGTCCGCGGGCTTCGCGCTGTTTCCGATTTCGAGTACGAGTTCCAGCTGGCGAGCATGAACAGGGTGCTCACGCAGGAAGTCGAAACCGCATTCCTGACGCCGACCGACAAGTACACGTTCATATCCTCGACCCTGGTCCGCGAGGTGGCACAACTCGGAGGAGACGTCACCGAGTTCGTGTCGCCTTTGGTCAAAGACGCACTGCTTAAGAAAGTCGGCCGTGCCTAGTCTGCTTTCGGCCCGGAGCAGTCATCCGCTTTGGGCGCAGTGTACTGCTGTGCCTCAGCTCTTATTGTCGCTCTCGTAGCCGGGTTTCTTGTCGCTGGTCATCTGCTCAATCATTCGCGCGGCATTGCCGCTTTCAGGGTCGAGTTTGAGCGATACGCGATAGTACCAAATGGCCCTTTCATGATCGCCTTTGGCCATGACGGCCTCAGCGAGGGAATCCCAGGCGTTGGCGGATAGAGGGAATGTTCCGGTATTCAGGTCGAATGCCTTAATGGCCGCGTCGATTTCGCCGCTCTCGAGAAGGCGGTAACCCATAGCATTAACCGATGATTCCACAATGTCCGCGGCCGGCATTCCGTAATCGCCCATTGCACGAAACGCGTAGGTGATTCTCGCCGGATCGTGTGTGGCGAAGGCAGCAGCCAGGTGGCCGATCACTTCAGCCTGAGGTGCATGTATTGGTGCCGATTGTACGGTTCCGGCGCTGCTGGCGAGGATTGCCATGGCGAATGCCAGTCTTAGTCGATTCACGTTATTGCCCCTCCAAATTCTGCTCACCTACGATATAGATGCTGCCGGCGGCCAAACGGTTTCAATAGTCGACAAAATTCGCTGGGCGTCGGGGTCAGGTTTGACAGGTCCTGCAGTAGTAGGTACTTCGCTGCCCCTGCACGAACGCCTTGATCACCGTGTCACAGCGGCGGCAGTGTTCGTCTTCGCGGTCGTAAACCTCGAGCTGTTGTTTGAAGTAGCCGGGCTCGCCGTCACCCCCGTAAAAGTCTCGCAACGTCGTGCCACCGGCTTTGATAGCTCGGCTCAGAATATCCCGGATCGCATCGGCCAATACATCGTATCGATGGCGGGCAATTCGGCCAGCAGCACGCTTGGGATTGATGCCGGCCAGGAACAGGGATTCGCTCGCGTAGATATTGCCAACGCCGACGACGACTTTCGCGTTCATGATGAACTGCTTGACGCTGACTTTGCGGCCTCTCGATATTCGCCAAAGGTACTCGCCGTTGAAATCATCGCCCAACGGTTCCGGACCCAGATCGGCCAGTAACGAGTGCGCTAACGGTTCATCACTCCAGTGAAATGATCCGAAGCGCCTCGGATCGCGAAAGCGCAATGACTTGCCCGAGTCGAGTTCAAAATCGAAGTGGTCGTGAATTCCGGCAGGTGCGGCGCGGTCCACGATGAAGACGCTGCCCGTCATGCCAAGATGCAGGATCGCGGTGCCATTTCCGGTATTGATCAGCAGGTACTTGGCACGCCGGTCGACCGAGTGAATGGGCTGGCCTCGCAAGCGGCGTTCCACACTTTTTTCTACCGGCCAACGCAGGCGGCGATTTCGTACCACGACTCTCGTGATCGTCGTGTCGACAAGCCATGGCTCAATGCCGCGGCGGCTGGTTTCGACTTCGGGTAATTCGGGCATGCGTTATTGTGACCCACAAAAAAGCCCGCTCATAGCGGGCTTTTTCCTGGATCGCGGCGAATCGCCGCTCGTACGAGTGGCCAGTGGCCGCGATTCCTATTTAATCTTGGCTTCTTTGTAGATCACGTGCTTGCGAATCGTCGGATCGTACTTCTTCGTCTCCAACTTTTCGGGGTGCAGGCGCTTGTTCTTCGTGACCGTGTAGTAATGGCCAGTGCCGGCGCTCGATACGAGTTTAATCTTGTCACGCATGTCGAATCCTCCGGCGCTTAAACGCGCTCTCCAGCGGCACGCAGGTCTGCGAGGACCTTGTCGATACCGTGCTTGTCGATGATCCGAATTCCCTTGTTGGAAATACGCAGACGCACGAAGCGTTGCTCGGATTCGACCCAAAAGCGCTTGCTCTGCAGATTGGGCAGAAAGCGACGACGAGTTCTGTTTTTAGCGTGAGAAACGTTATTGCCCGCCTGTGGGCGCTTCCCAGTCACTTGGCAAACCTTGGACATTACCTTAAGTCTCTGATTTTATTAATGGTTGCCCACGACAGGTGGGCGGAGAGCGAGACTTTATACCAGCCAAACCCGCGCAATACAAGCACCTGGTCACAGCAATCCACGACTGGCAAGGGATGTGGCTCGGCCGTCACCGATTATCAGGTGATCCAGGAGCCGGATATCGACCAGTTCGAGGGCCGATTTGAGGCGTTTTGTAATGCGCTCATCGGCCTGGCTGGGCTCGGCGACCCCGCTCGGATGGTTGTGCGCGAGAATAACGGCGGCTGCGTTAACGCCGAGTGCCTCTTTAACGACCTCGCGCGGGTAGACGCTGGTGCCATCGATCGTGCCGCGGAACAGCTCATCGAAGCGCAGCACCCGGTGGCGATTGTCCAGAAACAGGCAGCAGAAGAGCTCGTGATCGAGATGCTGCATACGCGCTTTGAGGAAGGCCTCGGTGTCAGTAGGGCTGCGGATAGTCTCGCCGCAGGGCAAAGACTCCGAAAAATAACGCCTGGCGAGCTCCGGCAGGGCGCGCAGGGTGGCGAGGCGACTGAATCCAACGCCCTGGCAGGCCATGATGTCTGCGGCCTCCGCGTGCAGCAGCGAACGCAGGCTGCCAAAGCGCTGCAACAAGTGGGCGGCTACGGCCTCGCTGACAACGGTAGTGAGCAACTCGGTATCGCTCCTGTCCCTGAGCGTATTTTCGTCCATGACGGAATGTTGCGTGTTTCGGGTATTTGCTAACAAGCAAACAATCTAATGAGAATTGCCGATTTCGGCGCCCACGCGATAAGCTCCCGCTATGAATATTGTTCTCGGCATTACCGGCGGCATCGCCGCCTACAAGGCACCCGACCTGGTGCGACGCTTGCGTGAGCGCGGCGGCGATGTGCAAATCGTCATGACCGTATCGGCAGAGGAATTTGTCACCGGCACCGCACTGCAGGCGGTTTCGGGGCGGCAGATTCGCTCGAATCTCTGGGACAAGGAGGCCGAGGCCGCGATGAGCCACATCGAACTCGCCCGATGGGCCGATGTTGTCCTGATCGCACCGGCAACCGCTGAAGTCATGGCCCGAATCGTCAGCGGTGGCGCGCCGGACCTGCTGACGACCATTTGCCTCGCAACCGAGGCGCCGATCGCCGTGGCACCTGCGATGAATCATGTCATGTGGAATAACCCGGCGACGCAGGCGAACCGCAAGGTTCTGGAGGAGCGGGGCGTCCACATCCTGGGCCCGGGAGTGGGCTCGCAGGCCTGCGGTGAGACCGGCGCTGGTCGAATGATCGAGCCGGATGCTATCGCCACAGCCATCTTCGACCTGGGTACCAGCAAAGGCGAAGGTTTGCTCGCAGGCAAGAAGGTCGTTATCACGGCCGGCCCGACGCGCGAGCCGATCGATCCGGTGCGCTACATCAGCAATCGCAGCTCAGGAAAAATGGGATATGCGATGGCGCGCGCCGCGATCGCACAGGAAGCTGACGTTGTCCTGATCAGCGGTCCGGTGAATCTTCCCGAGCCGGCAGGCGTCGAGGTACACAGCGTACTAAGCGCACAGGACATGTACGAGGCGACGCACGATGCCATAGAGGATGCCGACATCTTCATATCGGCGGCCGCGGTGGCCGACTATCGTCCGGCCGACGTCAAAGCGCAGAAGATCAAGAAGAACGATGAGTCGATGAGCATCGAACTTGTGCGCTGTCCGGATATCCTGGCGTCGATAGCGGCGCTCGATACCGGGCCATTCACGGTCGGTTTTGCGGCGGAAACGGAAAAGGTTGATGACTACGCGCGTTCAAAGCTCGAGAAGAAGAAGCTCGATATGATCATCGCCAACCGTGTGGGCGACGACTGTGGTTTTGACACCGACGACAATTCGGTCAACGTCTTCTGGCTGGACGGTGGACGTCGCTTTCCAACAGCTCGGAAATCGGAGCTGGCGCGAGACCTGATTGAACTCGTCGCACAACGCTTCTATGCTGCCCGCGGTACCGATACGCAGCCCCGGCTGACGGTCGTTTCGAACATCGAATAAAGGACAGCAATGCGATGCATTGAATTGAAGATTCTCGACCCACGCGTCGGGGATTCGATACCGTTACCGCACTATGCCACGGACGGCTCGGCAGGCCTCGACATGCGCGCGTGTATCGACGAAGCCCTGACCGTGAATCCTGGCGATACGGTGCTCGTGCCCACGGGCCTGGCAATTCATGTTGCCGACCCTGCACTCGCCGCTGTGCTCCTGCCGCGCTCGGGTCTGGGGCACAAACACGGGCTCGTGCTCGGGAACCTGACAGGCCTGATCGATTCGGATTACCAGGGACAGGTGTTCATATCATGCTGGAATCGTGGCCGCGACGCCTACGAGGTCCAGCCGGGCGAACGCATTGCACAAATGGTTTTCGTCCCTGTCGAGCAGGTCCAATTCGAAGTAGTGGAAGAGTTTGATACCAGCGACAGAGGTGCTGGTGGATTCGGTCACTCGGGAACGGCCTGACGCCTACTCAATTCCCTTCAGAATCTTGAAGCGCGCGATGTCACCATCGAAGCGCTCGATAATCTGTTTCTCGTCATTCTCGTACTTCATCAGGTTGCGCTGATGGCGAGAAATCGTGTCCTTGGTCTTACGTAGATTCTCAGCAAGACCTTCGTCGATCATCGGGGCGCTGCTGTCCGTGTTGTACGGCTGGTAATGGGACGCGTCGCTGCGGAGTTTCTGTAGCCGGGTTTCGAGATTGCGCAGATATAACTCTGTCACTCGCGTCTGGGCCTGGAAAAGCTCGACTCGCCGGTCACGGTGCATCTCGATTTCATCGACCGAAAGGTAAGTCGCCAGCAGGGCCCGGTCCGCTCGAACCTGTAGCTCTTGTGCAACACGGAGTTCGTTTTCTTTACGCTCCTGTTCCAGCTGCTCGGCCGTCTTCTTGCCTTCGAGGTTGTCGATGGTAACGCCACGATCGTTGAGTACATCTTTTGGGTGATCGGAGGCGTCGACTGGAATCTTGTCGCTGAAGAAGACGTTGCCGTCTTCATCCACCCACTTGTAGACCTTCTGCTCGTCCCGGGCGAAGACCGAGGAGCTCAGGGTGACAAGCGCGACTATAAGGATGAATTTCCGCATAGCTAAAATATGCCAGTAAATCTGCGATATGACCGGGACTGGTTCTCGTTATTGCAGCTTAATCCGGTTTTAGCACGCTGTAAAATTGGCTCGTTTGCTCAAATTTCAGTAACTTACGAGATAACGCCATATTGCTTGCGGTAAGCCAGCACCGGATCAAGGTACTGCTCGTATTCGCTTGATTCTTCTAGAATATCGATCAGATCATCGAGCTGAACGATGCTGATGACAGGAATGTCGAGTGATTGCCTGAGCTCCTGGACGGCCGAAAGCGCGCCCTGGCCTCGTTCCTGGCGATCGAGCGAAATCGCGAGCCCCGCAATTTCCGCGCCAGCCCCGGAGATGATCTGGTAGGCCTCACGCACCGCGGTGCCGGCTGTGATGACATCGTCGACGATCATTACCTCACCCGATAACGGCGCCCCGACAATACTGCCGCCCTCACCATGCGCTTTCGCTTCCTTCCTGTTGAAGGAGTAAGGCACGTCGATATCGTGATGTTCCGCGAGCGATGACGCGGCGAGGGCAGCCAACGGAATTCCCTTGTAGGCGGGCCCGAAGATCATGTCGAAACGAACGCGCGATTCGGCAATGGCCGCGGCGTAATACCGCCCGAGTTTGGCGGCGGCATAGCCGGTGTTGAAGAGGCCGGCGTTGAAAAAGTAGGGGCTGACCCGTCCGGACTTCAGTGTGAACTCGCCGAATCGAAGGACACCGAGTTCCAGTGCGAGCTCGATGAATTCTCTCTTGTAACCACGCATGCGATGGCTCTTCTGTATGATTGCCGCGACGGATCGGAGTATGACACAGGAGACTGGATTTGTTTCGCGTAATCAGCCTGAATGCCAACGGCATTCGGGCAGCAGCCCGCAAGGGTTTTTTCGAGTGGATGGCAGAGCAGGATGCCGACGTTATCTGTATACAGGAAACCAAGGCGCAGGTGCATCAACTGACCGACGAGACATTCTCGCCGTCAGGCTATCACTGCTATTACGAAGACGCCGAGAAGAAGGGCTACAGCGGCACTGCGATTTACACGCGGCACGAACCAAAGAAGGTCGTCCACGGCTACGGCGATGGAGAATTCGACAACGAAGGCCGCTACCTTGAAGTGCAGCTGGGTGGCATCAGCGTCGTGTCACTTTACCTGCCGTCCGGTTCGTCGAAAGAGGAACGGCAGATTGCCAAGTACCGCTGCATGGATTCGTTCGGCGAGCACCTCAGGAAACTCCAGCGCCGCCGCTCCGAGTACATTATTTGTGGCGACTGGAACATTGTGCACAAAGAAGAAGACATCAGGAACTGGAAACAGAATCAGAAGAATTCGGGCTGTCTGCCCCAAGAGCGCGCCTGGCTCGACAAGGTGTTCGGTGAATATCGGTACACAGATGCATTTCGTGCGATTGACCAGGAGCCCGAGCAATACACATGGTGGTCGAATCGTGGACGAGCATGGGACAACAATGTTGGGTGGCGTATCGACTACCAGGTTGTCACACCGGGCATGAGTGACAAAGTTCGGCGCACAGAAATCTACAGGGAACAGCGCTTCTCGGATCACGCACCGCTAATCATGGATTACGATTGGTCGCATGACAGCTGACGCCGTGAAAGATCGAACTCGTCGGGAGACCTTCAGAGAGGCGATCCTGAACAAGCGGATGCTTATCTGCATCTTTACCGGGTTTACATCGGGCTTGCCGTTGTACCTTCTGTTTCAGTTGGTCCCGTACTGGCTGCGAACCGAAGGCGTCAGTCTCGCGACCATCGGTTTTTTCGCCCTGGTGCAGCTTCCATACACATGGAAGTTTGTTTGGGCCCCCATAATGGATCGTTACACGCTGCCGTTTCTCGGGCATCGGCGAGGTTGGATCCTCCTCACGCAAGTCGCGTTGATGATTTCCATGGGCGCCCTCGGTTTTCTCAAACCAGAGCTATCGCTCTGGACGATCGCCTACCTCGCGGCAGCAGTCGCGTTCTTCAGTGCGAGTCAGGATGTCGTGCTCGATGCATACCGGCGTGAATTACTTCCCGACGTAGAGCTTGGGCTCGGCAACTCAATTCATATACAGGCCTATCGGCTGTCTGGCCTGATTCCGGGCGGGCTGGCGCTGATCCTTTCGGATTACCTTCCCTGGCACTCGGTCTTCATGATTGTCGCAGCATTTATGTTTGTCGGTATCGCAATGACGTTGGCCATTGATGAAGCCATTAAGAACCCGACGCCGCCGCAATCACTAAGAGCCTCAGTCATTGACCCGTTTCGCGAGTTCATTGGCCGTGCCGGCTGGCGACCCGCTCTGCTCGTGCTGGCGTTCTTGTTCTTCTACAAGCTTGGCGACAACATGGCGACGGCTCTGCAAACTGCCTTTTTTCACGACATGGGTTTTTCCGGAACACAGATCGGGTCGATCGCAAAGCTGGTCGGCACCACGGCATCAATATTCGGCGGTGTCGTCGGCGGGCTTGTCATGGTCAAGCTGCCGATCAACCGAGCGTTATGGGTATTCGGCTTCGTGCAGATCACGAGCATTCTTGGCTTCGCGCTGCTCTCCACGGTGGGCGCCAATCCCTGGGTGCTGGGAGGCGCCATGGCGTTCGAATATCTGGGCGTAGGCCTTGGCACGGTGGCGCTGACGGCGTTTATGGCGAAATCGACCAATATTGCGTTCGCGGCAACGCAGTTCGCCCTGTTCTCCGCGCTGGTCTCAGTGCCCAGAGTGTTTTCGAGCGCGACGACGGGTCTGATCGTGGAGCAAACAGGTTGGACGAACTTCTTTTTCGTATGTACGGCACTCGCGATACCCGGAATGCTGCTTCTCCTAAAGGTGGCCCCATGGAATGAGGACGCAGTGTGATCGAGCAGGAGATCACTGTCGGCCAACTCGATGAACTAGACGACCCTGGTTGTCGCGAGTTCGCGATTGGCGATGGTGACTGGCCGTATCGGGGTTTCGTGGTTCGCAAGGGCGAGGAAGTGTTCGCTTACCAGAACTTCTGCGTGCATGTCGGTCACCCGCTCAACTGGTCGCCCGACAAGTTCCTGACGAAAGACAAGTCAGCGCTGATCTGCGCATCGCATGGCGCGACCTACGAAATCGAAACAGGTTACTGCTACGCAGGGCCCGGCAACGGCCGAACGCTGAAAAAGGTGGATATCGACGTGCGGGACGGCGTGATCTACGTCACGGGCCCGGACAGCATGTAGGAGCTCCTTCCTACGATTTATCCAGGAACGCCAATGGGTCGTGAAAACCGCTCGGCATCTCGGAATCCTTCCTGCCGACGTAGTCTTCGGGGTCCATGTCGACAGAGCCCGACCAGTCTTCCGGCGCGCTCACCTCCATCAGGAGTAACTCCGGCCAGCGTTCGATTTCGACCTCACTGATAGTGCCATCGAAAAACTGAATCTCGACGGTGGCGTCAGCCTCGTCGATGGCGACTACTTCAAACAGCGTCCCGTTCGGTCTGCGGAACCATTTACCGATAACTGGGTATTGGATAGCCATTTTCTGCGCCTCTCTGCCTTTTCTCTCCCCCTATCTAGTTATAGGTCATGTTGCGCCACTTGCAAGCCGCTAGCAACTATTGACCACTTTCTCAAAACACCGGTCGCTTATTCCATGGCCTCTGCGCAGACCGCGACGCTCAAATTTCGTTTGCGGGCGCTCAAAAGGCTGGTCGCCCGCGTGCTCGCGGCGTTCAATGCATGTAAAACAATCCGACCGGGAAAGAACCTCGTCAATGTGTTCGGCGTAGTTGGCCCAATCCGTCGCCACATTGAGGGTTCCGCCATCGGCGAGCTTGTTCGCGATGAGGTCGACGAAATCGGGCTGCACTAT
>Ga0316196_10000034_pt1 | contig 31666 bp, 28 predicted proteins | sample Eddsed2cm_MG_FD_204938 | JGI IMG/M metagenome (GOLD analysis project Ga0316196, IMG submission 204938) | Coastal sediment microbial communities from Maine, United States - Eddy sediment 2 cm | ecosystem: Environmental > Aquatic > Marine > Coastal > Sediment | place: USA: Maine | collected... | reverse complement strand
AGGGCCGGCTCGCCGAAGATCAGTGGCTGGCTGTACATGGCTGTGGTGGCGTGGGGCTCTCGGCCATCATGATTGCGCAGGCCATCGGAGCACGTGTAATTGCGGTAGATATCAGCAATGAACAGCTGGAACTGGCTCGCACTATCGGGGCAACCGCCTGCATCAATGCCGCCGGCAGCGATGATGTTGCTTCTGAAATCAAGGCATTGAGTGATGGCGGCGCACAGGTTTCCATCGATGCTCTGGGCCATCCCGACACGCTGTTTAACTCGGTCGCCTGCCTGCGTAAGCGCGGCAGGCATGTGCAGGTTGGCCTGCTGTCACCCGACCAGCGAAATGCCCGGGTACCGACCGACCTGGTCGTTGCCAATGAACTCGAAATCCTGGGCAGTCATGGAATCCAGGCGCGCCGCTATGCGCAACTGATGCCAATGATTGAAAACGGTTCATTGCAGCCGCAGAAATTGATCAGTCGTAACATCAGCCTGGACCAGGCCGCTCAAGCCCTGGTCAGCATGGACCGCTTTGACGAAACCGGAGTCACCGTCATTACAGAATTTGGCTGAAGCTGTTTACAGCGTACCCGGGTAAAGACCACCATCGACCAGCAGGTTCTGGGCCGTCACATAGGCTGCCTGCTCACTGCACAAAAACGCACAATACGCACCGAACTCGTCGGGGTCCCCAGGGCGCTTCGCACCGACCTGGGCGAAATGTGCCGCTTTGAAGGATTCAAAATCCTTACCTGTCGCCTTCGCCCCGGCCTCCAGCACCGACCACATGCGATCGGTGGCGATGTATCCGGGCAGAAGGTTGTTGATGGTGACGTTGTGCCGGGCATTATCCCGCGCGATGCCGGAAATGAACCCGGTCAAACCGGCACGCGCCCCGTTGGACAGGCCCAGTGTCTTGACCGGCATTTTCACCGCCACGCTGGTGATGTTCACAATCCGGCCGAAACGCCGCTCGGCCATGCCGTCCAGCACGCGGCGGATCATGTCGATGGCACTGTACATATTGGCATTGACTGCATCGAACCAGTCCTGCTGACCCCAGTCACGAAAATCGCCGGGGGGCGGGCCGCCGGCGTTATTGATCAGGATATCGGGTTCAGGGCAGACCGCCAGCAAGGCTTCACGGCCTTCATTAGTGGTGACATCTGCGACTGTGAACCGCGCGTTCCCCCCGCCGGCAGAACCGATCTCCGCAACGGCTGCTTCCAGCGAACCGGCATTCCGCCCGCAGATCAGGACACTAACCCCTTCCCTGGCCAGGGCCAGCGCGCAGGCTTTACCGAGTCCTTTGCTCGATGCGCAGACAATGGCCGACTTTCCGGCAATATTCAGATCCATAATGAGGAGCTCTTAAGCGGTAACAATGACAGCCTTGAGGCTGTCGAGGAAACCCATCGCTTCGCCGCCTTCTGTCCGCCGGTCTTATTGACCAGGTAATCGATCAGAAGCTGACACTCATGAGCAATCCTGTCTTCTCCGCGATTGGCCCAGAAGCGTTCGAGCTGTTCATCCTGGCGGGCCTGGCCCACCAGTGTTGTTGCGAACATTGCGATGCCGTCATAGCCGCCAAGCCGGGCGTATAACGAGTCTGTCATCTTCTTACTCCTCTTGGTTGAATGATGTAAAAACCCCGCTCTGCCGGGATTTCAGCCGCAAACGGGGGACTCTTTCAGCATAGCAGGATTACGCAGTTTGATGGATCGGTTCACACCTGTTCCCTTTTCCTTTACGCTAAGCGCATCATTATTCCGAGGTACCAGACACATGCCCGATTACCGCTCCAGGACATCCACGTTCGGTCGAAACATGGCTGGCGCCCGCGCGTTGTGGCGCGCTACCGGAATGAAGGATGCGGACTTTCACAAACCCATCATCGCGGTCGTCAATTCGTTCACGCAGTTTGTTCCCGGGCATGTCCATCTGAAGGACATGGGGCAACTGGTGGCCCGCGAAATCGAAGCCGCCGGCGGCGTCGCCAAGGAGTTCAACACCATAGCGGTGGATGATGGTATCGCGATGGGGCATGACGGCATGCTGTACAGCCTGCCTTCCCGCGACATCATTTCAGATTCAGTCGAATACATGGTCAACGCGCATTGCGCCGACGCCATGGTCTGCATTTCCAACTGTGACAAGATCACGCCCGGAATGCTCAATGCGGCCATGCGCCTGAACATCCCGGCGGTGTTCGTCTCCGGCGGACCCATGGAAGCCGGCAAAACCAAATTGTCCGAAAACAAGCTGGACCTGGTGGACGCCATGGTGATCGCTGCCGATGACAGCGTGCCTGATGAAGTGGTCGCTGAGTACGAGCGTTCCGCCTGTCCAACCTGTGGTTCCTGTTCCGGCATGTTCACGGCCAACTCCATGAATTGCCTGACCGAGGCGCTGGGGCTCAGCCTGCCCGGTAACGGTTCCACGCTGGCAACCCATGCTGACCGCGAGCAGCTGTTCAAACGTGCCGGCTGGCTGATCGTCGAACTCTGCGAGCGCTATTACCGCAACGATGACGAAACAGCCCTGCCCCGCAGCATCGCCAACTTCGATGCGTTCGAAAACGCCATGTGCCTGGATATCGCCATGGGTGGATCGACCAATACCATCCTGCACCTGCTCGCTGCCGCGCAGGAAGCGGAAATGGACTTCACCTTGTCCGACATTGACCGTTTGTCACGCAAAGTACCGCAACTGTGCAAAGTGGCCCCAAGCACTCAGAAATACCATATGGAGGATGTGCACCGCGCCGGTGGCGTCATGGGAATCCTGGGTGAGCTGAATCGCGCCGGCCTGTTGCACGGTCACTGCACCACCGTTCACAGCCCATCCATGGCGTCTGCACTGGAACAGTGGGACATCATGAGCACGACCGATGAGGCGACGCAAAAGCTTTTCTCGGCAGGCCCGGCCGGCATCCCGACCCAGCAGGCGTTCAGCCAGGAGACGCGCTGGCCTTCTCTTGATACGGACAGGGAAAGCGGGTGCATCCGCTCGCTGGAACATGCATATTCCAGCGAAGGCGGCCTGGCCGTGTTGTTCGGCAACATTGCCGAGGACGGCTGCGTGGTTAAAACCGCCGGGGTGGACGATTCAAACCTGGTGTTCAAAGGCACGGCCCACATCTGCGAGAGCCAGGACGATGCGGTGAAAGCCATCCTGACCAACCAGGTATCGGCAGGCGAAGTAGTGGTGATCCGTTACGAAGGGCCTCGCGGTGGCCCGGGCATGCAGGAAATGCTCTACCCCACTTCCTACCTGAAGTCGAAAGGCCTGGGTAAGGTCTGCGCGTTACTGACTGACGGCCGGTTTTCCGGCGGCACATCGGGACTTTCCATCGGGCATGTCTCGCCAGAGGCTGCAGCAGGCGGAACCATTGCACTGATTGAACACGGTGACGTCATCGAAATCGACATTCCCAATAGAAGCATCAACCTTATGCTGGATGACGACACGCTGGCAATGCGTCGCGTTGAGATGAATGCACGGGGCGACAAGGCCTGGAAACCGGCCGAAGAACGTCCACGCAAAGTGACTGCGGCGCTGAAAACCTACGCCAAAATGGTGACCAGCGCCGACAAGGGCGCCGTGCGGGATCTCAGCCTGCTGGATTGACCGCGAGGCTGTTCGGTTAACTCATTCGGTCGCAGAGTTGCGCAGGTAGCTGTCACTGCCATCCAGCCAGTCTTCCCGCGGCGGGTCGAAGATGTCGATGTCAAACGTGTCTTCGAGTGCTTCGGCGCTGTGCGGCAGGTTGGAGGGAATGACCAGGACTTCGCCGGCCCGGACAATGGCCTCTTCATCCTGGTTCTCACCCAGCAGGAATTTCAAGGCACCTTCCAGCACGTAAGTCACTTGCTCGTTGTGGTGACTGTGCCGGGGCACAATGCATCCTTTCTTCAGGAAAATCTGCGTGAGCATCACGTTCTGGCCGGTAATCATTTTACGGCCGAGATCGGGGTTTAACTGCTCAAGCTGGATGTCTCCCCAGGCATGAAGCTTCGCTTTGGATGGTAGCATTTCCTGCACTCCTTAAAAGGTTCTGCAGATTATCCCCCAACGCTTGCTGTCAAACCATGGTCTGAAAATTTCGACACCACGCGAGCGAGGTCGTCCTTGTCGGGTTCCGCCATCGCTCCAGCCTGGAAATTCCTGCCCAGCTTGGTGAATTTGCCTTCTCCCACGTTGTGATAGGGCAACAAATTAACCTCCCTTTTCGGTCCGGGCAGGTTTGCCACGAATCCCGCGGTGGCCTCGATATTCTCGTCATCATCATTGACCCCCTTGATCAGCGGGATGCGAATCTGTATATCCGCGCCAACCCCGGCCAGTTCCCGCAGATTTTTCAGAATCCGCTTATTCCCTGCCCCGGTCCAGGCCTTGTGCTTTTCCGAATCCATCATTTTCAGGTCATACAAAAACAGATCCGTACGTTTGGCCACTTCAAGCAGAGTCCTGGTTTTAGCCAGCCCCGAGGTATCCACGGTGCGATGGATATCCATCCGGCCGCAGGCATCCAGGATTTCACACAGAAATTCGGAGTGCATCAGCGGCTCACCACCAGAGAAGGTAACCCCTCCACCCGACCGCTCAAAAAAAGGCCGTTCCCGCTCGATGATCGCGAGCAGGTCGTCAGTGGATTTCAATCGCCCCGACATTTCCGTGGCTTTAGCCGGACAGACCTCGGCGCAGGCGCCACAAACGATACAGCGTTCTTCATCCGTCACGATACCGTCGGGCGTGAGCTCGCAAGCCTGGAACGGACAAACCCTGACACACTCACCACAGCCAATGCACTTGCTTTGCGTATACATCTTCTGCACGTCTCGCGATACGCTTTCGGGATTGTGACACCAGCGGCAGGCCAGCGGACAACCCTTCAGAAAGACGGTCACACGGATGCCCGGCCCGTCATTGATGGCATAACGCTTGATGTCGAAAACCAGCGCTTCTGTCCCGGCGGACTTAGAAGTTTCTATGTCGGGACGGTCCAGCATCTTTACAGGGCCTCATTCTCCGTGCGGTCGATGATCTCCTGCTGCAGATCTGCGTTCATGTCGTTAAAGTAGTCGCTGTATCCTGCCATGCGGACCAGCAGATCCTTGTAGTCTTCCGGACACTTCTGGGCCGCCTTCAGCGTGGCCGTGTCCACGATATTGAACTGGATATGGTGTCCGCCCAGTTTGAAATAGCTCCGGACCAACTGGCCGAGCTTGACGACGTCCTTCTCCCGCTTGAGAAGGCTCGGCAGGAAGCGCTGGTTAAGCAGGGTGCCGCCGGACAGCGTGTGATCGAGCTTGGTCAGCGAGTGGACCACGGCTGAAGGGCCGTGGGTGTCGGCGCCGTGCGAGGGCGACGTGCCGTCCGAGATGGACTTGCCGGCGAAGCGGCCGTTAGGCGTCGCGCCCATTACCTTGCCGAAGTAAATATGGCAGGTGGTGGAAAGCATATTCAGGTGAAAGCTCTCTCCCCGCGTGTTGGGTTTGCCGTCGATGGCGGCGAACAGGTCAGCGTATATGCGTAGGGCAATATCGTCGGCGTAGTCATCGTCGTTGCCAAAAAACGGCGTCCGGTTGAGCACGGTCTGGCGCAGAAACTCTTCGCCTTCGAAATTTTTGGCCACCGCACACAGTATCCGGTCCATGCTGAAGTTGCGGTCCTCGAAGACATGTTTCTTCAGCACCGACAGGCTGTCGGTAGTAGTCCCCAGCCCGGTGCACTGGATGTAGTTGGTGTTATAGCGCGGGCCGGCATTGTAATAGTCCCTGCCCTTGCTGATGCAGTCCTCGATCACAACCGAAAGAAACGGTGCCGGAGCGTACCTGGCAAACATCCGATCGATGTAGTTGCTGACCCGTATCTTGGTGTCGACGATAAAGTTCAGCTGCCGTAAAAACGCGTCGTAAAGCTGATCATAGTGGGTGAATTTACGCGGATCACCGGTTCTGATTCCCACCAGTTTTCCACTCAGTGGATCAATGCCGTCGTTCAGCGTGATCTCGAGGACTTTCGGCACGTTCAGGTATCCGGTCAGCAGGAAAGCTTCCTTGCCAAACGCTCCGACCTCGATGCAGCCGCTGCAGCCGCCTTCGCGGGCATCGCTCAGCGACTTGCCCTGGCGCAGCAATTCGAGCACGTAGACATCCGGATTGAAGATCGAGGGATAACCGTGCCCCTGGCGGATCACCTTGCAGGCCGCGTTCAGGAACCGGTCGGGCGTCTTGTCACTGATGTGCACCGAACTGCCGGGCTGCAGGATATGCAGTTCTTCGATGACCTCGAGCATGATGTAGGAGACTTCGCTGACGCCGTCTTTACCCTCTGCCGTGATGCCACCGATATTGATGTTGGTGAAATCGTTGTAGGTGCCGCTCTCCCGGGCGGTAATGCCGACTTTTGGGGGCGCAGGATGGTTATTGACCTTGATCCAGAAACAGCACAGCAGTTCCCTGGCCTGCTCCCGGTTCAGGGTGCCCGCCGCGAGTTCGGCCTCGTAGAACGGTGCCAGGTGCTGATCGAAATGGCCGGGATTCATCGCATCCCAGCCGTTCAATTCGGTAATCGTTCCCAGGTGGACAAACCAGTACATCTGGATCGCCTCGCGAAAAGTGCGCGGCTTGTTGGCAGGCACATGGCGGCAAACCTGTGCGATCTCTTTCAGTTCGGCGACGCGACGGGAATCCGCCTCTTCGCTCGCCATTTGCTCGGCCAGTTCAGCGTGCCTCTCGGCAAACAGGATCACTGCATCGCAGGAAATGGCCATCGCCCTGAGTTCTTCGTTTTTGTCCGCAGCCCCGGGGTCATTCAGGTAGTCCAGCGCTTCTATTTCAGCTTCAATCCGCGCCTTGAAATCGAGCATTCCCTGCTGGTAAATCTGCCCGTCCAGCGCCGTGTGGCCGGCGGCGCGCTGTTCCATGAACTCCGTGAACAACCCGGCTTCGTAAGCGGCCTGCCACTCAGCAGGCACGTGACTGAAGATCCGTTCGCGAACCGTTTTCCCCTCCCAGTACGGGATCACTTCGCGGGCATAGGTATCTATATCTTCTTCGCTGATCGTGTAACGCTGCTGGTCGCGGGTATTGAGGACTCGAAAATCCTCCACGCTGTGACAGGTCAGTTCGGGAAAAGTAGGCACTGCACCGGGACGTGGACCGCGTTCACCAACGATCAGTTCGTCCGCGCCGATGTAGATTGTTTTTTTGCTGCAGTGGTCGAGAAAATTCAGCGCACGCATGAGCGGTATAGAGTACTTGCCGTAATGCTCCTTGTAGAAGGCCGTTTCGTGCAGGGCACGTTCGATGGAGAGTGACGGCTCGGTCTCCACGCTCAGCTTGCGCAGGCGTTGAATCCGCTCGTTCATTCCCGGCCCGATGGCGTTGTTCCGCTCGGGATAGAAATTTCCTTCGCTGGCGGCTTTTCTCTGGGGTTGGGCGATCTCTTCGATCACGGAATTCACAGCAACTGTCTCCTTAACTGCCATCAGGCAGTACTCAACAGACCCAAGGTACTGAATATCCGTGGGTTTACTTGTGATTCAGATCAAGCGGCAAGCCAGATACTCGATGACGAAACGTGGTTAAATTGGTGGAATACCGGGAGGCCAGGCGCATGACCAGACAAACTGCTACTTTTCTTCTCTTATCACTACTCGTGTTCCACTGCCCTGCAGCCCTTGCCGATTGCGAACCGGGCAGCGAATCAGGCTACAAACTGCTCAGGGTATTTGAAGTCAAAGGTCGCCAGGGAGTGGCCAGTGACGGGGCGAGTTATTTTGTCAGCGGTAACACGTCGCTTTATCGGTACAGTGAGAGCGGAGAGTTGCTTGCCAGCAATGAAAACGCGCTGGAAGGGCTGCCCCTCGCAGCCAATCACATTGGCGATATCAGCGTTTACCAGGGCGAGATTTACGCCGGTATCGAGTGGTTCGAAGACGGCCAGGGCAAGAACATCCAGGTCGCCATTTTTGACGCCAATGACCTTTCCTACAAAAGAGCCATCCCATGGGACCCAGCTTCCGGCCAGTTAGAGGTGAGCGGAGTGGCGGTCGATCCGCTCCGTTCCAGCATCTGGATGACGGACTGGGTCAGCGGCCGCTATCTCTACCGCTATGATCTCAAGACCGGTGCTTATTCCGGCAAGCTGCACTTACGTGCGCCACCCCAATGGCAGCAGGGCATCGCAGCGCTGGGTGATTACCTTTACATGACGGCGGACGATGGCGATGCTGAAGACGGGGAGGTCGACAATATCTGGAGAGTGAGCGCAGTCTCTCAGGACACCGCCGCCTACGTCACTCACGAACACGCCCTGCGCGAATTACGCCAGGTTGGAGAAATTGAAGGCATCACCTTCGATGAGGCAGCCGGCGAGATGATCGTGCTCGCCAACCGCGGCAAACGGATCATTCTGGGTATGCCCAAAGGCCTGTATCCCGGTTATGACCGGGAAATTCACGAACTGTATATATACCAGGTACCTTAGAATGTGATCAGTGCTGTTGCTCGACCAGCCACTCGTCAACCATTTCTTCCAGCACGTCGATGGCCAGGGAACCATTGCCGACAATGACATCGTGGAAAGCGCGGATATCAAAATCAGCACCCAGCGTAGTTTCCGCTTTCTTGCGTAACGCCTTGATACGCAGTTCACCAATCTTGTAAGCCAGCGCCTGACCCGGCCAGGTGATATACCTGTCTACTTCCGCGGTCACTTCGGAAAGCGTCATCGCACTGTTTTCCATCAGGTAGTCAATGGTCTGCTGACGCGACCAGCCAAAGGCATGCATGCCGGTATCGACCACAAGGCGGTTGGCCCGCCACATTTCATAGGTGAGCCGACCGAAATCACTGTAGGGATTCTGGTAGAAACCGGCTTCCTTGCCCAGGCTTTCGGCGTAGAGCCCCCAACCCTCGCCGTAGGCGGCATGATAAAGGGTTTTACGGAATTCAGGCACATCGAGTTCCATGGCTACGGCGCTCTGATGGTGGTGGCCAGGCACCGCCTCGTGCAGGCTCAGCGCTTCCAGGTTGTATAGGGGTTGTGCCTGCAGATCAGTGACATTGATAAAGTAAACCCCTGCCGTCTTGCCGTCACCCTCCCCGCTCACGTAGTAAGCACCACGCCCCTCGGTTGCCCGGAGTTCATAAGTGTTTCTCGCCAGCAGGCCAAAATAGCGCGGCATCATTCCATCCATCTTCTTGGTGATGAAAGCGGTCTTCTCCATCAAGTCCTGCGCGTCGGAGGCGTAAAACTGCGGGTCGGTGCGCAGGAACTCGAGAAAGTCCTGGAAACTGCCCTCGAACCCCGTTGATGCGATGACAGCTTCCATTTCACTGCGGATACGCCTGGTCTCGCTCAAGCCCAGATCATGAATCTCCCGGGGTGACATACCCGTTGTTGTGAAATAGCGAATCAGGTAAGCGTAGTAGTCCTCACCGCCTTCCAGGCTGGTGATGCCAACCGTTTTGCGGCAGGCAGGCAGATATTCTTCGGTGAAAAAGCGGTAGAAATCCTGGTAGGCAGGAATGACCTGTTCCTGTATCAATTTCGCAGCTCTTGCGGCGAGGTCCTGCCGGCGAGACCCCGGCACGGTCGATGGAAATTCGGCAAAGGGCGCGAAAAAAACACTTTGGCTCACATCTTCCACGATGAATTCACTGATGGTTTTCTCGTAACCCTCCATGGATTTGCAGTAATGTGTGTAGCCCGTGGCGATGCCTTCCTTCAGCAGGGCCATGTTCTCCCTGTTGTATCGCGGATAATCCGCCAGGCTGACCAGGTAGCGTTCGTAATCCTCCAGAGTGTTGAACGCCATGTTGGCCGGCGCCTGGCCGAAATAACTGTGGTATCCCGTCAGGGCGGATATCGGAAATCGGTGATCGTAGTAGCGATATGAATCTCTTTCAGTTTCACGTTCGTAGCGAAATAATTTGAAGCTGATTCTGTCCTGGCCTTCCAGACTGTTCTCATCGATGGCTTCAAGACGTTTGAGGATGTCATCATTGTAGGCATTGCGCCTGGCCCGGGCTTCCGGCGTGAATTCGGGTAGTTTGCCATAGGGCCGGAAGGCATCGGAATCGGTGCGGAAAAATATCTGTTCCTTTTCCGCGGTGGCCCAGTGTTCATCAAGGAGAGAGTGGAAGTCCTGGGCAGGATCTGCCATGCCGGAGCCGGCAGAGCACAGCCAGCAAAGGAAGGAAAGCGTCGTCATTATTGTAAATTTGCGCACTGCAGATTCGCTCCGAATCGTTGATGAAGTGATCAGACCCGGCGTGAAGTATACTCGGTCACCACTGTCCTCACCGTATCCAAAGGAGCCTTAAGTGCCTTTCAGAAATTATCTTGTATTCCCTGCGCTGATTATCTGTCTTCTGTTTGGCACTGCCGCCGATGCCCAGGCCGCTGATGCCGAAGTTCTCAAGAGAGTCATCAAGAACGGTCATATCAGGGTCGGCATGACCGGGAATCAGCCGCCGATGAATGTGAAGAGCCGGACCGGTGCCTTCATCGGCCTTGAAGTCGACCTGGCCAACATCATGGCCAAGGCGCTTGGTGTGAGGCTGATGATGGTACCCAAGCCCTTCCCGGAGTTACTTGCTGCTCTGAACAACGGTGAAGTAGACATGGTCATGTCGAACATGTCGATCACACCCGAGCGGACGCTCATGGTGTCTTTTGTCGGGCCATACATGTTATCGGGCCGCTCCATCCTGACCCGTTCATCACTATTGGCCCGGGCATCAAGCCCGTCAGATCTCAACCGGCCAGACATCAAGGTGGCCGCCATTGCCAACTCGACCGGTCAGCGACTTGCCGAACAATATCTACCCAATACCAAGCTGATCACAACCTGGAATTACGATGATGCCGTGCGCATGGTCAAGGAAGGCGAAGTCGACGTGGTCATCGCCGACATGACCGTTTGCAAACTGGCGGTCATGCAGAATCCCGAGGCCAACCTGCTGACCCTTGCAGCGCCGTTGAATATCGAGCCCGTCGGCATCGCGGTTTCACGCGAAGATCTGCAGTTTCAGAATCTTATATCCAATATGCTCGATGGCATCGAAGACACTGGCATGCTGGATCAATTGCGCAAGAAATGGCTCGAAGACGACAGCTGGATAAGCGATTTGCCCTGATCCAACGCCTCTAATCCAAAGACGGAAATTCTGCAAAAAAGGCTTCGGCATCCCGGAGCCCGGCAAAGCCGAAAATCCAGCAACTTTCAGCGACGTCGGAAAAATCCATGCCGCCCATTTCAATTGCGGTGTTGTTGTACCGCCCTTCGCGACCATTGAACTCCATGGCGATGTCCCTGGCCATACGCCAGGTTTCACCGTTCGGTCCAGGGCCAGTTGTCCATTCCCAATAGCCATCCGTTTCTGTTCTCAGGCCTGGAGTGCCATTGTCCCGTTCATTTCCATCAGGAATTTTCTGATAGTCCGCATGCTGCCGGACATAGGTTAGTTTTTCGGGTGAAGTGACAGACTCATTCCAGTCGGAGTGCTGCACAACGTGAACCTGCTTTTGTGTGTCTATGGAAGGCTCTTGCTCCCGCACGAGTTTTAGCCAGTCGGCTGTGAAATCGGATTGCCCGGCCTCCGCCACCCAAACGTGCCCTCCCCTGTTGAGCGTGTCAGCGACCATTTCACTCACGTCAGTCAGTGCCTGTGTCCGGTTGGTGTGGGCGTTTGACCATCGCTTGCCGAACGCCAGATTGAACAGTTCCGGTGCTGGAACGTACAAGCCTTCCTGGATGCCGTAGGCGCCTGCGACCGCATGAAAATTCACCTCTGAAAACCGTGGATCGCGCAGCATTGTTGCGACACCCGCGATGGAATGGAGATCATCGACGTCAGTCTTACTGTCGAATTGTGGGAGGAACAAATCCTGCTGAGGGTTGAATTGTCCCAACGGGGCCTCGGCGCGGGCGGCAGATGCAACGGATAGCATGAGAATAAGCACAAGAAAAGGTAAACGAGTGGTTGGATGCATGATGGAGTTGGCAGTTGTGATTCGGTAGCAGCGAAGTATACCCGCTCAGGCGTGAGAAGGATGGGCAATAGCCCAGCGCACTGTGTGGATGAGTTTCCTGTCTGTATATCTAACGTTGCACACGACCTGATGCGTCACCGCCAACCCGGTCGACGATGGCGGTGATCTCGTAACGCCGCGAAAGATAAAAACCATTCGCATCCCGCAAGCAAGCCGACCAGCCGTTGCGGTCCGCGCTCTTCGATTCGCGCAAGGTGATGGCAATCACTGACATATCCGGGATTACGTTGAGAACTTTCTCTCCCAGGGCTTCGTATTTGGCGGTGTCCAGTTCTCCGCTTTCGACATGCACATCCGCCGAGATACCCAAAGACTTCTGGCAGTCCTCCTCGTTGGCAATGCCCACGTCCACATACTTAACAAGTTCATTCATCACTTCCGGCGCGCTCTTGCCATACTTCCACAGCTTGCCGCGGAAATTGAAATCGCAAGACACTGTGACACCCCGGTCTTTTGCCGCCCGAACCGCCTCCAGGCTCATGTCCGCAGCCGACTGGCTCAATGCGGGTGTGATGCCGGTAATGTGGAACCAGCTTGCACCCTCGAACACCTTGTCCCAATCAAAGTCACCGGGGCCGCAATCGGCAATTGACGAGTTGGCGCGGTCATACACCACGTTCGAAGGCCGCTGGTTGGAGCCCGTTTCCAGAATGTAGATACCGACCCGATCGCCGGAGCGCCGGATTTGTGTAGTGTCGACCCCGAAACCGCGAAGCTCACGAATGGTTTTTTCCCGATATCGTTATCCGGTAAAGCCGTGACGAAACGGGCATCCAGTCCATAATTGGCCAGTGCAACCGCCACGTTGGCCTCGCCGCCGCCGAAAGTCGCCTCGAAAAACGGCGTCTAAAAATAGCGTTCATGGCCCGGCGTTTTCAGCCGCAGCATAATTTCGCCCAGGGATACGTAGGTGGACATAGTCAGTTCCTCGTTTCGTTCGCAATGGCCACGGCTTGCCCGGCCAGTTTCGTGATCTGTGAATAATCACCGCTATCGATTGCTGCCTGGGGAGTGAGCCAGCTGCCTCCGCAGGCCAACACGGTCGGCAGCGCCAGGTATTCGGACAGGTTGGAAGCCGATATGCCTCCGGTCGGCATAAAATTCACACCTTTGAAAACCGAGCCGAGCGCTTTCAACATCGGTATACCGCCCGCCAGTGAGGCCGGGAAGAATTTCATCGTACGCAGGCCCATGTTCCAGCCATTCTGTGCCTCGGTCGCCGTGCTGACGCCGGGATAGACCGGCAGGCCGGCCTCCTGTGCCATGCGAACGACGGGCTCATAAAGCCCAGGCATCACGATAAATTGTGCCCCGGAATCGATTACCGCTGCAGCCTGATCTGCACCGAGCACTGTTCCAGCGCCGATAATGGCATCCGGAACTGCGCTGGCGATTTCGCCCATGCACTCGATGGCAGCGGGCGTGCGCAACACCACTTCAACCACGGTCAGGCCTCCATCTACCAGGGCCTGGGCCGTTTTTATGCCACTTTCAGCATCTTGGGGAGCGACCAGGGGTACTACTGGAGCACGGGTCAGCCTTTGTAAAATATCATCACTCATCTATTGTTATCCTGCTCAGGAGAAAATCAGGCGTCCATTTTTTGGACTCAAGTAAAACCTGCGAATTAGTTCTTGAGGGAACTCTACTCAATCAATGCCCATGTCATCAAAGGGCGATACCAAGTCGAGCCCTACCACCTTGCCCCCAATACGCACCTCGTGCCCGTCCATCTCTACGTCATCATCCCCCAGCACACCATGATCAAATTTGTAGACCGGCATTTGCTTACCGGCAATCATGTCGTCGTCGTAGCGCTGTTGCCGTTCCCGCACGGCCTCGTTGGCATGCTGCCAGGCTGACCATTCCGAAGCTGAGTAGCGCGCTTGCAACATCTTGCGGGCGACTGTGGGGCTGAACAGCACGCCTGTGGCATTGTTTCCGCCGAATCCCTTGGTGTTAATCAGGCTGTATTGCAGGGATTCAGGATTTATCTGCTGGTGGTCGGAACTCAATTGCAGCCTGTCCTGGTCCACATCATCAGCTATCGCATCAATGGAGTGAATGCCGGGAATCCAACCATGCTTCCAAATGCCCAATGCCGTTGTTACCTGGTCCCCGGACGCGGAGCCCAAAGAATGACCGAGATAACTCTTAAGTGCCGCCACAGGCCACTTCTCGATATCAAAAGCCTTTGCCGTTTCGCTGAGAATTTTTGATTCGGTTGTGCGGTTCTGGGGTGTGCCCGTACCGTGTGCCTGCACCATGCCTTCTGTTCGCATCGCTTTTTCCCCAACAATGGCACGAGCTGCCGCAGCAGCCTTGGCCATTGTTATGTAATTACCCACTCCAGGACTGGCTATGGACTTTTTATGGCCATCAGCATTGACGAACACATCACTTGCCGCAGCATAAATGGTTGCACCCAACTCCATCGCCAATTGGTCGTCAAACAGCACCACCATTTGGGAAGACTCGGCAATCGTGAAGCCACAATTTTCCGCAAAAGGCCTACAGGCCCGGCGATAATCGGGAACCTGGCTGTCAGACAAGCCGTCCAACAGGCGCAAACTCTTGTCAGTCGCGAGTGCACCCATAGCCATGTAGCCTTCCATCACCTCCGGTGTAATCGGCGCCTCGGAAGAACCAACAAAAGCCACCCTCGCGCGGCCGCTCCGAATGTCCTGGATACCGTGGCGCAGGTTGTAAAGAAATGAAGCACAGGCGCCCAGGCTGGCGCCTGTTGCGCCAAGATTACCCAACACGTAGGCATTGATAAAATCAGCAGGCATTTCCGCCAGTCCCAGCGGGCAGTATTTAGAAGTGACCTTCATGCCGTTATAACGGCTCTTGACCAGACCACCCGTACCCGCGGAGTCCAATTGCCCCATGGCACTGCCGGCATAAACACTGACTTCATCGACCGGCACATGTTGCAAAATCGTATCGAAATCAATGCCCATGCTACCCAGGGCATCAGATGCGCCATAAATCATCATCTGCAGTCCCCGCGGGTGGCTGCGGGAGGCATACAATTTTTCCGGCTCAAAACCTGTGGGTAGCTGGCCTGCTACCTTGACTTCGAAATCCCGGTGGGTGGGAAGCAAGAAGTCTTGCTGCCCCACAATCTGCACATTAGCGTGAGACTCCGAGGTTGGCGTGACAACCCAGTCAGGGGGGATTTTATCCGGCAGATTCTGCGTCTTGATATCAAAATTTACCGGGCTGCCGTTACTTTGCGTGGGGAAGCGCCGGTTCCAGGACACAAAATCCACGTCAAAGTGGTTGGCTTCGATGCGGCGGATCAGTGTGTGATCAAGGATGTATTGTTCATTGCCCGCAGCGGTTTCCAGCTGCATTAGCTGGGCCAGTGATGCAAACGTTCGTTCCCTGTGAGCCTGGGGCATGGCGGATTGCACCATGCGTGAGTAGGCGTGATGCCCCGAAGTTCGACCCGCCGGGCTGACTCCTCCAAACCCGACGATAACCGGTAATCTTTGCCTGCTCATGACACTCTCTCAGTGGGTGTATGGAGTGTAGCCCCCCGACTAAATCACGGATATGTCATTTCAGCCAATAATTATGGTATTTTAGCCATTCATGTTTACCGCCGCCGTCGTTCTCTATCCCAGCGCCCTGGCTTCCAGCATCACCATGCCTATGGAGGTTTTTCAGGCAGCGAGTCAAATGGCGAGCGCCAGGCGACGGGGTGAACCGCAAATACGTTTTCTACTGGCCGGCTTTACTTCTCAACCGGTGAAACTGATCAGCGGTCTCGAAATGAAACCGGATTTGAGTTTAGATGAGTTGCCCGCACCGGACTTGCTGCTATTGCCTGCCATATGGCGTAATCCCCTGCCGACCATCAATGCGGCACGGCCCTGGCTGCCGAGGTTGCGGGAAATTGCCTCGACCGGCACGAGCATCTGCAGTGTAGGCACTGCCAGTTGTCTGCTGGCGGAAGCAGGATTGCTGACCGGCAAACCCGCAACCACCCACTGGAATTATTTCGATCGTTTTGCCAGGCGTTACCCGGACGTAAACCTTAAAACCCGTCATCTCATTACACAGAGTGACAACATATACTGCGTCGGCAGCGTCAATTCTGTGGCCGACTTGATGGTCCATATTGTTGAGGGTTGGTTGGGCAGCCGTATCGCGCGCCGGGTAGAAAACCAGTTCTCACCGGAAATTCGCCAGCCTTTCCGGGCCGCAGCTTATCAGGACGCACCCAACGGCGCCCATCAAGATGAAATCGTGCTCGAAGGCCAGCAATGGATACAGGAACATCTGGACGAACGCATCAGCATTGCGGACCTGGCGGATCATTTAAAAATGAATCTGCGCACCCTGAATCGCCGATTCAAAAAGGCTACAGGCTACGGTCCTCAGGCCTATTTGCAGAGCCAACGCCTGGCAACGGCCAGAACCCTTTTGCGTAACAGCAACCTCACTGTCGCCGAAGTAGCATGGCAAGTCGGACTACAGGATGTCAGTTATTTCTCCCAGCTGTTTCGTGCCAGAACCGGCATGACTCCCCTGCACTACCGCCGAGCGGTACGGGGCAAGTTATTTGTGCCTTCGACTCAATTGCGTACTGACTAATCGTGTGACAGGATACTTTCAATGCTGCCTCAAACGGAACGGCTATGAACCTTAAATCCAATTTTCCAGCAACGGCCTTTGCCATCTTATGTATGACATTTCTGTTCGGCTGTGAAAAGGCAAACTCACCAGCCAATGAAGCAACCGTTGAAGGCACTCCGGCTGACCCATCGGCCGAGGCAACCGCAGCCGTCACGCTGCTTGCCGATCACTATTATTCGGCCAGAAACCTCCAGTTTTTACCTGTCCACTTTCGAGGGGAAGCTTACGGCTACTGCCTATTAATTAGCGGGTGATATAAGTCAGGAATACAAATTTCAAAAATAACCTAGAAACCTCTCTGTACCAGGTTCCCGCATATAGACGGGGGTCGAATACTGTAAGGGGCGGTATGGGGGGGCGATCTTGAATTTTTTAGTTCATAGCAGCCTGGAAGCGACAGCGACCTAACGCCAGAGCAAACAAACATTAAAAGTAGGGGCAGAAGTAGGGACAAAGAAAAGCCCCTTATAAAAGGGGCTTTAATTTCATGACGTTATGTCATTAACTGGCGGAGAGAGAGGGATTCGAACCCTCGATGGGCTTTTTAAACCCATACTCCCTTAGCAGGGGAGCGCCTTCAGCCACTCGGCCACCTCTCCGTAAACTGATTGTATCTCGAATTCTTTGCAGCAGTTCGAGTCCTGCTGTACGGCGCTCCACGGAGCGCGTTATTCCGGGCATCCTGCCCTCCACCCCTTCGGGGCCGTCTGCGCTTCGCTTCGACGTTCCCGTTCGCTCCCGGCGAACGGGTCGGCCACTCGGCCGCTTCTCCGAAAACTTGGAAGCGGTATTTTATACGTTTGTGGAGGAATCTGAAACAGGAAAATGCAGGCAACAGCCCAATCCGTATTCCGGTTGGCTGGCGCCTGTTTGTTTCCGGCAGAGCCGGCTCAAACGATTTGATCAGTGCTCGTCGGCAGGTTTAGCTGCTCCGTCCGAACGTTCCCTCAGAATCCGCTGGTAAATTTCTTCACGATGTACCTGCACCTCGGGCGGTGCCTCAATGCCGATGCGAATCTGATTCCCTTTTACACCTAGTACGGTGACAACAATGTTGTCGCCAATGACAAGCTTCTCTCCAATTCTTCTTGTCAGAATGAGCATATTAACCTTCCTTTGGTTTCGGACACTTCATGTATCCGCGCTATTCTTGTCTTCTACGCTTATGCCAAAACCATCGCGAGACGATTAGTTTGTAACGAGCAGTTTTTCTCCGACTGCCGTTACGCCAATTCCCTTGTGTTGTGCAGTTTTTGCTAACTATTTTCAGCAACCCATTGCTGCACTGACTTCAATGCCCCGTCCAGGTTTTCCGGTTGGGACCCGCCGGCCTGGGCAAAATCTGGACGCCCCCCGCCTTTGCCGCCAACTTGTTGTGCGACGAAGTTTACCAGATTGCCCGCCTGAATCCGAGCAAGTAAATCTTTGCTGACCCCGGCCGCCAGCCTGACTTTACCAGCATCAGCACTTCCGATCACTACAATCGATGTTCCAAGTTTGTCTTTCAGCCGGTCAACGGTGTCCCTGAGTGCCTTGGGTTCAACCTCGTCCATGCGCGCCGAAAGCACTTTAATGCCATTGGTGTCAACGGCAGACCCAGCCATTTCATCGCCGCTTGCGCTGGCCAATTTTGACTTGAGTTCTTCCAGTTCCTTTTCCAGCGATTTGCTGCGATCCATGATCTGTCGCAAGCGGTCTTCCATCGCATTCGGTGCAATCTTCAGTACGCCCGCCAGGCTCTTCAGCTGGGCATCCATGGTCTGGACCTGCTCAACGGCGGCCTCTCCCGCCACTGCAACAATGCGACGGATGCCAGCGGCAATGGCTGCTTCCTCGACAATCTTGAACTGGCCAATATCCCCTACCCGGTTCACATGAGTGCCGCCGCATAGCTCCACGGAAAAATCGCCGAAACGCATCACCCGGACCCGGTCACCATACTTCTCGCCAAATAAAGCAGTTGCACCGGTTTCAAGTGCGTCATCGAAATCCATCACCTGGACATCGGAATCGGGGTTCACACGGATTTCACGGTTGACGATCCGTTCGATTTCGACCAACTCAGCGTTGGTGACGGCTCGGGGATGAGTGAAATCAAAGCGCAAGTGATCGGGCGCAACCAGTGAGCCCCGTTGTTCGACATGACCACCCAGAACCTGTTGCAGCGCGGCGTGCATCAGGTGCGTGGCAGAGTGATGCAGTACAATCGCCTGGCGGCGCTCGCCGTCCACAGCCGCAGAAATGGTCATTCCGGTTCTCAGCTCACCCGACTTCAGCGTTCCGATGTGGCCGAAAAATACGCCGGCAATCTTGATCGTGTCCTGCACCTCAAACACGGCATCACCCGAACGGATCAGGCCCGTGTCGCCAACCTGTCCACCCGACTCGGCATAAAAAGGTGTTTTGTCGAGCAATAATATGGCCTCATCGGCTGCGCTTATTTGATCTACCTGCTCACCATCAACCAGGATGGCGGCAACCACCGAATCGGTCGTTTCCAGCAAGTCGTACCCCAGGAACTCGGTCGGCTCGAGATTCGTGATGGTCTCAGCGGAGATTTGTGCTTGCTGTGCGAACTTACCGGCAGACCGGCCCCGTTCCTGTTGCTTGGCCATTTCGGCATTGAAGCCGTCTTCGTCCACGGCCAGGTTGTTCTCGCGTGCGATGTCCTGCGTCAGGTCCAGCGGGAACCCGTAGGTGTCATAAAGCAGGAAAGCCGTCTCGCCATCGATCTGGCCACCCTCGCCTGCCGACTTCTTCATTACGTCCCTGAGGATGCCCATACCCGTATCCAGCGTGCGGGCGAAACGCTGCTCTTCTTCCAGCAACGTGCTCTTGATCAGATCGGCTTTCTGCCGAAGTTCCGGATAGGCGTCACCCATCTGCTCAGCCAGCGGGTCTGCCATCTGGCTGAAGAAAGGCTTCTTCATACCCAGTTTATAACCGTGGCGAATGGCCCGGCGAATGATGCGGCGAAGCACATAGCCCCTGCCATCACGGGATGGCACCACGCCGTCTGCTACCAGGAAGGCGCAGGCACGGATGTGGTCAGCGATAACATTCAGCGACGCATTCTCAGCATCCTTGCAGCCAGTCAAGTCCGCGGCAGCCTGCGTCAGCGCCCGAAACAGGTCGATCTGGTAATTACTGTGGTGATGCTGCAGCACCGCCGCCAGGCGTTCCAGCCCCATGCCCGTGTCCACGCAGGGTGCAGGCAGAGGATTCATCGCTCCATCTGCGGCGCGATCGAATTGCATAAACACCAGGTTCCAGATTTCTATATAGCGGTCGCCGTCTTCATCCGGCGAGCCGGGCGGTCCACCGTCAACACCGGGGCCGTGGTCATAAAAAATCTCGGTGCAGGGGCCACAGGGGCCTGTATCGCCCATCGCCCAGAAATTATCGCTCTCGAATTTAGCGCCACCGGGCTTGTCGCCGATGCGCACAATGCGATCTTCCGGTACGCCAATCTCATTGGCCCAGATCGCATAAGCTTCGTCGTCCGTCTCATATACCGTGACCCAAAGCCGGTCCGGCTCCAGGCCATAAACCCGGGTCAGCAACTCCCAGGCATAACGAATCGCATCTTCCTTGAAGTAATCCCCAAAGCTGAAGTTACCCAACATCTCAAAAAACGTGTGGTGCCGTGCGGTATACCCAACCTGGTCCAGGTCATTGTGCTTGCCACCCGCGCGCACACAACGTTGCGAACTAACCGCCCGAACATAATTCCGCTTCTCTGCCCCCAGGAATACATCCTTGAACTGAACCATGCCTGCATTGGTGAAGAGCAACGTAGGATCATTGGCGGGCACAAGTGAGCTGGATGCCACAACGCGATGGTCCTCACCCTCGAAAAACCCGAGAAAATCCGCACGAATCTCATTTGTAGATTTAAGAGTTTTCGACCCGCTTTCCGTACCCATCTTTATCTGGCCCCACGCCTGCAATATTCAACAAAAACAATGTAAGAGCGGAGTGTACCGAATCCAAGCCTCAATGAGTACACGTCAAGCGAAATGCTTTGGTGCCAAGACAGCAGAGGTGATGGGGAACTGTTTCCAGGACACTCGCAAGACATCCCTGTTCGCTCAGAGCACGCTCCCGGCGTGCTATGGTCCTGTAAGCACCTCCCCATAACCTTTGCCAGGCATCGACACGACCGAAGTCGCTTACGCGCAGCGCGGGTATCGGGTATCTGTTTTCTGGACTGTAACCCGTCAGGAACGGGTTCCAAGCGAACAGGGATGTCTTGCGCGTGTCCGGAAAACAGATACCCGATACCTGCGCCCGAACGTGGCATCATTCAGGATTGGTTTAGGGCATCCATGGCTTGAGAATGAGTGAACCCCCGACTCATCAATCGCCGGTAGTATTTCTTTTTGGCGTGAAAATCGATTACCCCAATGTTCTGGCGCTCCAGCCATTGAACAGCGAGGTCAAGCCACTCTTCAGAACGGGCATCGAGCTCTCTTGAAATAAGGTGTTCAGAAACCCCCTTTGTGCGCAAAGCCGCTTTGATTTTGAGCGGACCCTGGAGCCGTTGTGCGCGAAAACGCACGAAGGCTTCGGTGAAGCGCTCATCGGAAAGGAGGTTTTCCTCAACCAGGGCATGCAGCAGGTTGCTGACACCGTTGGCTTCGGGCCATTTCTGACGAATTCGGCGGTCGAGTTCGAAGACACTGTATTCCCGCCTTCCCAGCAGGCGATAGGCAAAAGCCCTCATCTCATTTGATGAGGGTTTTTCCTGCGTTTCCGAAGCCAAGGTTCTCTACTCGGCGTTTATTACTCTGCGACTGGCTCTTCGATGGCTGCTTTTACTTCCTTGGGAGGCATCAACTCATCGCGAACCTGCTTGTTAATGGATTCTGCGATGTCCGGGTTATCCTTGAGGAATTGGCGGACATTTTCCTTGCCCTGGCCAATGCGGTCGCCCTGGTAGCTGTACCAGGCGCCGGACTTATCGACAAAACCATGCTTCACACCCAGTTCGATCAACTCGCCTTCCCACGAGATACCCTCGCCGTAAAGAATTTCGAATTCCGCCTGCTTGAAGGGAGGTGCCATCTTGTTCTTGACGACCTTCACGCGAGTCTGGTTTCCGACCACTTCGTCGCCCTTTTTCAGCGCGCCGATGCGGCGGATATCCAGGCGGATCGAAGAGTAGAATTTCAGAGCGTTTCCGCCGGTCGTGGTTTCCGGGCTGCCAAACATCACGCCGATCTTCATGCGGATCTGGTTGATGAAGATGACCATGCAATTGGAACGCTTGATGTTGGCTGTCAGCTTGCGCAGCGCCTGTGACATCAGCCTCGCCTGCAGGCCAACGTGCGTATCCCCCATGTCGCCTTCAATTTCCGCTTTAGGCGTCAGCGCTGCAACCGAGTCGACAACCACCATGTCCACGGCACCGGAGCGCACCAGCATGTCGGTGATTTCCAGTCCCTGCTCACCCGTGTCTGGCTGTGAAACCAGCAGGTCTTCAATGTTCACCCCGAGTTTTTCTGCATAGCCAGGGTCCAAAGCGTGCTCGGCGTCAACGAAAGCTGCCGTTCCACCCATCTTCTGGCATTCGGCAATGGCGTGCAGTGTCATGGTTGTTTTGCCGCTGGACTCCGGACCGTAAATTTCAACGACACGGCCGCGTGGCAGGCCGCCGATACCGAGCGCCACATCCAGTGCCAGTGAGCCGCTGGAAATGACCTGGATTCCATCTGCCGCGGTACGATCGCCCATGCGCATGATCGCGCCTTTGCCGAACTGGCGTTCAATCTGCTGGAGTGCTGCCGCCAAAGCCTGTTTTCTGTTGTCGTCCATGTTCCTCTCCGTTATTTTTTTATGCGCCTTCGACGCAGTTGCCCGCAATTATGACACAGCCCAAAGTCTCTCTTCAGCCGATTTTTGGCGCACGGGTTCAATTCCTACACATCACCGGAATGATCACCGCAAGACTGCGCTTTCCAATGACCGATTGAGTGATATTCGACACCACTTCGGACGCTGACAGACTCGATCAGATCGAACCCGTCCAATGACCACTCAACGCTCACAGGATTCATTATCAGTGGTGCCTTTCTCATTTTGCGATAAAGCGTCACATGAAATTTCCATGCCTTCCTGTCATAGCCAATATCTGCCGCCAATAACGCATCCACCAGGTTGTGCTGGAACCGCATCAGTGGTTCCGGAACCCTGTCAGCCCCCAGCCACAAAACACCGGCGCGACCGAAACGTCCAACATGATCCATTACAACCGTGCATTGCTCAAAAGACACGTGTGATGCGACTTCCCTGATAGCGGGAATCCATTCAGCATGTTGCATGCCAAGAAAAGCCAGCGTCGCATGGAACTGGCCAGGCTTTGCCGCACGCCCCGTGCTCTGAATACTGCTTTGAACCTTTGCGACACCGTCGCGAACGCCGGGACCGGGCATCAGCGCAAAAAATAAACGGTGCATCTTGCTCATGGTTAAAGGCGGTCAATCAATCCCCGAAGTGCGTGTTGAACCGTGAGGCGCCTGATGGATTCCCGGTCTCCGTGGAAGACCATCATTTCAGCGTCCAAAGATTCCCTTGTAGCCCATGCTAACCATACCGTGCCTACTGGCTTATCGCTCGAACCTCCACCCGGCCCGGCAATGCCGGTTACAGCGACTGCCACGTCCGTACCGGCACGACCTTTCGCTCCCGCCACCATCTGCAAAGCCACTTCGCGGCTGACCGCTCCCGTGTCCCGCAAGACCTTTTCATCGACGCCCAGCAATTCATGCTTGGACTCGTTGCTGTAAGTCACGAACCCACGGTCAAACCAGGCGGAACTGCCAGCCAGATCGGTGCAGCATTTGGCAATCCAGCCACCGGTGCAGGATTCCGCCGCAGACATTGTCCAGCCGATGGCGAACAGTTCCGAGGCCAGTTCATCGACCAGACCGGCAAGGCCGGTGTCATCGGGAACCCTTTTGTTCTGCATCGGAAAGTCCTCGCTCTTTCAGCATCGATCCGCATTAAGTTACACTGCTCAGGATGTCTTCACCAGCCCCGCTCAAACACGCTAAAAAATCAGCAAAAGGATCCACGGGACACACCCCCCTGATGCAGCAGTATTTCCGCATCAAGTCGGAATTTCCCGATACGCTTTTGCTGTTTCGCATGGGCGATTTTTACGAAGTGTTTTACGACGATGCGAAACTCGCGGCGCGCTTACTGGATATCACGCTGACCACGCGCGGTGAATCGGGCGGCGCGCCAATTCCGATGGCGGGCGTCCCCTATCATGCACTCGACAATTACCTGGGGCGCCTGGTGAGGCTGGGTGAGTCTGCGGCGATCTGCGAACAGGTCAGCGAACCCACGCCGGGCAAGGGCCTGGTAGAGCGCAAGGTGGTTCGGGTGGTTACGCCCGGTACGATCACTGAAGAGGCACTGCTCGAATCCAGGCAGGAAAACCTGCTGGCCGCGCTGGCGGTTTCCAACGACCATATTGCGCTGGCCTGGCTGGAATTGGCCTCCGGACGTTTCCAGGCGAGGGAACTGGACTCGATGGAAGCTGTTGAAGCTCAGCTGGAGCGACTTCAGCCGGCCGAACTGCTGGTCGAAGAGGGTCTTGAACTTCCGTTCAGCGCACGGGAAGGCACGCGTTTGCGCCCCCCCTGGAAATTCGATGCCGGGCAGTGCGAAAAAATGCTGTGCGAACAGTTCGAAACTTCCGACCTCAGGGGATTTGGCATTGAAGACATGCCTGCTGCTGTGATCGCGTCTGGCGTACTGCTCGATTATTTACAGGATACCCAGCGGACCGCCCTGCCCCATTTACGCAGCATCCGGCTGGAGCAGGAGGACGAGTTCCTGCACCTGGACGCCATCAGCCGGCGTAATCTGGAAATTGAGACCAGCCTGGGTGGAGACAAGCGCGCGACACTGGTCAGCGTCATCGATTCTTCAGTCACCGCCATGGGAGGACGGCTGTTACGACGCTGGCTGAACAGCCCCTTGCGTAACCGGACCCGGCTGGCCCGCCGGCACCAGGCGATTGGTGCGCTTTTAGCCGGCCATAGTTACGAGTCTTTTCGCGAAGAACTGCGGGGCGTCGGCGACGTGGAGCGCATCCTGTCCCGAATTGCACTGGCCACGGCACGGCCGCGCGATCTGACCACATTGCGGCATGCAATTGGTGCCATGCCCCGACTGGCCGCCCTTCTGGGCAGCGGCGATGCGGATCTGCAGACGGCAGTGGGGGAATTACCTGTTTTTCCGGAACTCCACGACTTGCTGGCCCGGGCGATCATCGAAGAACCTCCCATGCTGATTCGCGATGGCGGTGTCATCGCCAAAGGCTTCGATAAAGAACTGGATGAACTTCGCGGACTTTCTGAGAATGCCAGCGAGTTCCTGCTGGCTTACGAAAAGGAGCAGAAAGAGAAAACCCGCATTCCCAGTCTGAAGGTTGGCTATAACCGGGTGCACGGATATTACATCGAGGTAACGCACATGCACCAGCAGCTGGTGCCGCCAGAATATACCCGTAAACAGACTTTGAAGGCTGCCGAGCGATACATCACCGAGGAACTCAAGACCTTCGAGGACCAGGTCCTGTCCAGTCGCGAACGTGCACTGGCCCGCGAAAAGCACTGTTATAACCAGTTGCTGAAACAACTTCTGGATCAACTGGAGCCTCTGCAGGATATGGCTGCCCGCCTTTCCCGCCTGGATGTACTGTGCTCCTTTGCCGAGCGGGCGGAACGACTGGACCTCGTGCAGCCCGAAATGTCCGACAGGGACGGGCTTCTGATCAAGGCTGGCCGCCACCCGGTCGTTGAACAAATTCAGGAAGAGCCTTTCACTCCCAACGATATCCGGCTGGATGAGCGGACCCGGATGCTGATCATCACCGGCCCAAACATGGGTGGTAAATCAACCTACATGCGCCAGACGGCTTTGATCATCCTGCTGGCACATGCCGGCTGCTGGGTGCCTGCGAGCGCCGCTGTCATCGGCCCGATTGACCGTATTTTTACCCGCATCGGCGCCGGCGATGACCTGGCCCGCGGGCGTTCGACGTTTATGGTGGAGATGTCAGAAACCGCCAACATCCTGCACAACGCCACAGCCAACAGCCTGGTCCTGATGGATGAAATCGGACGGGGCACCAGCACCTACGATGGCCTGGCCCTGGCCTGGGCCTGCGCCGCGCACCTGGTTCGCCACGTCGGTGCATATACGCTGTTCGCAACCCACTACTTCGAGCTGACCCGCCTGGCCGAGATGGAACCGTCCGTGGCCAACGTTCACCTCAGGGCTGTGGAACACAAGGACAAAATCATTTTCCTGCACTCAGTCCAGGAAGGCCCGGCCAGCCAGAGTTACGGCCTGCAGGTTGCCGCCCTGGCCGGAATTCCTGCCAATGTTCTACGGCAGGCCCGCCAGCACCTGGCCACACTCGAGCGCCAACAGCATGCCGATGAGCCCCAATTGGGCTTGTTCGACCAGGCGGCATTTTCAGAGCCTACTGAGAGCAATGAATTCATTGAAAACAATAAATTAAGAGATAAACTTGATGAAATAGATCCAGACTCTTTGACACCACGCGAAGCGCTCACCCTTTTATACCAACTCAAGGACCTGTAGAAACTGCAGCCACCAAACCACTGATGACCGAAAAAGTCCGAATAGACAAATGGCTCTGGGCCGCCCGCTTCTTCAAAACCCGGGCCCAGGCCCGCGACGCCATCAAAGGCGGCAAAGTCCAGCTGAACGACACCCGCGTCAAACCGGGCAGAACCCTTTCAATCCATGACCAACTATCCATCCGAAAAGGCGAGGACGAATTTCAAATCTCCGTCCTGGATTTAGGTGACCGCCGGGTATCCGCCCAACTCGCCCAACAAAGATACGAAGAGGATCCAGCAAGCCTGGCTCGCCGCGAAGCCGCCATCAAACAGCGCAAACTCGATTACCATGCACACGCCGACCGGGTGCGCCGCCCGGACAAACGCCAACGCCGCCAGATCATCAGCTTCACCAAACCCAAATAAAGCCAGGTTTTAGCCCGACGGGAAAAAGTCCCACAGAGGTGTTGGGGCCGGCCCCGGCGCCTCCACTGCCGAAACTCGTTCAGCAGCTGAATACCCGGCTTTATTTCTCCAGCAGAAGATTGTTTACGCGGCGGACGAATCCGGCCGGGTCTTCCAGGTTCGCGCCTTCTGACAGCAAAGCCTGTTCGAACAGTACCAGCGACAGATCGGCGAAGTTCCCCTGGTCTTCCAAAGCCGCCAGCTTCTCGACCAGCGGGTGCGTTGGGTTCAGTTCCAGCACGGGACGGCTGTCCGGCACATCCTGGCCGGCCTGCTCCAGCAGCCTTTGCAGATGCAGGGCCATTTCCTGGTCGCCGAGCACCAGGCAGGAGGCAGAATCGGTCAGGCGCTGGCTGCTTCGCACTTCGCTGACGTGATCGCCGAGTGATTCGGCAATTTTCTTCAGCAGATCGGCATCCAGCGCTGTTTCGTCCTTCGCTTCGTCGGCATCGTCTTCCCTGGCCTCTTCCTTGCCGATCGAACCCAGGTTGATGTCGCCCTTGGCGACCGACTTGAACGGTTTGCCATCGAACTCCGTAAAGTAAGCCATCATCCATTCGTCGACGCGGTCGGACATCAGCAATACTTCGATGTCCTTCTTTCGGAACACCTCCAGGTGCGGGCTGTTGGCCGCTGCCTGGTGGTTTTCTGCCGTGATGTAGTAGATGGCGTCCTGCCCTTCCGGCATGCGCTCGACGTAGCCGGCAAGGTCGACCACGTGCTTGTCGCCATCGCCTTTTGTTGATGCGAAGCGCAACAGCGACGTGATACGGTCGCGATTGGAAAAGTCTTCCACGACGCCTTCCTTGATCACAGCGCCAAATTGGTTCCAGAATTTTTCGTACTGTTCAGCGTCGTCCTTCGCCACTTTGCCGATCATGTCGAGGCTGCGGCGGATGACGGCTGAGCGAATCTTGCTGGACAGCTCATTTTCCTGCAGCAATTCACGCGATACGTTCAATGGCAGATCATCGGAATCGACCACGCCGCGCACGAAACGCAGGTAATGAGGCAGTAATTGCTGGGCGGCATCCATGATGAATACGCGGTTGACGTAAAGGCGCAGGCCGGTACGTTCGTCACGCTGCAGCATCAGGTCCATCGGCGCAGTTTCCGGGATGTACAACAGCGTTGTGTAACTCTGGCTGCCCTCGACCTTGTTGTGGGCCCAGCACATGGCGTCGTCCATATCGTGCGACAGGTATTTATAAAAAGACTGGTACTCTTCGTCAGAGATTTCGGATTTGGGCACAGTCCACAAAGCGGAAGCCTTGTTCACGTCCTTCCATTCAGATTCCCCTTCCTCGACTTCTTCCTGCATGCGAATAGGAAAACCGATATGGTCGGAGTAGCGACTGACCAGGGACTTGATCGACCAACTGTTAAGATATTCTTTCTCATCATCCTTCAGGTGCAGGATGACCTCGGTTCCGTGTGAATCCTGGTCAATATTCTCAAGCGAATACTCGCCACCGCCATCGGATTCCCAACGCACGCCTGCATCTGCTGACTCCCCGGCTCTCCGAGTATTCACGGTCACCTTGTCTGCCACGATGAAGGACGAATAGAAACCGACACCAAACTGACCGATCAGTTGAGCGTCCATTTTTTCATCGCCACTCAGCCGGTCAATAAAAGCACGGGTGCCTGATTTCGCAATGGTACCAATGTTCTCCATTACTTCTTCTCGGCTCATACCGATGCCGTTGTCGCGTATGGTCAGCGTTCCGGCTTCCTCGTCTGTGATGATTTCGATGCGCAGATCACCGTCGCCCTCATAGATGCTGTCATCAGCAATGGCAGCGAAACGCAGCCGATCCAGTGCGTCTGACGCATTGGAAACCAGCTCCCGCAGGAAAATCTCCTTGTTGGAATACAGCGAATGGATCATCAGGTGCAGAACCTGGCGGGTTTCCGCCTGGAACGCATGGGTTTCTACAGTGGTTGTCTCAGTCATGTTTCTCAGATACCGGTTGTTTCGATGCTGAGTTAAATGAGGGTTGCGGCTACAGAATCAAGTGCCAAAATCAAAGCGAATGAAAGAGCGCCCTGTAAAAAACAAAACCCGCCAATTGGCGGGTTTTATGTTTTTGGTCGACGGAATGCCTAACCCAACTTTTCCTTGATGCGGGCAGACTTGCCTTCACGGCCGCGCAGGTAGTACAGCTTGGCTTGCCGGACGTCACCGCGGCGCTTAACCTTGATGGAGTCGATCAGCGGGCTGTGGGTCTGGAAAACACGCTCTACGCCGGTGCCGTGCGAGATTTTACGTACGGTGAAAGCCGAGTTGAGCCCCCGGTTGCGGATGGCAATGCAGACGCCTTCAAAGGCCTGCAGCCGTTCGCGGTTACCTTCTTTCACTTTCACGCTGACTACAATGGTGTCACCCGGCGCGAACTCCGGAATATTGTTGTTCAGCTGTTCCGCGTTGATTTCGTCAATGATGTTGGTCATTTCAATTTCCTGTATTCGTCTTTGAACTCAGCCAGCAATGCTTCTGATTCCGTATCCAGTGCCAGCTCTTCAAGCAAATCCGGCCTTCTTAGCCAGGTTCTTCCGAGTGACTGTTTCTTTCTCCAGCGTTCAATGGCGCCATGGTCGCCGGACAGTAAAACCGGCGGTACGGCCATGCCCTCGACTTCCTCGGGGCGCGTGAAATGCTGGCAATCCAGCAATCCATCCATGAACGAATCCTGTTGTGCCGATTGCTCGTCTCCAAGCACGCCCGGCAACAAACGCGTGACGGCGTCAATCAGCACCGCCGCGGCAAGTTCTCCGCCGCTGAGGACATAGTCACCTATTGACCATTCCTCGTCGATTTCCAGCTCAATCAGCCGTTCATCGATTCCTTCGTAGCGCCCACAGACGAGAATCAGTTCCTCTCGCCGGGCTAATTCTTTCACCGCAGCCTGGTCCAGCGGCCTGCCCTGGGGACTGAGTAAACTGGCTTTCGCCGGTTCAGCACCGCCGCCAGCGGCTTTTTTGGCAGCCTGAATGGTGCTGCGCAGCGGTTCCACCGCCATCACCATTCCAGGACCTCCGCCATAAGGCCGGTCGTCTACTGTCCGGTGCTTGTCCGTCGCAAATTCGCGCGGATTGAGCACCTCCAGGCTGACTTTTCCGTCACTGATTCCTCGCCCGGTAACTCCCAGGCTCACCAGCGGCGTAAACGCCTCCGGAAACAGCGTGATGACCTGAATTCTCATCACTCAAAATTCCGGGTCCCAGTCGACAATTACTGTCCTGTCTTCCAGACTTACCTTTTTCACGTACTGCCCGGGGACAAACGGAATCAACCGTTCCCTGTCGCCCTTGACCACCATCACGTCGTTTGCTCCGGTGGCGAGCATGCTGTCAATGGTTCCCAGTTCGGTGCCATCTTCGAGCCTGACGGCAAGACCGGCGAGGTCCGTCCAGTAAAACTCGTCATCCGGCAACTCCGGAAACTGATCGCGATACACCGCTATGGGTTGTCTGAGCAGGCTTTCAGCCTGGTCGCGATCATCGACTTCTTCCAGCAGGGCAACCAGGTGCTTACCCTGCTTTTTACCCTGCAAAATCCGAACCTCTTTCTGAGATTCACCCAAAAGCCAGGGTTGATATTCAAATATTGCTTCCCTGGGTTCGGTCAAAGAATAAATCCTGACCCAGCCCTTGATGCCATGAACGCCTGAAATGTGACCGATCTGAACGATTTCTCGTTCGCCGGAAGACTCGACATTCACGTCATCGTCTCCGTCGGGATCAGGCAGCTACCGTGCGAGCCTCGGAGACCAGCGTTTTAACCCGATCACTGACCTGGGCGCCAACGCCCGTCCAGTAATCTACGCGGTCCAGGTCAAGGCGCAGACGCTCTTCCTGGCCCCGTGCGACCGGGTTGAAAAAACCCAGCCTCTCGATGTTTCGGCCATCGCGTGCTTTACGGCTGTCCGTAACCACGATGTGATAGAACGGCTTCTTCTTGGCTCCGCCGCGTGACAATCTGATTTTAACCATCTTTTATGAATCCAGTTGAATCCTAGCAAACCGCACATTTTACCCCCATTCCCCCCAAAAGAAAACAACAATCCACTGAAAAAACTCAAAAATACCCTTCCTGCCACGGCCCTGTAATGGCCAGCGTTACGCCGGGATTGTAGATATTGATGAACATCCATTCACCATCTTCTGAAAACGTGGCGCCGGCCCACTCACTGTACAATGCCGTTTTGGCCAGGTTATGGCCCGCGTAAACCCCTTTCAGACGCGAATTAATCTGGCAGAATCTGAAAAATTCACCGTCCCGGGTCAGGCCGCAGACGTTCTGCGCACCCTTTTCGGCATTGAGCCGATCCTCGCAAATCACCAGGCCCCCACGCGGACTGACCACGATGTTGTCCGGTCCGGAAAAATAATCATGACCGGCCGACTGGTACACCATCCAGATCTGTTCCAGTTCCGGATGATACTCCAGCACGTAACCGGCCATCGCCCGGCCACTGAGCTTCGAAGTGAAATACACCCGTCCTTCCGAAATCGCGCAACCCTCAAGGGCCACGAACGCCGAACCGCCAGCGGCCAGACCCTGGTGTACGACACCGTCACCGTTCGGGTGCTTCGGAGTCAGACCCGCCGCGGGATCGAGAATATCGACCCATTCAACGTCCATCTTTTGCCCCATGACCAGGTAATCGGACATGTTGGGACGATCAATCACTTTCATCATCTGGAGCTTGCCACCACGACTCAATTGGCCGCGCACATCAGGCAGAAAACGGTAAAAACCTGCTTTTGGACCGGTGTCCTCTGTCATGTAGACCATGCCGGTGGCAGGATCGACTACCGCGGCTTCGTGGAAAAACTGCCCCATCTCGATAATGGGTTCCGGTTTGGCTACCCCGCTGCCGG
>Ga0316196_10000029_pt1 | contig 32713 bp, 40 predicted proteins | sample Eddsed2cm_MG_FD_204938 | JGI IMG/M metagenome (GOLD analysis project Ga0316196, IMG submission 204938) | Coastal sediment microbial communities from Maine, United States - Eddy sediment 2 cm | ecosystem: Environmental > Aquatic > Marine > Coastal > Sediment | place: USA: Maine | collected... | reverse complement strand
CGCCTCAACCAGGTTCATACCACCAGTCTTGAGGCCTACGAGTTGTTCGTTCGCGCGCGAGCTACACCTTACCCGCCTCTGCCGAGTCGAATTCAGAGTGCGATGCAGATGTTGGAGCAGGTCATTGAAATTGACCCGGAATTCGCCGGTGGTTACGCAGGTCTGGCGGAATTGCTGGCATTCTTCCCGGTGTTCGGCCATGAGGACCCAACCGAGCAGGTGAATCGTGGATTCGAGCTAGCGAAAAAGGCGATATCCCTGGACGAGTCGTTTGCGCTTTCCTATAGTGCGCTCGGCTCGGCGCACGTCATGCGGCGGCAATATGACGAGGCGATCGCCGCGGGACGTGAAGCTATTAACCGCCAGCCCAGCGACGCCGATGCTCATTCGAGACTTGCATGGACTCTTGGATTCGCAGGCGATTTGGAAGATTGTATTGATGAAATCGATATTGCCCGCCGTCTCAATCCTTTGTTTATCAACGGCCCATATTTAAACATCAAGCATATGTCGCTTAGCTTGAACGGACGCTATCAGGAGTCGATCGATACGTTCGAGAAAAACGTCCGTTTGCAAGGCCCGGTCGGACCGCCCGCGCTAGCGTTTGCAATCGCCTCATATTTCGCGCTGGAACGCTACGGAGACGCGGAGCGGTATCTCGACCGCTTGCAATCAGACTTTCCTGCGTTCCGACTGCGCGGATGGAACTACCCGGCCGTTATTCGAGACCCTGCAGTGCGCAACCGAATCACTGAACTAATGCTTCACGCCGGCATCACGGACTAGTTGGTGTGCGTATTATCTACGCCTAGCTGCCTCGCAGCCCGCTCCAACGAACAACGGGACCCCTTTAAAGGAAAGTTGTTCGCGGATTGCCCACATAACAATCGCATGCAGTCGGACGCGGCAAAGCTGCGCCGCTGATGTGAGACGTTAGGCACACACTCAAATCCATTTTATTCTGGAGAACGGCATGTCATCAAAGACGGTTACTGAAGAGGCAGTTCAAACAGTATCCCCTCGCCAGTGGATCAGATTACTTTTTGTGTATCTCCTAATCCCGCTGATTTTATTTATATGCGGTGGGGACCTCGGCTGGTGGCAGGCGTGGCTATATTCCATGCTTATCTTGGCCGCTAGTATTGGTGGGCGCATGTGGGCGGAACAAAGACATCCTGGATTAACGGCCGAAAGACAAAACTTTAAAAGTATTCAAAACGCAAAAGCCTTTGACAAAGTGCTTGCTCCACTGATGGCGGTGAGTATCGGGTTTCCTATGGTCGTTGTGGCAGGGCTGGACCACCGCTATAACTGGTCCTCCGAATTTCCACTATGGCTCATTGTGATTGGCTTCATTTTGATCTCGACTGGATACGCTTTCGCTGCATGGGCATTGGCAGAGAACCGCTTTTTCTCCAGCGTGGTGCGCATTCAGACGGATCGAAGGCATGTGGTGTGTGACAGTGGCCCGTACCGGTTTGTGCGGCATCCGGGTTATGCCGGAAATATTCTTGCGCTGTTCGGTATTGTTCTTGCTCTGGGCTCGGTATGGACACTGATTCCTGCGACGGTGGCATCAATCATCGCGGTAATTAGAACCGTACTTGAAGACCAGACTTTACAGAAAGAGTTGCCGGGCTATCGAGACTATGCACGACGCGTGCGCTATCGACTGATTCCTGGGATATATTGAGAGACCTAAGTGGCGGATGTCCCAGATCAGGGATTGATATCCAACCGAGAGAGTTTCACACCACCTAACAAAGCAATGTTGCGGACTCGCTATGCTCGCCGCAAATTACGGCTTTAGCTGCTGCATTATTTGACGTTATAGCGTTATTCTTCCATGTGGAGGTAGGCGCTATGAGTCAGCAATCAAAGAGATCAACAGTTTATTTTTAGCCCGAGATTCATCAGGCATTACGAATAGAAGCAGTGACTATGCACACATCAGTTTCCGATGTGGTTAATGAGTCGGTTCGAATTGCTCTGAGAGAAGATCAGGAAGACTTAAGCGTATTCGAGGAAAGAGTAAACGAGTCGATTTTAAGTTACGAAGAGCTTCCGAAAGACCTTAAGTCCCATGGCAAGCTTTAGTCTTGCCTTCAAGAAGTCTGTGGCAAAGGATCTCCGCAGCATACCCGATAATGATGTAAAGCGAATCCTTGAACGCATAAACTCACTGCAAGAAAACCCAAGAGCGGAAGGTTGCGTTAAACTCTCAGATCAAGAAAAGTACAGAGTATGGCAAGGCATATATCGGGTTGTTTATGAAATTCAAGATACTGAACTCATAATCTTGGTCGTAAAAGTTGCTCATCGCGCTCAAGTTTACAAACGCAGCTAACAATTGCATGCAGTCGGGCGCGGCGTTATGCGGATTGACATATCCGATCGATACGATTAACGTATTACGAAATTACGATCGATCGAGCACCGGTAATGACAACAGTAACCGTTTCGCCTAAATATCAAGTAGTAATCCCAAAAGATGTGCGGGAATCTATGGGTATTTATTCGGGTCAAAAGATTCAGGTTCTGACCTACCAGAACCGTATTGAGCTTATTCCTATTAAGCCCATGAAGAAAATGAGAGGGTTTCTGAAAGGTATTGACACGAATGTCGAGCGCGACAAAGATCGAGTATGAATGTTTTAGATTCTTCCGCCTGGCTATCCTATTTTTCCGGTGATAAGAATTCTGCTCACTTTGCCAAACCGATCGAGGCCATTGATGAACTGCTAGTTCCCAGTATTACCTTAACTGAGGTTTTTAAAAACGTACTGCGCCAAAGAAATGAAGAATTGGCATTTGCGGCGATAGCCCATATGGAGCAAGGCAATGTTATTGCGCTGGATGGAGGATTAGCGATAAATGCAGCTTGTCTGGGGGTTGAATTTAAGTTGCCGTTGGTGGATAGCATAATTTATGCAACAGCCCAGAAGTATGACGCAATTGTATGGACGCAAGACGCAGATTTTAAAGGTCTGGATGGTGTCAAGTTTTATCCTAAGACAAAAGCTACATAACAATCTCATGCAGTCGGACGCAGCGGAACTGCGCCGCTGATGCCAAGCGTTATGCGATTGGGTGAAATTATCTAATGGTCATATTGAGAGCCACCCAGAAGGTCTTGAAGTCGATCCCAGGTTCACTGAAGGGAGAGGGTTCGTCGGATACAGCGCTCGGCGATTGGTACGTAAATCGAGTAGTTGTCGATCGCCGACCATTACTACTATTTGTCAGTTCAAAATCTTTACTCGCAGTTCTAGCGCCGGCACGTAATGTTAAAACCCTTCCAGGTCGATTATCGACTCTCATCTCAGAAAGGTTGCGGAGACCAGGTATAGAAGATCACTTGATCGTTTCGGAAATGCGAGTCATGCAAGATGTGCAAGTGGGCTCAACCCAAGACAGATCTGTCACCGGAACTATGGTGGATTTCGCGAAGGCTCTGCCATACTACCTCCCCATCGATGGCTGGAGTGACTCCGAACTTCAAGGTGTTGAAGACAGGCTATCAGAGACTCCCTGTCGATGTAGTCGTTCGCACGAGGAAACGATCTGGCCATTTGAAGTTACCCACAGGCTACTAAAAGAGAGATGGCAATAATCAAACCCTTGGCAACGAAGCGGGCGTCGCATAACAAGCACATGCAGACCGACACACCACTCGCTACGCGATTCGTTTGCCGCTGCCGCGAGGTGTTATGGGACACAAAAACAGGTATCAAATCAATGAGTAAAATTTATCCTTTTGGTTACAACCCTGCGGCCGTGGGAATGATGCAAACTCGCAGAGCTGCGGCAAGTGCAAGCCTTTTTCTAAAACATGCTTCTCCGGGTATGAGGATACTGGACGTTGGTTGTGGACCAGGCTCAATTACCGTGGGGCTCGCCGAGGCGTTAGCCCCAGGCAAAGTAACCGGTATTGATATTGAGGCGTCACAAATAGCGATTGCCGAAGAACTTGCAAAGAGTGAAGGACAGCGCAATTGCGACTTCAAAGTGGCAAGCATTTTCGAACTACCGTTCGAAGACTCTGAGTTTGATGCTATTTACGGGCATACAATTCTTATGCAATTCGATGACCTGAATCCTGTTCTGTCTGAATTAAAGAGGGTTTTGAAGCCTGGTGGCCTAATAGGCTTTCGAGAGATAGATTTCGGCGCCAATCTCTATTATCCGGATGATTCAGCCTTTAAAGAATTAATGACTATCTTCCGCAAGTCGATAGCACACAATCAAGGTAATCCCGATATTGGCCGCTCGCTAGCCTCCTCTTTCTCGAATTCTGGCTTTAGTATCAAGGAGGTCTTTGCCAGCTATGCACAGTCTACGACGGAAGAAGCAAAAAAAGGGATGTACAGCGCGATGACCGCACTTTGGGAACAGGCAGACTTTCCCAGGCAAGCAGTTGAGCTTGGCTGGATTACCGACGAAGAGAGAAAAGAGCTTCCCAATCGTCTAAGCCAAGAATCAACGCAACCAGGAAGTTTTAATGGCACCACTTATGTCGAAGTGGTGGGAACCAGGACATAGCATCGATTAATGGTAGCCAATGGTGCCTCATAACCATGCCATGCAGTCGGACGCGACAAATCCGAGCCGCTTAAGCAAGCGTTAGCACAATGCCACCAGAAACCATGCATGGCCGATAAATTATGATTACAACAATTCCAGAACTGGAGTCTCCAAGGTTGCTTTTACGTGCCCCTGAAGAGGAAGATTTCCCGACCTACATGGCTTTTTATGCTGACGCTGATGCATCTCACCATTATGGTGGCCCCATGATTGCCAGTAATGCCTGGAAACAGCTAGCCATGGAAGTAGGTCACTGGACTTTAAAGGGTTATGGAATGTGGTCAATTGAGACACTTTCTTCCAGAGAGATGGTCGGGGGGTGCGGATTTTGGTGGCCGAGCGGATGGCCTCGACCGGAACTAACCTGGTGGCTAGTAAAATCCGCACAGGGAAAAGGACTAGCAACAGAGGCATCAACTTTGGCAATTAATTTTGCCTATCAAAAACTAGACTGGAATTCTGTTGAGACACACATTGATGACAATAACAAGCCAGCACGTAAGTTAGTGTTAAGGCTTGGTGGCTCTATACTTACTCGTGAAACGTTTCCTGATGGAATTGAAAGAAATGTATATTCAATACCACCCACAAGCGGCGAATAGTATTTGCAATGATTGTGCTAAAAAGCGCGTGCGGTCGGGCGCGGCAAAGCCGGGCCGCTGATGCGGAACGTTAGCGATTCAACATGAGGCTCCCCACATGAAGAGATTCAAACTGCTTTATTTCCTGCTAATTCTGGTTCTGCCTTTCAGCCAATCCTGGGCAGATGGGGGATTAAAACGACAGCAAGTCACCGAAGACGTATATGCGATTGTTGGTGATCTTGGTAACCGCAGTCCAGAAAACCTGGGAAATAATGCAACCTTTGGATTTGTTGTTACTTCAGAGGGTGTTGTAGTTATTGATTCGGGTGGAACCTTTCAAGGGGCTCGAAACATCGACCGGCTTATTAAAGAGGTGACCGACAAACCGGTTACCACGGTGATAAATACCGGTGGACAAGATCATCGTTGGTTAGGTAATGGATATTTCAAACAGCAGGCTGCGCAAATTATCGCCAGTGAAAAAGCGGTGATAGACCAAAAGAACCGCTCGCAGGACCAGTTCATTTTGCTGGCCAATCTGGTTGGCGAAGAAGTTGTAAAAAATACGGATCCGGTTTATGCAGATAAAACATTCGTAGAGAATTTTGAATTCGAATCGGGCGGCGTCATATTCGAGATTCATCATTCAGGGCAAGCGCATACCCCGGGAGATAGTTTTGTCTGGCTTCCTCAGAAAAAAGTGATGTTCACCGGCGATATAGTTTATGTAGAGCGCATGCTGGGGATCGGAACGCAGTCCAATAGCAAAAGCTGGATCAACGTCTTCCAGACAATGGCTGCTTACAAACCCCAGCACCTGATACCAGGACACGGTAAACCAACAGATTTAGTCCAGGCCACAAAAGACACCTATGACTATTTACTCTTTTTACGTAAATCGGTTTCTGATTTTATTGATAGTGGTAGCGACATTGCGGATATAGGTAGTGTAGATCAGTCAAAGTTTGGATATCTTTTGAACTACGAGACTATTGCGGGAAGAAATGCGCAACAGGTATTTACCGAATTGGAGTGGGAATAAATTGCTAACAATCGCATGCAGTCGGACGCGGCAGAACTGCGCCGCCGATGCGGCCATCAAAAGGAAAGATTGCGTGTCATAAACATCGTATCGGAGATAACTAGTAATGACAGAGCAATTAGATGAAGTCACCGTTGAGTTCCTCGAGGCGTTTGCAGATGCCTGGAATCGTCACGATATAGATGATCTCATGTCGTTCATGACTGATGATTGCATCTTTGAATCCTCAGGAGGAGAACACGCTTGTGGCACTCGTTATGAGGGAGCGAAAGCAGTTCGAAAAGGATATTCAAAATCATGGAATGATTTCCCCGATGCACAGTGGAACAATGCTCATCATTTTGTGCGGGGTGATCGAGGTGTCTCTGAATGGATATTCACGGGTACGAATGCAGATGGCGATCGATCTGCAGTTGCGGGTTGCGATATATTTACATTCCGAGACGGAAAGATTCTGCTTAAAAATTCCTATCGAAAAAACCGGCCACTAGTATAAGTGTCATTAATTGGAGTCAACTTGCCTTCTAGCAATTGCATGCGCTCGGACGCGGCAGAACCACGCCGCTGAACGCAGCGTTAGGGCACTTAACTAAAGATGCAAATACGCCTGGTAAAGAGGAATGAATATGACCAGTTATTAGGTCTTATGCGCCAACTCAATCCGTTAGATCAGGAAGCATCAGAAATCCAGTTTCACGCATTCAATGAAATTATTAATTCGAAATATCTGGATTTAATTGTGGCGGAAGATGGGGGTGTTCTTCTGGGCTCATGCTACATAAATGTAATTCCGAATATCACTCGCGGCGGCAGGCCTTATGCCTTAATTGAGAATGTAGTAACGGACTCAGCGCATCGAAATCGGGGAATAGGGAAATCGCTACTAGACCATGCAGTCGAACTAGCCTGGTCGCAGAATTGTTATAAGGTAATGCTAATGTCCGGGCGAGCAGAAACTGCGGTCCATGCGTTTTACAAAAAATGTGGTTTCAACGCAGATGAAAAACAAGCATATATTCAACGCGCACCCTAACAATCGCATGCAGTCGGACACGGCAGATTTGCGCCGCTTATGCGAGGGGTTAGGCAACAATATTATTCTAAACAGGAGTAACTAATACGTGAATTTTTACAGGCTCATAACCCTCATTATATTAATTTCGGCTACAAGCGCTTATGCGTCACAATCTAATGTTGAGTTATATGAGCGATTCGACGATTTCAGAGTAGTCGCTGTAATCAATATAGAAGATATAAATAACAGCCCAGTATGGAATCCAGGTTTCGATCCACTGCCTTTGAGTGTCGATGGTGCCATTCAGTCAATACGAGATTTTATTAAACAACCTAATATGATTGGTGCCATAGAAGAAATCGAGATAAGAACCATAAAAAATCATCCCGGGCACTGGCACTACCTGTTCAAGGTGGCTACAAATGACACAAGTAGTAGTGGATACAAGATGTACGCAGTCTTGATGAACGGGAAGGTTATTCCTGCTTTTATTCAACCAGACGCAATTAAGTAGCCGCTTAGATCCATATTACCTAACAAATGCAGCCATGCGGCTTCACCGCGCCGCTGAACGCAACGTTAGCGCGTTTACCAGCATCGACTGGAAATAAAGCATGAACTACGACTTTGTTTTTCGAGCAGGTACGTGGCCAACAAGCATTTGAGTCGTTGTCATTCACTCGTTTATCGCTTTACCCGATAAATCAATGGACGATAGGCCACGGAGGGGAGGTGCCTATGCAATGCTATGGCCTGCGTTTCTGATGCGAGGCATAGTAATCTGTGTTTTGAATTTCTTTTTCACGGCTAAGAGCGCAACACCAGGTAATTTTGCATCGCGCCCTACAGCTTTTATTAAATACCGACGCTAGTGGTTCGGCAAATCCTGGTGCTATTGCTTCCATATTGATATTTATTACTTCCCCAGCTATAAGAATTTAAATATTCAAAAACTCGCTAACATACGCATGCAGCCGGACGTGGCAAAGCCGCGCCGCTGATACCGGCGTTAGCAATTAAATATGACCACAAATTCTCTCACTACAAAGCAGGTGATAATCAGGATCATCGTCATTGTTTCGTCGGTGGAGTTTCTGATTATGCTGGCATTCGGTTTTTTTGATTATGAAGTGAATGTTTATGTGAAAGCGGGCACTGACATTCTGGCGTTAGCGGCATTATCCACGCCCTTGATTGTTATGCTGGTCGTCACCCCTTTTGTAAAGGCTAGAGACGAAGCTCTCAGGCGATTGAATAATCTGGCAGAAACAGATCCATTAACAAAATTATTGAATCGCCGAAGTATAGATACTCAGCTGCACAAATATATTGCCAGCAGCGGCAGGCATAATTTTTATGGGGCGGCCTTGCTAATAGATCTGGATGAATTTAAACATATAAACGATGCCCATGGGCATGATGCGGGAGATAAAGTGCTTGTTGAAATCGCTAATCGCTTACGATCCAGGGTTCGAGTGGATGAAGTGGTAGGTCGGTTGGGTGGCGACGAGTTTATATTATTGATTAACAATCTGGCTACCGACGAAAATATAGCCCGCAAGGCGGTGTTACGGATAGCCGAGCAATTAATGGCCCTGATAAGCATGCCCATTAATTATAATGATAATAAATTTTCTGTTGGTGCAAGTATCGGGATACGCATATTTGGCCTTGATGAGATTGAAGCGGAGTCCGTTATTAAGGATGCTGATAACGCCATGTATCGAGCAAAGGAAGCCGGTAAAGGCCAGTGCGTGGTATACCAGGATTAAAAGCTGCCAATATTTTTCAGGGGGATGCTAACAAGGACTTGCAGTCGGAGGTGGCAGAGCCGCACTAAACCTCCCCCGGTTTTGCACTCACCTAATTCGACATTTATCAGCGGTGGGCAAATGGTCAGAAAAGCCAAGCACGATTACTACGACGATATCTGCAAGGCAACTGCAGTAGAACCTGGCGCACTGCCGGGTGTACAAGCACAGAAGGTTACTGGGATACTCGATACTCATCCTGTCATGCTTTAGCGTTGGAAGAACGAATATCGCGACGGTGCCATTATGATGAAATCAGATAAAAGCATGCCGGGCACTAGGCTGCAGCGCGAACTGAAGCGCCTGAAGCAGGTTGAGAAGGCCCATGGAGCACTCAAGATGGGGCATGAGCTTCTAAAAAAAGCATCCTGTTCTCTTTGGACCAAAAAAAGAAATCTTCACGCTCATAGACAGCCAATGTGATCAGTATACGTTGACGATGATGGGTCGACTGTATGATCTCACCCGATTCAAGTATCAATCCTGGAAGTCACGGGGTTAATCATCCCGCGAGGAACGAGATATTGAACTCGCAGCCGCTATCGAGAGAGTGTTTGGTAACGTCGATGGTATCTATGGCAAGCCGAATATTCATCATGCTTTGCAGCAGGAAGGCACTGTAGCTGGAAAGAATCTCGTTGCTCGGTTGATGCAGGAGAATGGGTTAAAAGCCCGGTGCGCGCGGGTCTATCGAAGCGCTGCCCGGAAACGGTTGATACTGCCAGCGCTTTCCCTTATTTCAGATCGAGGTTCTGATTAAGTTGCGACGAAGTATCAAAACGGGCTAAAAGGGAACGGCATTATTCAAAGAGGGTATCAAAATGAACACGACAACTAAATTTTCGACGCCACAAGAAACCATTACAGAACTAGTCGAGGCATGTCACACAGGAGAAGCTGAAAGATTACAGGGCGTATTTAGTCCAGGTGCATTGATGACGGGATACTTTAATGGTGAGTCTTATTCCGGTTCGCCGAAACCATTTTTCGATGAAGTTCGCGATAATCCAAGCCCAGCCAGTACAGGGGCAGAATATATCGGGGAAATAATATCTGTCGAAGTATACGGGGACATTGCCAACGTCACTCTTAAAGAGAAAGGATTCATAGGTGCAAACTTCATAAATTTATTTCAACTTGTTTGCATGGATGGTTCCTGGCTGATTGTTAGCAAGGCCTACGTCGATGAGTGGTGATCAAAAATTATACATCACAATGGCATGCAGCCAGACGCGGCAGAGCCGTGCTGATGCGGGCCTTATTTTTAAGTCAGTGCTCGAGGATGAATTTTGAAAGCCATTACCTCCTTGATCATCATCACTCTCTTGTTCCTTTATCAAAAGCAGGATGATATACGTGACTTTATATATACACCGCCTGACTATGCCGAGGCACACGATGTTGACGTTATCATGTACGGGACGACGTGGTGCAGTTACTGTGCAAAAACTCGATTATTGCTAGAGGAACTTGATGTCACATACTTTGAATATGATGTTGAGAACTCAAGCGAAGGCTATCAACAATATATTGACCTCGGCGGGCGTGGAGTTCCAGTATTGCAAATTGGTGGCGAGGTAGTAAAAGGTTACAACCCGGCAAGAATCAGGAAGCTCGTTCGGAAAATCGACTTTGGAACCTAGTTATACCATTCGATTGAGAAATGAACTGGTCACATATATCAAACCCCTGCAGCGGACGCGGCCGAGCCCTACCGCTGAAGCCAGGCCTTAGCGGGCAAGATGATGCTTCGAGAAATCAAGAACGTAAGTAGGAAAAAAGATGAACCGAAGAAACGCTGGTTCACTAGTCCAGGCATGGATGTTTTCATCTGGTTTGATAGCGATAATTCGATTATAAGTTACCAATTTACTTACGATAAACCTCACAACGAGAAGGCTTTCATATGGAGTGAAGAAGAAGGGCTTTCACATATGAGAGTTGATGACGGGTCGAGATCGGGCAAGCACCCCGGTAGTCCTTTGCTCGTTCCAGATGGTGTAGCCAATCCAAACAAAATCATATCGCTGATTCGAAGTAACCTTGATGAATTGGAACCCTCGATAGGGAGCTTCATCGTTTCAAAGATAGCGGAGCATTATCAATAGAATGGCTAAGATTGAAAAATATGGAGATATGCCCGCTAACAATGGCCTGCAGCCAGACAAATTGCTGCGAGGCGTTATTTATTTTATTACCGAGTAGCTGGCAAAAGCGCGCAGGCCATATTTAGGAATTACCTCGAATCAATACGTCAATAATCTGATTACCAGGGGCGCCTTCGACAAATAGTAGGATCTCGTGTTCGCATCAATTAGCGAGAGCCGCGACAGGGGCAAAACCCCGGGTCTCCTTTTACTGGATAAATGTATTGCCATCCACGTAATTGAAGTACTGCCTGATTGGAGTGAAGTGCCACTAAAGAACTGGTGCTGGAAAAATAACTAATCGATAATCACCCGATGAATTTGAAGAATATCAGTTTCCTGGCGTTGTTGGCCTGCCTGCTGACGCAGGCCGGATATGCACTGGACGTAGAACCGCGACGCTGGAATCACACTCCCATCGACATGAATTTCTTCGGCCTGGCTTATGTAAATACCGATGCTGATATCAAAGTAGACCCTGTGTTGGAACTGGAAGATGTCGAAATGGATCTGGATATCTGGGTAGCAAGGTATACCCATAGTTTCGAAAGCTTTGGTAAAAGTTCACGTATCGATATTACGCAAACCTACCAGGATGGATACTGGGATGGATTGTTACAGGGAGAACCTGCGCAAACCTCGCGTCATGGCCTGGGCGATACCTTTGTGCGCTATGCTATCTCCCTCTATGGCGCGCCTCCGTTAAAAGCTGATGATTATGTTGCCTATAGAAGATCGCAGGACATTGAAACCATTATTGGTGCAGGCCTGGTCATTCGTCTGCCAACGGGCGATTATTACAAGGACCGTCTGATCAACCTCGGGCAGAACCGGTTTGTGGTTCGTCCACAGCTTGGCGTTCAGCATAATCGTGGGCCGTGGACATTTGATTTCAGTGCCGAAGTCGCTTTTTATGAAACCAATAATGATTTTTTTGACGGTAACCAACTGCGACAGGACCCGCTATACATATTTTTAAGCACCGTAACCTACAATTTCAAACCGGGCCTTTGGGCAAGTATCGGCGTTGCCTACGACTACGGTGGAGAAACGGAAGTGAACGGCGTTGACAAGGACAACAACAAGCAAGATGAAGCCTGGGGAGCGACCATCGCCTATCCATTGAGCCGTCAGGCTGGAGTCTCACTCAGTTATATCGAAACCAGGACCCGGGAATCAACCGGCCTGGATAGTGAATCGTTAGCCCTCGGAGTAGCGTTCAGCTTCTAGAACCATAACCCTGATGTTACTGACCTGGTTTTGTACTTGCGGGCGTGACGGCGAGATCAGACGCTGCTCGCGCGACGCTAACCCCGACCTGCTCCCGATTCACCGAAAGAATGAAACACCAGACGTCAAAACCGCGAAATTCATGCTGGCTGTTAAGCCAGTGGTCTTTGCATTGTCAGAATTAAGTACTGTCTTGAAGACATTGCCCAATGTTGATCGATGACCGCTTCCTGGATTCCGTAACTTGCTACTCGATGTCGGATTTTACCACCTGGCAGTTATAATCAAGCGCTGTCCACTGACCAAATAACAAACTTTGAGCACAGAAAAACGGGAGAAGTCCGCAGCGCTGCTGATGCGATTCGTTATAAGGCACTGCAGATTTCGAAAGTGGCGGATAGAGAATGAAAGGAAATCGCATTTCACCTGGTAACAATGAATGGAGAATTCTAAGGGAGAAATTCAACATTGATCTTACTGAGCCAGATTCGTTAAAAGCGTTCAAACAGGTATCGCTGAAAATACTGAAACAAATTCGCGAATCAGATCGAAAAATTATCACTAGCTTGTATTCAAATAGAAAAAACGTAGCCCTCACGAGTCAGAATTTAATTTATGCAACAAATGCCTTAGAATCATCCAAAGTGCTGAGGATGAGTAAGTGCGTTATAACCAATGCATGCAGCCGGATAATAGTCTCGCCCTGGATGCGGGACGTTGCGCGGCTCTTTAAACCGGTGAGTAGATATGGCAGTTAGCGAATTTGAAATAAAGCGGATTGAAAAAATCATGGAGGCGCACCTTGAGAAAAACAGACCGCCCGTTCATATCAGGAATGAACTCGATATTAACTATCGTATAGAAGATCAAAGCGTAGAATTATTTGAGGCGCGGCCCGCATTTCGAGGGCCAGATAAAAAAATCGAACAGCCCATTGCAAAAGCCACTTATGTAAAACGCGAGAAAGAATGGCGACTGTATTGGATGAGAGCTGATTTAAAATGGCATCGATATGAGCCGGTTCCAACAGTAAATCGCCTGGAGGAGTTCATCCGGGTAATCGAAGAGGACGCCCATGGTTGCTTCTATGGCTGAACCACTAGGCAAATCCATGCAGTAGCCAAATTGCCGCTGACAGGATGCTTTAGCAGGCAAGAGTGTTCCCTTATCACTAACAATGACTTCGTTACGCAAAAACAAAATCATCAATTTGCTTAAAGGCATCGAAACTGGAGATGCGGAATCGGTGAGGGTGGTGAATGAGGTCAGGTATATTCAACACAATCCGAGAATCTTTGAGGGTTTGCCCGTACTGCGGCTGGCACCAAGGGCTGTCAATGCTAATATCTCGAGCATGGAATACTCACGGAATCATCGTGTGCTCGCCGAAGGCTGCTTCGTGCTTTCCGTTGGTGAAGGTATCCATAGTGGAATTCATCCCGCTTTTTATGATCTCTATCGGGTTGCCGATGGCCGTCTCGTCGAACATTGGAATACAATTGAAGCCGTCAGGCGCGACAGTGCCACACCGCAATTTCGGCGCGTTAACGAGTAGCAAAATATACTAATGTTGTAATGCAGGGCTGTTAGAGGAGCCAGGTTTATGAATGTGGACCAGTTTCAAAAGTTGCTTAAACCAGTAACTGACTTTGTATCGAGTGAGGTAATAGACGCGGCGCTTGCCGAAAAACTCAACCGTCGATTTCCACATGATGATGTGACATTTAAAGCGATTGAGGCAGCCTGCCACAGGGCGATCTCTGACGGCTGGATGTGTGTGCAGGGTTCTAAGGGGCGGCGCTTTGGCCGGGTTATTGAACCGAATGAAAAGACGGGAGGACTAAGCGTCGACGTAGTCGATTTGGAAAACATAGTTGGCCCACACCACCGCCACCCAACGGGTGAAATATGCATGATTATGCCCTTCACCAGGGAGGCTCGATTCGATGGTATGGCCAGGGGATGGTGTGTATTTGAACCAGGCTCCGACCATAGGCCAACGGTTACAGGTGGAGAGTCACTCGTACTGTACATGTTGCCAGATGGCAAGATCGAGTTTACCGACCAATAGCAGTAGAAAAGCAGTTAATCATTAAAAGCCCACGCAGTGAGGCACCGGTATCAGCGCCCCGGTGATGCGCGGCGCAATGTTATCAACCTGTCACCGAGCATTTAGCTACCCGGGAAATTTTTGCAGATAATGAAAACTGTTGGCATTATGGGCGACATCGCCCCATGATCCCGAAGACAAATAAATCCGCCGCGAACACATTAGGCGGACGTAGAAGATCCACACCGCTGATGTCAGCCATTTACTTTTTAAACAAGGAGAAAAATATGAGCACATACCCCAGGACATTCTCGCATATCGGAATTTCTGTCCCGGATGTAGAAAAAGCAGCCAAATTCTACAGCGACGTCATGGGCTGGTATCACATTATGGAGCCCACCGTCATTACCGAAGAGTCAAATACGCCTATCGGACAAATGTGTATCGATGTTTTTGGCCAGGGCTGGGGCTCTTTCAAAATAGCCCATATGTCTACCGGCGATAAAATTGGCGTTGAGATGTTCGAATTCAAAAACAATGAAACACCAAAAGACTTTGAGTACTGGAAGACGAGCACCTTTCACTTTTGTGTCCAGGATCCTGACATTGAAGAGCTTGTAGCAAAGATTGTCGAACACGGCGGCAAGCAGAGAATGCCTATCCGCGAATACTACCCTGGAGAAAAGCCTTACCGGATGTGTTACGTCGAAGATCCGTTCGGCCTCATCTTTGAGGTTTATTCACACAGTTATGAATTGACCTATTCACAGGGTGCCTATTAGAAAGTGAACCAGGGCATGCAGCGGGTGCGGCAGGGTCGCTCCGCCAGCGACACTGGCAGCGATAGCGCACTGACAATCTTATCGATAGCGGCTATTTGCAATGCTATCATGGCGCGGAAAATCCGCTCCTCGGCGACAACTCGGACTCCAGACTGAAGCGCTGGCGTTTTAAAAGCGGACGCCGGCAGAGAGAACATTCTTCGATATTCGGCGCAGGCGCAGAGGCCAAAGCAGATCGACGATTGTGCTCATTAATTAATTCCATGGAATCCCAGCAAGTGATTTTTTACAGCGCTAGATGAACGATGACAAGGCCATAAAGTTGAAGCCCGATGATGCGGAGGCTTTTTACAACCGCGCAAAACTGCTTTTCGGGTCAGGAAAATTCGAGGAGGCACTGGAAAATTTCAAGAAGGCCATCGAGCTAAAACCCGATTATTTTGAAGCCTATGCCAACTGCGGCGTTCTATTTTCGAAATCGGGGCAATTCGATAAAGCAATAGAGAATTTCAACGAGGCGATTCGATTAAAGCCAGACCTCGCCGTAGCTTATTCAAATCGTGGAAATGCATTGAGCGAATCAGGGAAAACCGAGGAGGCTTTAGCCAGTTATGATAAGGCTGTTCAACTGAAGCCCGATTATGCAAATGCTTTTTACAACCGCGGCAATGTGCAGAGTAGTTTAGGGTTGTTCGATGCGGCGCTGGAAAGTTACAACGAGGCAATCCGGTTAGTCCCTGATTACGCAGAAGCCTATTTTAATCGGAGTTGCCTGGACGAGTATTCCCAGATGAGCGATGTCGAGCTCGACTTTCTGGAAAAACAGATAAAGCGGAAAGATTTAACCAGCTCAGATCTAAAAAATTACTATTTTGCACTTGCCAATGCCTGTGAACGAGCGGGCAATTACGCAAGACATTTTGAGCTGCTGCTCGAGGGTAATCGTCTAAGGCGCAGGGAAATAAATTTTGATATCGCGGGAGAGAGAAATGTCTGCGAAAAAATAAAGGCGTTATTTCCCGAAAGAGCAGATGCGGACCCGCAACCGGCTTATACTTCGAATACTTCTTTGACCCCAGTTTTTATCGTTGGCATGCCACGTTCCGGAACCTCCCTGGTCGAGCAAATTATTGCCAGTCATTCCCAGGCATATGGAGCAGGGGAACTTGCCAGGCTAAGACAGATTATCAAACCAATAATCAGGGCTTCAGCAGATACGGACAACCCCGACAATAACGCTATTCTAAGGAATAATATAGCGCGTAAAATAAACTCCGATTATTTGAACTATCTGGAGAATTTGAATCGGCCCGAAAGAATTATTACCGACAAGATGCCATCAAACTTCATGTTCCTGGGGCTTATCCTGTCTGCTATCCCGTCCGCAAAAATAATTCATTTACAGCGTAGTCCGATGGCGATTTGCTGGTCGATTTTTAAGCATAATTTTTCGGGCGAAGGCAATGGTTACGGTTACGATATGGAGGAGCTTGCCGAATATTACCTGCTGTATCACGATTTAATGGAATTCTGGAAAACGCGCTTTCCCGGCATGATCTACCAACTGGATTATGAAGAGTTGACTGAAAACCAGGAAATCGAGACGCGCAGACTGCTGGATTATTGTGGGCTCGACTGGGAACAGAGCTGCCTTGATTTTCACGCCAGCAAGAGGGATGTGAAAACAGCCAGCCAGGTACAGGTAAGGAAAAAAATGTATCAGGGCAGTTCTTCCGCCTGGATGAATTATGAGCAGCAGTTACAGCCGTTACTCAGCAAGCTAAAAGTGATCAGCTAATCCTGCAGAACCACCAGCCAGTTACTCGTTCAGTGGCACCACCAGTACAGGAATCCTGCAGCGGCGCATAATTCGCCGAGTGGTATCGCCCATGACCGCATCCTTTACCGATGCGCGGTTGCCGTGTTTACTGATGACCAGTAAATCGTATTCGCCGCCATGTGCTTCCTCGAGAATTTTTTCCAGGCGTTCGCCGGTCTCCACTTTCACCTCGTAGCTCAGCACGGGCTGCTCGGGCTGATTCACGAGACAATTTTCACAAAACTCTTCGATATTCTTGATGGCGAATTCGTCATGCTTGCGGCCAAGCAGTATCTTTCTTGCGTCGTCCAGGTTTCTGTTGCTTAGCTCTTCCCACAATTCACCGCTGATATAGTTTTCCAGGCTTTGCAGGTCACGGTTATCCACCACGTGGAAAACCGTCAGTTGGGCGTTATTGAGGCGCGTAATGGCAGCGGCATGGGGAAATGCCTGCCGGCCGGATTCGGACAGGTCGGTGACATAGAGAATTTTTCTGTATTCGACAAATGGTAAGGGCCCCTGGCTAGACATTAGGTTATTCTCCTGCAGAGGCCTGCAATTTACGCTTCATCCAGATTCCGCTCAGGAACCAGCTATAGGCCCAGGTTGCGAAGAAGACCAGCACGAAAGTGATCAGGATATCGGTCGCGCTGCCGTCTAGCGAAAAGGCCGGCACGTAGCCAAATATGAACGGCGCAAGGTAGAGGAACTTGGCGAACTTGAACGCTATCCACGCTGTCGCCCACATGTTGGCCTTGGCGATAGTCGCGCCGGCAAAGGCAGCGATGCACACCGGCGGCGTAATATTGGAATCCTGCGACAGCCAGTAAACAATCATGTGCGCCGCCAGCAAATTGACACCGAGATGGGTCAGAGCCGGGACCGCGACCACCGCTGTTATCAGATAGGCTGCGGTCACGGGAACACCCATGCCGAGAACTAGCGAGGCCAGGGCTATTAGCAGGATGGTCCAGTACAGCTTGCCATCAGCCAGTTCGATGACGATATCAGCAAAGGTCAGTATGAGCCCGCTGTAGGTCAGGACCCCGATGATGATTCCGATGACGCCGACCGTCGCGCCGATTTTCAGGCTGGCCTCAGCGCCTGCCCGCGATGCACGCACGAAACCCCTGGCGTCGATGCGTGTCTCTTTATTGAACCAGCTGACGACGATGCAGGTAACGATGCCCAGAATCGCCGAGTAACCCGGGGAGAAACCCATCAGCATTAAAACTGTAATCATCAGCAGTGGCAGTATGTAATACCATTCTTTCTTGAATATTTCCGAGGCGCTTTGATCACTTTTCTCACCGACAATGTTGTTCTTCTTGGCGTAGTAGTGAACCATCATGAAGACGCTGAAGAAGTACATCAGCGCCGGGAAAATCGCCACCAGCATGATCTGCGAATAAGGTAATCCGGTCATCTCCGCCATGATAAAGCCACCCGCGCCCATAATGGGCGGCATGAACATCCCGCCAATCGAGGCTGCAGGCTCAATGCCGCCGGCGACGTGTTTCTCGAAGCCCGCCTTTTTCATCATCGGAATGGTGAAGGCACCGGTAGACACCGTGTTGGCGATGGCGCTGCCTGAAATAGAACCGAACAGGCCGCTGGCGATAACCGCCACCTTGCCGGGGCCACCTATCTTGTGGCCGACCGCTGCAAGCGGAAGGTCGATGAAGAAACGCTGCGCGCCACTTTTTTCGAGGAAGGCGCCAAAAAATACAAACAGGATAATATAGGTCGCGAGAACGTTGGCCATGATGCCAAAGACACCGTCGCTCTTGTAAAAAATACTGGTACACAAATCCGGGAAGGTATCTCCGGCATGAGCAATCAGTTCAGGCAGGTAGTCGCCGAAAATCCCATACAGGATCATGATCGTACCCATGATGACAAAGACGATGCCGACCACCCGGCGCGCCACCTCGATGCCGATAAGAACGCCCACCATCGCCATCCATTTGTCGAGTTCGGTTTCGGCGCCAGCGCGATAGTTGATCACTTCAAAATTAACGATCCAGTAGCCCAGGGTTATGATTGAGCCCAGGATCAGTACAAAATCGAAACTGCGCCCGATTCGACCAGTGGAGCGGTACAGCAGGAACACCAGGACATAGGTGACAATGACATAAATGCCGCGATGATACTGGGTGGCAGCCGGGGAAATAACGGCCGAGTAGGAATAAAAAAGCACCAGACCGAGTGCCATGATGTCGAACAGAATCTGTTCGACCTTGTTCATTTCGTCAACTCGCACGAGCGCCCCCCGTCTTCTATTATTTATTGTTGAAGTCAAGCATCCCTGCATCGACATCCAGCGCTATTTGACGGGGGCAGTAACATCCCGCCCCCGGTTTGAATGCTTACATCATGCCTTTTTCTTTCCAGAACTTGATCGCACCGGGGTGCCATGGCGTCACGACTCCCTGGGCGCCGGTATCCAGGCTCATGTTTTTGAAAGTTTTCTTTTGTTCCAACATATGCGCGAGGCCTGCTTCGGTGTAAATCATCGACAACATGTTGTAAACCGTGTCTTCCGTTACCTTGGAATTTGCTACCCATAATGCGGAATCCTGAAATGACGGACTTTCGTAACCGACGCCACGGTAGGTTTCTGCTGGCACCGTGATCTTGGAAAAGTAGGGATACTTGTCGAAAAAGCCAGATTTTTCAGCGTCCATACCGAGGTTAACCAGTTCGACGTCGTTGGTCTGGGCCGCCATGATTACTGCGCCGCTCGGAAAAGCAGTAAACAGCCAGAAAGCATCCAGCTGATTGTTGCCGAAGGCCTGGGCCGCGTCGTTGTATCCCATGGCATTGCGCTCGATCTTGTCCCAGATGCCGAGGTGAGTAAAAAACAGTTCACAGTTAGCGAAAGCACCCGAGCCCGCGTTGCCGACACCGACCTTCTTGCCGACAAGATCGTTAGCGCTCTTGATACCCGAGCCCTCGCGAACTACCAGCTGCGCCGGAGCGCCGTAAAGCCAGGCAACCGCCATAACGTCTTCATATTTTTTTGGATCATTTTTCATCTGGCCGTTTCTACCCAGATAAACGTGACCGGAATAAACCACCCCCATTTGGGCCTTGCCCGAATTCACCTTGCGCAGGTTTTCCACCGAGCCGGCCGATGACTGTGCCCTGACTTTGAAATCGGGTGATTCCTTGATCGGCTTGTAGACCTGCATTGCATTGGCTACTACCTGAAAAGTGCCACCAGCGGGCCCACCGCTGAAGACAACGCGTTCTTTCGCCATGGTGGTGACCGGGACAATAAGAGCTGCCAACAGCAGTGCTTTGATCCCGCTAATCATTGTTTTTCTGATATCCATTGCTACCTCTGATTATTATTTAAATTAATCGGTAGTTTAGAGCGATTGAAACGCGGGTAATTGACGTGTATCAAGGATTACGGGCTCAAACGGCTATAAAGCAAGGGGTACAGCCCAGCTCAAAGGTACCAGGGTGCTCGCCAGGAGACACACACTTATCAGATTACCAGTAGGGTTTTTGTTCCGTTGGATTTACCGCCTGCGCCCTTCGAGAGCGACCTCGGAAGCCCCCTGGACGCTTTTGATCGGGTTCGAAATTGCATGCTCTGGTGTTTAGCGGGTTGCTCCTGGACAGATAGCAATAGCGGCGTTCACGGCTGTCGCTACGCTCGATGTAATCGAACATATCCGCCCGTGCCTTATTTTTTATTCGGTATAGTGACCATCGGGAATCCTAACCCGCTTCGCCGAGTGGCGAAGCGCGGCTGCGAACAGACTTCAACCTACTTTCATGCCTTCGATCAAAGTTAATGCACAAACCCCTGCGACATCGTCGCGGTATTCTGTGCTCACGTTGTCAACCCAACCAGCCTCAGCGACAAAGGTGTTGTGCTTCCAACTGCTCAACTCCTTTAATTCTGCAAGCTTGTCGAGCTGCGGCTCCGCTTTGGCAACGCAAAGTGGTGCAAATTCGTGGATCACAGCCGCCTTTGCGCTCGCCGTCTCCATTTGTCCGGCCGTTCCGGGCGTTATCCAGCCACCCCAATTGAAACCGACCACCATTGTAATAATCCCGCCACCAACCATGCCCCATATTGCGGGCTTTACCGATCCTGGTATTTTCATTGCCAAACCTCTAATCATGAATTTATTTAAAAACCGGGAGAGGCCACCATCGAACAAGGCTGGCCATCCAGACACCGGCAGTGAATGCTATACAAATCCCTGCCGATGAGGATTTCTAGTTGGAAAGGTGCTAAGCAAATAGAGAGGGGCAAGAACAACCACCATACGCCTATTTGCTCTGATTTGTCTGATTTTAATATTTAACGCTCTTTTGCAGCCTGGCCGTGGAGCTCTGAAATATCGTGAGACCCTGATTATTTCTGCTGGTATTGCGAATGATTTTACTAACCAGTTTCCGAACTACCAATGATCAACTAAAGTCCGAATCGAAGCTGTCTCCACTGTTGAATCATGAGCGGCCGTTTCCTGGCGATTAGCGCCGAGTACAGCAAGATACCCACCGACCGGTTCTGGCAGTGGACCTGCTAGATGGCAGGCGGGTGCAGAAGTAATGCGCCTGATGGTATCATGGACCCGTTATTATACTTTGCGTTTTGCGGCCGGTTGCGGCCGAGAAGACGGGCACTCAGGGCGTCAAACCGGCGGAACATAAAATAGCCACATTCACGCTAGTGCACGCTCAGGTCAAAATCGCATCAACCGCGCGTTATGAAAAATCTGGAGCAACATATTGCTTAAACGAGTCGGTGACACAGCGATCAATCCCGTTCACAAGTCCGCCTGCCACTGTGGCGCTGTTGAACTGGAGATTAAATTGCCTGACGGCATTGTCGATGCGCGCAGATGTAACTGTTCAATCTGTCTCAGGAAAGGCGCCATCGTCGGATCCGTTCCTCTATCGGGGCTTAAGATTGTTAGCGGTGAGGACAAATTGAGGCTTTACCAATTTGACACCAAAGAGGCGGAGCACTACTTCTGCTCAATATGCGGTATCTATACACATCACAGGAGACGATCCAATCCCAATCAATACGGAATAAATCTTGGATGCCTGCAGGGAGTTGATACTGCATTGATTGAAGGCGTAACAATCTATGATGGAGCGGACAATCACCCATCTGATAAACTTACTTCATAACAAACGCATACAGCCAAAGAGACCGGGGTGTGCCACTGACGGGGTCCGTTACGTGGTTCGTCGTCACCTCGTTTTCTTGCGGACGAATACCCGCCGGCGGCAGGTTGCAGTGGCATTGATTTTTAGCGCAGGAAGGCACATATGAATCGACGTCACTTTCTTTCATTGCTGATCTTTTTTTTGCCACTGGCACCAATGGCAAGCAGCCATGCCCAGGCACTTAAAACCCAGGACTGGGCAAACTGGAACGTCACTTCCCCGGCTATTTTTCCACAACAGAGCTGGTTGCGATACGAAACACCAGAAGAGGCGGGATGGTCCACCGATAAATTGTCCGCTGTTCAAAAAATGTCGGACAGGGCTGGTTCGGCTGCGGTAATGGTTGTCTATAACGGAGTAATCCTGGCGCAATGGGGCGAAACCAGACGCCGCTATATGTGCCATTCAATTCGCAAAAGCTTACTAAGCGCACTCTACGGAATCGCCGTTCAAAAAGGGGATATCGATATCGAAGAAACGATTGGATCCATTGGTATCGATGATATTTCACCACTTACCGAAACTGAGAAATCAGCAAAGATCTCCGACCTACTGAAAGCGCGCTCAGGCGTTTATCTTCCGGCAGCATACGAAACTTCCTCGATGAAAGAGAGTCGTCCGCAACGCGGCAGTCACAAACCGGGGACCCACTGGTACTACAACAACTGGGACTTCAATACCCTTGCTACTATCTACAACCATGAAACTTCAAATGATCTGTTCAAGGCATTCGACAATCAAATCGCTGTTGCGACGCAGATGCAGGACTTTGCACTTCGTCACACCTACTATCACCTGGAACCAGAAAACTCTCGTCACGCGGCATATCCATTTCGAATGTCTGCGCGAGACCTGGCCCGCTTTGGGCTGCTTTTCCTGAATGAAGGTCGATGGGAGAAAAATCAGATTGTGCCCGCCGACTGGGTACGCGAGAGTACGCAACCTCATTCCACTTTCTCCAATGGTGGTTATGGTTATATGTGGTGGACGGTTCCGCCAATGGGACGGCTGGGGAAACTGGGCACCTATGCGGCAGCAGGCTTTGGTGGCCATAGGGTTTATGTTGTCCCGGGGGCCAACCTGGTCTTTGTACACAGGGCCAATACTTATGAAGGAAGACGCAAGCATGTCACCTCCGTTGCCATTCAGAATATTTTGCTGGAGATATTAAAAGCCAGAACAGCGCCTCCAAAACCGGCTCCAAAACTCATCGCGGTGAACAGTCTGCAGGCCGCCACTCCAGACCACAGGTTAACGAAAGCACAAGTTTTGCCTCTCACGGGTAGATATGCCAGGGACAATGATGTCGTCACAGTGCGCGAACTTGATCGCCGCCTGGAAATCACCAATCCGCATTGGGGAAACTATTTTCTGTTACCCAGGACGGCCACAGAATTTGTAGCGGAAGATGCACGAAAACGAATCGAGTTCGAACTTGATGCGACTGGAAGAGCAACTGCGATAAGAATCTGGTTCAAACCTGACGAGCCTTACGAGATGCCTCGAGTTGGCGATCACGACCAAGAAAAATAAAGATGTATAGAACAATCCGCCATATTTACGGGCGTGACTTTTTAGAAAGCCCGGAAATAGTATGGATTTAATTGTGGTCTGTCCCCTATTATTCTTCCCTATTATTTTGGTGCTCAAAATCCCAGATAAAGAAAATGGACATAACAAGCATATTGATTGGTTCGCTGTTCGTAATAGTCGGAGTCCTGCTATGCCGCTGGACCGTGATCACCAAGCTGCAGCTGGAAAAGGAAGTGAAAGAAGGGAAAACAATTCCCCTGCATAATTTTCTTCCCTATTGGAACGCCGATGTTTTTACCGAGAAGGGCAACTCACTGAGAAAAACATACAACAAGCTGTATTACGCACTCATGGTCTACTCGGTGGCCCTGTATCTGTATATGCAAGTGAATGATTAGGACAGTGTGAATTAGCCGGATGCGTGCAGGTCATTCGGATTCACACTTATTTTCAATACAATGCGCGGCGTCCTGTCACCCCGATCAGACACATTTGTGCTGGCTTTTCTGCCTGCTTTTTTTACCTGTTAAAGTATCAGGCGTAGCGCATGCAAGATCGTTCATGGCGATCGCGCAAGGCTGGCTCCAGTGTTTTGTGTTCTTTTTTTATAAAACGCATATGGAGGGTGCTCTTTTATGCTAGAAAACTGTCTTTAGTATTATCGAAAGGCAACAGAGATGCGTGTAAGCAAAGACGAAGAACTAGGACAGATTAAAAGCCAGTTGCTAATCACGAGTATTATTGATACGCCCGGCGCGATTTTAATGGCCCTTGGCTTACATGGTGTATTTGGCACAGACGGAAACGCTTTTTTAGATATCCTGAACAATCAGAATATTGCCTACGGAGCAATTGCGGTGGGTGGCGCCATCATGGCCTGGGCACTTGTTAGAATGGTTCTGCTTTTAAAGAGAAGGGCAGAAATCTTGAACGCCGAAAACGCCTAGTATCAAGCTTGAAACGCAATAAATTTGGTCATTGCGGATAGAGAAAGCCCTCCGTGCTGTGTGTTACAGACTTGTGACGGTTCACCACACCACTTCCCGGCAGTCCTGGTCCTTAAGTTATCAATTTCCCGCATTGCATCAAATCAGATCCGTGTAACGCAGGAATACGCCAGGCGGTGGCGCTAGATTTTGCTGCTTCACCAATTAGCATCTATGATGCCAATATGAAGGCGAAATTTACCGGTGACCAATCAGGAAATTACGAGTCGCTGTTTCGCTAACCGCTTAACCAGAGACTGCACGCCACGCCGGTTTTCTTTCGACGGAGAAAACACAATATGTCTGATAATGCTGAAGAAGGTATTGCCCGCGCGCAGGCTGCGGCCGCGAAAGCCGCAGGAGCAGCAGGTCTTAAAGAACATCACAACAGTAACATCGCCTATCTCGATGAGCGTATCCTTATCTTTATTCTGGCAATCGCCGCAATTGGACTCATCGTCCTGTGGGCAACCACAAGCTCGCCGCTGGTTCTCTACGGATCGTTTGCCGGGGTAATCCTGTTGACAGTGTTATGGGGCCTAATGCGCATCAAACGCATCGAAGCAATTAAACGGCAACGTGAGAATGATGCCAAATCCTGGCAGTCTGACTAATGCTGGATGCGCACTAACGAAACCGGCCTGTTGATCCAAACTCAACGAGAATCAGTGGTAATGGGATGGCAAAATTCGTCATGACCTGTCTGCGCAGTAATCACCCCTGAACAACGGAGGCAGGCCAACAGCATTTGGCGCGCTACAGGCAATGGTTGAGCCGCTTAGCCGGCGCGGCGATACGCCCGGCCAACCCCTCGCCAATACACAAACCGTCAATCCCGACGGCAGTGTTGCTGCTGGCGGTAGTAGGGCTATGTCAGACTTCACCACCCTCGAAGCAGAATCGATGGATGCCGCGCTGGTGGCGGCCCGGTCCTGTCCATTTGTTGAAATTGGCGGCTCACTCGTGGTGTCTGAATTCATACAGAAGCAAGGATTAATCTAGACGCTGTACGCATAAGCGCAGCCGGACTGAACGCTAACCCCTGCAGCACCCCCCGGGTTTGAGTGATACGCTGAAAACGCCAGACACAAGCCGGATATTGTCGTCTTTCACGCTTATATTTTGCATCTACTAAAGGTAGAATCGCCCTTCCCGACAACCAGCCGCTCTGCACGCAAAGCATAATCCGGAGAACATCGCGATCGACCCCTTTCGACTATCGAGATTCCTGTCGCACGTCGCCATGACAGCGGCTGTCACGGCCATCTGCGTCACTTATTTCGAGTTTCCGCCAGTCAGTTTCGAAGGCATGATCTTCATCAGTTCCGTGGCCGTAGTGCTCGCTTTAGGCGCAGGCACGATGTCACTGACACTGGCTATTTATTTGTTCATTCGGCGCAGGCCGCCGCGACCCACGAGCCCGGTGATAGTCGCTTCCCTTGCGATTGCGCTGGCGCTGGCATACGTGTGGATGATGTGACCTTGAATAGCCCACTAGCCCGGCCTCCGCAATGAAATGCCCACAATGTAACCACAGCTTCGACGTCGCACCTGACAGCGATCTACCCGTAAACAGCTGCTCGGTCTGCTCCGGTATCTGGATTCGTGGCCACTCGTTGCACCAGTTGCTTGACGGCAAAAAAGATGCAAGTCGATTCACAAAAACACTCGAGTCCATTCACAAACTGGAATTCCGTACAAGCCGTCGCAAATGTCCGAGCTGCAAAGGGCGCCACCTCAAAGCCGTCGTTATTGAAAAAACCGAACTTGATTTCTGTCCCTCCTGTAAGGGGTTGTATTTCGATCCGGGTGAACTGGAACGGGTTTTCCCAGGTATCCTGAACGAGACCCCGGGCAACAAAGCGCGCGGCTTCTGGCCCAGCCTGCTTAAGTTGTTCAAACCTCGTTAGGCGCCGATTGCTAGCCCCAAAGTCACAGCCGATTGCTTAACCTGCAGGTTCACTATCGTTTACTATGGCAGGATGCCGACATAACTCACGGTGACGGCAATACGACACACCAGCGCCAAACCGTTAGACTGCTGTTCGGGCAACACTGGAAACCTACCCATGACGACACGATTCGAAGCTAGAATGGCCCTGGTAAACGGCCGCAATCCGCATACCCGCCCGGCCATCATCGAGACACCGATACTGGAAGAAGCGGTTCGCGGCAATGAAGTGCTCAGCACGCGGCTAAACGCGATGCATCCACTGTGGCGCATCGGTCAAGCAGAGGAAATAGCCGCTCTGTCGCCGGGGTTTAACCCTCCGGGCAATTCGTTTGTCACTGGTCACACAGCTGCGATCGAGGGTAGCCGACTGATATGATGGAACTTGCCGGACTCGCCTTCACCACTTTCTTCGCCACGATCAGCCCTATCAGCGTGTCGGCCATGTTCGCCGCGCTTACCGTGACCGCGGACGCCAAAATGCGGCGTAAGATGGCGATTCGCGGCACTGTTATTGCCGCCTGCATCCTGATGGGCTTCGCGTTACTCGGTGAATACCTGCTGACCGGACTCGGAATTTCACTGGCGGCATTGCGAATCTCGGGCGGCATCCTGTTACTGCTGATCGGTATCGACAAGGTTTTCGCGCGCGCGAGTAACGGCGCTTCGACCACGCGCGAGGAACAGGAAGAAGCAGAAATCAAGGAAGACATATCGGTGTTTCCACTGGCGACACCATTACTCGCCGGCCCGGGTGCGATGGGCGCGACAATTCTATTGATGTCTGACGTAAAAGATTCTGTCAGCCATCAATTGATTGTGATGGGCGCAATTCTGGCAATCTTGCTGATCACCCTGGCAGCGTTGTTATCGGCCAGCAAACTGCAGAAATTGCTGGGGGTCACGGGTATGCACGTGGTCGGTCGAGTGATGGGGGTATTGCTGGCGGCTCTGGCGGTTCAGTTTATCCTCGATGGAATCCGTCAAAGTGGCCTTATCGGTGGCTAGGTTGTCGGTGCAAGCGCCAGGCCCAACGCACTCGCAAAGCGGCTCCGATTCGGTGCGCGCTGATGAAACTCTCATCATTGAAAATAGTAAGTTGATCCAATCCGGTATTGACCTCTCGTGAAGCGCAAATTGGCACAGCTCGTTGCACTGATGCTGGGAGTCCTGTTTCTTGCGCTATTGCACGAGCTTGCGGCCGACGAATTCGAGTGCCCGCTGGGTGAGCCATTTGCGGCCAGTCTCGGTGATGGCGTTACTCTGCAAGCCTGCAATTGGGAGAAATCGCCGGGCGATATTGTCCGTACCGGTCCGTTGCAACTGGTTAAGAACGGCATTTTGATTCTGCAATTAAAAACCGATCATGAGGGACGATTACACGGAGAATATACCGTCTGGGACGACGAGGGTAATGTCACGACAAGCGGCCAGTACCGTGGAGGGCTGAAAGAGGGTGAATGGCGCATAACCGATGAGCAGGGCAATACCAGGGTCATCGTCTACAACGCCGGTATCACTGAGACTCCGGAAAATTGATAACCGATAATATCGGCTGAACTCACTGCGACTCTCGTGTAGTCTGGCTCCGGTTCACAGGCCTTCACTGCTGTCAGTGAGCGTTTAGCATGGCAGGCCTGCGGTATCAGTAAATCAGGGTCATAACGCACGACAACAACAAACATAAAGGGTTATAGATGAAAGTTGCATATATTTTTTCCAGTCAGGGACACACGGTTTCCTACAAGCTCGGCAAGATGATCCTGCCCCAGCTCGAAGAACAGGCCCATGGCCCTGAAGTCGTCGGTATGTTTTTTTTCGAAGACAACAATTACGTGCTGGTAAAAGGCGACCCACTCGGCGAACGACTCGCAGCGGTGGCAAAAGATCAAAAAATCCTGCTGATGGGTTGTGATCAATGCTGCTATGAGCGCGAAATTGACGGCAAACTGGTCGATGGTGCCGTTATCGGCTGCTTTCCCAACCTCTACGAAGCCCTGGCCGGCAACATGCCTGATCAGATTATCACCCTGTAGAGCCATCGTAATGACAAGGTTGCCAAGTTATGCCTGAAGCGGAAACGCTACTGGTGCTGGCAACCTTCCTGCTGGCTGGGATGGTCAAGGGCGTTATCGGCCTTGGCCTGCCGACCGTCAGTCTCGCGCTATTGACGGTTGCCCTCGATCTGCCGACGGCCATGGCCCTGCTGCTGGTGCCCTCGTTCGTCACCAATCTGTGGCAGGCGAGCGCCGGTCGGGATACGCGAATGCTATTGCGGCGCCTGTGGCCGTTCCTGCTAAGCGCCAGCGCCAGCGTATGGGTCGGTGCAATTGCGTTGAAACAAGTCGAACTGTCACTGCTCTCTGCCCTGCTGGGAGCATTGCTGATCATCTATGCGTCGATCAGCCTGGCGGGGTTAAAACCTGTCATCGACCGAGCGCAGGAATCCTGGGCAGCACCGGCCAGCGGTTTGCTCAACGGCGTGCTAACCGGCATGACCGGTTCCTTCGTGGTGCCGGGAGTGATGTATCTGAACGCGCTCAATCTGTCCAGGGAGCAGCTGATCCAGTCAATGGGCATGCTGTTTACCCTGTCGACGCTGGCGCTCGCCCTGGCACTGGGTAATCACGCACTGCTCAGCCAGCAACAGTTGTTAAGCTCGTCGCTTGCGCTGATCCCGGCAATCGCCGGCATGCTGCTAGGACAGGTCATTCGGCGCGCTATTTCCGAGGCTGTTTTCCGGCGTGTTTTCTTTCTGTCGTTGCTGCTGCTGGGCGCTTATATTATCGTTGCTGCCAGTTGGGGTTTGAGTTGATACTCCGGGTTGGAATTCGGGTCGATAACCGAATCAACCGGCAATGCTGCGAGCGCCAGGTGTTTAATGGAGAGTGAAAATATGAGCGACCGTATCTCGGTTGGTGTCGTTTTATTCGATGGCTTCGAGCTGCTTGATGTATTCGGGCCGCTCGAAATGTTCGGCCAGCTTCCCAATCATTTCGAGCTCTGCCTGGTCGCTGAAAACGGGGACATAGTTGCTAGCAACCAGGGCCCGCGCTCGGTCCTGGATTTTGGTTTTGATAGCAGCCCGCAGTTCAACATGCTACTGGTGCCGGGCGGAAGCGGGACTCGCCGCGAGGTGCACAACCCCGAGTTGCTCGAATGGTTACGCAGTCAGGCCGACAACGCACAGTACGTAACTTCGGTATGTACCGGTAGCGCGTTGCTGGCGCGCGCCGGCCTGCTCGATGGCCGACGTGCGACCACCAACAAGGCTGCCTTCGACTGGGTGACATCTCAAAGTGACCAGGTAGACTGGCAAAAACAGGCACGCTGGGTCGAGGATGAACGGTTTTTCACGTCTTCCGGCGTCTCTGCCGGCATGGACATGGCGCTGGCACTGATTGCTGAAATAACGGATCTTGACACTGCCAAACAGGTCGCAACCTGGTCTGAGTATGAATGGCATCAGAACCAGGACTGGGACCCCTTCGCGGCCATCCACGATCTGGTCTGAGCACAGGGAGAAATAGATATGCTGGAAATTCGACCAAACTGCGAACTCTGCGACTGCGATTTACCAGTGGATTCCGCAGCGGCCAGGATCTGCAGCTACGAATGCACCTTCTGCGCCGACTGTGTCGACACACTGCTCGAAAACGTCTGTCCAAATTGCGGTGGTGGTTTCGTCGCTCGTCCGCTTCGACCAGCAACTGAACGCCGCAAGGGTGTCAGTCGTAAATATCACCCGCCATCCGATGAACGCCGGCACAGCCCTTATAGTCGAGACGAGATTCGCAACTTCGTCAATCACGCCAAAGATGTTCCAGCGGAACGGCGCTAATGAGAGAGGAGGACTACAGACCGCCTGCCTTACTGGTCATCGACGTCCAGCAAGGCCTTGCCGAGCCATCACTGGGGCTACGCAATAACCCGCAGGCGGAATCCAACATGGCCACGCTGCTGGCGGCCTGGCGCGAGCGCGATATGCCGGTGATACACGTGCGCCATTGTTCCACCGAGGAACATTCACCGCTGCGGCCCGAACTGCCCGGCAATGCCTTCAAGGATGAGGCCAGACCGCATGGCAATGAGCCGGTGTTCAGTAAAACCGTTAACAGCGCGTTTATCGGCACCGGCCTGGAAGCGCATCTGCGCAGCGCGGCAATCGACAGGCTCGTAATCATCGGCCTTACTACCGATCATTGCGTGTCCGCTTCCACGCGCATGGCTTCTGATCTGGGCTTCGAGGTAACGCTGATCAGTGATGCCACCGCCACGTTTGAGCGTACCGGCTATGATGGCAACCACTATTCGGGCGAGCAAATACACCGCGTCAACCTGGTCAGCCTGGATGGTGAATTCTGCCGGGTTCGCTTGACCGTGGAGGTTCTTGATAAGATATGCCGATCATCTCCCCCGAATAACGATCGCGGAGCAACAAGGTGACTGAAACCATAGCCGGCAGCGATAGACTCCTCGAACCCCTCTACATCTGGCCCATATATATCTGGGCCAGGCACATAACCCTTGTCACTTTAGCGCCAACTCACGAGTTTACTCGTGCCTGAGATCAAACTGCTCGGACTTGCGATCAGCGTGTATACGCGTATTGCGCGTCTGGCGCTGGAAGAGAAAAACATCGACTATGTATTACAGGAAGTCGATATCTTTGCCGATGCAGGGCCGCCGCGCGAGTACCTCGAGCTCAACCCTTTCGGCACCATACCCTGCCTGCTACACGGTGATCTGGTGATTTACGAGACCTCCGCTATCAATCGTTACGTCGATGAAATCAGTCCGGCTATCAGCCTGCAGCCGTCGCCCCCTGAACAACAGGCGCGTATGAACCAGATCATCAGCATACTCGACAATTACTGCTACCGACCGATGGTCTGGGACGTTTACGTACAACGAGTCGTCGTGCCCAGCGGTGGTGGCCTGGCCGACGAAGCCAGCATCGCCGCGGCTTTGCCAGGTCTGCGACTGGTGCTGGAACAGCTTGATGACTGGCGTGGTGAGCGGGATTTCCTGGTCGGGCAGGCACTTTCCCTGGCAGATTTGCACCTCTACCCGATGTTGAGTTACTTCATCGAGACGGCGGAGGGCGCCAGCATGCTCAAGACCTTTCCCCGTTTGCAGCAGTGGATGCGCATGATGCAGTCACGCCGCAGTGTGCGGGCAACGCCCTTTCACAAGCAAGCGCAGCACGAGACCGAAAACAATTAACCCGGCGACACTGAGTTTTCGCCGGGTGTGCCAACCCCTACGAGCCTGTCGCTGTAACATGAGAACCGACCATGTTTGTCACCGAACAAGATGATTCCGCCTATCGGGTGCATTACCGCAGTTATCGGCTGGGCACAACGCTCGCGCTGCTGCCCCCGTTGATGCTGTACGAGCACGGCCCCGCATTAATCGATGGCAGCATCGACAGCAGCGCGCTCGCCGGGCTAATCCTCGGCGTGCTGTTGCCGCTGCTTGGCGCCTATTTATTGATCGAGTTCTCCAGTTTCCGTTTCTCGGTGAGTGACAACCAGTTTTGCTGGCGTTGGCGTAACCTGATCAGACGCAAGTCGCTGGATTTACCGCTCGATCGAGTCGTGCATGTGCGCCGAGAATCGATAGAATCGGGCGACTCAGGCGGTCAGCGATACACCTACCGCCTGGTGGTCGTGCTCGACGACCAATCTGTTATCGGTCTGACCCGCGGGTTTTCGAGTCACCATGGCAAGCAACTCGAGACGATCGTCAACCAGATTCGCGAGTATCTCGGTCACGTCGTACCCATGCGCTGACCGCTGCTCCAGATCAGCCAGCTGCCCTCACCGCCGAGTCATGTCACCGGTCAGAGATAAAGCGCATATTTTGTTATCATTCGCATTGTCCGGCAATCCGGAAATAATGCCATGGAAATTCAGCTGCGCCTCACCGAAACGCATCAACTGGCGGAGATTTTACCGCTGGTTGCGGCTTATCA
>Ga0316196_10000027_pt1 | contig 34505 bp, 28 predicted proteins | sample Eddsed2cm_MG_FD_204938 | JGI IMG/M metagenome (GOLD analysis project Ga0316196, IMG submission 204938) | Coastal sediment microbial communities from Maine, United States - Eddy sediment 2 cm | ecosystem: Environmental > Aquatic > Marine > Coastal > Sediment | place: USA: Maine | collected... | reverse complement strand
TTTGCCATACCTCTGTCCAATCCGGGAGAGGTTTTCGGTTTGTCCGGCATGGTTGAAGGCGGTGTTTATATAGCTTCCGGGATTTGTGCAACGGATTCCAAGGTGGTCAAAATCGATAGGGATAAATTGGACGAAATATTCGACCAGCATCCGGATGTGGGCTTGATATTAATCAAAAGGCTGGGAGCCGTGTTGACTAAAAAACTTTCCCGACTCTATCGAGATCTTTTCGCCTGCAGCTGGAGTGAACCTTTGTGATGGAAAAGAAAATCCGTGAGGAATAAACTTAGGGATGAAGTAGGTGATTCGGACCGCGAACGGAAAAGATATTCCTATTTTCGTCTGCAATTCATAGTCTTTGCGCTGGTATCCGCCTCGTTCACAAACATCTATGTCACGCAGCCCGTATTGCCGGTTTTGCAACGCGAGTTTTCGGCTGATATGGTGCTGGTTTCTTTCAGTGTCTCTGCCGTCATCCTGGGAATAGCCATATCCAATCTTCCTTTCGGCTTTTTGGCCGATAGATTGCCAATCCAACCGATTATCTTAACCGGTGGCATTTTTGTGGCTGTTGGTGGCTTGGTTTGCGCGGTGACAACGGAGTTTTGGATTTTAATTGGTGCTCGTTTCCTCCAAGGCATCTTCATACCGTCCCTGACAACCTGCCTTGCAGCTTATCTTGCAAAAACACTTCCGGTAGCACGGCTAAATGTTGTAATGGGCTCCTATGTATCTGCAACAGTGCTCGGGGGATTGAGCGGTCGCTTGCTCGGCGGCTTTATTCATCCACCATTGCACTGGCGCTATGCTTTTGTGTCGGCGTCAGCACTCACTCTCATGGCTACGTTCACTGCGGTGCGGGGCCTGCCAAGAACCTCAAGTGAAACCACACAACAGCATAATCCTATCGTTTTGTTGGAGTTAATGAAACGCTGGGAGTTGTTGCGTATATATCTCTGCGCTGCGGGCAGTTTCGCAATTTTCTCATCGGTTTTCAATTATTTACCATATCGGCTAACTGCGCGGCCTTTTGGTTTTTCGACTGAAAGAACGACCCTGCTTTACCTTGTTTATGTCGTTGGTATATTTATAGGACCAACAGCAGGCCGAATCAGTAACCGCTTTGGCAGCGGAAACACCTTGCTTACCGGAAGTTTCGTTTTTGGTGGGGCATTGGTCCTTATCCTGTTACCTTCTATAACCTCAGTCATATTGGGACTTCTTGGCACTTGCGCCGGATTTTTCACTATCCATGCTGCTGCGGTTGGTTCTCTCAACCGCAAACTCTCGAGCGGGCAAGGACGTGCGAATGCCCTTTACGTGCTGTTTTACTACATGGGGGGCTGGCTTGGAATTACAGGTTCAGGATTTGCTTACAAGCAAGGCGGCTGGAGTGCTCTAATATATATTTCCATGTTGCTCTTAACTATTCCAATAAGCGCAGGCATTGGTGAGCGGAAAAGCAGCAATCGTTGAAAATCAGTATGGATTGGACGCTGATAAAATCGTCCCCATGATTCAGAAGTTGCCTATCAAGATCACATCATACGATTTCCGAAATCTGGCATGCTCAGACCCTATCCCCAGGCCATACCACATAGTATCAGTTGACAAACCTATCCAGTCCTGTATTGATTAATTTTGCTCGGTACTGCCAAACTGTATCACAGGCTCGTTTCAGGATATTTTGAGATAGAAAGGGATGAACTAAAGAGCCAAAGCCGATGAAGGGCGGTCGCTCGCCGCCGCGCGATGATAAACATCTTGGTAATCGAACAAGTATGATTCACCGGTGCAGATGTCTCCAGAGCACAGAATTTAACTCCGTCTGCGATAAGCCAACTCTTTTTGCGTGCATGCAATGACCCGGCACTAAAAGACGCTGTCAACGATGAGCATAATTTGTTTTGACGATTCTCGTTTTAAATAAAGTTGTAAATTATGTCTGATTATTACCATCGTTCCCTATAACCCCTATAACCCGCGGTATTCTCTAAAGGTTATCTGCGATTAGCAATTTCTTACCATGCTGAGGTGCCTTTGATCCAATACGCCTCGCACTGCTTTCCACCATAATAGCCATTGCCCTTAGCCCGAATGATTTCATTCAGCATATGTTGCGATCTTGTTTTTTCACTATCCCTATAGTTCATATTTATTGTAAATAGAATTGTCCGGTCTGTTCAAACCAGCTGAATGTATGCCTAAGAAGCCACACAGTATCAAATGACCTTTAATCAAACTGCCGTGTGGATTCCTCGTTTGACAGATTTAATCTTGCCATACTTTTTCAACCTCATCAGGGCACTGGACACCTGTTTCTGATTGAGACCGGTCTCTTTTGAAATCGTTGCGTTATTCATTCCGTCCCCTGACCCCTTAATGGCCTCGAGGACCTTATCGGTGGCAGGCAGATGTTTGGTGCCCCGAGGTTTGGCTTTCTTTGCGGACTTCTTCGAGGGAGTTGCTACCTTTTTTTTAGTTGCAGGCTTGGCCTTGGCCGGTTTCTTTGGTGCCTGACCTTTGGCAAGATCGTCCAACTTCTTGGCAATGGCATGAATACCATCTGCCATGGACGCTAATCCATCGGCAATTGCTTTTAACAACGTATCGAGATCATTCATGGGTTTCCTCCTTGGGTTTTAGTGGTCAGCATTACCAGCAAAGATAGCGGTGGTCAAGACAATTAAGTTAATTTGTTGAGAATGAGTTTGATCACGGAAAAGCTGTGGTAGCCCTTAGCTGAGGGAATCGGGGAAACCTGACCTCAAGGCAAGGTGTCAGTTTGATTCCACGGTTATTGGGTATTATAAGATTCCGATTAATCAAATAAGTCTTAAGAGGCTCAGAGGGCTATTGATATTCGCAAAAGATATTAACTTTTATGCCTTGAAATTCGTAATAACGAGACCATATTTTATTATCTGATAAAATTTACGAGTTTTCCCCTTTAACCTTGACCATTTAATGACGCCAACAGGACGGTTAGTGAGGAAAAATAAGGGCAGCAAGATGGATTTAAAAAATCACACGCCTTCATCAGGAATCAGCCGCAGGGAGTTTATCAAGTTTACCAGTATAGCTGGTGGAACTATGTTAATGGGAATGCATGGAGGACTAACCATGGGTGGAATCAAAATGAGCCAAGTTTCTTTTGTTCACACTGAGGACCGCAAAAAAGGAGTGGTGCAATCAATAGATGCCCTTCGCATAAACCCGGTCAATAATAGTGATGTCTTGATAAAGCCCAATTTCAATACCGCTGACTATGCACCAGGCTCGACCCACAACGACACTCTGGTCGCTCTCGTGGAAAAAATATGGGATATGGGCGCCAAGTCCATCAGCCTCGGTGAACGCAGCTACCCACCGACCAAAAAGGTCATGGCGGAAAAGCAGGTCGTTCCGCTATTGAATAAACTGGATGTCAAAATTATTGATTTTGACGAGTTGGAAGAGAAAGACTGGATTAAGGTCGATGCTCCTGAATCTCACTGGAAAAACGGCTTTCGGGTGGCAAGACCCATTTTGGAATCCGACTGTTTGGTGTCAACCTGCTGCCTGAAGACGCATCAATACGGCGGTGTCTTCACGATGTCGTTGAAGCTGCATGTGGGCGTCGTTCCAACCTCACGTCACGGCTATGACTACATGACTGAGTTGCATGGATCTCCCCACCAGAGAAAAATGATTGCCGAAATCAATGCCCCCTTCAAACCGGATCTTGTTGTCCTTGATGGAACAGAGGCGTTTGTGGACGGTGGCCCCATGACCGGCAAAAGGGCCGAGGGCAACATTTTTCTTGCTTCGACAGACAGAATTGCGATCGATGCGGTCGGTCTGGCTGTCTTGAAACATCTCGGTAGCAACGCTCAGATAATGAAGCCCAAAATATTCGCCCAGGAACAGATTGCCAGAGCGGCAGAGCTGGGTTTGGGTGCATCCTCCCCGGCCGAGATTGAACTGGTCGCCGCCAATGAAAAAAGTCGCGATTTCCGGGATAAAATCGACGTCATTTTGAATCAGGGATAGTCATAGAGGTGGATTGCAGCAATTCTAACAGGTCCATTTCCAATTACTCGTGTGCGGTGACCTTTTCCCGTGGTGTCATCCAGCATGACCACTTCTCCTGCCTTTCGCCTGCAACGTTCCCCATCTGTCTCGAACTCACATTCATCTGTCATTAAAAATCAGCCACTGCCTAACTGGAGTCGGATGCCAATCCCCAAACCAGCCTACTGGCAGCTCCAAGAAAACCATTGCCCAAGCAGTCTCGACGGCAGAGGTGTTTATAGGCGTTGCCGGTGGAGCATAGTCGTTTGTTCTCAGTTCAATGTTTAATGTTTCGTAATGGGAAGATCCACCAGGATCAGAAAATATTCATAGGTACTCGATCACGCTCACAACTTGCTCCTTTGATATACGATATGAGTATCGCAATAGTGTATGATACATTGAAGCCTACGCTAACGATCCCCAACGGTATTGATGAATTCTTCCAGTTTTGGCAATCACTCGATGACAGGGGATAAAATACGGGGTATTGTTGCATAGCCTCCAGCGGCTCATGCGCCGATGGATTATATTGCAAAAAGTGCAATCCAAAATACGAAACAAACCTATTTTTGCAATTCGGTGTGTTTTCTTGCCTATAGTTGGCATGCTACAATATTTTTATCACCTTGGAATAATTTCATATTTTTCCTTTTGACATCATTGGTTAGCCGTGGCCCGGTGTTTGCACGCTCTCAAAGATTAAAACAAAAGGTATGGTTTGAACAGGACGATCCAAAGGAGAATGGATTGAGAAGACACATCTTACACCTGTTTTTCGTGTTCTGTATTGGAGCGTTTTCGATCTTTCCATCCGGCTGCGGCACCGGTGGCGGCGAAACGGAGAACTCTGCCGGCCAAGCCATCATTTTCCCGCCAGTTAATCCGGAGGGCGGTCCGCCGGCCGGTAATCCGGATGGGACCGCGCCTGTCCCATCCGAGGCGGATCTGGAGGATGTGTCCAACCCCGATCATATCATTGGGGTTGGTACACCGGAGAGCTGTGGTGCTGAATCCTTTATCGACGCAGTAGCCCAAGGGGGAACCATTGTATTTGACTGCGGCCCCGATCCGATTACGCTGACGCTTCCCAGACCGGCGAAGGTGTTCAATGACGCCAACCCTGATATCGTTATCGATGGCGGTGGGCTGGTTTCTCTCAGCGGAGGAGGACGAATCCGGATTCTGTATATGAATACCTGTGATGCGGATCAGGTCTGGACCACCCCCCATTGCCAGAATCAGGATCATCCTCGTTTGACGGTGCAGAATATCACGTTTGTAAATGGCAACTCCACTGGGGAGATCGAATATGACGGCGGCGGGGCCATATGGGTGCGCGGTGGGCGTTTCAAAGCCGTCAACTGCCGCTTTTTCAACAACGTGTGTTCCGATACGGGCCCGGATGTAGGCGGCGCAGCCGTCCGGGTGTTCAGCCAATACGAAGGTCTTCCGGTATATATCGTTAATTGCACCTTTGGCGGTGCCCAAGGGTATGGGAACGTGGGATCGAATGGCGGCGCCATCAGCAGCATCGGCGTTTCATGGACCATTATCAACAGCCTCTTTTCCTATAACCGCGCCATTGGTTATGGCGCCAATCCGGCAGATCCCGGAACACCCGGCGGCGGAAGCGGAGGAGCAATATACAACGACGGAAACACGATGACACTGACTGTTCTTGGCACTCAGATCGAGTACAATGAAGTAAACGAACACGGCTCGGCCATCTTCTTTGTCTCCAATGATCACACCGGCAATATCGTTATCGAAGATTCGGTGATCACCAACAATGTCGGCGGCTCCTGGTACCCCGCCTATGACGGCATCTCCATGCACAGCGATACCCCGATCTCAGTGACGGATTCAATCATTGAGTACAATTCGCAAGAATAGGCCACACCACAGAAGAATAAACTTTAAATTGAAATACCGCCGGCTCAAGTAGGAAGCATAGGTACCATTTTATTTTAATCTGTAGTTTGCATGAAAATTAAAGAGATTTAATGAGTTTTATCATTTCTGCCAGTTTGTATTCAGTATTACTATAACCTGTGAGATGAAATGGACGCCTATTCGACACTCGAATCGACTAAACAGTCACTCCTGATTATTGAGAATCGCACACGGTATGACATCGTCGTCGGTGTGCCCCATCATGCCCCAGCCGGCGTTCCCTATTTGCCCTGCCCGGAGCACTGTGATTCGGATGAAAATACCGGTTTTATCGGTAGGCACCTTGCGGAACAGCTCGACTGTTGCAGCCTCATTGCCTGCAATTCCTCCATCGACCCGAACAAACACCTTAGCAGCGACTATACAATGCAGATTGCGGCATGGAGGCCCAGCGTTCTGATCGAAATCCACGGACACGGAAAAGTCAGATCCAAATACGACGTTGAGATCTCCTGCGGTTCAATTGAGCAGACAAGATATTCCGAGGATCTGGTCGCCGTGATCAATCGCAACCTGTCAGAGGATGCTGACTTTGCGGACGTCTCTGTCTGCGGCCGTTTTGTCGATCTCTATTTCAGGGCGACCAAGACGCTGACGATCACAGACGCGCGGTGGCTCGCCTATCACATTGAGCTGTCTCCACGCCTGAGGAAACCGGGAAATGGGCTGGCAGGGAGGCCAACGGCACTTGCATACAGATTTGCTAATTATTTGGCAGCCGCCCTGCATGAGAAACATGGATTAAGATAAACAAATCCTTATCTACATTACTGCAGTCTACTTATTTCAAATATAATTTTCCTATGAATTAGCGCTCGGATATAGAAAAGAAAACCGGTTTTGGATCCTCGATCTGCGGATTTGGACCTCGCTTCTGAGCGGACAATTTTTTTCGTTTCAAAACGGAATTTGAAAAGTGCCTTCACCTAAAATATTATAAGTGAAATTTACGAAAACCATCACAGGTTAATTGCCGGAAATTCCTTCTTCCGCTGCAGCGATCTTGGTCTCGAACCCGCCCATGAATCTCGAGGACGTTAACGTCACGTCTGATTCTTTCCAGGCTTTTTTGAATCTTTCATCGATGACAACGGCCTGGTCCTCCTTGCCCTGAGCGCGAAGGCTCTCCGTCAACCCAAACAAAGACCAGCCGTTCTCGCGATTTCGGCTGAGGTCTTGCCAATATATGGCTTCGGCCTCTTCGGGTCGACCAGCTTCCAGTAGTATCGCTCCCAACGATTGCCTCACCGGTACATGCCAGTCGGGTGGTTCGTTGTAGATGAGGTTGTCCTCCAACAGGATTGCACGATGGAGCCGGGCGATGGCCTGGCCGTAATCCTTCCGCTTTGCGGCCAGTTCGCCGGCAAGTACTTCGACAGCAATCTCTACAATCGCTTTGGCTCCGTTTCTGGAGAACGTTACACGATAGCCGTCCAAGGAGTTTTGTGCCGCAATCCGTTGAAGACGGTCCAACTCCCGGTTTGCTTCATCCAATTCCCCCTTGGCAGTGAAGGCCAGTCCGCGGGCATAGTGCCATACAGCGGTCCAGAAAAGGCTGTCTTCCGACGGTCGGGGTTCTTTGAGGATCAGGTCCCATTCACCAAAGCGTGTGTAAGCGAAAAGGGGCGCAACCAAAAACTGATGCAGAAGAGGCACTTTGCGCCAGGCCCCCTCCGGGATCGCGGACGCTGATTTGCGGGCGGCTTCGATGGCTGTCTGGCTGCGCCCTTCCATCGTGGCCGAGTCCCACAAAAAGTGTATGTTGTGTGGGTAATAGGCCAGCGGATATACACCCTGGGCACGGCACTGGACGATGTAATCTTCATCGGCAGCGATGGCATCCTGGTTGCTCTTGGATGCGTCGGCATAGCGGCCGATACGGCGGAAAATGTGCGAGGGCATATGCACGAGGTGGCCGGCTCCCGGCGCCAATGTCTGAAGCCTTTCGGCTGCGGTTTCAGCGAGCCCCGGTCGAGCCAATTCGACGGAGTGAATATACAGGTGAATGGCTCCGGGATGAGCCGGATTACGTGAGATGACGGATTCCAGCACACGCATAACTTCCGTTGTCTCCGGATATGGCTGCATATCGCGCGTCCAGTAATTCCAGGGCCGCAGGTCCATGACCGCTTCCGCGTATAGTGTTGCCGCATCGAGATCATCGGGATACCGTTCGTGCAGTTCACCCATCGCCTCGGCATATGCGAGATCCAGGGCATTTCGGTTGGGTTTTTCCTTTGTGGAATATCGCTTAGCCAGCGCGTCGATGTACGCCTTCTCTTTTTCAGAGGCATTTTTCTTCAGCGCGACCGCCTTCTGGATCGTTTCATACGCGATTGGTTCGGCTTCGGGGGGCATGGCCATGTTGATGTTGGGTCCAAGCACCAATGCCATTCCCCAGTAAGCCATTGCGCAGTCGGGGTCGAGGCGCGCCACCTCACGAAAGGATCGCATGGCTTCCGCGTGGTTAAAACCATAGGTCAACATCATGCCCTGGTTGAAAAACAGCTGTGCCCGAGTCGAATCTGTCGTTACAGGAAACGCATGGTTCCCCAGGTTCTGAAGACGAGGTGCGATCTGGCCCTTCAGTGCAGTCGATTGGGTGTCATTTTGGGGAGCCTTCGGCGCTGCCGGCACTGAACCAGCGGTTAATAAACCGGCCATGACGAACATAAGCGCCAGATATAGTATACCTATATATTTAGACTTTTGATAATTCATTGTTTGGCCTCCTGGTCTGATTCCAGTTGAATTTTGTTGATGGGAAGTCGTTTTGGCTCAAACAGGGCAGATGGCGACCAGAATTGGAGTAGATGTCAACGCTAGCAAGAAATCAGCAAGTGAGAATAGAAACGAGTGATTACTGAATCTGTTTTAAGACAGAACGGCTCATCAAGCCTGTAAACGGAAATAGCACGTTATATTTTGTTGGAACGGGGGTAAGATGTAAAAAACATAGTATAACATACATTATAAACTAATACCACGATGTGGCATTGCAAGGGGTGGTCTATTTGCGGGCTCCCCTTGTCCTTACACAAGCGGTCCTTCCGCTTATTGCGCCATCCTGATTCCAAATAACAGCGGACACGGTGGGCCGGTACTGGTTTGTTTTTTCGTAAACCTTATCCGCTCCTATTGCGTCTAAGCAGACAAAACCGTAAATGAAAGGAGATTGTCATGAAGACGAACTTAATGAAACTATTGGTAATTCTGGCCGCAATGACATTCTTCGGGGCGGGCGCAGCGATGGCGAAAGACCGTTATGGCGATCGCAAGCATAGGCCGCCGGACAAAACCGCAGTTCACACCAAGGTAGACCGCCATCACACCTACGGGAACGGCAGGCACTATAAAAATCACGCCTCCCCCAGGCATTATGGTCATCATTACGGTCCCAGGCATTACAAGAAATACTACGCTTCCAAATATTACTACAAACATCACAAGAAGAGATATTATCCCCATCGTCACTACCATGGTGCCGGAGGATATTCGGCATATAACAGTTTTTCCGTCGGATTGGCGGTGTGTGATCCCAATGTGGCCTTTTCAATCGGTGTCAACGGTCGTTAAACATTATGAAGACCCACCCATCGAATATGATGTGTGAAACGAAGAGGCCCCGCAGCCAAAGTGCTGCGGGCCTTTTCGTCTTTTTGACCGTTTGACTGTTTTTATATCCCTAATGAGAATGTCTCCTAAAGCTTCTGACTGCCTGGATAAAATCTGTTCATTCATCTAAAAATAGAGCCTTTTTCACTATCTAATTTGCATATCGGACTTTCTGGTTATATATTAGCCCTATATAAAAACGCCGATTCATAAATTATACCTAAAATAGTGGCTATGCTAAGGAGGAAGGTATGGCAATTCAAGTCAATATCAAAAGAAATGTCAAACAGGGTCGGCAGGCGAAAGAATTGGTTCCTCTTATTTTACAGATGAGAGTCCGTGCCATGGATCAACCAGGCTATATTTCAGGAGAAACCTTGTGCGACATAGAACAGCCCGGAGAGTGCTTAGTTATCAGCAGATGGGAAACAGCTGAAGACTGGAATAGATGGGCCTACAGTCAAGAAAGAGTCAGGATGGAAGGAAAAATTGAAACCCTAACCGGGGGAAAATCAGAATACCATATTTATTCACCAATGGTGCCCTGAACAATTGCTATAAAAAACGATTCACAGACATGCTGAATGCAAAGAACATAACGGTTAACTCAATTCGATCGTGAATTACTGAAATTTTTGTCTGTAGACTTATGGACTCCTTAGAAACTGTTAGCGAAATATCGGATAAAACAAGCTTTTGCCGCCTTTGTTTATTCAATTTTAAAATCTTGAATTTCCGGTTTTGCAATTTGGTTAAATAAAACCCGGAGGTTTAAAATGCCTAACAAACAGCAAACACTATTTGAGCGAGTCGGTGGCGAACAAACTATCAGAGAACTTATCCACGCATTTTATGATCGCGTCGTTGCCGATCCAGAACTAAAGCCGTTTTTTAAAAACACATCCATGGGCAAGCTCCGACGAATGCAGCGCGAGTTCTTTAGCGCAGCGCTGGATGGTCCGATCACATACTCTGGCAGACCCCTTAGCTATGTCCACCATGGAAGAGGCATTACCAAACATCATTTTGCCTCTAAAGAACACAGCGGCCAAGGTTTGAAGTAGAGCCACTATCAAACCATATAGGATCTCATAATATAGTGATGAAATCCAGACATCTTTTTTGGTTTCATAAGGGAGTTTGGTGAGGGACCAGATCACTGCAATAGAGACTACGCCCATGGACAAGGCAAGTGAAACAAAGGCGCCCAAGTTTAGTTCTCTACCAATATTGATGACACGAAAAAAAGTGAGCGAACCAAGAAGTGAAAATAGCACCGTTACGATATAGGTACTCGTTCCCGGCTTACCTTCTTCTGCGGTGGTGGAATTTTCGATAAATATCGCGATGAAAATGGAAATACTGTATGAAATTACACTGCCAAGGCTCCACCCAAAGAGTCTGTCTCAAGTGAACCAAGGTGTGCCAGGGCTGAAAGGAAGGCTTACCCGATCCGAGAACTGTAAATACACTAAAATTGTAAAAAAACAAACAATCGAGATACAGAGAAGGCAATAGATTGTAACACCAAGGATCTTGATTTCCGGTACGTCATAGAAGCGGGGTTTGAAGCCTGAATTCTGGAGGGTGTCCCGCTGTACCTTTTTGGAAGGGTTATTCCTGATCACATGTTTGCACAGGCCTTCAACAAAATAGGCAAACAGTTTGCTCACCTCCTGGTGTTGTTGAAGGAAAACATAGCAACAGGCTTTCGTTTGCCCAAAACGGTTGAGATGCCGGACTAATCTGGTATCGATTTAGACACTGCATCAGATGGAACAATTTCAGGAATTACACCAGGAAGAGGCGCGCGGCAGGAAAAGACAGATGCGTAATGGGTGGTGTTAGCGCTATACCCATTTTAGCTGGCCTTCGGTAAACCTTCGAAGAAATCGACGCCCCCCGTTTCAACTGAATACTCAGCACCCACGACAATAAGTTTATTGTTTTGAATCAGTTCCTTTAGGATTAACGATCCTTGTCGCAGATCATTTATCGACGCGTGAATGTTCGACCGAACTGCTTGCTGCAACAGCGTATCCGGGTTCGGCTGGTGCTTTGAATCCAGTAATGCTTCCACAGATGGCCGGATACGGTCGACAATTGAACAAATATTAGGCGATCGGCATTCCGCAGAGAGTTGAAGTTCTTTAATGGTAGCCGAAACGGCCCCACATCTGGAGTGACCCAAGACCACGACGAGTTGCGTGCCGAAATGCTCTGCTGCAAATTCAACACTACCAACCTGGGATGGACCAACGATATTGCCGGCTACGCGGATGACAAACAGATCACCAAGGCCTTGATCAAAGATAATCTCGGCTGGCACTCTCGAGTCCGAACACCCTAAAATGATGGCGAATGGCTCTTGGCCAGACACCAACTCACTTCGGCGTGTATGGATCGTTGGCGTGCTGCAGTATTGAAGAACATCTGAAACAAAACGACGGTTTCCCGCTCGCAGGCGTTCAAGTGCTTCTATGGCAGAGCTCGTCTTCACTTCATCCCTTTTTTATTTATTGAGTAGATACTGCTAGAAAAACAAGCACCTAACCAATGATTAATTGAGAATTAACGCTAACAAAAGATGGGGCTGTTTCCTTGGGCTTACTTTCTATAATCGTGATCAACCGAAAATGCGCTGAATTATAAGATAAGGTCTGACTATTCAAACTATAACTCGACGATTACCTGTGTGTCAAACCGAAATGATGATTGATCAACTGAACGTTTTGCAGATAATACGGGAGTAAGGGGACACTTCTGAAAAGAGAAAGAATACGCTGCCCTATTACAAAATTGCTAAATAATTTGATGTTAATTGGAGTGACAACAAAAAATATCGAAAAGATGCCGGTTATGCGGAACCGGCATGATTGTTTCGCGCTGGCGGGTTGACCAGAATTTGTATGACGACGGTTGAAGATTAAGCTATTCGAGACCTCGTTAGCTGCTGCGGGATGAAATAAAACTCCCGATAACAGAGAGAGGCAGATCCGCGACGAAACCAAGTCATGCGGTACCTAACCCGCGTATATCAGCATGATCATCCGTCGCTATCCGGTTGGTAAAGACTTGAATAATATCCTTATTATCAATAAGGTTAATATAATATTTGATGTCTTCAATGTCTGCCATCTCAATAATTACACCTACCTCAAGAGCATCAATCAGTGATAAAATACCTTTTGCCAACAGATCATTATAAAGATCCTGAAGGACTTCATCTGTAAAATAGCCAGGTCCAAGTGCTGGGTCTTGAAGTTCATATTTCCCCAGAAGGTACAAAACTTTATCCATGTGCTGCTGTTCGCTTTCGGCAATGTTAGAAAACACTGCCAAGCCCCATTTCTCCTTCAACGCTAAATAGACATCACGCGCCAGTTTTTCCTCTTCACGCATAAACCTGAGGGCATCAATTTCAGTTTGAGTCAAACTTACTGTTGTTCCCGGTTGGTTCTATTTTCCCGTCATATCTTCCTGAACACTAAGAAGTTGAGCGCTCTTTTCCACCGGAGTTCCGCGGCTTGCCTGTCCATCTCCGTCTCCTGTTTCACCTGCCGGACAGGCAGCTTTGTCGCTTCGCACCTTATCACCAACTGCCCATACCGGAGATACTGCTACGGTTACGATGAGAGCCATGGAAACCATTACTGCGAACAATTTTGTCATAATTCCTCCTGTTTTGGTTAATGGTGTCCGCCTTAAAAAGGCGACTATCGAAGCATCAACGTAGAAAGGGGGAAAAGGTTCCAAAATTTTACAATTTTTTCGATTTTGGAGGTTTTTAATGTGATTGAGTTAGGGTTGTGATTCCGGGGATAAACAAATTGTATTGTACATTACACAGATCTTTGGTAACGATTTTATGGAATTCCCGATTATAATAGAGGGTTCTCATGCCAACCATCCTCACGCACCCGGCAATCCCACTTGCCATTGGTCTCGGACTGGGAAGGGATGTGGTACCAACTCCCTTGCTTATTGCCGGCGTTGCAGTCTCGGTGATGCCGGATCTTGACGTCCTCGCCTTCCGGTATGGTATTTCCTACGCATCAAATTTCGGTCATCGCGGTTTCAGCCACTCGTTTTTATTTGCAGTGGTTCTGGCGCTATCAGGCGCGTGTGCTTTCCGATATTTCCAGGCCAGCTTTGGCCGCGTCTTTGTGTTTTTGTTTATTGCCGCAATTTCCCACGGTATCCTCGATGCATTCACGAACGGCGGTCTCGGTATAGCCTTTCTGTGGCCATTTACACCAGAGCGATATTTTGCACCCGTTCAGGTAATCCAAGTCGCACCAATTGGGGTCTCAAGATTCTTGTCTCTGCGTGGTATATCGGTTTTGATTTCCGAAATTATCTGGGTGTGGATTCCATGTATAACAATTGGAATTGGACTGTATGCAATTAAGGATGCGATTGCCGTGACGTTTGGATGGCTCAGTCACGGCAATCGGTATAATGGGTGAGTTGCTTACAGCTCACTTAACAGCGAGTTCCCGTCTGTAATCCAGCCATAAAAAACGCGCTGATGCGCATAGATGCTACAAAAAATCGGGTTTTAGACTGCATGGAGACCGTTTTGTCGTGACGATGTGAGTCCTACCGGTTTGGTATTGATAGTCCAAATGTGAAGTCAAAGGGAACAATACAAGGAATATGTCCTGCACGATATCTATCCTTAGACAATTGCTTTTTTACAGTCGGATAGCCGGTGCATCTCTGGTATTGAACTGAAAGTATGGAAACAGGAAGGAGTCGGAAGATAATGGAGAAAGCGTGTGAAGGCTTGGAGATACTGAACGCAAAGGATTTCCGTGACATAAACCCGGGGGATCGCATCCTGATGGGGCCCGGTCCCAGTGATGTTCCCGCGCGAACGCTGCAGGCCATAGCCGCACCCTGCATTGGACACCTGGACCCCTATTTTCTGGAAATCATGAACGAGGTCCAGCAGCTGCTCCGTTTTCTGTTTCAAACCGAGAACGAGCTGACGATCCCTGTCTCGGGGACCGGCAGCGCCGGAATGGAAACCTGTTTTGTCAATCTGGTCGAACCGGGAGACGAAGTGGTCGTCTGCGTCAACGGGGTTTTCGGAACGCGCATGGCGGATATCGTCAATCGCATCGGCGGCAAGCTGGTCCGTGTCGATGCCGAATGGGGAACGGCCATTGATCCCCGGGCGTTGAAGGATGCGATAGCGGGCAGAAAACCCAAAGTGGTGGCTGTGGTCCATGCCGAAACGTCAACCGGCGTATGCCAGCCCCTTGAGGATCTGGCCCGGATCAGCCACGATGCCGGTGCGCTGTTTCTGGTGGACACCGTCACATCGCTGGGAGGCATGCCCGTTGCCATCGATGATATGAACATCGATGCGGTCTACAGCGGCACTCAGAAATGTATCTCCGGCCCTCCGGGCCTTTCGCCGGTTTCCTTTAGCCGGGCAGCCGTCAGGGCAATGGAACAGAGAAAAACCCCAGTTGTGAGCTGGTACCTCGACTTGAGCATGGTTCGCGATTACTGGGGCACTGAAAGGAAATATCATCACACGGCACCCATTAATATGATCTACAGCCTTCGCGAGGCACTTCGTCTGATTACGGAAGAAGGTCTGGATATGCGATTTGAGCGGCACCGCCTGAACCACCGGGCCTTGGTTGCCGGTATTGAGGCTATGGGGCTTTCGATGCTCGTTCCGGAGCCCATCCGGCTGCCCATGCTCAACGCGGTTCGGATACCCGAGGGGGTCGAAGATATAACGGTTCGCAAAGTGCTTCTCAATCAATTCGGCATCGAGATCGGCGGTGGATTGGGCCAATTTGCCGGCAAGGTCTGGCGAATCGGTCTGATGGGACATTCCTGCCGCCGCAAAAACGTGCTCCTCCTGCTGGCGGCCCTTGAAACAGTCCTCAAATCAGAAGGGTATCCGGCGCGACCGGGCGCGCTCGATGCGGCCACAGCGGTATACGATCAGGCCTGCTGAATTGAACTTGACGTGGAAAATAACCGATAGGTATCAAGGAGGAGGGTGATGCTGACCGATAGCCTTATTGGAGAGCTGCGTAACATTGTCGGTGAATTCCAGGTATCGGTGAACCGGGCGGACACCGAACTCTATTCCTACGATGCCTCGCTCGCCAGGGGTCAACCGGGGGTTGTGGTTTTCCCGGCCGACACCCGTGAAGCATCGATGATCGTACGTGCGGCCAATCGGGCCGGTATAACGTTCGTGCCGCGCGGATTTGGAACCAATCTTTCGGGCGGTACGGTGCTGCCATCCGGCGGGCTCGTGATCTGCCTGTCCCGGTTCAATCGCATCCTCGAAGTATGTCCCCAGAGCCGCCATGCGGTTGTCCAACCGGGCGTCACCAATCTTGAACTTCAAAACGCCCTCGCCCCGCTTGGTTTTTTCTATGCCCCGGACCCCGCCAGTCAAAAAGTGGCCACGCTGGGGGGCAACGTCGGCGAAAACTCCGGGGGACCACGCTGTTTAAAATACGGTGTCACGACCAACCACGTGCTCGGTATGGAGATGATACTGCCGGATGGAGACATCATACGAACGGGTGGGCCGGCACTCGACCCGCCAGGCTATGACTTGCGGGGCGCGATCATCGGCAGCGAGGGCACCCTGGGCATCGTCACCGAAATTACCGTTCGAATTCTTCCGTTTCCGGCATCCATCATCACGATGCTGGCCATTTACAATGATATCGGCGATGCCGCGCGTTCGGTGTCGGATATCATTTCCGCCGGCATGGTGCCGACCACATTGGAAATGATGGATGCTCCCATCATCAAGGCGGTGGAGGACAGTTATGCCTGTGGATATCCCCGGGATGCCGCTGCGGTTTTGATCATCGAAGTGGAAGGTCCGCAAACCGGCCTCAGGGAGCAGGCACGGCAGGTCAATGACATTTGCATGCGAAACAACTGTCGCAGCTTACATGAAGCCAAAGACAGTACCGAACGGAACCGGCTCTGGGAAGGCAGACGCGGCGCTTTTGGCGCAGTGGCCCGATTGGCCCCGAATTACCTCGTAAACGACTGTTCGGTGCCGCGAACCAAACTGCCACAGGCGCTGGCAACGGTGGCCGATATCACCCAAAAATATCGCTTCGAACATGGAAACGTATTTCATGCGGGCGACGGCAACCTGCATCCGTTGATACTGTTTGATTCCCGGGATGCCGATCAATTGGCGCGCGTTAAAAAGGCCGGTTGGGAAATCATGGAGGCCTGTGTCGCATTAGGCGGGACCATCTCCGGCGAGCATGGTATCGGTCTGGAAAAGATGGAAGCCATGCGCTTGATATTTTCCGAAGAAGATTTCGAGGCCCAGCGATCTCTCAAACGGGCTTTTGACCCCGAAGATCGGCTCAATCCCGACAAGGTGATTCCCGTAGCGGGCCGGGCCGCCGAAATCGACGGCGTGCAGGACATGCGTCCGGATTTTGGACTGCCGGATGCGGTGCATACCGCCGAACAGGAACTCTTGGGAAAAATTCGGGAAGCGATTGCAGCCAAGCAACCGATTTCACCTCTTGGATGCGGGACCACTCCCGACTTCGGCAATCTAACGGATCCAGGGTCATTGCCCCTCCGCGTCAAGGGTCTGGATGAGGTCATCGAATATGATCCGCCCAACCAGGTCGTGACGGTTAGCGCCGGTATGCCTCTGAATGCATTACAGAACAAGCTACGGGCCAATGATCAGTGGTTGCCGCTGCGTCCAACGATGTCTCTGCTGAGGCATTCGATCGGCGGCGTGGTTGCGCTGGCCGCCTGCGGTCCGGAGCGCATGGTTTACGGCGCTCCCCGGGATCTTTTGCTCGGGTTGCGGTTTATCAGCGGAAAAGGGCACTTTGTTTCAACCGGCGGCAAAGTTGTTAAAAATGTGGCCGGGTACGACATGACGCGACTGCTGACCGGCTCGGCCGGCACTCTCGGTTTTATTACCCGGGCCACTTTTCGGGTGGCGATGATCCCCGAGAGCTGCACGGCGGTAACGGCCGGTGGCGACCTGAAGGAGTGTGCAGCCTTGGCAACCACCCTCCTTACCTCGAACCTGATACCGACCTTCCTCGTTGCTACCGCAAACGGTAAACGCCATGATCTCGCAAAAGAGGATCACTCGAATTGGCGGCTTCACGTTGGATTCGAAGGCTTTGCCGGAACGGTCCGGGATCAAGCCAACCGGGTCGGTGAGCAGTGTGAAGCTGCGGGTTTGAGAAATGTCGCCCTGCAGGAGTACGACGTTTATGTCGGCAAATTGAGCCCGTACCTGGACCGCCTGATCCAGCAGACCTTTATTCTGCGAGCGGATTTGCCCCCTGCCAATGTTGCCGGGTTCATCAAATCCGCGGACAGTCATCTTTTGCGATCGACCGTGATGCTCGATTTGGGATGCGGTCGGGTATTGGGCGGATTGGAACATGTCAGTGGTGAGGATTGGTCACAAGTGTGCCGCTTGGCTGATCGATATGGCGGACATGTGCTGCTGGAAAAAGCACCGGTCGAGTTTAAGCAGCGTCATGACATCTTCGGTCTTAAACGGTCCGATTGGCAGATCATGCACCGTGTGAAAACCGCCCTCGATCCAAACCGTATTTTCGCCCCCGGCAGGCTGCCCGGTAGGGTATAAAGGATTCCGATGGGAATTGCCGCGTGTTACGACGAAATTGCCCAGTGCAATAAATGCGGGTTTTGTCAGGTGGCCTGCCCGATTTTCCGCGCCACCGGGCACGAATCCGGCGTAGCGCGCGGTCGCCTGGCCCTGCTGCGCGCCATAATCGAAGGCCGTTTGGACTGGTCCGATGATATCGACGCCCCGCTATTTGACTGTCTGCTTTGCGGGGCCTGCACATCCAATTGTTTCCCCGCCATTCCCACATCCGATCTCCTCATCCGGGCACGTTCCGAATATCTGGCCCGGGTCGGCCGAAAATCGATCCACCGCCTTCTGTTCGACCATTTGCTGCCGTATCCCGATCGTCTTCACGTGGCAGCGCGGGCTGTGGCTCTGAGCAAAAAAGCCGGACTCTCAAACCTGGCGCGCGCCCTGGGATTGCTGCGCATCTTCGGACGTGATTTCGCCAATGCGGAAGACATCGTCGAGAACCTGCCGGTGACGGCATTTCGCGACCGTCACCATCCCGGCGTTTACCAGGGCAGCGGTAAAGAGCTGATTATCGGTTACTTCATCGGGTGCGGTGTCGACATCATCCAGCAGCAAACCGGAACCGCCACTCTACAATTGTTGCGGCAAATCGCTCGGAAGGTTCACGTTCTCGACAACTGCTGCTGCGGGTTGCCGGCCTATTCTTTCGGGGACCTGCAGATCGCGCAAAAGCTGGCGCAAAAAAACATGCAAGCGCTCGCATCCGGCCCCTATGACATCATCGTCACCGATTGTTCCAGCTGCGCATCATTTCTCAAAAAATATCCTGTGCTTTTTTCTGAAGAAGACAGTCGCCATGAAGCGGCCAAGATGTTTTCCGCAAAAGTCCGGGATCTGACAGAATGGCTGAACACTGTCGCTGTGCCGGCGCCTGCGACTGATGCCGCCATAAGAGTGACCTATCATGATCCCTGCCACGCCTCCCGGGGGCAGGGCCTCGTGAATGAACCCCGCGACATTCTAAAAAATATTCCCGGAATCGAATACAGGGAGCTGCCCGAGGCGGACTGGTGCTGCGGGGGGGCCGGCGCCTATGCCCTGTCGCAATATGATCTTTATCGCCGGGTGTTGGACCGTAAAATCGCCAACCTGAAAACATCCGAAGCCGACATTATCGCCACTTCCTGTCCGGCGTGCATCATTCATCTTTCCTATGGCGTGCGAAAACACGGTCTTAAAACCCGCGTCTGTCACATTTCTGAAATCATCAACGGAATTTGATTTTCGTCTGTTCTTTTTTCATAATCCGGTATTGGTCAACAAAGGTTTGACTGAACGCTTATCCGGTGCTACCGAAAAGATTGAGCGCAAGGACTCGCCGGGATGCGGAACAAGCGATACCGTATGGTGATGTTAGCTTAATACCCTCTCTTCGTAACCCTTGTGCTCATTGGTTTTATGTCATTTAAATTCCGACTGTTTGCCGGCACGAGGTCGTCACGAATGCGGCCGATTTTTTAAGGGATCAGGTGTCAAGAACCCTGCTGTAATGGATCCCAGAATGCCGATCGATTCTTTTATCCTGCGGCTGAAGGGGGCGGAGCAGCCGATTTGGATGAAGTTGTCGAATTGGTTTGAATTTGAGCAGACCGCCCCAGGAATGATGGCGATGTTCCGCTCGAAGGCGGCTTGATAGACAGCCAGGCCGTCGATGCCCGGGGGCAGTTCGACCCAGAGCAGCGAGCCCCCCCGGGGAACGGCCAGCCGGGTCTTTGCCGGAAAATGATTTTGAATCTCGATGGCGATCCTGAACAGCTGCTTTTTCAATGCGCTTCGAAGTGCCCGCAGGTGTCGCTCGTAGGCGCCGCTGGCCAGGAAACGCGAGGCCACGTATTGGGCCAGGGTGGAGGTGGAGATCGTGATGCCGGCCTTCAGACGCTGAATCCTGGAGCTGAGCCGTCTGCCCGGGATAACCCATCCAAGGCGCAGCCCGGGCGCCAGGGTTTTTGAGAATGACGAGCAGGTCAGAATGAGATCTTCGCGGTCGTAGGCCTTGAGCGGCGCTGGGTGCTGCTCGCCGAAATAGAGCTGGCTGCTGATGTCGTCCTCGATTATTGGGACACCGTGGCTTGTCACCAGCTTTACCAGGGCCCGTTTTTTGTCCTCGGGCATCAGCGCGCCGAGTGGATTTTGAAAATTCGGCATGAACAGGCAGGCCCGGATCGTGTTGGTGCGTAGGCTCTTCTCGAGTTCCTTCAGATCGACCCCTTCCTGGGGATCGGTGGCTATCTCCAACACCAGCAAACCGAGCTCCTTCAGCAACTGTAAAAAGCTGAAGTTTGTCGGCGCTTCTATGGCGACGGTATCTCCCGGCCGGGTGACGGCCAGAAGTGAGAGCGCGATTGCCTCCATGCAGCCGTTGGTGATGATGATGTCTTCCGGTTCGATGCCTTCCAGCACCCCCAGGGTGCGCAACGCCAGCTGCCGTCTGAGCTCCGGAAAGCCTTCCGAGGGCGAATAAGAGAGCAGCGTCCTCATCTCGTTGCGGCTCAAGGACTTCAGGATGCGCGTGAAAGCCTTGACGGGCAGCAATGCGGGGTCCATGGCGGTGTTGCCGAAGGGGACGAAACGGGGGTTGCTGATGGCCGCTATAACGGAGTTGATCACCGGGGCCAGATTGACCCGCTGAGGTGCAGAAGTGTTTTTGCGCAGGGCCGGAACCTCCAGTTTTTTGAAGGAAACCGGCCGGACATAATAGCCGGATTTGGGCCGCGCTTCGACAAATCCCGTGTTCTCCAACTCCACGTACGCCCGGTACACCGTCGAGATGCTCAAGTTCGTCTGCTGGTGGAGCCTGCGGATGGAGGGCAGCTTCTCGCCGGCTTGATAGGTCCCCTCAAGGATTTTTTTCTCGATCTCGCCGGCCAGCTGCCGATAGCGGAAGGCCTGCCGGGTGGCCGCTACTGCCGACGGTTTGCCTTTTTCCCTGTTACCGCGCATGGGAATTCCCTCCCTGAAGACGGCCCCAATCTGTTATGCTGTTTTTTTGAAAAAACTGTATCTGTTATTTGGTTAGCACACCCGGTAAAAAAGAACAAATTGGATGTCATAGATTACGGGGAGGACAAAATGAGTGATTTACAGCAAAGAAAACCGGAAAGATCCGCCAGCTTCACCGTGAAAAGCGGTCTGGCGCAAATGCTGAAGGGGGGCGTCATCATGGACGTGGTCTCGCCCGAGCACGCCGTTATCGCAGAGGAGGCCGGGGCGGTCGCCGTGATGGCACTGGAACGCGTCCCGGCCGATATCCGGGCCCAGGGCGGTGTCGCGCGGATGTCCGATCCGGGTCTGATCCGCGAGATCATGGCGGCTGTCAGTATACCGGTTATGGCCAAATGCCGCATCGGTCACTTCGTCGAAGCACAGATCCTCGAGGCCATCGGTGTGGATTACGTCGACGAGAGCGAAGTCCTCACCCCGGCGGATGAGGCCCACCACATCGACAAGCACGTCTTTGGCGTGCCGTTCGTCTGCGGGTGCCGGAATCTGGGGGAGGCGTTGCGGCGCATCGGGGAAGGCGCGGCCATGATCCGCACAAAGGGTGAAGCCGGGACCGGGGACGTGGTGGAGGCCGTGCGCCATGCGCGAACGGTGTTGGGGGAGATCCGGGTGCTGCAGTCCAAGCCGGACGATGAGTTGATGGCTTACGCCAAGGATCTCGGTGCCCCATTTGAGCTGGTAAAACAGACCAAGGCCCTGGGGCGCCTGCCGGTGGTCAACTTTGCCGCCGGCGGACTTGCCACGCCGGCGGATGCGGCCTTGATGATGCAACTCGGTGTGGACGGTGTCTTCGTTGGCTCGGGGATATTCAAGAGCGGCGAACCGGCCCTGCGCGCCAAGGCCATCGTTCAGGCGACCACCCACTGCCGGAATGCCACCGTTCTGGCCGAGTTAAGTGCCGGCCTCGGACAGCCCATGGTCGGTATCAATGTATCCGATCTCGAGGAAAAGGACCGGTTGGCCGGCCGTGGCTGGTGATCCGGGAAGATGCGGTCATGAAAATCGGTGTTCTGGCGCTACAGGGTGCATTCGTTGAACACATCCGCATGCTGAGAGAACTTGGTCTGGAGGCGCCAGAGGTGCGTCTGGCGCACGAGATCCTCGGGTTGAACGGGTTGATTATCCCGGGCGGCGAGAGCACCGCCATCGGAAAGCTCATGGCAAGCTATGGCTTATTGGATCCGGTACGCCGCTTTTCAAAGGATCATGCGGTCTGGGGGACCTGTGCTGGAATGATCCTGATGGCCAAGGATACCGGTCGGAATCAGGCCGGTCTGGGGATAATGGACATCACTGTCGAACGCAACGCGTTCGGCCGCCAGATTGACAGCTTCGAAGAAAACCTGACCGTAGATGTATTGAGGGATGGACATCAGCGGCCGTTTCCCGGCATCTTCATTCGTGCCCCGCGGCTGGTCGCAGCCCGCGGGTCGGCACGAGTCATCGCCTACCTGGCGGACGGCACCGCCGTTGCCGCCTGCCAGGGCAGGTGGCTCGCCACCGCATTTCACCCGGAGCTTTCCAACGATCTCCGTTTCCACCAATACTTCGTCGATGTGGTCTGTTCTTGAAAGGCGCACCGCGCGCCATTTAAAATCGGCAATGCTGCGCAGTAATTCAAGAGTGTGTTAATCGGGTTGGTGGAAAATGCATAGTTCAGTAATACCATCGACCATTCGAGGATGGGCGCTTAGACAGGATTTCTTTTGACCAATTCCGAACTCCGGCAAGCGTTGCGGCGTTGTTAAAATCACTGTTGACTCAAAATATATTATAAAATATACAACCCTATTCGGTACTTACAAAGAGACTCTTATTGCTTGGGCATAACAGCTGAAGCCTAACTTCTAGTTGTTGCGGACGCGAGGATCTGTTTCCCAGCCTTTGCCTGCTGTCGAGGTGTGGTATTGGCGGACCCAAAAGGGGCGTTATGAATCACTTTTTCTTTGCGCTAGCGTTGATATTTTACGGAGGCCTTGTGCCTCTTTTTTTTAGGCGTCATTTTGCCTTCATGAAAGCAGCCGGTACCCTGAGCATAGCCTTTGGGTGTCTGTTGGGGCTGGTCGATGCGATCTTTAAACTGTTCCACCCGCAGATCAATTCCGTTTCCTTCAGTTACCTGAATGCATTCTCCCTGACTTTTCAAATAGACGCACTGTCGTCTTTTTTCCTTATCGCCATCTTCGCCGTCTCACTGCTGGCAGCGCTTTACAGCTTTCATTACATGGATAACCCCGCCAAAGCGTTGCGGACGGCTATCCATTACTTCTTTTTCAGCTTGCTCGTCGCCGCTATGGCGCTGGTGGTGACCGCCAACAATCTGATCAGCTTCATTTTATCCTGGGAAATCATGTCCCTGTCGTCGTTTTTTCTGGTGGTTTACAACTATGAGACCGCAGAAAACAGGCGGGCGGGCTATCTCTATTTTGTGTTTTCGCAAGTGGGGGCTTTTTTCATATTCGCGGCGTTCGCTGTCATGTATGCCCATACCGGCAGCATCGGGTTCGATGCGGCGGCCGACTTGCCGGATGCGGCCAAAATCTTGGTATTCGTTCTGGCTTTCATCGGTTTCGGCTCCAAGGCCGGCGTCTTTCCCTTTCACGTCTGGCTGCCCCATGCCCACCCGGCGGCTTCCAGCCATATTTCCGCCGTGATGTCGGGTGTCATGATCAAGACCGGCATTTACGGTATCCTCCGCGTCTACGCGGTGCTGGACTGGCCCACGGCGCTCTTTGGCGATATCGTATTGGTCGCCGGTATCGTTTCCGGCGTTTTGGGCGTGGTCTACGCTCTCGGACAGCACGATCTGAAGCGCTTGTTGGCCTACCATAGTGTTGAAAATATCGGGATCATCCTGATCGGCATCGGAATCGGAATGATCGGGGCCTCGGCCGAAAAACCGGCTATGGCCGTGCTCGGATTCGCCGGCGGACTGTTACATGTCCTGAACCACTCGATCTTTAAATCCCTCCTGTTTATGGGGGCCGGCATGGTGCTGCGCAAAACCGGCACACGCTCCATAGATCTTCTGGGGGGTCTGATCAAGAAAATGAAGATTACCGGGACGACCTTTCTTATCGGTTCTCTGGCCATATCCGGTCTCCCACCGCTAAACGGTTTTGTGAGCGAATTTTTAATCTATCTCGGCGGCTTTCGCGGCCTAACGCTGGGAAGAACGGATTTCGCGCTCAGCCTGCTGGCGATCGTGAGCCTGGCGGTGATCGGGGGGCTGGCCCTGGCCTGTTTCACAAAGGTGGTGGGGGTTGTCTTTCAAGGCGAGCCGCGCAGCCGTGCAGCGGAAAACGTGGACGAAAAAGGGCCTATGATGCTGATTCCCATGCTGGTGCTGGCGGCTGCCTGCATCGTGATCGGGGTGTTCCCGACACTGTTTATGACCATGGCGGTCAAGGCCGTTGCGTCCCTAAAGTTGGGTTACGGCACGATTCCACTGGCCCCCTTCGCGCAACTAACCGGCAACATTACCTGGGCCGCCGCTCTTATCTTCGCCGTTTTTTTCATCATTTTGGCGCTGCGTACCGCTTTATACAGAGGCAAAACCATCACGCGATCCGGCACCTGGGGCTGTGGATTCACGCGGCCCACGGTTAAAATGCAATACACGGGATCTTCCTTCGCCGCTTCTATTCTCGAGTTTTTCAAACCGGTGGCACCCGTGACCGTAGACGACCGGAAAGTGAAGGGGAATTTTCCCGAAAAAACGCTTTATCGCAGCCACGTCAATGATATTGCCGAATTGAACATGGGGCGCCTCATCGTGCGTCCGATCCTGTCGCTTTTCGACCAATTGCGCTGGCTGCAGCATGGGGACATACACCTATACATCGGTTACATTTTGTTGGCCATTGTGGCTGTGCTGTTCTTTGTTTAGGGTTCGCGAAAAAATAAGTTCGCCATTTTGGGCGTTGAGGCACCCTACCGGCAAGGCGTGAAAACTCGGCCTATCCGGATATTCCGGGTTTTCGAACCGACAGCCGGACGGGATGCATCGGCGTCTAAAAGGTAACGTTATTTTTGAGCGAGCCCTCAGCCCGGTGAGGCGGCAGCCACTCTGATTTACAAGAGGACATTGTGATGACATCCCTTATCATTCTGGCTTTGGCGATACTTCTGGCACCGTTTTATTCAGCGCTTATCTTGAAGGTCAAGGCGTTTTTCGGCGGTAAAAAAGGGCCGCCGTTGCTGATTAACTATTTTACGCTGATCAAGTTGTTCAAAAAGGGATCGGTCTACAGCACCAGTACCACCGTTATCTTTAAAATGGGTCCGATGGTCTCTCTGTCTGCTGCTCTCACGGTCCTGATGTTCTTACCCATTGCCGGCCAACCACCGCTTTTTTCTTTCAACGGAGATGTTATCCTGCTGCTTTACCTGCTTGGCCTGGGACGGTTTTTCACAATTGCCGCTGCCATGGACACGGCCTCGCCCTTTGAAGGAATGGGCGCAGCTCGCGAGGCCTATTTTCCAATTATCTGTGAAGCCACACTGTTCATGATTTTAATCCTGTTTACCATTCTCACCGGGCAATTGAGTTTGGCGGCCTATTTTTCGAGCGGTCAGCCCCTTATGCTCTGGCAAACGGCCGGGTCACCGCTGTTGTTTGTGGTTATTGCCTTTTTTATTATTCTGCTGACGGAAAATTCGCGGGTGCCGGTGGATGACCCGGCAACTCACCTGGAATTGACCATGATTCATGAAGTCATGGTGTTGGATCACAGTGGGCCCGATTTTGCCTTGATCGAGTTGGGCGCTTTTTTAAAACTATTCTTTTACGCGACGCTGGTCAGCCTGCTGATCTGCCCGTTTTCGCTCGGCAGCCCGGCGGCCGACATCGGCCTTTTCTTTTGCATTCTCGCATTGGTTTACGCAGCCGTCGGTGTTACCGAGTCTGTCATGGCCCGCTTCCGGATGGACAAGGTGCCCCAGTTTGTCCTGACATCTTTTGCCTTGGCCTTTTTTGCAACCGTTATCACCCTGGAGTTCATTAAATGATCGAATTCGTCGATACCATTTTGGCCCTGGTTCTGCTGTCGGTTTTATTCTCATTCGGTACCAGTCGGTTGCCGGCCTTAATCAAAATTATCGCTTTTCAGGGCGTGGCCGTGTCCGTTGTGCCCCTGTTTATCGGCCACGACCTGGGCACCGGCGGAATCGTGTTTACGCTGATTACCCTGCTGATCCGGGGTATCGTCATTCCCCTTTGCATCTATCTGGCCATCAAAAAAGTCGCCATCCGCCGGGAGGTCGAACCCATTGTCGGCTATCATGCGTCACTGCTGGTCGGCTTGATCCTTATCGTGGCCGCCACTTTCGTCAGCCCGAAATTCAATTTGCCCCAGTCCAGCAGCAATGCTCTGCTGCTCCCGACCGCCATTACCCTTTTGGCAGCGGGCATGTTTCTGCTCATGGCCCGGCGCAACGCGATCGCCATGGTTCTCGGTTATATCGTAATGGAGAACGGCATCTATCTGGTGGGCACCAGTTTTTCCGTTCGCGCCCATCACATCGTGGAATTCGGCATCCTGCTCGACGTGCTGGCCGGGGTTATGATAATGGCCGTCATTCTGCAGAATATCAAACAGGCCTTCGATGATGTGGACACGGCACTGCTCAGAACCTTAAAGGAATAGGTGTTCTTCAAATGGTTGAACTTGTATTTCTGGCCCCGCTTCTAACCGGTGCCATCGCCTTTTTTCTCCCGCGAACATCCGGACGGCCGCTGTTGGTGATCACCGGGTTCATCCATCTGCTCTTGTCCCTTATACTGTGGATCCGTCGACCAACAGCTCTGTTTCCTTCTTATTTTGCGGTGACACCCGAGGGGCTTTTGTCGCTGCTGGTCATATCACTGCTGTTTTTCCTGATTTCCATTTACACGACCGCCTATCTCAAGGAAGCCGATATCCAGTCGGAAAATATTTTCACCGGCTCGATGCTGCTTTTTTTATCCACCATGACAATGGTCACCCTCTCTGACCATATCATGGTCATGTGGATCGCCATCGAGGCCACCACACTGGCCAGTGCGCCGTTGATTTACACCCACCGGTCGGCCGCTTCCCTCGAAGCCACCTGGAAGTATGTTTTGATCTGCTCGGTGGGAATCGCCCTGGCCCTTTTGGGTTCGGTACTGATTGACCTTTCCATGGGTGTGGGCGGAGTGGATGTTCCGGTGGCTTTCTCCTCGCTAACTGAAGTGGCCCAGCGTCTCGATCCGTTGTGGCTGAAAACCGGATTTGTTTTTATCCTGGTGGGTTACGGGACCAAGATGGGGCTGGCCCCGATGCACACCTGGCTGCCCGATGCACACAGTGAGGCCCCCAGTCCGGCGTCGGCCCTTTTGTCGGGGGTGCTGCTGAACTGTGCCTACCTGGGGATATTCAAAACCAATAAAATCATGCAGGCTGCAGGGCTGGGAAATTTTTCCGGCAACATTCTGATCGTCTTCGGTTTGGCATCCATGCTGGCAGCGGCAACGTTTATCATCAGACAGACCGAGTACAAACGCTTGTTGGCCTATTCGAGCATCGAAAACATGGGGATCATCGCCTTCGGCACGGGGATTGGCGGGCTTGGGGCCTATGGCGCCGTGCTGTGTCTGATCCATCACAGCCTGATCAAATCGGCCCTGTTCCTTTCTTCCGGAAATATCCTCATGGGTTACGGCAGTCGTCTGATTGAGAAGACCGGAAACCTTGCCAAACTGATGCCCAAAACCTTTGTGGCTTTTTTCGGCGGATTTGTCGGTATTGCCGGTATGCCGCCGTTCGGGATTTTTCTGGGCGAACTGTTGATTATTCTCGGTGCCTTTCGATCCGGACACTATTGGGGGGTTGGACTGTTTATCCTGAGCATTTGCGTGATTTTTGCCGGCTTTGCCAACCATGTCATGAAGATCGCATTCGGCGGCACCGGGGTCGATATTCAAACCAAAGAAATACCCAACATGGTCTGGCCCCAGTTGGCACTGCTCTTTACCTCTATCGTACTCTTTTTCTGGATGCCGGGCACGCTGTACCAAACGATCATCAACGCATTGAAATATTCGGGTTAGGTGACACCAATGGAGACGGGTTTTTTACAGATCGGAAATGGGGAGGCGATTAACAGGGACCGCATCCCGCACCTTGGTTTCGATGACTTTCGCAGCCAGGCCCTGGCGGTCGTCGAAGCCGGGGGCAAAGTCGTCCACTATTTTGCCTACCAGGACGGCTCTGCGGTCAAACTGCTGGCGGTGCTAAGGACCGATCGACTGCAGGCTGCCGGATGCGATGCGCCGGAGTCCTATCCGTCCATGACGCTGCAGTGCGAACCCTTCCATATGTTTGAACGCGAGATTGCAGAACAGTTCGGGATTCGGCCCGAGGGGCATCCCTGGTTGAAGATGGTGCGCTATCACGCCAACGAGCTCGGCAGGCCGGATGTCTTCGGAAACGATTACAGCCAAGACATCCCCGGCCGCTACGATTACTATGCCGTGGAAGGCGATGAAATCCATGAGGTGGCCGTCGGTCCGGTGCACGCCGGCGTTATCGAGCCCGGTCAATTCCGGTTCAATTGCATCGGAGAGCGTGTGCTGCACCTTGAAATTCAATTGGGTTACCAGCACCGCGGGGCCGAAACGCTATTGCTCAATGCCGATGCCAAGCGGCTGCCCATTTTGGCCGAGGGTATCGCCGGTGACACCGCCATTGGAAACAGCCTGTGCATGGCCCAGGCGGTTGAGGCGCTGACCGCGGTCCAGCCCGATACCGGGGCTGACATCATCCGGTTGATCGCATTGGAGCTGGAACGAATCGCCAACCACACCGGCGATCTGGGCGCTCTGAGCGGCGATGTCGCATTTTTGCCGCCGGCCAACTACTTCGGCCGGATGCGTGGTGATTTCCTCAACATGTCGCTGTGGATGTGCGGCAACCGCTTCGGCAAAGGGCTGGTGCGGCCCGGCGGTGTCCGCTTTCCCCTGACCGACGAGGATCGCAGCACGCTGATGGCGCGCCTGAACGAACTCAAACCCCAGGTCGAACATGTGATCGATCTGCTGTTTGCCACTTCCAGTGTCCGATCGCGGTTTGAGGGCTGCGGAACGGTCAGCACGGCGGTGGCGGAAAAATTGGGATTGGTGGGGCCGGCCGGCAGGGCGTGCGGAATTCCTTACGATGTCCGGCGCTGTTTCCCGACCGGGTACTACGGGCAGCAGCATATCCCCGAGAATGCCAAATCTACGGGCGACGTGTATGCCCGGGCCTTGATCCGGGCTGACGAGGTGATCCAATCGATCGAGATGATTCAGTCCCGGCTGAACGAACCGATCGACACGGCGTGTGTCGAAGCCTTCGATGCGTCTTTGGCGCCGGCTTCATTCGTGGTGACGATCAATGAAGCCTGGCGCGGCGAGCTGTCGCACTGCGTGTTGACCGATACGGCCGGCGGGATTTTGCGCTACAAGGTCAAGGATCCTTCTTTCCATAATTGGAACGGACTGGCCATGTCCCTGCGAGATACCGGAATTTCAGATTTTCCCCTCAATAACAAGAGTTACAATCTGTCGTACTGCGGATTCGATCTCTAAAGTGAAACGACCATGCTCAAAACATTGAAAAACAGGTTCGAACAGGGATACAGAACCAGCGCCTATCCCAAAAAGAAAATCGAATTACCGGCCCGCTATCGCGGATTGCCGCTGGTGCACAAGGATGCGCCCGGGGAGCTGGCCGTCACCTGCGCGGCGGCTTGTCCCCAGGACGCCATCGATGCCGAGCGCAAACTGATCGACATGGGACGCTGTGTCTTCTGCGGTGCGTGCGAGCGTCTTTCCGAAGGCCGGTTCGTCTCCTTCACCCGGAATTTTGAGCTTTCGGTTGCCGAGAAAGAGCATTTAATGACCGACGGCACGCTGCCCCCCTTGGCCGAACACGCCCGGCAGCACTTTAAAAAACTATTCGGCCGCTCGCTGCAGCTGCGCCAGGTATCGGCCGCCGGCTGCAATGCCTGTGAAGCGGATTTGAACGTTCTGGCCACCCCGTTCTTTGACCTGGCCCGTTTCGGGATCAATTTCGTGGCCTCTCCGCGGCATGCCGACGGTATCGTGGTCACCGGCCCCGTTTCCGTCAATATGAAAACGGCACTGCTTCAAACCTACGAAGCCGTGCCGTCCCCCAAAGTGGTCATTGCCGTAGGCAGCTGCCCGCTCAGCGGCGGTCCTTTCAGGGGCAGCCCGGAAATCTCCCCGGGCCTGGACAGCCTGCTGCCGGTGGATCTGTATATTCCCGGCTGCCCGCCGCACCCGTTGACCAATCTGCATGGCCTGCTGAATTTTTTCAAATAAAAAAAAGACCGAACCGATCCAGCGGCATCGGTTTCGGCGGCCCTTGTGCGTCTTGCCGGATGGGTGCCTCAACGCCCAAAATTGCCAACTAATTTTCAGCGAACCCTCACGGCCGGATGTCTATGGTTGGATAGACGCCTTTCTTCACTCCGAGAGTATGAGGTTGAATAATGTTGTAAGCGATGTGCTGGATTTTCTGGGCATGCCCTCTGTTCTTCTTGCCGTCGAAGTAGGCCCCGTTGGCTTCGAGGATATGGTCGATACGGTGTTGGAAGGCCTCGACGAAGGCCTTGCCGCTGCCTTCGAAGACCATGGCGCCCAAATTGAGTTTGTCTTTGACCTTGCCAAGGTCTTCGAGGGCGATGCTGTGCTCCTTGAGGTCCTCCGGCCTTCTGATCAGTCCCCAGACCAGGTGGCCCGGTGGAATCCTCAGGGAAGCCTGCATATCGATGATGGTGTGCGGCATGACGATAACGCCTTCACCGACCTGCAACGGATACTCGAAAGTGCCCCGCAGGAATGAATTAAACCCGACAAAAACATTTTTTTCCAGTATTACATCGATCAGTTTGGCGCCGTGGGCGGTCACGTTGTTGCCCTTCAGCTTCGAATCGATAATGTAGCAGTGCTCCTGGGCATTCGCCCCCTTGCCGAGGATAGAACTTTCGATATAGGCGTGCTGGGCGATGAGAACGTTTTCAGCGATGCGGGTCTTGGGTTTGACGACGGCGTAGCGGCTCAGGGAAGCACTCTTAGGAACAGGCATCGGGTCCGAAAGGTGAACCACGTTGAAGACGTCCTGAAAATCTTCTTTACGGCTTTCCAGAAAATCGATGAAAATTCCGGTGGGGCGGCGATCGGGATGAAAGTCGATGTATCTTTTCAGTTCCTTTTCGGGAAAATTGTATTTGAAATCAAATTGATCCTCGGCTTTGATCCAAACCTGGCCGGAGGCCACTTGCTCGTGCCAGAGTTCGCCGACCTGCAGATAAGCGAAGGTTCCCACGGCACACCCGTGAAGGCTGGTCAGATCGACCGTGCTGAAGGGATTGAGGAAACAGCCTTCGATCCAGGACCCATGGATGTTCACAAAGGCCGTCGAGGCCGAATTCTTGATCAGAAACAGCTCCGGGTTTTCCGGGTTGTGCGAGCAGTTGTGGACCAGGGTTTTGATCAGGAAACTGTCCTTGATCACAATCATTTCGTCGTTGTCGAGCGGGAGGTCGATTCCCTGGAAGTGAAATGTGTCGCCGCAAGATTTCAGTTCGTCACCGCGGATGTCACATTTGTACAGTATCGAGTTTTCGACCTTGCACTGCCCCAAGATGTTGCTTCCGGCAAGGTTCGAGTATTTGAATTGATAGTGCAGGGGGTGGTGGGGTGTAATACCGTAGAGGGCGTAATACTTGATCATTTTTTTCAAAGGAACGTAGTACTTGAGGAATCCGGGGACATCGAAATCGAAATGTCTCAAATTGACGTCAACCCGCTGAATAATTCGATCGCGCAGTTTTTCGAGTTTTTGCATCCTTCCTCCACAGCAAGCGTAAGGGGTTTCCGGACCGCGCAGCAGGCCGAGGGGGGACTCTTCGCCAACAGGGGTGCTTATTTGTGCCTGGCTGCAAAAAGACTCTATTTTTTTAGCATAATGACTTTTCGAAGTATAGACTTTTTTCCGCTATAAGCGCGGTAACAAGCAGCATGTCAGCGACGTCATGTAAGCCCCGCATATATTCAAATTTTTTAAGGAAAGCGATTCACTCTAAGATGGGTTCTAAAATTACGTTATGGGCGCCCACCAGCCGCTGATTGTCAAAAAGGACGATGGGCGGTAACCGGGGTCTTGTTGCGGGGGTGTGTTTGGTGTCGTTAGGCGCTTGGCACTGATCTGGGCATGACAACCGGTTGGGACTCTGTCGACGCAAGGGGCCGGCATAACCTCCAGCACGCAAATCAGTCCAGTTTGGCACAAACGCAACCCGCTTCTGAAACCAGCCGGGAGCCGGACTCAGAAGCGGTTCATTCCGATCACTTATTTTCAGCTTTCAAACAAGTCGACCCACTGCTTGAACCGCTCCACCTTGTCTTTTCCATAGGACGCGAGTTTTTGAAGGATCTCGGGCACCGTTTTTTCCTTGTGGGCGCCGGCGCCGTTTTTGGAGAAGAACTTGTCGGCATAGCAGATGATCTGCTCTTCGATGGTGACCGGAAGCATGTCGCGAGCCGGCAGCGGGAGCCGCTGAAGGCGGATGTCCTTGCGGGTGATGCCCACGCCGACATGGCGTTCGCAGACCAGGGCGTGCCGTTTCAGCCCTTCCGCTTCAAGCAGTGCGCGGCCCAAAACACCGTGGCAGACATACGGGTGGTTGCCATAGCAGCCCAGTTGGGGTGTGGCCGTGAAAAGGATGCCGATGTCGTGCAGCAAGGCGGCCTGCCGGATGAATTCGAGATCCGGTTCGAGGTGGGGGACCCGTCCGGCCGCCGCCAGGGCTCTATCCGCAACCTTCTCAGAATGAGACAGCAAGATCTTATGCGCTTTTGAGTTGCCCTTGTAATGCCTGGCAATGAGCTTGACCGGGTCCATTTAGGCATGCCTCGCCAGCAGCAGGCCCTCGATGAAGGGATCGATGGCGCCGTCCAGCACGCTGTTCACGTTGCCGCTTTCGATCTTGGTGCGGTGGTCTTTGACCAGTTGGTAGGGGTGCATGACGTATGAACGGATCTGACTGCCCCAGGCGATGTCATCCTTGTTGTCGTGGATTTCGCGCAGTTTTTCGTCCTGTTTTTCTTTCTCCGCCTGGTAGAGTCGGGCTCGCAGGACTTTCATGGCCATGTCCTTGTTGCGGTGCTGGGACTTTTCCTGCTGACACTGGACCACGATACCGGTGGGAAGATGGGTGATCCGGATGGCACTACTGGTCTTATTGACGTGCTGGCCGCCGGCCCCGCTGGCCCTGAACGTGTCGATGCGCAAGTCTTTATCCTCGATGTCGATGACAATTTCATTGTCCAGTTCAGGGTAGACGAAAACCGAGGCAAATGAGGTGTGACGTTTGCCGCTGGCGTTAAAGGGTGAGATCCTGACGAGTCGGTGGACGCCAATTTCGCTCTTCAGATAACCGTAGGCATAATTGCCGGCGGCGGTAAACGTTACGCTCTTTAAACCGGCTTCTTCGCCCGGCTGATAGTCGATGACCTCGGAGGCGTACCCCTTGCGTTCAACCCAGCGCAGGTACATCCTGAACAGCATCTCGGCCCAATCCTGGGCTTCGGTGCCGCCGGCGCCGGCGTTAATGGAGACGATCGCGTTGTTGCGGTCATCATCACCGTCGAGCATCAAATCGAGGGAAAACTTACGCAGACGCGCGTCGAGCGACTTGAGCAACTTCTCCGCTTCCTCGAGCGTCTTGGCGTCGGACTCCTCGACGGCCAGATCGAGCAGAATTCCGCTTTCCTCGAGATCGTGCGCCAGACGGCGAAAACGATCGACCTGATCGGACAGTCTCGTCCGTTCCTGCATTATCCCCTTGGTTTCTTCCGGAATATCCCAGAAGCCCGGTTTGGCGATCAGCGCCTCTATTTCCTGCAAACGGTTTTCTTTGGTTTCTAGGTCAAAGATAACCTCGCAGTTGATCGAGTTTTTCTCCAAGTTCCTTGACGGTCTGTTTCAATTCGGCTGACATATCGATTACCTCCTTCCAAGAATTTTTATTCTCCGCAACTGCGTCACCACCGCCCCGCAAAAAAGGATCCCGGCAACTGCCAGGCAGGCGGCCGCAAAAACATCCCCGAAACGGCTGTACAACGAAACTGTTGACATCAACGGCACCCGACGGACTTCTGCCGCATCCGAAA